>Ga0187844_10003507_pt1 | contig 10452 bp, 9 predicted proteins | sample SpaLakP09_SKY_50_FD_134517 | JGI IMG/M metagenome (GOLD analysis project Ga0187844, IMG submission 134517) | Oligotrophic lake water microbial communities from Sparkling Lake, Wisconsin, USA - SP09_SKY_50 | ecosystem: Environmental > Aquatic > Freshwater > Lake | place: USA: Sparkling Lake...
CACCTATTGTGCTAGACCTAGACGGCAACGGTATTCAAACGCTCAGTATTGACACCGGTGTTCAATTTGACTTGCTCGCCAACGGTCAGCCTTTGCAAACGGGCTGGGTTGGCTCTGGAGATGGTTTGTTGGTCTTGGACCGCAACAGCGATGGCGCCATTAACGATGGCACTGAGCTGTTTGGCACCTCTACGATATTGCCAGATGGCAGCAAAGCATTAGACGGCTACCAAGCTTTGGCCCAGCTAGACACCAACCATGATGGTGTGATTAGCAGTGCAGATGAGAAATTCGCGCAGTTGGGTGTTTGGGTAGACGGCAATGCTGACGGACAAACGGGCGTGGGTGAGGTTAAGTCTCTGACTGAGCTGAACATTGCGCAGCTGAGTTTGAAGGCGCAGGTAACCACCGACATGAACAACGGCAACCTGCTGGGCTTGACCTCAAGCTACCAGACAACCGATGGTGTTGTGCACACGGCAGCAGACGTATGGTTTGCGGTGAAGCCGGTACAGCCTACTCAATCTGCAGCACCTACGAGCACTAACCGATTGGCACAAGCCATAGGCTCGTTTGAAGGAGAAGCGGTGGCTCAAGCTTCTGCTCAGCCAAGCTTGGCCAATGCACTGAATCAATCGGGTACAGGAGGGCAGTTAGCCTCGACTGTGCAAATGGTGGAAGCCATGCGAGCATTTGCAGCGCAGGACGCTGGAATACGAATAGCGGCAATAGGGCTGAATACGGCGGTGGCAACGGCGAGCAGCTTGGCTGTGGCAGTTGCGGGTGATGAAAAAGTTAAAACTAAAAACTCAACAGATGCAAATGTGTCTGGTTTGTTTTTAAATAAATAAGTAGTTTCTTGTATCAACCCTTTAATATGAGAAATAATGAATTGAAAAAGATTTTTTGCAAAGTCCTACCTAAATTTAATTTAATGCCCTTTTGGAATACCTCTTTCATTACTAATGTCTAGTGTTAGCAGAAATTGGTATTTATTTTCTTGAGGCTCAAAAATTAGTCATTTTCAAACATTAATTCTATTTGCCTATTCATATTGAGCAAAGAGCTATTTGATAATTTGAGATGATCTCAATTTCATATGCCAAATTTCAAATATATACTGAAAGTGGAGGTTTATTATGTTGCTGAATTCCTCATTAACCTTTAGTATTTAATGCTGCCAATCATGATCTGCGCGAACAAGGCCCTGCCGACGTTCATAGGAAATTTCCAAGGGGGCTGAACCTTGGAAATTACATAAAAATGAAGAAAAGAGTTGAAATCGGCACCAAATAAAATTGACCGCTAGGCCAAGCCATTATTGACATTCACTACGAATTAACCCAGTTTAATCGGACACTAATATTTTAAATATTAATTTATATTTTCACAAAAATGTGAAATATCTCAGAAATAATTAAATGATAATATAGAAAAAATGAATATTTTACTAATAACTGCAAACCTCGGCGCGTTTGATAAACAAATTAAAAACCATATATCCCCCATATTAAAGCCAGGGATAAATTTGGCATTCGTAGAATTTACTGATTCGAATTTCCCGCCAAGACATAATGCATTACATTCAAGAATGCAAGCAAAAATTCCCAAAATGCTTGCATGGGAGTATTTCCCTGAATATGATTACTACATTTGGATAGATGGATCTGTTCAAATAGTTAATTCTAATTTTATTCAAAATATGGTAAATTTTTGTGCTGGATATGAAATAGCCTTAATACCTCATAAAGATAGGAAAAAAATTCGTGATGAATTAGAATTTGTGACTGAATTGATGCGGGGCGGAAGTGCTTATATTCTAAAAAGATATGAAAATGAATTAATGCAAGAGCAAGTCAATTTATATACTCAAGATAAGGATTTTATTGATGAAAAATTGTTTGTAGGTACAGTATTTTGTTATTCGCAAGAACTAATAAAAAGTAAACCAGAATTTTTTAAAGAGTGGTATTATCACTGTGCGCGCTATAGTGTTCAGGATCAACTCAGCCTGCCGTATATTCTTCACAAACATAAAATTAAAGTAAAAGAAATTGATCCTCAACAAGTTGAAGGACAAGTTGAATGGCTAGGAGATTTACGTAATAGGATAGCTTGAAATATTAATTACAATATTTTTGTGATAAGTTATATTAAATGCTTCAATTATTAAATAATTCTGAATCTAAATATTTGCAAAACATATTAATGGTTAACCGTAGTTTATTTTTTTACTTGATCCATTTTGCGATAAGCAAAACAAATTTTGATTATGAGGACTTAAAAAGTTAGCAGTTAAGGAGAAGGTACTTTCCGAATTCGCAACTACATTGTAGCTGTTTAATAAAATTTGCCAATCATATAAAAAATCTATGTGTCTAAATTTTTTCTTGTATTGATTTAAGCTTTTTATATTAAAATTTTTATTAAAAATATCTAAACTACTAATGTCGTCTGTTACTAACCAAATATTTTCGGGATTATTTATTTTAATATAATTATCAACATACTGAAAGATAATATTATAATCACAATTATATTTTAAGGTAGTAAAATCTGTTAATCTCAAGTGAATTACAAGAGAGGATTCCGGTTGGAATCCGAATTCATTTAATTCATTTAATAAATTCAAATTTAGTTTCATTAAATCAATAATTCTTGATCTAAAGGATTTTAAATGATCTATGTCTGCCATATAGGTACCAATATCAAAATTTACAGCAGAAATTTTTCTTTCAAAAATTTCATTAATTAATTGCGGTTTAAGTATATTATAAATCGGCATATTTTGATCTGCTTTAATATTAAAAATAAAATTTCCAATCCACTGTGGTGTATAAATCGGTAAATGTAAAATTTCTGATAAGCCAATCATGGTAAAAAATTGAAGCAATTGATTTCCGAATCTTCCATAAGAACCTAACATTGAGCATGAAATTCCAGAATTTTCAAAGTGTTGAATATTATTTAATTTGAAATTATTAAAGCATAATTCTGTAAATACACGACCTTCACCATAATTTGCCTCCTCTGCTTTCATCAATAACAAAGTTGAGAGTTCAATGTCTATATTTCGAAGAGCAATAGCTTGTTGTAATATGCTTTGATAAACAAAGCTATTTTCTATTGCTAAATTATTTATCTTCGAAACAATTTCATTTCGGGGATGCGTACTTATTAATTCTAAAAAATTAGTATTTGTATTCATTGTTATTCGGTGAAAAGATATTTATTTTTAAATAAAACTTAAATCTTCACACTACAAAAAGAACTACGTCTCTTGACGCTCGCACATGATGAAAATGCTGGAACACAACTCAGGATATTGCTGCCCCAATTTGTAGCAACCTTCAAGGTACTCTTTGGTAATGATATCTGTTTGAAGTAATTGGTCCCATTGAAAATTAGCAAGTGCTTTAAAAAATATTCCAGAACGGTGAACTACTTTAAGTCCCGCTGCAACTGCATCACGCTCAAGTGTGTCCAAGGTGTATGTACATCGGTGACCATGGGCGGCTTCGGCTGGTGTAACCGCAGAGTTATGAGTAATCAGGCCCATCTTTACAGCTATTTGGCGGGATGGAGCATTTGCATTAGGACACACAAGGAAAAAACGCCCACTTTCCTTTAGCCATTCATCATTAACGCGCTTAAGCACGCGCACCGGATCGTCCAAATGCTCAAGTACATGGGTCATGACGATATTGTCGTAGCTTTCTGGTAGTGTGACTTCCTCGAAAGTGGCGTTGTGGAACTGCACACCGTTGCCGAGCGTCTTTTGGGCTTCGGCGATGGCTTTGTCCGAGGCTTCAACACAAGTCAGCTTTGGGTAATGGGCATTTAGTCGACGAGTAAATGCGCCTTGGAAACAGCCCAATTCAAGCATGTTGCCAGGACGAAAGAAGGGCTTGAAGGACTCAAGCATGAAAGGGTGCATGACATCGAAGTCGAAGTTGTAGGAGTAATTGCGCTCGGTCGTGTCGTTGAGCTCTTCGTTGAAGTTTCGGGGGGGCGGGTTAATCATGTCAATTTTCTCTTTCTAGTTTGGCGAGGCCGAAACCGTCGCGTCCAAAATTGTTGCCGTTGTAGAGCATGTAGATCGTTCCATCGATCTGAAATGTGTGTGGATAGCATTGCATCTGTGAGTCCCACCCGACTTCGGATACGTCGATCCCGGCGTCATCGTCATTACGTATCCAGTTGACCAGATCCGTTGAATAGGCATAGCCAATACGGTATGCGTGGTTACTCTGGTCCCTGAAACCGTGCGCCTGCCTAAAGCAGAAATACATATGGTAACTGCTGCCGTGATGAAAGACTGTAGGAAGGGCTTGACATTCGTCTGCATTCAGGCGGTCGGCAATGATAGGTCGGCCATCCCTCGTCCAGTCAATTGCGTTCGTCGAAGTTGCGTGAGCAATCTTGTAGACACGATCCGCAGGGTCGGAATCCGCTTTCCGTTTCCATTTTGTGCCGTATATGTACCACATGTGATACATCTCGCCATACCGCGCGACGAAGGCATCCCCGATAAGGAAAGGCTCGTTCAAGACCGGCCCCATAATCGGGCCCGTGCCATGACGCTTGAAGGTCTGTCCGTCATCATGGCTTATCGCCAGGCCGATTGCGGCATCCACGGATACAGATACCTTCCGGTTCCAGCCTGTGGTGAACGCCAGCACCCTGTCTGCCTCACGCACCACATGGAAGGGGAAAATTCCGTGCTCATCGAAGCACCCTAGGCCACCAAGAGGCAAGACGGTGCTATTGGAAACCCCAAGAATTTTCCTCATACTTCTGTCAAAGTCAACGTAAGCCACATGGCTTAGGTATTTTCCGACGCTGTCCCTCTCCCTCGTAGAAAAATACACCCGAATACGATCGTCCAAGATCAGGGTTTGCGGAGATTGAGCAAATGCTACGCAGTTGTTGGCGAGCGGGTAGAAGGTGGGGTCAAATATCTTACCCAGTTTCTGCCACTTCATGGAGACCCCCACGTCGAAGATGGGTCGAGTTTTGCCAGACCGATACCGTCGCGCCCCATTCCGTTGCCTTGGTACATCATGTAGGTCTGCCCATCCAATATGAAGACATGCGGATAACTGGCCATTTCCGAATCCCATCCGCTTTCAGAAGTGGTCAAGCCCGCCAATTCATCCCGCCGGTGCCATGTGACCATATCGGTCGACGACGCATAGCCTATGCGGTAGCCGCCTTCCTTGCCCTTGTAGTTATGGCTGTGGCGGTAGGAAAAGAACATGTGGTAGGTTCCATCGCGCAAGGTGACATCCGGAGACGCCTGGCATTCGTTATTGCCCAGTTTGTCCACAATCAGGTCCCGACCCAGTTTGACCCATTCGAGACCGTCATCGGAAGACGCCATGCGTATCTTGTAAACAGGTTCGGGTCGGCCGCTGTCGCTGCACAGCCATTCTCGCCCGGCTACATACCATAGATGCCATTTATCGCCAAAGCGTCTAATCCGAGGGCTCCCATGCAGAAAGGGCTCTCCAGGACCGTAGGGAAGCACCGGGCCATTACCCAATCGGGTGAAGGAAACTCCGCCGTCGCAGCTCACTGCAACACCGATTGCAGCGTTGAAAGGTACAGATTCACAACGAGTGTAGCCAGCATAGTAGATGCGAATCTCGTCCTTGTGCTGGATCACCGAAAGTGGATTAGTACCGAACTCGTCGAATGTACCAAGCGCTCCCAAGCTCAGTATGGGCTCGCTGCCGATATTGACTATCTTCAGCAGATCCTGGCGGTCCAGGTCAATATGGAACATGTAGCTCAGCTGCCGACCGTCGGATGTCTGTGGCGGCCGGGAACTAAGGTAGACCCTGACGAACTTCTCGAATACGAGAACAGATGCCGACTGTGCAAACTCCTGCATCAGGCTGCCTGCCTTGTGCTGTCGCGGGTCGAAGACAAGCCCCATTTTTTTCCACTTGAACAAGTTCTGCTCCTGATCCAAAAGTAAAGTCGCCACTGATAGCCCCGTCAGCGAATGAGGCATTCGATGCCGTCGGCGTCAAACACTGGTATTCCCCATTTCAGCTGCACCTCCCGCCTGTCGAACCAGTGGTTGTCGATAAATATCGCATCGCGGGGATCGATGAAGTCACACTTGTGCTGACTATCCGAAAGTTGGATGATCTCCTCGAAAAGAAGCTCGGAGATGCCGCAGGCGCGCAAGGTTTCATAGATGTCGTGGCGGTGCTTGGTGATCAGCACGATGTCCACGCCCTGATTGCGGCACTGAAACAGGAAGGCCATGGCTTGTGCATACACTTTCGTTCCTACCACCAGGGTCTCATCGAAATCGACATACACGCGCTGAAACGAAAAATCAGCTTTGTATCGATTGTGCAGACAGCGGTCAAGTTGCAGTGCGTAATCGTTATGCAATATCTCCACGGGCTTTCTGAGCGCGTTGAACAGGCTCAGCAATGCAAAGTTCACTCCCGCATGCCTGTACAAGCCCATGGTGCTTGACTGGCGGGGCGCAAACTCCATGATCTTGTACTCTCCCTCGCGGTCCTTCTTGATCTGGAAGAACCAAGCACCATTCAATACAACCGTCTCGTTGATGCAGTGCGCGACGTGACTGATCTCTTCACTTACCGGCACAGCAGTGGATCGGAACGATATTCCCATCTGCACCCGCTCGCGGGTCCTGGGCCCGATAAAACGCAGCTTGCGGTTGAAATCGGTGAAACAGTCAACGCTTAGTTCTTCGCCAGGAAGAAACTCCGTCACGAGCAGGTCAGGGTTCTTTCCCAGATGAAACGCGAGGTCATCCTTACTCTCTGCGATGTTAGCGCCTTTACCGCCTTGACCATCATCGGGCTTAAGAAACACTGGAAATGGGAGGTTGTCATAAGGGGCGACATACTCTTTAGGGCACAGACCGAACGATCGGAAAAGCCGATAGGTCTGGCTCTTGAAGCGGGCGATCCGGTTCGTTACGGAATCCGAGGTGATCACCTGCGCTTGGAGTGCAGCCTGATGCTCGGCTAGGAAACAGCAGATGGAATCGTGGGTCGGGTAGACAAAGTCGATTTTCCATTCAAGGATCAATTGATTGAACCGGTCAATGAAGTCCGGCCTGGTGATGTAAAAGTCTCCCTCAGCGTACCGGTCCCTGTCGTAGATAAACGAAGCGTGATCGCTCTTGCCTGATGCGCCAAACAACTCGACATGGTGGCTGTACTTCAGAGAATTGTAGATCTCCAGGCCGATCTCTGATCCCGCCGGGAATACCAAAACATGGTGCTTTTTCATACGCGCCTCACAGTGGGTTTACTCACCGAAGGTCGCCCATGCGCCAAATGGCTGCAATGGCGATCTTTTAAGTGCCAGTTTGTTGATCCCGATTACCTCGTCCAATGCCCGGGTTTCTCCCGGGAAGAAAGAACAATTCAGTTCATCGAACACCAGTACCGAGCCCTTGGTCAAGCGCGGGATGATCTTTTGAAGCACATCCTTGGTTGGCTGGTAAACATCCATGTCAAAAATCGCCATGGATACAATCGCATGTGGATTGTTTGCAAGCCAGGTATCGATGGTGCTAGACGCGTCACCTTTGACAAGCTGGAATTTCTTAATATGTGGCAACGGAGCAAATGACTCATGGAGTTCTAGGATAGTCTCCAGCGTATGCTCGTAGCCCTTGGCCGACGAGTAGTCCCCGACGCTAGAGAATCCGCCATCCTTGGCGTCTACGTTCGGAAAACCTTCGAAGGTATCGAACCCGATGATGGTCCGGCTGTAATTGAAAGGTTCGTAGATGCTGCGAAGATGTATGAGTTCTGTCAGCGTTGCGCCCCACTGGACGCCAAATTCACAGACCACGCCCGGGACGTCCACGATCTTCTGATACAGATAGTTGTAGTAGAGGGCGCGACTCAATGCCCCTACCCGCATGGTGACCTGGCTATGGCGATGCCAGTTCGGGCCGTACATCGGCATCAGAGCCGAAGCAAGGTCAAAGAGCTTCTTCTGGCGCTCCAGTTCCGACGTCGAGTAGTTTGTAAATTCGCCGGCGATCTTTATAACGCCCCCTTTCGGACGGGGCCCCTGACTGGCTCTTTTTTTCATTTATAACTCCGATACGGTTGTTGGGATAAAATTTACGCCTAAGGCTTTATCAGCTGATACAGCATAATGCTGACAGGTAAATAGTTCATGTTGGGCACTGCACGAGCGAGTAACCCTCTCGGATCTGCGACTGAACCTGCTCGACCGGATTGAACATCAGCACATCGACGATGGAAAGCCAAGGTACGAATTTATCCCCGAGCTGCGCATACTCTAATGGTCTTGACTTGATGAATTTCAGATCGATCCCCTGCATGCGAAAGTCTGCCTTGTCATACAGTTCAACGCCGCCGATCGTATTGATATAGGTGTCGGCACTAGCGGCCTTGCACAAAGTCAGCACCTTGTCCTGGCCCTTCAGCTCGTGATCAATGGCTATTTCCGATGAGATCCTTAGCGCCGTGTTGATGCCTAGATGCTGGCACAATTGAACAATGGAGTGGTGGATGTAACGAAACAGATTGGCGTCCTCGTGTTGCACGATCCGCTCCAGAACGGAATAGGTCAACTCAAACTGCGGCGCATGGCTGTATGCGCCCTTGAACTGATTAAGCAGCTTTCTAGGATCAAAGTCCGCCGCTAACTCACGTTGAACTATATCGAGCGAGTCAGAGCCCTTACGTAGTGGCAGAGAGAACATAGCATCCGAACCGTTGAGCAACAAGCGATTTCGGTTAATCCAGCCTTTTTTAGTATATTTAATATTGTCATAAACAATAAAAACATCAACTGCCGCAATTAGCTGAAAATAACCTATGTATGGCATAAAGTAAGGTTGCATAATTCCAAGTTTCATAGCTTAAGGCCAAGTCATTGCTTTGCTATGAAGGTTGAAATTTTCTCAACCATTTCCATCGGTAAATCAGGGAAAATAGGCAAGCAAAGTATTTTCATAGATGAATTGAAAGCGTGCCTCAAATTCTCACGATTTGCACTTGGTAGACCTCTGTACATTGGGAATTCAGAAATTAGGGGGAAAAAATAGCGTCGAGGTATGACATCTATAGATCTGAGTCGCTCATTCAATTCATCTCGGCTAATCGGATAATTATTCTCAATCAAAATAGGAAAATATGCATAGTTAGAATCAATTTGTTCTGAATTACTAAGCATTTTGACACCTTTGATATCTTTAAGTTGTTCTCTATATGTGGTATCGATTAATTTTCTTTTTTCTAAAACTTTATCAATATGTTTAAGTTGAAGTAAGCCAAAGGCAGCATTTATTTCGCTCATTTTCCCATTAATGCCAGGTGCAACAACATTAATTTCACCAGCATGGCCAAAATTTTTCAATTGGTCAATTCTTATTTTTGTCTTTTCATTTGGACTAATGATTGCCCCGCCTTCAAAAGTATTGAATACCTTAGTAGCGTGAAAGCTAAGCACAGATAAGTCACCATGATTTAAAACACTTCCGCAATGACAATTCACTCCAAAAGCATGAGCAGCATCATAAATAACTTTAAGATTATAAATGTCCGCAATTCTTTGAATTTCATCAACTTCGCAGGGATTGCCGTAACAATGTACTGCAAGGATAGCGGTTGTATTAGGAGTAATTGCAGCCTCAATTTTAGCTGGATCAATATTAAGAGTATCAGGATTAATGTCTACGAAAACAGGTTTTATCCCATTCCATAGCAATGAATGGCTAGTGGCAACAAATGAATAAGGTGTTGTGATAACCTCGCCACTGATTCGAAGGGCTTGCAATGCTGTAATTAATGCAATAGTTGCATTTGTAAAAAGTGAAATATGACTAACTCCTAGGTGCTTGCATAGTTCTGATTCGAGCTCATGATGAAAGGGGCCACAGTTTGTCAGTATTTTACTTTCCCAGATTTTTTCTAAATATGGAATAAACTCTTGCAAAGGCGGCAAAAATGGTTGAGTGACAAAAGTTGACTTATTTGACATAACGTTCATTAATTTAGATTGAGAGACAAATTTTCCCAATCAATAGTAGGGCTTAAATAGCCTAGCATTGAATGAGTTGAAAGGCCTGGAATAGGCGTAACAAGTTTTCTACCGCGATGCAGTTGCAAATATGGAAAAAGTTCATAATCGATCAAATTAGAGGTCCAGATATCGTAATCTCTTAACATTTCAGACTTCTCAATCAAAAAAGATCCGCAAGTAGAGGGAACGGTTCGCCAATGCTGTGTTTTAGTATAAATAATTTGAGAGGTTAAATTATCGTACATTGCATATTCATATTTATCTCTATGGTCATATAAAGAGACTATATCTACATTATGTTCAGATTCAAATATTTCAAAAGCCTTGCTTACCCAGCCATGTTGGTGTAAATAATCATTTTCCAAAAAGTAAATAATGTCTTTATCG
>Ga0187844_10003508_pt1 | contig 10449 bp, 8 predicted proteins | sample SpaLakP09_SKY_50_FD_134517 | JGI IMG/M metagenome (GOLD analysis project Ga0187844, IMG submission 134517) | Oligotrophic lake water microbial communities from Sparkling Lake, Wisconsin, USA - SP09_SKY_50 | ecosystem: Environmental > Aquatic > Freshwater > Lake | place: USA: Sparkling Lake...
CGCCCTGCATCTCGAACACCCAAGGGTCGAACCACTGGCGGTCGACGATGGCCTGGTTCAGCTGCTGGTAGCGGCGCTTGACCAGGGCCAGCAGCGGCCGGCTGTCGAAGCGCTCGGGCGGGTTGCGGCCTTCCTCGCTGTCCAGCACATGGCGGGTCCACTGAAAGGCCGGCACGGCCTTGGGCTGCAGCAGCACGCCGACCAGATAGCCGTCCAGCATGCTTACATCGAGCGGTTCCAGCGGCGCTGGCACCTGGTCGAGCAGCGCTTGCAGCTGATCCAGCTCGGCCTCGCTGAGCGGCTGGATTTGCGGCTTCGCCAGCGGCGGCTTGGCGGCCGGGGCTGCGTGGCTGCCACGCGGGCCGGGGCGGCTGGCGGTGCCTGGGCTTGATGCGCCGGGGCCCGGCCGGGGACCCGGACCGGAGCGGTGGCTGGAGCCCGGGCGCGCAGGGGCGGCGGACGAACGCGGGCGGGACGGCTTGTTTGAACTCATGCCGCTATTGTCCGGCCGAACCGGTAGCCGTGGCGTGCCCTGCAAGTCAAGCCTGAGCGACTCCTACCCATTGGGGATACCGCGTCGTGCGTCGGCCCTCTAGAGTACGCATCAAGCGAGTGGCTCACGGCCTCTTGCAACCGTCCCAACGACGTCCTTTCGAGGACTTTCAACGCTCACCCGGCTTGCTTGGTGGGCGTTTTTTTTGCCCGCCTCCCTTGGGCGCAGCGGCAAAGCCACCCGCCAGCGCCTCGCGCAAGGCCGCCACCAGCAGCTGCACCGGCCGCGGCGTGGCGCTGCTCCAGGGCCGCATGGCGTAGATGGCGTCACCGAAGAAGCCGACCGGCCGCCAATCCGGCAGCAGCTCGACCAGCTCACCACGGGCCAGGGCCTCGGCGGCGCTGAAATCAGGCAGCAGGGCCAGGCCCAGGCCGCTCAGCGCCGCCTCGCGCAAGATCTCGCTGTTGCCGGCGCGCAGCGGGCCTTGCACCTGCACCTTCACGCGCTCGACCTCGGCGCCGCCGTCCTGCCGCTCGAACAACCACTGCGCCGGCCCGGGCCGCAGATAGGCAAGGCAGGCATGGGCGGCAAGGTCCTCCGGCGATTGCGGCGTCGGGTGCTGGCGCAGATAGGCCGGGCTGGCGAGCAGCAGGGCGCGGCTGTCGCAGAGCTTGACGGCGACGTGGCTGTCGGGCGGTGCGCTGCAGTGGCGAACCGCCAGGTCGAAGCCTTCCTGGGCCAGAGAGACCAGGCGGTCGGACAGATCGAGCTCGATCTGGATCTCGGGGTAGCTCTGGCAGAAGCGGTTCAAGAGCGGCGCCAGATGCTGGCGCCCCAGGGCCACCGGTGCGCTCAGGCGCAGGCGGCCGCGCGGCTGGCCGACGGCGTCGCGGCTGGCGCCCAGGGCGGCCGTGATCTGGGCCAGCGGCGCGGCGGTTTCGGCCACCAGGCGCTGGCCGGCCTCGCTCAGGCGCACCGAGCGTGTGGTGCGTGCCACCAGGCTCTGGCCCAGCTGGCGCTCCAGATCGGCGATGCGCTGGCTGACCGCGGCTTTGGACAGGCCCAGGCGCTGCGCCGCCTTGGTGAAGCTGCCCAGCTGGGCGATCACGCTGAGGGCGTGGAGCTGGCCCCAGAGCTGATCGGGGCGGGCCTCGGTGGGTGGCGGTGTGGTGCTCATGATTGTTCACTTTACCGAACAATCAAGTTGCCGAATCTGGATTGGCAGCCGGGTCCGCTCTGCCTAGACTGGGCTATCCCCTGGAGAGCCCCACCATGAGCCACAACCCTGTTCCGCCCTTCGAGCGCCGCGACGATGTCGGCCACTTCATCAGCGGCCGCGTGCAGGTCACCAGCGCCGCGCGCAGCCAGCCGGTCTACAACCCGGCCACCGGCCAGGTGGCGCGCCAGGTGCAGCTGGCCAGCGCGGCCGATGTCGAGGCCGCCGTGGCCGCGGCGCAAGCCGCCTTCCCGGCCTGGGCCGATGCGCCGCCGCTGCGCCGCGCCCGGGTGATGTTCAAGTTCCTGGAGCTGCTGCACGCGCACAAGGACGAACTGGCCGCCATGATCACAGCCGAGCATGGCAAAGTCTTCACCGACGCGCAGGGCGAGGTGGCGCGCGGCATCGACATCGTCGAGTTCGCCTGCGGCGCGCCGCAGCTGCTCAAGGGCGATTTCAGCGACCAGGTCTCGTCCGGCATGGACAACTGGACCCTGCGCCAGCCGCTCGGTGTGGTGGCCGGCATCACGCCTTTCAACTTCCCCTTCATGGTGCCCATGTGGATGGCGCCGCTGGCCCTGGTGACCGGCAACACCTTCATCCTCAAGCCCAGCGAGCGCGACCCCTCGCCCAGCCTCTTCGTGGCCGAGCTGCTGCAACGCGCCGGCCTGCCGGATGGCGTCTTCAATGTGCTGCAAGGGGACAAGCTGGCCGTGGACGGCTTGCTGCACCACCCCGATGTCAAGGCGCTCAGCTTCGTCGGCTCCACCCCCATCGCCCAGTACATCTATCAAACCGGCGCGGCCCAGGGCAAGCGCGTGCAGGCCCTGGGCGGGGCCAAGAACCACATGGTGGTGATGCCCGATGCCGATGTCGAGCAGGCGGTCGATGCCTTGATCGGCGCCGCCTACGGCTCGGCCGGCGAGCGCTGCATGGCGATCTCGGTGGCGGTGCTGGTCGGCGATGTGGCCGATCGCATCATCCCAGCCGTGGCCGAGCGGGCCCGCCGCCTCAAGATCAAGAACGGCATGGAGCTCGATGCTGAAATGGGCCCCATCGTCAGCCGCGAAGCGCGGGACCGCATCGAGCGCTGCATCGCCCTCGGGGTGGAAGAGGGCGCGCAGCTGGTGGTGGACGGGCGCGGCCTCACGGTGCCGGGCCTGGAAGGCGGCTTCTTCACCGGCGGCACCCTGTTCGACCATGTGCGGCCCGAGATGCGCATCTACCGCGAGGAGATCTTCGGCCCGGTGCTGGCCTGCGTGCGCGTGCCCGATTTCGCCGCGGCGGTCGATCTGGTCAACACCCATGAGTTCGGCAACGGCGTGGCCTGCTACACCAGCGGTGGCCACATCGCCCGCGAGTTCGTGCGCCGCATCCAGGTGGGCATGGTGGGCATCAATGTGCCCATCCCCGTGCCCATGGCCTGGCAGGGCTTTGGCGGCTGGAAGAAAAGCCTGTTCGGCGATATGCATGCCTATGGCGAAGAGGGCGTGCGCTTCTACACCAAGCAGAAGAGCGTGATGCAGCGCTGGCCGGCCAGCGTGGCCAAGGGCGCTGAGTTCGTGATGCCGACCAGCCGTTGACATTTCGCCACCGCCCGCCCGGCTGAGGGGGCAAGCTCGGGGCCCAGATCGGCTACGCTTGCGCCTCCATTGATTTGAGGCGCCCATGCAAGCAGTACTGCACAGCGACGAAGATGCGGCCGCGGCGGCGGTCGGTGGCGAGACCCTGGCGGATTGGCTGGCGGTGGCGCGTGCACAGGCTCAGGCCGATCTGGGCCTTGGTTTCGCTGCCGCCTCGCGAGCCTGGGAGGTGGCCAGCAGCCAGGGCCAGTTCAGCGAATACCTGGAAGCCGGCCGCTGGCGCTGCTTCTACATGTACCGCCGTGGTGATTTGGCCGGCATGCTGGCGGCGGCCCAGCAGCTGATGCCCGCCTTTCGCGAGCAGGGCAGCAGCGCCTCGCTGTGCGAGCTGCTGCGCTGGATGGCGTTTGCCGCTGCCGAGCAGGGCGATTTCGAAGCCGCCCTGGCCCATGTCAACGAGACCCTGGCGCGCGCCCGCGAGCTGTCCGAGCCCAAGCTGGTCGGCCTGGCGCTCAATGCCGTAGGCGCGGTGCTGGAGCGCATGGGCGACCCCTGGCAGGCCGAGCGCCTGATGAACGAGGCGGCCGCCCTGGTGGCCGAACAGGCCGGCCCGGCCGAGCGCTTGATCGCCCACAACAACCTGGCCACCGTGGGCCTCAGCCACTACAAGCTGCTGCGCCATAGCCAGTCGCCCGAGCAGCGCCGCGAAGGCCAGGATGCGCTTTCGCGCGCCCTGCAGCACACCCAGGCCGCCCGGCCCCATGCACTGGCCATCGGCGAGTGCTTTGTGCTGGCCATCAGTGACAGCAACCGCGGCGAGATCCTGCTCAATCTGGGTCGCCTGGACGAGGCCGAAACCGTGTTGCACGAGGCCCTGGCCGATATCGACGCCCATGGCTATCTGGCCCTGGGCTGGCGCGCGCGCTGTTCGCTGGCCGAGCTGCAGCTGGCCCGCGGCGACGCCGCCGGCGCCCGCCAGGCCCTGGCCACGGTGCTGGACGAATCGGCCGGCCGGGCGCAGAACGAGCTGCTGATCCGCCTGCACCATGCCGCCTACCGCGCCGCGCAGGCGCTGGGCGATGCGGCTCAGGCCTTGTTCCATCTGGAGCAGCACCTGGCCCTGGCGCGCAGCCGCGCCGTGGCCCAGCTGGCGGCGCAAGCGCGCTTTTTCGTCACCCGGGTCGAGGCCGAGCGCTCGTTGGAAGCGCGCAGCCCGGCCGTGCCCGCCGGGCGCGAGGCCGTGGTGACCAGCGAGCCCAGCGAACCGCTGGATGCGTCCTGGCGCGACCCGCTGACCGGCCTGGGCAACCGCGAATGCATGGCCGCACGCATGCCGGCCCTGGTGCGCGCCGCCGAGCTGACGGCCGCACCCCTGACCCTGGCCTTGATCGATGTCGATCGCTTCACCGCCCTGACCCGGCAACACGGCCTGGATGTGGGCAACCAGGTGCTGCAGGTGCTGGCCCAGATGCTGCGTGACAACACCCGCGCGCGCGATCTGCTGCTGCGCCTGGCCGATGACCAGATCCTGGTCGCCCTGCCCGACACCGTGGCCGATCGCGCGGTCGAGGTTTGTGAGCGCCTGCGCAGCGCGGTCGAGCTCTACCCCTGGTCGCAGCTGGCCGAGGGCCTGGATGTCACCCTGAGCATCGGCCTGGCCAATGCGCCGCCCTATGCCACCGATCTGCTGGTGGCGCGTGCTGAGAGCGCGATGTACCGCGCCAAGCACCTGGGCCGCAATCGCGTCGCGCTGGCCTGAGCCTTCGCCGTTTTTCTTTCTTTCTTTTCATGGCCCGCCCCATCACCCTGATCACCGGCGCCAGCCGCGGCATCGGTGCGGCCACGGCGCGGCTGCTGGCTCGCCAGGGCCACGACCTGGCGCTCAACTACCGGCACGATGGCGCCGCCGCCGAAGTGCTGGCCGAAGAACTGCGGTCGCTGGGCGCGCGCGCCCTCTGTGTGGCGGCCGATGTGGGCGAGCCGGCCCAGGTCGAGGCCCTGTTCGCGCGCATCGATGCGGAGCTGGGCCTGCTCAGCGGCCTGGTCAACAACGCCGGCGTGGTGGCGCCGGCCGCCCCCGTGGCCGAGATGGCGCCGGAGCGCATCGAACGCGTGCTGCGCATCAATGTGCTGGGCAGTTTTCTGTGTGCCCAGCAGGCGGTGCGGCGCATGAGCCGGGCACGCGGTGGCGCCGGCGGGGCCATCGTCAATGTCTCTTCACGGGCCGCCCAGCTCGGCGCGCCGGGGGTGTATGTCGATTACGCCGCCAGCAAGGGCGCGATCGACAGCTTCACCCTGGGCCTGGCCAAGGAGGTCATCGGCGAGGGCATCCGCGTCAACGGTGTGCGCCCTGGCATCATCGCCACCGACATCCATGCCAGCGGCGGCATGGCCGGCGCCCCTTTGGCCGCAGCCCTGGCGGCCGTGCCCAGCGGCCGCATCGGTCAGCCCGAGGAGGTGGCCGAGGCCATTGCCTGGCTGCTGTCACCGGCAGCCAGCTACACGGTTGGGGCGATGCTGGACGTGGCCGGCGGGCGCTGACCGGGCGTGGAGCTTGGGCGCCTCAGGCGTCCACCGCCTGCACCACATTGCGGCCCTGGGCCTTGGCCAGATACATGGCGCGGTCGGCGCGGCTCAGCACGGCGTCGGCACTGATGTCACCGGGCTCCGCCTCGGCGATGCCGAAGCTGGCGGTCAGCGGCCAGCTCTGGCCCTGCCAGAGGAACTCGCTTTCTTCCAGGTTCAGGCGCATGCGTTCGGCCACCAGGGCGGCGCCGGCAATGTCTGTCAGGGGCAGCAGCACGCAGAACTCCTCGCCGCCGAGGCGGCCCAGGGCATCGACCTCGCGCACGCAGGGCTTGAGCACCTCGACCAGGCGCTGCAGGGCCGCGTCGCCGGCGGCGTGGCCGAGGCTGTCGTTGAGTTGCTTGAAGCGGTCCATGTCGATCATCACCAGGGCATAGGGCTTGCCGCGCTGCAGGCGGGCATGCTCGGTGTCGATGGCCTCGCTGAGGGCGCGCCGGTTCAGCACATCGGTGAGCGGGTCATGGCGGGTCAGGCGCTGGATGCGGCGGATCAGCTTGGCCAGGATCAGAAAGGCCATGGTGGCGTTGAGCACCAAATTCATGGCCAGCATGGACCAGAGCCAGGCGATGTTGAAGTCACCCGAGCCCAGGATGTCGGTGTTGTTGCCGGGCAGGACCAGGGATTCGATCAGGCGCCCCAGCAGCAGCACGCTGATGACGAACAAGGGCCCCGAAAGCAACATCGACATGGTCACCGACACCCGCTGGCGCAGTGCCCGCCAGGTGTCCAGGGCGCTCATCAGCGAGAGCGTGCTGAGGCTGGCAAACACCACGCGCGTTTCCGTCCGCATATCGCCGCTGTAGGGCAGGGCGCCCAGCAGCGCCGCCGCCGGCAGCAGCAGGGCCAGGGCGCTGCGCCAGGCCAGGCGGCCGCGCACCAGGGTGGGCATGACGGCGCGCAGCACACCCAGGGCGGCGATCGACAGCACGTCCGAGGCCCAGTAGCTCATCCAATGCGGCGCTTCGCCGCGCAGGGAATGCAGGGCCAGGGAGGCCGCCAGCAAGGCATTGACCAGGGCCAGGCCCATCGAGGCCCGCGGCGCCAGGCGCGCGCCCTGGGCCATCACCCACCAGAACAGGCTGGCCACGGCGAACACAAGCACGATGGCGGCCAGCAAGGTCACGGCATGGGTGGGGGTGCTGGCGATGATCATGAGCTTGGCAGCTCCCGGCCCAGGCTGCGGCCCGGCTCGGCCACGCAGATGCGGTCGCGGCCCAGGGCTTTGGCGCGGTAGACCAGCCAGTCGGCCATGGCCAGGCTGCTGTCGCCCTGTGGGTCGCCCGGCTGGCAGGGCGCCACGCCGAAGCTGGCCGTCAGCGGCAGGCGTTGATCACGCCAGATCAGGGGGCTACGGCGCAGCGCCTCGCACATGCGTTGGGCCACGCGCGCCGCGTCTGGCAAGGGCGTGTGCGGCAGCAGCACGCAAAACTCTTCGCCGCCTAAGCGGCCCAGGCGGTCGAGATCGCGCATGCTGGTGCGCAGCACGGCCACCAGGTGCAGCAGGGCGGCGTCACCGCCGGCGTGGCCGAGGCTGTCGTTGATCTGCTTGAAATGATCGACATCCAGCATCACCAGGCTGTGGGTCTGGCCGCGCTCCACCTGCGCTTGCAGCTGCGCCAGCTCGGCGCTCAGGGCGCGGCGGTTGAGCGCATCGGTCAGCGGGTCGCGCAGGGTCATGTACTGGATGCGGTCGATCAGGCGCGTCACGACGATGCCGACCAGGCCGATGCCGATGGCCAGGGTCAGCAGCAGATAGGCCCAGGCCAGGGCAGCGCTGGCATGCTGGCCTTGCACGAAAAAGGGCCGGTGCTCGTTCAGCCACAGCAAGCTCAGGCTGCGGCCCAGCAGCATCAGCGCCATCAGCACATACGGCACGACGATGAAGGCGCGCACCCAGGGCAGCAAGGTGGCGCGCCCGCCGGTCAGCACATCGCGGGCGGCCAGCAGGGTCAGAACCCCCATGCCGGCGGAGTTCAGGGCCAGGGCGGCGCTGCTGTGTCCGTTGAAACTGAGGGCCAGCATGGCAGCGAGGCTCAGCCCGGTCACCCCGGCAATGTCCAGCCAGCGCATGCGCAGCCGCATCATGCGGCGGATGCCCAGGGTCATCAGGGCGAATCCCAGCAGGCTGAGCAACTTCTGCAGCCAGCCCTGCAGCAGCGCGGGCCACCAGATCTGGCAATCGAGGCAGAGCAGGGCCGGGATGATGCACAGATAGGCGGTGGACAGCAGCAGGGCGGCCCGCGGCGCGATGCGGAAGATCTGGGCCATGATCAGCCACACCCCGGCCATGAAGCCGTGGAACACGGCACTCACTTGCAGCAAGGTGTTGGCGTCGAAGTACAGCGGCATCAAGGGCTCGAAACAGCAGCGCAGCCGGCGGGAGGCACGGCCTGACCCTCATGATCGCCGAGCCCCGGTGGCGACACAATGGCCCGCCGATCGGAACAGCCGGCAATTTGCCGCACTGTTCTGGCGCCGCGGCTAGCGCCGTTCCACCACCACCGCATTCATGGCCAGGGCACCGCGCACCTTGTCGGCCGCCTGGCGGGCATCTTCGCGCGAGGCGTAGGGCCCGGCTTGCAGGCGATGCAGGCCGCTGTCCTTGAAGACGGCCAGCAAGGGCGCCAGCCAGTCCAGCTCGGCCAGCAGCTCGCGGCGCATGGCCTCGGCCCCGTCCATGCGCGAGAAGGCGCCCAGCTGCACCCAGAAGCCGCGGCTGGCTGCACGCGGTGCGGCGGGCAGGGGCGGCTCGGCGGCTTTTTTGCTTGGGACCGATGTGGGGTTGGCGCGAGCCGGATCGGCCAGCGCGACCTGTTGGGTGGTCTCCAGCTCGGCCGCCCCGGCCGCGCCGGCCGCGGCATAGACCGGCGGGTTGCTCTCGGGAAGGGGCAGGCTGTCCGGTGCAGGCTTGCCGTCCTTGCGCTTCCAGGCGCCGGTGCGGATGTCCTCGAAGGTGATGCGTTCCACCTCGACCTGGGTCACGCCCTTGAGGATGCCGAGCTTGAGGGCGGCGGTGTAGCTGAGGTCGATGATGCGGCCGCGGTGAAAGGGGCCGCGGTCGTTGATGCGCACCAGCACCTCGCGGCCGTTGGCCGGGTTGCGCACCCGGGCGTAGCCGGGGATGGGGATGGTGGCATGGGCGCCGGTCATGGCGTACATGTTGTAGATCTCGCCGCTGGAGGTGGGCTTGCCATGGAACTTCTTGCCGTACCAGGAGGCCAGGCCGCGCTCGACCAGGGGCAGGTCCTCGGTCATGGGCTCGTAGCGCTGGCCGAAGACCTCGTAAGGCTTGTTGGGCCCGCCCTTGCGGATGGGCTCCAGCTTGGGCGTGGCGTCGGGGACCTGATCCAGCCCGGGCGGGATGACGGCCTCGGGGCCGTCGCGATCGGGGTTGCTGGGCACGGGCCGGGCCTTGTTGCCGCTGCCCGGTGGCGCAGGACTGGGCGTGCTGGCGCAGCCGACCAGGGCGGCCAGGCAGCAGGCGCTCAGGGCCTGGGTCCAGGGGAGCCGCAGGGGCAGAAGAAATCGGGGGGGCAGGGGTGCGCGGCACATCGACATGGCCGCCACCCTACACAGGGCGCCCACCTTTGCCAAGTGCAGCCGTGTAGCGGGCCGGCGCGGTCGTATGCTTGGCACCCTCACACCGGCACTGCAGGACCGATTGGCCATGAGCTTGAACTACATCTTCCCCCCCGCCGAGCAGCCCAGCGTGGCCGTGCGCGGCAGCCAGGCGCGCTACGCCGTCAGCCGCATCTTCTGCGTCGGCCGCAACTACGCGGCCCATGCGCGCGAGATGGGCTCGGACCCCGATCGCGAGCCGCCGTTCTACTTCAGCAAGCCGGCCAGCGCCCTGGTGCCTTCGGGCTCCACCGTGCCCTATCCGCCCGGCACGCAGAACTATCACTACGAGATGGAGCTGGTGATCGCCATCGGCGCGCCGGTGTTCAAGGTCACGCCCGAGGCGGCACGCGCCGCCGTCTGGGCCTATGCCGCCGGCCTGGACATGACGCGCCGCGACCTGCAGGCCGAGGCCAAGGCCAACGGCCGGCCCTGGGACACGGCCAAGGGCTTTGAGCAATCGGCCGTGATCACCGAGCTGGTGCGCGTCAGCGACACCGGCGTGCTGCAGGGCGGCACCATCAGCCTGGCCGTCAACGGCGTGCAGAAGCAGCGCGGCGACATCGCCGACATGATCTGGAGCGTGCCCGAGATCGTCGCCAACCTCTCGCAGTACTACCACCTGCAGCCGGGCGACCTGATCTACACCGGTACGCCGGACGGCGTCGGCGCTGTGCGGCCCGGCGATGAGATCAGCGGCCACATCGACGGCTTGCCGCCGCTCAGCCTGCGCATCGGCGAGCCGGACTAGACTGTCGCCCTTTCATTCTTTCTTTGCACCGGATCGAGGCCGCCCGCCATGTTTGACCACAACGAAACCCTGGACCAAGCCCGCCAACGCAATGTGCGCGACGCCCTGTTCGAGGATGTCGGCGTGTGCGACTGGACGGCCCAGCTGGTGCCGGCGGGCCGGCGCGTCAAAGCCCATGTGCGGGTGCGCGAGGACGCCGTGC
>Ga0187844_10003510_pt1 | contig 10445 bp, 7 predicted proteins | sample SpaLakP09_SKY_50_FD_134517 | JGI IMG/M metagenome (GOLD analysis project Ga0187844, IMG submission 134517) | Oligotrophic lake water microbial communities from Sparkling Lake, Wisconsin, USA - SP09_SKY_50 | ecosystem: Environmental > Aquatic > Freshwater > Lake | place: USA: Sparkling Lake...
GCCGGTGGACGCATAGTCGTCGAGGATGTCTCCGGCTTCGTGAGGCGTGCGCAGCAGATCGAGCTGAGGCTCCTTCGCAGCGTGACCGGACAGCATGCCGGGCAGGCGCTCGGCGCCGAGCGCAGACCAGCGGGCACGGTGACGATGACCGACGAGTGTGCGCAAGGCATCGCTGTCCGCGAGCAGCCGTCGATCGCGCGCATCGAGCAGCGCTCGGGCAACGAGATCGTCGAGATCGAGGAAGGGCGCGTCTCGCCGCGCCCGCTCGATGCGCAGCGCCACGTCTTCGGAAAATCCGCTGATGCAGCGCAGCCCGAGACGTAGCGTGTTGCGATCATCCAGCGTGCAATCCCAGTGGCTGTGCATCACGTCCACCGGAAGTACGTTCACGTCGCTCCGCCGCGCTTCCTGTACGAGCTGCGCCGGCGCATAGAAGCCCATCGGTTGCGAATTGATCAGGCCCGCGACGAAGGCCGCGGGCTCGTGGCATTTGAGCCACGAGGAGGCATACGCAAGCACCGCGAAACTTGCCGCGTGCGATTCGGGGAATCCGTAGGAGCCGAAGCCCAGCACCATCTGGTAGATGCTTTCGGCGAAGGCCGGATCCAGGCCGTTCCTGGCCATGCCGGTTATGAGCTTCTCGCGAAAGTGCTCGAGACCTCCGTGACGCTTCCACGCGGCCATCGAGCGGCGCACCTGGTCCGCTTCGCCCGGCGAGAAATCCGCACCATCGATCGCGATCTGCATCACCTGTTCCTGGAACAGCGGCACGCCGAGCGTGCGACCCAGAGCCTTGCGAAGTCTTGGTGGAATCTGAAAATCGACGTCCGGATTCTTTTCGCGCTGCTGTCGCCGTTTCAAGTAAGGATGGACCATGCCGCCCTGGATCGGGCCCGGTCTCACGATGGCGATTTGCACCACGAGGTCGTAGAACTCGCGTGGCTTCAGACGCGGCAGCATCGACATCTGCGCGCGCGACTCGATCTGGAAAACACCCACGGTCTTGGCCTTGCAGATCATGTCGTAGGTGGGCCTGTCGTCCCGCGGCACGTCGGTCAGGCCGAACGGCTGATTCCGAATCGTCGACACCATCTTGAAGCTGCGCTGCAATGTACTGAGCATGCCCAGCGCGAGCACGTCGACTTTCAGCAGTCCAAGCGATTCCAGGTCGTCCTTGTCCCACTGGATGATGGTCCGATCCGGCATCGAGGCGTTCTCCACGGGCACCAGTCGCGACACGGGCTCATCGGAGATCACGAAACCACCGACATGCTGCGACAGGTGCCGCGGCATGCCCACGAGCTGACTCACGAGTTCCAGCCAGTTGCGGATCACGGGAGCCGCAGGATCGAAGCCGAGTTCCTGCAAGCGATCGGGCAAGGCCTCCTTGCGGTCCCACCACGCGAGCGACTTGGAGAAGGCGTCGATCTGATCGGCCTCCAGGCCCAGCGCCTTGCCGACGTCACGGATCGCGCGCTTCTTGCGGTAGTGGATCACCGTGGCCGCGATCGCAGCGCGATCACGGCCGTACTTGGTGAACACGTACTGGATGATCTCTTCGCGACGCTGGTGCTCGAAGTCCACGTCGATGTCCGGGGGTTCGTTGCGTTCCCTCGACAGGAAGCGCTCGAACAGCAGGTTGCCTTCTTCCGGCGTCACCGACGTGATGCCCAGCGCAAAGCACACGGCCGAGTTGGCGGCGCTGCCACGGCCCTGGCACAGGATCTTGAGTTCGCGCGCCTTCTCCACGATGTCGCGCACGGTCAGGAAGAAAGCCTCGTACTGAAGATCGGCAATCAGCCGCAGCTCCTTCTCGATCTGATCGGCCACCGCAGGCTTCGCGCCCCGCGGCCAGCGCTTTCGCATGCCTTCCTCGGTGAGTTCTCGCAGGCGGCTTGCCGGTGTGTAGCCCTCGGGGATCAGCTCGCTCGGATACCGGTACTTGATCTCCTTCATGCTGAAGTTGCAGCGCTCGGCGATGCACAGCGTCTGCTCGAGCAGGTCCACCGGATAGAGCTCCTGCAATTCCTCGAGGTTATGCAGGTGACGCTCGGCGTTGGGCAGCAGGCGATAGCCGCATTCGCTGATCGGCAGGCCATGCAAGGTTGCCGTCATCACGTCATGCAGCGGCCGTCGCTGTCGCACGTGATAGCGCACATCGCCGCTGGCCACCAGCGGAAGGCTGAAGCGTTCGCCGACGCGACGCAGTTGCGTCAATCGTTTGCGATCGCCCGGACCGCGATGCAATTCCACGCTGATCCACGCGCGCTCGCCGAACGTGTCGCGTACCCAGGCCGCGTGATCCGGGCTCGCCGCAGGGTCCGGAATCCACAGGGCCAGTGCGGATTGCACATGCAGCGCAAAATCCTCGCGCAGTACCCGGTACTCGCCTTTCTTGCTGCGCCGCCGTGCATGCGTGATCAAACTCGACATCGACTCATACGCAGCCATGTCCGTCACGAGCAGCACCAGCTTGGGTCCATTCTCGATCTGCAGTTCGCAGCCGACGATGAGCTTCAACCCGTGCTCCGCCGAGGCGACATGTGCCCGCACGATCCCCGCGAGCGAACACTCGTCGGTGATCGCGAGCGCGGTGTAGCCCAGCGCCTTGGCCTGCTCGAACAGTTCAGCTGCTTGCGAGGCGCCGCGCTGGAACGAGAAGCACGACAGGCAGTGCAGTTCCGCGTAACCCACAGAGAGCGGATCCGTCATGAGAACCACCCGTGCAGAAACCATTTGTCAGAACCGACTTCGCGATACACCCAGGCGCGGCCGCCGTTGATATCCAGGATCGTGTAATCACGCCGCAGGTCTTCGCCATCCCACCAACCCGACTCGATCCGCTCGAACAAGGCGCCCGCTGGAATCGCCGGTGGTGGCATCGTCCACGGTTCCGCGTGAAGCAGGCTCGGCCTCAGGGGCCCGGTGAACGCGGGGACCTGCTTTGCCGGCGACACGGCAGAACGGCGCATCGCACGTTCGGGACGATGATCCTCGACGGCCTGCGGCATCCACACGCAGGTTTCTCCCAGCCGCCCGCGGATCCGCTCGATCGCCGCCGACCATGCCTGCGCCTGCCCGGCGCGCGCATCGAAGAAATCATTCTGCGGAACCGAGGCCTCCGCGAAATCCTCCGACATCAGGATGAGTTCGCGCGCTGGCAGCGGCAGGCCGTCGCGTTCGAGGCGCTCATGCAAGGCATCGAAGATGCGCTTCGCCTCCCGATGCGGATCGACGAACTGTGCATGGATGCGCGTCTCGCGCGCACCGGCGTGCATCACCGCCAGCGTGACGCCACGCAGTCCGCGGTCGCGTGTGCGCAGGTAGGCCTGCAGCTCGGTACATAGCCGCTTCAAGGGAAACTGCAGACGCTCGACATCCTCGATCTCCGCGCTCAGTTCGAAACGACGACGGAAAGTCTCGGGTGGCGCGAGCGTGTCGCAGGGTTCGGGCGCGTGGCCAAGCAGACGATCGAGTTCGAGCCGGTACGCTGCGCCGAAGCGTTTCGAGAACGCGTCACGCGGAACGGCGAACAGATCGCCCAGCCGGCGAAAGCCCACCCCCGAAAGCGCGTGCAGCAAGTCGCCCGGCCAGTGCAGCGAGAACAGCGGCAGGTTCGCCAGACACGCGGACAGCGTTTGCGGATCCGTGATCGGATCGCTTTGGCCAGCGCAGGCGAGCAAGGCGGCACCCGCACGCGTGGGCGCGATACCGATCTGCGCCGCGTGTCCAAGTTCCTGCAACTCGTTGCTCAAGCGGTCGCGCAGCACCTCGAGGCCACCGAACAGCGCGAGGCTGTGTCCGATTTCCACCCACAGCAACGCGCGCGGACGACGGCCGGGCTCGGCGAGGTCCTGGATCTCGGCAGTGACCGGCTGCCCGAAGCGGTAGATCCAGTACGCGAGGCTGCGCAGCGCCTCTTGCTCGGCGCCGGGGCGTCGTACCTGCACCTTCAGATCCGGATACAGCGACAGTGCACGCGATAGCGGCGTTCCCGCCGCGCAATCCGGCGTGTCCGTGATCAGCCAGCGCTGAGAGCCCCGCTGGTCCACCACGACGCTGCCGGCATGCTGGGAACCCAGCGCCGACAGCGGCAGTTGCGGAAGATGGAGGCAGAGCCAGAGCATGCGATGCGCGGATACAGATTCATGCCGCAGTCCGTAGAGGAAGCGGCAAGGGCCGCGCCCCGCGACACTTGAGCACTTCGACCTGCGGCGCCGAGTTCTGGCGCCAGATGCGCAGACGCAGCGCGCTGGGCGTGGATTCCGCGGCGTAGCGTTCGGAGCGATAGAGCAGCACGCAGCTGTCGCTCTCTTCGGCGGCGAGTTGCAAGCGACGCAGCGCATGCGCATCGGCTTTTTCGACCCACAACAGAACAGCACCGGCCGCGGCGCGCAGCAATTGTTCGGCCGACCACAGCGCGTTCTGTTCAGTGTCGGATTGCGTGCGATCCACCACGAGCAATTTCGATAGCTGAATGCCGGCAGCCGCCAGGCGCGGCGCGTAGGGCAGCATCGGCGGTGCGACGAGTGCCACCGGCCGCCCGGCCTGGGTGAGCCGTGCGAGCAGCGGCAATGCCAGGCTCAGCTCACCGACGCCGAGCTGCGCGTGCAGCACCTCGCTGACGGCGCCCAGCGGCCACCCTCCGCCGGGCAGGGCACGGTCCAGCACCTCGAAGCCCGTGGGTTCGGTGCGGATCTGCGCCTGCTCGGTGGCGCGCCAGACCTTGGGTCCCAGCAGCGTGCGGGGATCGATGCGATCTACGCGTGCGGGAAGTGCGGATTCCATGCGACTTCCCAGAGAAAACCTTCAGAGTCGGCGAAGTAGCCGGAATAGCCGCCCCAGGGCGCGCGATGAGGTTCCTTGACGATCTTCACGTTCGCCGCACGCAGTTCCGCGAACAGCGCATCGACCGCTTCGATCGAACCCAGGTTGTGCGCGAGCGAGAAACCCGCGAAACCCGATCCATCATTAGGAACGCCGGCATCCTTCGCCAGTTCCTCGCGCGGAAACAGCGACAGCCAGGTCTTGCCCATCTCGAAGAAGCTCACACCCGCGCCGTCCGGCATCGGAATGCGCGGCAGCTTGAGCACGTCGGCGTAGAAGCGCGTGGCGCGATCGAGATCGGCGACGCCCAGCGTGATGAAACTGATGCGAGGGTCCATGCGCGTGCTCAGTGGCGCGAGAACCCGCCGGTCCGCAGCAGACCCACCGCGAGCCCCTCGATCTCCAGCGGCTCGCGCGACAGGTCCACGCGGATCGGTTCGAAATCAGCGTTCTCGGGCAGCAGGCGCACGACATCGCCGCGACGCTCGAAACGTTTCACGGTGACTTCGTCGCCGATGCGGGCGACGACGACCTGTCCGTTGCGCGCGGTGGCCTGCCGGTGCACCGCGAGCAGGTCGCCATCGCGGATGCCGATGTCGCGCATCGATTCACCACTCACGCGCAGCAGGTAATCCGCGCGCGGCTTGAAAAGATCGGCTTCCACCGGCACGTGACGTTCCAGGTTTTCCAGGGCGAGCAGCGGCGAGCCTGCGGCCACGCGCCCGATCAGTGGAAGCTGGAACTGTTGAGGGACGGCTTCGAGCAGGCGAATACCACGCGCAGCCCCCGGAACCAGTTCGATCACGCCCTTCTTCGCAAGGGCTTTCAGATGATCGTCCGCCGCGGTGGGCGAGGCGAAGCCGAATTCGGTCACGATCTCCGCCCGTGTGGGCGGCGCGCCGCGGTTCTCGAGAGAACTGCGGATGAAGGCGAGGATGTCGGTCTGGCGGGGGGTGAGCATGGGACCTGCCGAGGAGTCACTGTACGCATATACAGTAGTCCGGCCTGCGTCCCGATCCAAGCCCCAGCGCGAAGGATTTTTTCTAACCGCCCCTCAGGCCGCGCTATACCGGTTTTTGATCAAGCGCTTGAGCAGCTTGCCGTTGGGCAGTCGCGGCAGGTCCGGATCGAATTCCACGCGTCGCGGACACTTGAAGTGCGCGATCGACGCACGACAGAACGCGATCAGTTCGGCCTTGAGCGCGTCGCTCGCCAGACTCGCCTCGCGCAGCTGCACGGCGGCCAGCACCTCCTCGCCCAGTTCCGGATGCGGCACGCCGATCACCGCCACGTCCATCACGGCGGGATGGCCGATCAGCACGTTCTCCACTTCCTGCGGGTACACGTTCACCCCGCCGGAAATGATCATGAAGGCCTTGCGATCCGTCAGGAACACGAAGCCGTCGGGATCCATGTAGCCGATGTCGCCGAGCGTGCTCCAGCCCTGCGCGTTGTAGGCGCCGCGCGTCTTCTCGGGATCCTTGAAGTACTCGAACGGTGGCATGCCGGAGAAGTAGATCGCGCCGGTCTCGCCCTGCGGCAGTTCGTTGCCCTCGTCGTCGCAGACGTGCGCGAGGCCAAGCACGGCCTTGCCGACCGAGCCTTGATGCGTGAGCCAGTCCTGCGGACCGACCGCGCACATGCCGTTGACCTCGCTGCCGCCGTAGTACTCGTGGAGGATAGGCCCCCACCAGGCGAACATCGCGCGCTTCACGTCCGGCGGGCAGGGCGCGGCCGCGTGCACGGCGACCTTGAGGCTCGACATGTCGTGCGCGCCGCGCTCGGCATCGGTCAGCTTGAGCATGCGCACGAACATCGTCGGCACGAACTGTCCGTGCGTGACCTTGTGCTGTGCAATCAAGCGCAGCGATTCCACAGCGTCGAAATGCGTCATGCAGACGATGTGACCGCCGGCTCGCAGGATTCCCATGCACCACCCGAGCGGCGCGGCGTGGTACATCGGAGCCGGCGAGAGGTAACGCGTGCCGCCGTCGATGCCGTAGAACGCGGCCAGGAACTTGTCGAGCGGCGACGGCGTGGCGAAAGGCCGGCCATCGAGCGCGCGCTTGATGCCCTTGGGCTTTCCGGTGGTGCCGGACGAATAGAACATCGTCTGGCCTTCAGTCGGCTCGTGGATCGCCTCTTGCGCCGTGGGCGACTCGATGGCGGCCTGCACGTCATGCCAGTCGGCGTCGTCGACGTTGATCGTCTGCGTGCATGCGGTCCCGACGCTGGTCCGCGCTGCGGTTTCGCGGTGCATCGCGGAAGTCACCATCACGCGCGCTTCCGAGTCGGCGACGATGTATGCGACCTCGTCCGGTTTCAGATGCCAGTTGATCGGCGTGTAGTACAGGCCCATGCGCTGCGCGGCCCACGTCGTCAGCAGGTACTCGAGCCGGTTCTCCATCAGCACCGCGATGACATCGCCGCGCCGCAGTCCGAGCGCGTGGAAGCGATTGGCGAGTGCGATCGATCCGTTGTCGAGCTGACGGAAGCTCAGCACGCGGCCATCGCTCATCGTGATGGCGGGATCGTTCGGGCGCTGCTGGGCGTGAAGGGCGATGTGCATCGTCTGGGCTCGGAGCGGGTTTAGGGGCGTCGAAGGGGAAGGATGACGCCGCAGCTCGAATCGTAGCCCGGACGAAAGTCCGGGGACGTGTTTGTGCGAAGGGAAAAAGGCCGCGTCTCTACGCTGCCCGCCGTAGCCCGGGTGCAACCCGGGGTTTCTCGTCCCGGGCGAGCAGGGCCCCCGGCTTCACCCGGGCTACGCGGTACCGAACCGCATCGGCAGCGACTTGATGCCGTGAATGAAGTTGGAGCGGATACGCGGCACCGGACCGGTGAGTTCCAGCGTCCGGTAACGGTTCAGCAATTCTTCGAGGAACACGCGGATCTGCATCTCGGCCAGCCGGCTGCCGATGCAAACGTGCTGTCCCACTCCGAAACCCAGGTGACGCTGCACCGGCCGCGTGACGTCGAAGTCGAACGGGTTCCCCCAGGTGTCTTCGTCGCGGTTGGCGGACGGATACCAGAACAGCACCTTCGATCCCTTCGCGATCTTCTGTCCGCGGATTTCGACGTCCTGCATCACCGTGCGGCGCATGTGCATCACCGGCGACACCCAGCGCACGATCTCGTTGACGGCGGAAGGAATCAGCGCGCGATTCGAGACCAGCTTCTGCCACTGCTCCGGATGCTTGGTGAACGCAAGCAGGCCGCCCGAGATCGAATTGCGCGTGGTCTCGTTGCCGCCAACCAGCACGAGGATGATGTTCGCGAAGAAATCCTTCAGCGGAACGAGGCTGCCATCCTTTTCGCGGCTGATCAGCCGGATGATGTCGGCGCCGCCGCTGTCCAGGCGCGCGGCGCGAAGCTCGGCGCCGAAGGCCATCAGCTCGCCGATGATCTGGCCCATGTATTCAGGCGATTTGCGGAACTCGGGATCGTCCTCGCCGATCAGCGCATTGGTCCACTCGACCAGCTTGGCCTCGGATCCTGGAGGCGCTTCGAACAGTTCAGCCAGCGTCTGGATCGGGATTGGGGCGGACAGCGTCTTCACGACGTCGAACGGCGTGTCGGCGGAAACGGCTTCGAACAGCCGCACGATGCGCGCACGGATGCGGGCTTCCATTTCGACCAGACGCACCGGAGCCACCGCCGGCATCAGCGCCAGGCGCTGCTGCACGTGCTTGGGAGGATCGCGCGAGATGAAGGGGATGCCGATCGGACTCTCGGCGCCGGAACCGGCCACACCTGCGGCCTGCTCGTCGAACAGGCGATGGCCGCCGTTCTCGGTCGCCGACGAGAAGACCGCCGGATTCTTCGCGGCCGCGGAAATGTCGTCGTGACGCAGCAGCGACCAGAAGCCGGGCCCGTTCTCTTCCTCGCTCCAGCACACGGGCATCGTGCGGCGCAGCTCGGTGTAGAGCTCGTGCGGAAACCCATTCTCGTAATGGGTCGCGTCGCCGAGCCGAACGGGGGCCAGGGGTCTCTGATTGATGGGGTCCATGCACGGTCTCCTGTCGTTTGAGCGCTCTTTCGCAGGGAGCGATCGCTACGCTAGCCGCAAAATGGACACTGTGTCTATTATTGACGAACGGCCTGAAGAAGGGCCTCGACATAAGGATGGGGGAGCATGGAGATCACGGCAGCAGTGGCCCGCGAGGCGGGGGGTCCGTTCACGATCGAGCAATTGCAGATCGAGGCGCCGCGCGAAGACGAGGTGCGCGTACGCATCGTCGGTGCCGGCCTGTGCCACACCGACCTGATCGCGCGCGACCAGGCCATTCCCGTTCCGCTGCCGGCCGTGTTCGGCCACGAAGGCAGCGGCGTGGTCGAGGCGGTGGGACGCGACGTGCGAGACCTGAAGGTCGGCGATCACGTGGTGCTCAGCTTCCTGTCCTGCGGGGAATGTCCCCGCTGCCGGCATGCGGAACCCTGCTACTGCCACCAGTTCATTCCGCTGAACTTCGGCGGCGCGCGAGGCGACGGCAGTTCCTGCCTGAGCCGCAAGGGCGAACGTGTCTCCGGCCATTTCTTCGGCCAGTCCTCGTTCGCGACCTATGCCATCGCACGCGCACGCAACGTCGTGAAGGTGGACCCGGCGGCGCCGCTCGAGTTGCTCGGGCCGCTCGGCTGCGGTTTCCAGACCGGTGCCGGCAGCGTGATGCGCGCGCTGGCGGCGCGCGCGGGCTCATCGATCGTGATCTGCGGCGGCGGTGCGGTGGGCCTGGCCGCGGTGATGGGTGCCGTCGTACAGGGTTGTTCGCAGATCGTGCTGGTGGAACCGCACGCTGCGCGTCGTGCTCTGGCGATGGAACTCGGCGCCACGCACACCGTGGATCCCGCTGCTGGCGATCTCGCCACGCAGTTGCGAGCGGTGTTGCCGCAGGGAACCGATTACCTGTTCGACAACACCGGCATCCCGTCGGTGATCGAGGCGGCGCTCACCTGCCTTGCGCCGCATGGCGTCTGCGGGGTGGTGGCGGCCGCCAAGCCGGAGTCTTCGATCACGCTGAATCTCACGGCGCTGGTGCTCTCCGGTCACCGCGTGCAGGGCATCGTCGAAGGCGACGCGGACCCGCAGTCGCTGATCCCGGAACTCGTGGGCCTGTTTCGGACGGGGCGATTTCCGCTCGACAAGCTGGTGAGGACCTATCCGTTGGCGCAGATCAACGAGGCGATTGCGGCGCAGCATCGCGGTGAGTGCGTGAAGGCGGTGTTATTGCCCTGATCCGTAGCCCGGGTGAAACCCGGGTTTCACTCTCGCCCGAAAAGGAGCGCCCCGGGTTTCACCCGGGCTACGGCGATCAATTCGCGGGCCTTCGTCGCTGTGTCTTCGTCTTCGCGACGGGAGCCGCCTCCGGCGCGAAGATCGCGCTCGCGCAGATATGCGCCAGCGATTTCACGAGGCGATCCAGATCCGCGCCATCGTGGCTGCCGATGAAGCGTGCGCAGTACAAGTCCACGGCCCAGGTCAGGATCGTGCCCACGTCTGGCGTCGCCTGCTCGTGCGCCTTGCCTTGGCGCTTGACGGTGGCGATCGCGCGGCGGCTGGCCGCGCAGAGCTTGTCCATCATGTCGCGATAGAGCTGAGCGACGGCCGGGTCGTATGGCGC
>Ga0187844_10003512_pt1 | contig 10445 bp, 7 predicted proteins | sample SpaLakP09_SKY_50_FD_134517 | JGI IMG/M metagenome (GOLD analysis project Ga0187844, IMG submission 134517) | Oligotrophic lake water microbial communities from Sparkling Lake, Wisconsin, USA - SP09_SKY_50 | ecosystem: Environmental > Aquatic > Freshwater > Lake | place: USA: Sparkling Lake...
CAGCTCGCGTCGCGCGCTGTGGATGGCCTCGACCTTGACCGTGTCGGTGTCGGACTTGAGTGCGGCGTCGTATTTTTTCTTGATCGTCGTCAGCGTGGCCGTCAGCGCATCGACCTTGTTGCGTGCCAGTTTCAGCGGCGCGATCAGCGCGCCGACCGTGCCGGCGATGGCGGCCAACGCCTTCGTGATCTGGGCCATCAGTTCCGGCATTTGCGCGGCCAGCAGCCAGACCGCGGCCGTCACCAGCAGCACCGCGCCGGCGGGCACGGCGATGTTCCAGACTGGCTTGCGCAGCAGCGCCGCGCCGAGTGTGCGCAGCTGGGTGCCCGAGGCGGCGAGGCCGCGCGCCGCGTCTTCAACGTCGTTGATCGTCGCAATGGCCGGGTGCCATCCGGCGTCCTTCATCAGAGCCTCAAGCTTGGTCTGGCTGATCGTGGTGACGACCTTGCTCCAAGCCAGCAACTCGCGCTTGGCGCTCAGTTCACGCTCGGCCAGTTCCAGCGCCTGCTGGCCCAACTGGACCTGCGCCTCGGCCTCGTGCACGGCGCCATGGGCCTGCTCGATCTGCTTGCGCAGCCGTGCGCGCACCGCGTTCAGGTCGCCCTGCTCGCCGGCCGGTGCGACGTGGCGCCAGATCTCGTCGAAGATATTGGTGACCAGGCTGGCCCAGAGGTTGGCATCGGAGGCGTGCCAGGCGTTGAACTCGATCTCGACGATGCGCGAGTGCAGCTCGGGCCGGTTCTGCCCGCGCAGCTCGGCCATGCTGCGGCGGATCTGCTGAATGAAGAAGGATTTGCCCGAACCCCAGTCGCCGAGCAGGCCGATCGACAGCGGCGGCTCCACGGCCTTGTCGAGAATCAGGCGCGCGAATGCCTCGGCCTCCACGTCGACGCCCAACTGGTCCCGACCCTCATCGGTTTCACGCGCGTAGCCGGCGCGGCGCGGGCCGGGCGTGGCCACGCCGGCCTCGCGCCACCAGGCCGCCCAGTCGGCCAGCGGGCGGCGCCGCTCATCCTGGGTGACAAAGGCGTACCAGCGGTCGCGCACGCTGTCGAGGTCCAGGCCGATGGCTGCGAAGCTCGGGCGCAGCGCCTCGTCGGGGCAGAGCAGGGCGGCGGTGATCAGGTCTCTGCCCCAGAGTGCGAATGGGCTTGCATCGTTGGGCCCGCCGCGCTGTGCACGGCTCAGCTGCTCCAGCAGGTCGGGGTTCAGCTGCTCGGGGTCGGGCACGCGGCCACTCACGGAACTGTCGGAGGCAAGCTCCGGTGCCGGGGCGATTTGCAGGAAGCGCCGGAATGCCGGCGAATGGCTGCGCGGCGCCAGGATGCGCACGGCATCGATGACATGCGTCGGCTCGACCGGCGCCGATCCGGCGAGCCCGGTGGCCAGGCTCAATGCGTCGAGAACTTGCGGCTCGATGTCGGTGCCGCTCAGATCCAGCGCTCGCCCGCGCGCCGGACTCTGCTCCGGCCGGAAGGCCGTGATCCAGGCCTCGCGGTCGATGCCGTGGGCGCGAAAGTCGCTGTCGTGGAAGGCGGGCAGCGAGAGCATCGCAGTCAGCACGTCCGCCGTGCCGACCGGGCTCGATGCGGCCTGGGCGAGTCGTTGGGCTTCGCTCAAGGCCAGACGACCGGAGGCGGTCCGGGTGAATGGCTGCGGCTGATCGGGCGCCCGCGCCAGCGTCTCAAGGTCATCCCGATTCAATCGCTTGCGGCCCAGCACGCCATCGAGATTGGCACCTGTACGCTCGAACTGCGCAAGCAGCCAACGGCCGGTCTCGTCGGGCGTTGCAATCAAGCCGATGAGCAGCGAGTGAAAGGAAATGGCAAACGCTTCCTTGCCGACGCTCAACGCCGCTGCGCTGTTGATCGCGCGTGCCAGCTCGGCGCTGAGTGACATCAGCTCGGGAGCCGAGCTGCCTTCGTCGAGAAAAGCGATCGTGATCGCGCCTGGGGCATCCATGGTCTCTCCCAACGTGAGTGCTTGGCAGGAGCAGGGTGTGCCGCTCGCAGCGACGGCAGTATCACTGCCGTCGTGGCTTGCGGCTATCTCGTGTTGAGGGATGGACGCCGCGCGTCGGATCAAGGTTCAGGCTGGCCAGCCACAGCCCGCCGAAGGTCAGTGCGCCGTTCAGCAGCAGCAGCTCCAGCCCGATTTCATAGCCACCGAACCAGGATTTCTGCTGGCTGTCGACGATCCAGCACAGGAGTGGCGCGGCCAGGGCGACGGCGGGCACCCAGGCATCGCGCGGCTGGCGGCGGGTCAGCAGGCCGAAGGCGAACAGGCCCAAGAGCGGACCGTAGGTGTAGCCGGCGATTTTCAGTATCAGCCCGATCATGCTGGGGTTGTCGACCCAGCGGAATACCAGCACCAGGGCCAGGAAGACGGCGGCAAACGTGAGGTGGACGCGGCGGCGGACGGCGGTCTTCTTCGCTTCGCTCCAGTCGCTGCGGCGCTGCAGGCCCAGCAGGTCGATGCAGAAGCTGGACGTCAAAGCGGTAATAGCGCCATCGGCACTGGGAAACAGGGCCGAGATCAGCGCCAGCACGAAGACCAGATGCACCCACTCCGGCAGATGGCCCAGCACTACGGCGGCGAACAGCTGGTCGCCTCGCTCCGGCATGCCCGCTTGAGTGGCGTAGAGCTGCAGCAAGCCACCCAGGAACAGGAACAGCAGCACGACGGCCAGCATGATGAGGCTCAGGCTGATGATGTTTTTCTGCGAATCGGCCAGGCGCTTGACCGAGATGCTCTTTTGCATCATCTCCTGGTCCATGCCGGTCATCGCGATGCTGATGAAGACGCCAGCCAGGATCTGCTTGAGGAAGAAGTAACGGCTGTCCGGGTCGGTGACGAAGATCTTCGACAGACCCGTGGCGTCGAGCTGCTGCAGGCTCTGCCCCAGGCTCAGATCGAGGCCGCGCAGCAGGTAGACCACGCAGATGGCGAGGCCCAGAAGCATGCCGCTTGTCTGCAGCGTGTCGGTCCAGACGATGGTCTTAACGCCGCCCTCGAAGGTGTAGGCCAGGATCATCAGCAGGATCACCAGCGCGGTGAGCCAGAAGGGCAGGCCCAGGCGTTCCAAGATCAGCTCCTGCAGGATCTTCACTACCAGATAGAGCCGCGCGGTGGCGCCCAGGGTTCGCGAGACCATGAAGAAGCCGGCGCCGGTCTGGTAGGCGCGCGGCCCCAGGCGCTCGCGCAAATAAACATAAATCGAGCTCAGCCTTAGCCGGTAGTAGAGCGGCAGCAGCACATAGGCGATGACGAGGTAACCGATGAATTGGCCCAGCGCGATCTGGAAATAGCTGAAGGCGGTGGCGCCTACGGCGCCGGGCACGCTGATGAAGGTGACGCCCGACAGGGAGGTACCGATCATTCCGAAGGCCACCAGCATCCAGTGGCTGTTCTTGTTGCCGATGAAGAAGCTGTCGTTGTCCGCGCCGCGCGAGGTCAGCCAGGCCACGCCCACCAGCAGGGCGAAATAGGCGAGCACGAAGACGAGCAGCAGCAGCGGTGACATGGGGGCCGATTATGCAAATGGCGCCTGGGCCGTCCCCATTCCGCTTTGTGGGCCAGGCATAAGCAACAAGCGATGACTGCGATTTCTGTTGTGCGATTGCCCACACAAGCGAATGCACCAATGCGTAGCAAGAACACGGCGAGACCGCTTGCATGGGCGCCAAACCACGCCGCCTTGGTGCGAAGTGGCCCGGTCTTGGTGAAGGTGCATGATGTTTACCCTCAGAGGGTTTTCGCAGCCCCGCGTTCGGGCGTCTTGTTCTGTCACATTCCAGCGCTAGCATCATTGAACGTGCTGAGGATCCGAGTGGATCGAGTGGCGCGAAACCCTAACCCGCACTGGTTTTTCAAATGAACCGCAAACGTTTGCAGTCATCAGATGCCGGGTATTGGCCGATCGTTGGTGTTTCCTGAACCTAATCATCATGAAACTGAAGCCTCTAGTTTCCTTGTTGGCAGCGGCCTTCGCCGTGCCTGCCGTGTTGGCCTCGTCCAGCGGTGTGGTCATCAGCCAGGTCTATGGCGCTGGCGGCAATGCCGGCGCCGCCTACAACGCCGACTATGTCGAACTGTTCAATGCCGGTAGCAGCGCGGTTTCGCTTAGCGGTTGGTCTGTTCAATACGCCAGCGCCGCGGGCTCGGGCAACTTCAACCCCACACCGTTGACAGGCACGATTCAACCGGGTCAGTACTACCTGGTCAGGATGAAGTCCGTCCCTGCCACCCCGGTTGGTGCCGCCTTGCCGACGCCGGATGCGCCGAGCACGGTCAATATCGACATGTCGGGCACGGCCGGCAAGGTGATCCTGGCCAACGTGGCCGCCTCCATCGGCTGCAATGGCGGCTCGTCCGCATGCTCACCGGCTCAACAGGCCCAGATCGTCGACCTGGTCGGCTGGGGCACCGCCAACTACTTTGAAGGCACGGTCGGGCCTGGCACGGTGACCGCCAACCCGGCTTTGCTGCGCAAGAACGCCGGCTGCACGGACACCGACAACAACGCCGGTGACTTCGCGATCGGCGCGCCCGTTCCGAGGAACTCCGCCTCGCCGCTGAATTCATGCGGCGCCACCGGCCCCATCACCCAGCCCATCGTGCCGAGCTGCCCAGACGGCGCTACGGCCCAGGGCACGGCCATCAACTTCAGCGTCAGCGCCACCGACCTCGACAGCCGCGTCAACAGCGCGACCCTGCAGTCGGCCGCCGTGGCCGGCATCACCTTGGGCAGCCTGATCACCGCCGCCAGCGATGGCGAGGCGGCCAGCCTGCCCATCAATGTGTCGGCCAGCGTGGTGCCCGGCAGCTATTCCTTGGTTCTGCAATGGGGCAATGACGACGCGCAGACCGCTCAGTGCACGTTCAAGGTCGTCGTGGCCGGCACGGTGTCGATCGCGCAGATCCAGGGCAGCGGCGTGAGCAGCCCGATGGTGGGCCAGACGGTCAGCACCACCGGTGTGGTCACGCAACTGCTCAACAACGGCTTCTATCTGCAAGACCCGATCGGTGATGGCAATGCCGCCACCTCCGATGGTGTCTTCGTCTACACCGGCGCCGTGCCCACCGTGGCTGTGGGCGACAGCGTGAGCCTGAACGGCTCGGTGCTGGAATACACGCCCGGCTCGCCCGCCGCCGGCACCCTGACCGAGCTGTCGGGCATCACCGGCCTGAGCGTGCTGAGCTCCGGCAACACGCTGCCCCAGCCGGTCGAGATCGACCTGTCGGCTGCCCCGAACCTGGAGCGTGTCGAAGGCATGCGCGTACATCTGCATGGCGGTGGTGCCCCGCTGATGGTGCAGCAGACCAACTTCCTCGGCGCCTATGGCCAGCTGACCATTGCCGCCGGTGGCCGCCTGCTGAACCCGACCAATGTGCTGCGCCCCGGCCCGGCCGCACTGGACCTGGCCGCCGCCAACCGCGCGCGCAGCATCATCCTTGACGATGGCAGCTCGCAGGTCAATCCGAACCCCACGCCTTACCTCGCGGACGATCTGACCGTGCGCGCCGGCGACACCCTGATCGACGTGACCGGCGTGATCGACTTCGGCCCCGCCACGGCCTCGGCCAGCGGTGCTCAGTCCTACAAGATCCACCCGGAAACCCTGCCCGAGATCACCCGCAGCAGCCTGAACGAGCGCACCACCGCGCCGGCTCCGGTGGCGGGCAATGTGCGCGTGGCCAGTGCCAATGTGCTGAACTACTTCACCACCTTCCTGGACGGCACCAGCGCCAACGACCAGAGCAGCACCAGCCAGGGTTGCACGGTCGGCAACACCACCACCAAGAGCAACTGCCGTGGTGCCGACAACCTGATCGAGTTCAATCGCCAGCGCAACAAGATCCTGGCCTCGCTGAGCGCGATCAATGCCGACGTGGTCGGCCTGATGGAGATCCAGAACAACGCCAATATCGCGGTGCAAAACCTCGTTGACGGCCTCAACGGAATGATGGGCGCCGGCACCTATGCCGCCACCCCGCTGCCGGCGCAGGCCGGCGGCACGGGCACCGACGCGATCCGCGTGGCGATGATCTACAAGCCGGCCAAGCTGAGCCTGCAGGGCCAGGCCATTGCCGACATGGATGCCATCCACAACCGCCCGACCTATGCGCAGGGCTTCATGGCACCGAATGGCGAGAAGTTCGCCGTGGTCGTCAACCACCTCAAGTCAAAAGGCAGCTGCAGCTCCGGCCTGAACGCCGATCAGGGCGACCTGCAGGGTTGTCATAACGAGACTCGCAAGCAGCAGGCCACCCGCCTGCTGGCCTGGCTGCCGACGGTGACCGCCACCGCCGGCACCCAGGATCTGATCCTGCTGGGTGACTTCAACGCCTACGCCAAGGAAGATCCGATCGCCCTGTTGACGGGTAGCGGCACGGTGGTGGACCTGGTTTCCCTTTTCGACGAAAAGGACTATTCCTACGTGTTCGACGCATGGGCCGGCCGCCTCGACCATGGCCTGGGCAGCTTGTCCATCGTGCCCAAGATCACCGGCGCGCACTCCTGGCACATCAATGCCGACGAGCCCACCCTGATCGACTACAACATCGACGGCAAGTCGGTCGACTACTACGCCAACACGGCCTATCGCTCGTCGGACCATGACCCGCTGGTCCTGGGCTTGAACCTCGTGAAGGCGTTCTTCGGCACCAGCGGGCGCGATGTGATCATCGGTACGGCAGGCGACGATGTGATTGAGGGTGGCCCTGGTGCCGATACGCTGACCGGCGGTGGCGGACGAGATCAGTTCGTTTACACCAGCGCCTTGGATGGTGTGGACACCATTACCGACTTCACGCCTGGTCATGATCAACTTGTTCTGACCAAGTTGCTGCTGGCGAATGGCATTGTTGGCGCAGATCCGTTGGCTAGTGGCCATGTGACTTGCACCAACTCGTTGGCTGGCGCCATGGTTGGAATCGATACAGACGGCAGCGCCGGTCCGCTTAAATCCCGCACGATGGCCGTGCTGAAGGCTGTCAGCTGTGCCGCATTGAGCGCATCCAGCTTCAAGTTCTGAACTTCACGAATTAAGCACATCAAAAGGAAATGATGATGATCAACACGATGCGTCAAACCGTTCTCGTCGCAGCGCTGGCGCTTGCCAGTCTGCAAGTGCACGCAGCCACCTACGTCTTCACGGGCCAGCTTGAAACTGGCCCGCTTGCCGGTCAGGGCTTTTCTGGTGGATTCAGCTATGAAGATCAATTGCTGGCAGGCGTTGGCTCTGAGTACCTGAACCTGACGTCCTGGGCCCTCAACGTACTTGGGCAGGCCTACAGTGCTGACACCGTGATTGCGTCGCCACAAGCGGCTTTTTGGGATGGTCAGTTCGTCGGCCTCAATGCGACTTTTACATCGGGACCTTACGCGGTGACCTTTGCTGATGGGTTCGTCGATTTTGGCGGTGCCTACTTGGGCTACAGCACGCCTGCCGGCGAAGGCTTTGGCAGCTACGCCGTCAGCGCCGTTCCCGAGCCGGCCGCCCTGAGCCTCAGCGTGCTGGGCCTGGCCGCACTGGGCCTCATCGCGCGCCGTCGGCGACAGGCGCTCGCCAGCGCAGGCTGAGCTTCTTCTGCCCTGTTTCGGCCGTGCTCAGCGCGACATCAGCAGCTTGAGCCCGAAGCCGATCAGCACAACCCCGGCCAATTTCTCGAGCCATCTAGAAATGCCAGGGTTTTCTTTCAACCTCGCTGCCAGATGGTGGGTCAGCAGGGTGACGACCAGACCGTAGATGAAGGTCAGTAGCGCGATCGTCGCCGCCATCGCGGCGAAGGTGGGCAGGCCCCGATGGCTGGTCGGGTCGACGAAGAGCGGGAAGAAGGCCATGTAGAACACGATGGCCTTGGGGTTCAGCAGGGTGATCAAGAGCGCCTGCTGGAAGTAGTGGCGTGGCCGGATGTTCAGGATCGGCGCCGAGCCCGGCTTGGCCAGGACCATCTTTAGCCCAAGCCAGGCGAGATAGCCGGCCCCCAGCCACTGCACCGCCGTGAAGGCCCTAGGGTAGGCCGCCAGCAGCGCCGCCACGCCGGCCACCGCCAGCCACATCAGCACCTGGTCCCCGGCGATCACGCCCATCGTTGCGGCAAGGCCGCCATTGATGCCCCCCTTGCCGGTGGACGAGATCAGGGCCAGGTTGCCAGGCCCCGGTATCAACAGGAAGAGGATGATGGCGGCCACGAAAGCGCCGTAGTCTGCGATGCCGAACATCATGAAGCTCCTAGTACGTCCTGCCACCCTTGAACTGGGCATGCTGGCGCCGCTGCAAAGTCGTGCTGCGGCTCATCGCTTCAAACGACACACGCGCATGGGCATGCATGATGGCCAAACCCAGCGCATCCGCCGCGTCCTTGCCGGGCTCGCCTGGCAGGGACAGCAGGCGCTGCACCATCGCCTGCACCTGCTCCTTCTTCGCGTGGCCGTGGCCCACCACGGCCTTCTTCATCTGCAGCGCGGTGTACTCCGACACCAACAGATCGCAGGACACCAGGGCGGTCAGCGCCGCGCCGCGCGCCTGGCCCAACAGCAGGGTTGACTGCGGGTTGACGTTGACGAAGACGATCTCCACCGCCGCGCATTGCGGCTGGTAGCGGCTGATGACTTCGCGCACGCCGTCGAAGATGATCTTCAAGCGGCCCGGCAGGTCGCCGGTTTCGGCAGCGCTGGTCTTGATGGTCCCGCTCGCCACGTAGCTCAGGCGCGGGCCATCGGCTTCGATCACGCCGAAGCCGGTGACCTGGAGGCCCGGATCAATGCCGAGGATTCGCATCAGACGCTTTCATCAGAGAGAGGCCTTGAAATACCAACGCACCGAATGGAAGAACACCGGCGCGGCAAAGCACATCACCGCCACACGGTCGAGCAGCCCGATGGCTCCCGTGATGGAACTGCGGTTGCCCCAGTAGACGACGCCGGCATCGCGTTTTAGCGCCTTCATCACCAGCCCGCCCAGGGTACCCGAGCTGGCGGCGATGAGGGCCATCACCAGGGCCTGGCCGACCTTGAACGGCGTGATCCAGTACAGCAATGCCCCCGTCAGCCCGGCCGCCAGCAGCCCCCCCACCCAAGCTTGCAGCGAGAAGCTGCGGCTGATGCGGCGCGCCACCGGCCGGCGTCGCAGCGAGCGGCTTGCCACCTCCTGGACGATCTGGCCGATGCCCACAACGATCACCAGGAAGAACAGCAGGAAGGCGCCGCGGCCCTCATAGCCCTTGAATTCCAGCAGCAACAGCGCCGGCGCATGCGAGAGCCCGTAAATGCAGACCATGATGCCCCATTGGATCTTGGCGTTGCGCTCCAGAAAGCGCCGCGGGTCACCTGCAAGCGCGCTGGCTACCGGAATTGCCACAAAGCCGTAAACCGGGATCAGCACGCTGAAGAGGTCGAAGTGGCGCGTGCCGACCAGCACGTACTGCAGCGGCAGCAGCACGAAGAATGCCAGGATCAGGCTGCGGTGGTCGGCCCGGTGCGTGTGCATCAGCGTGATGAACTCGCGCAACGCCAGGAAGGACAGTACGCCGAAAAGCAGGGTGGCACCCACTGGACCCGAGATCCAGGCGGCCCAGAAGAGGCAGGAGCCGACCCAGATCGCGTTCAGGTCGCGGCGGAACTGGCGCCAGTTGTCCTCACGCCGCTGGCTCGGCGGATGTTCCTTGAGCGAATAGAGAAAAGCGCTCAGACTGATCACGATCAGAAGGCCGAACAGGATCAGGAACAGCAGGGCGATCTGGTCACTGGCGCTCCAGCTTCTCAATGCCCTCATGAGCGCTCCACCACCGGCCGCTGCGCCATCACTGCTGCACGGGCGCGCTCCAGGAACTCGCGCTTGTCTTCGCCCGGCGCCAGCTTCAGCGGCTCGCCGAAGGTGACCGTGCACAGGATCGGCACCGGCACGACCTCGCCCTTGGGCATCACGCGCTGCACGTTGTCGATCCAGGTGGGGATCAGCTGCACCTGCGGGAACTGCTCGGCCAGGTGGAAGAGCCCGGCCTTGAAGGCCTGCGGGTCGCCCTTGTTGGAGCGCGTTCCCTCCGGGAAGATCACCAGCGAGTCGCCGTTGCCCAAGGCATCGACCAGCGGCTCCAGCGGATCTTCATCCGGCGTGCTGCGGGTGCGCGAGACATAAATCGCGTTGAACACTGCGGCCGTCAGCCAGCCCTTGAGCTTGCTCGAGGTCCAGTAGTCCCGCGCGGCGATCGGACGCGTGACGGCGCGCAACTCGCGCGGCAGCGCCGCCCAGATCAGCACCCAGTCGAAGTGGCTTTGATGGTTGGCAAAGTAGATCCGCTGGTCGGTGGTGGGCGGGCAGCCCTTCCAGTGACCCTGCGCGCCGGTGATCAGACGCGCCACAGCAGAGAGCAAGAGGCCCGTGGTTTCGGCAAAAGACATGGGGGCATTATCCCCGGTGCCTGCTGCCCTCCCTCAAGCC
>Ga0187844_10003513_pt1 | contig 10443 bp, 10 predicted proteins | sample SpaLakP09_SKY_50_FD_134517 | JGI IMG/M metagenome (GOLD analysis project Ga0187844, IMG submission 134517) | Oligotrophic lake water microbial communities from Sparkling Lake, Wisconsin, USA - SP09_SKY_50 | ecosystem: Environmental > Aquatic > Freshwater > Lake | place: USA: Sparkling Lake...
CTGCAATCGGAAGAATTCGCGGACTACCGCGCCGTCGGCGTCGTCGGCCAGATCGTGCCGTGGAACTTCCCGCTCCTGATGTTGGCATGGAAGATCGCGCCCGCGCTCGCCGCCGGCAACACCGTTGTCTTCAAGCCGGCCGAGTACACGTCGCTGACCGCCTTGCTGTTCGCCGAGATCTGCCAGCAGGCGGGTGTGCCGGCGGCGAGCGCGGGCGCGATCTTCCATGCCAACATCAGGAGCGGGAAGTTCCACGGCACGATCTGGCCGACGACGCCGACGGCGCGGTAGTCCGCGAATTCTTCCGATTGCAGCTGGGCCCAGCCGGCGTGGTGATAGAAGTGACGGGCGGCCAGCGGCAGGTCGGCGTCGCGCGTTTCGCGGATCGTCTTGCCGTTGTCCAGGGTCTCGAGCACGGCGAACAGGCGTGCGTGCTTTTGCAGCAGGCGCGCCAGCGAATACAGGACTTTCGCGCGGCCGTGGCCGCCGAGGGCGACCCAGCCTGGCTGCGCGCGGCGCGCGGCTTCGACGGCGCGGTCGACGTCGGCTTGACTCGCCTGCGTCACCTGCGCCAGTTCGCTGCCGTCGGCCGGGTTAAAGGAACCGAACGTCTCGGTTGCATCGGTCCAGGCGCCGTCGACGAACAGGCCGAAACGGCGGCCATGCGACTCCAGCCACGCTTGCGCTTCCTTGGTGCTCTCGGGTGCGGGGCCGTAATCCATAGTTTGCAGAATCTCTTTAATTGTGGGCATGTCGAATCCGATTGATCAAGGTTGCGCGTGGCGATGGGCCGCGGAATAGCTGCCGGTGACGTAATGCTCGAGCTGGCGCTCGATGTCCGTCAGGAGGCTGGAGGCACCGATGCGGAACAGGTGCGGCTGCAGCCATTCGTTGCCCAGCTCTTCCTTCATCACGGTCAGGTATTGCAGTGCGGTCTTGGCGGAGGACACACCCCCGGCCGGCTTGTAGCCGACCTTGTAGCCGGTGCGTTCATAGTACTCGCGGATCGCGCGTACCATCACCAGCGACACGGGAATGGTCGCGTTCACACCTTCCTTGCCGGTCGATGTCTTGATGAAATCGGCGCCTGCCATCATGCAGACCCACGATGCTTTTGCTACGTTTTCCAGAGTGACGAGATCGCCCGTCGCGAGGATCGCCTTCACGTGCGCCTCGCCGCACGCCTGACGGTACGCGACCATCTCGTCGTACAGCGCCTGCCAGTTGCCCGTCAGGACGTGCTGGCGCGTGATCACGATGTCGATCTCGGTGGCGCCGGCGGCCACGGACAGTTCGATCTCGCGGACCTTCGTTTCCATGCTGGAGAGACCGGCCGGGAATGCGGTCGACACGGCGGCGATGGGCAGGCGGCCCTGCAGCACCTGTGCGGCCGGCTGGATCATCTCGTGGTACACGCACACTGCGCCCGTCGTCAGCGAGTCCAGGCCCAGCGCCTGCATCAGGTCCGCGCGCAGCGGACGCATCGCCTTGCGGCACAGGCGCTCGACGCGGCCCGGGGTATCGTCGCCGGACAGCGTCGTCAGGTCGATGCACTCGATGGCGCGGATCAGCCATGCGGCCTGGTATTCCTTCTTGACCGTGCGGCGGTTCGCGAGGCTGGCGGCGCGGCGGTCGGCGGCGTTGCGGTTGACCTTCAGGTGGTTGATCCAGCCCAGGTCCAGATCGATCGCTGTATTACGTTTGAAATCCAAGGTGAGATCTAAATTCGGGCTCATAGCAAAGCGGTTCCGTTGGCAGTAGGTTTGACGCCGAGGTGGTGCGCCAGGGTGGCGCCGATGTCGGAGAACGTGTCGGACACGGGCAGCTCGCGCGCAGGCGCGGCCGGGCCGAAGAACAGCATCGGGATGTGTTCGCGCGTGTGGTCGGAACCGGGCCACGTCGGGTCGCAGCCATGGTCCGCCGTGATGACGACGAGGTCGCCCTCTTTCAGCTTGGCGATGAAGTCCGGCAGGCGCGCATCCAGCTCGTGCAGCGCATTCGAATAGCCGGCGACGTCGCGGCGGTGGCCGAAGTGCATGTCGAAGTCGACGAAGTTCACGAACGTCAACGACTTGTCCGGTGCGGTGTCCGCGACTTCCAGCAGGCGGTCGAACAGCGCCATGTTGTCGGCGCCCTTGATGAGTTGCGTGACGCCCTGGCCGGCAAAGATATCGCTGATCTTGCCGAGCGCGATGACTTCGCCGCCGGCATCCTTCACGTGGTCCAGCAAAGTGGGCGCGACGGGCGGCACGGCGTAGTCGTGGCGGTTGCTCGTGCGCTTGTAGTTGCCATTGCTGCCCGTGAACGGACGGGCGATCACGCGGCCGATGTTGTACGGCTTGACCAGTTCATATGCCGCTTCGCACACCTCGTACAGGCGTTCGAGGCCGAAGTGCTCTTCGTGCGCGGCGATCTGCATCACGGAGTCGGCCGACGTGTAGAGGATCGGCTTGCCGGTGGCGACATGCTCGTCGCCCAGTTCCGTGATGATGGTCGTGCCGGACGCGTGGCAGTTGCCCAGCCAGCCCGGCACGTTCGTGATCTCGGCCAGTTTATCCGTCAGTTCTTGCGGAAACGTGGGCACGGTCTTCGGGAAGTAGCCCCAGTCGAACAGCACGGGCACGCCGGCGATTTCCCAGTGGCCGCTCTGCGTGTCCTTGCCGGTGGATTGCTCGCGCGCGACGCTCCAGGCACCCGTGAAACCCTCGCGCTTGTTAAAACCAGCGGGCCATTCGCCGCTCGCCTTGTGTGCGGCGGCGCCGAGGCCGATCTGTTCCAGGTTGGGCAGCGACATCGGCTTGCCCGATTCTTGCGCCCACTTGGCGATGTGGCCAAGGGTGTTGGCGCCCGCGTCGCCGTATTTGTCGGCGTCGGGCAAGGCGCCCAGGCCGAAGGAGTCCAGCAGGAGGATGAATGCGCGTGACATAGTTGTCCCTTTCGCCGACGTATCGATTAAGCCGTCTTGCCCAGTCGCTCGATGAAGCCGTGAATCAGCGTGACCATATCCTTGGCCGCAATCGCAGCATACTTCAGCGTCTGCTCGTGCGACAGCGGGAACGGGGTCAGGCCTTCAGCCAGGTTCGTGATGGCGGACATGCCCGCGACCTTCAGGCCGCAGTGGCGCGCCGAGATCACTTCCGGCACGACCGACATGCCGACGACGTCCGCGCCCAGCGCCTTGAACGCGCGGATCTCGGCGGCCGTCTCGAAGTTCGGACCCGGGCAGGCGAGATACACGCCTTCGTTCACGGTGATGTTCTTTTCCGCCGCCGTCGCCTTGATCAGGTCGCGCATGTCGGCATCGTACGCATTGGCCATGCTGAAGAAGCGCGGGCCGAAGCGGTCGTCGTTCGGGCCGGCCATCGGGCTGCCCGGCAGCAGGTTGATGTGGTCCGTCAGCACCACGACGCTGCCTGCGTCCACTTCCGGACGCAGCGAGCCGGCGGCGTTCGTCACGAACAGCAGTTCGCAGCCAATCAGCTTGAACGTGCGCACGGCGGAGGTCATCACGGCCGGGCCGTAACCTTCGTAGAAGTGGCCGCGGCCCTTCATGCACACGACCGGGACGCCGGCCAGCGTACCGAGCACCAGTTCGCCGGCGTGGCCGTGCACGGTGCTGATCGGGAAGCCCGGCAGGTCGGCGTAGCTGATCGCCACCGCGTCCTCCATCTGCTCGGCCAGCACGCCGAGACCGGAGCCAAGGATCAGGGCCACGCGCGGCGTGAAGCCCGGTTTGCGGGCGCGGATGACGTCGGCGGCTTCGAAGGGGGTGTTGCTGAACTGATGGGTAGTCATTGTCGCGCTCTGATGGGGAAGTGGGCTGGCGGATGCACCAAAATATGCCAACTATGCATGAACCCCGATTGTGTTGGCAAATACCATTTTTCTGGCAGATTTATATCTTCGCAGAATAAATTCTGCGCTAGACTTTAGCCATGCATATGTTCGCGTTGACCTTGCTTAAACATATGTTTATTATGAAAAACAAAAGTTTAACCCAATCGCCATCGTGACCGAACCGTCGAAGAAACAACAGCTCTACGAGGCCATCCGCGCGAACCCGTTCATTTCGCAGCAGGAGCTCGCCAACCAGTTCGGGCTGTCGCGCTCCGCGGTCGCCGGCTATATCGCGGGGCTGATCCGCGAGCGCAAGCTGCTCGGGCGCGCCTACGTCCTGCCCGACCACCGTCCCGTCGTGTGCGTGGGCGCGGCGAACCTCGACCGCAAGCTGCGTTCGACGGAAGGCATCGCCCTGCGCACATCGAACCCGGCCAGCCAGAGCGAGTCGTTCGGCGGCGTGGCGCGCAATATCGCCGAGAACCTGGCCCGGCTGGGTACGACGGTCGCGCTGCTGACGGCGATCGGCGCCGATTCCTCCGGTGCCGCCCTGCTCGACCATGCCGGGAGCCTCGGCATCGACGTGCGCGGCGCGCTGCGTCTCGACGGTTGCTGCAGCGGCACCTACACGGCCGTGCTGGACCGCGACGGCGAGATGGTCGTTGCGCTGGCCGACATGGCGCTCTACGACCGCATGGAACCCGCCTTCGTCGACGCGCGCCAGGCGCAGCTCGCGGGCGCGGCCCTTGTCGTGGCCGACCTGAACCTGCCGCAGGACACCGTCGCCGCCCTCGCCCGCCAGGCGCGCCGCAACGCGACGCCGCTCGTGCTCGTCGCCGTGTCCGAACCGAAGATGGCGCGCCTGCCCGACGACCTGTCCGGCGTGCGCCTGCTGATCCTCAACGCCGGCGAGCTGGCGGCCCGCGTCCAGCGTCCCCTGCCCGACGACGCGGCGCTCGTCGACGCGATCCGCGACGTCCAGGCGCAGGGCGCGCAGGACGTGATCGTCACCCGCGGCGCGCGCGGCGTACTCGTAACGGCCGGCGCCGACATCGTCGACCTGCCCGCCGCGCCGGCCGAGGTCGTCGACGTGACGGGTGCGGGCGACGCGTTCTCTGCCGCCGTCTGCTGGTCGCTCGTGCAGGACGAGGGTAACGCTGACCTCGTGCTCGCGTGCCGGCGCGGACTCCATTTGTCGGCCCTCACCCTGGGCGTGCCCGAGACCGTGCATCCCGGCCTGGGGCCGGACAGCCTCGCCACCGAACATCCTCCGCTTTCACAGGACTGAACATGCAAGCCTTTCTCCAGTTTTCCCCCGAAGTGCAGGCCGCGCGCGCGGCCGGCAAACCCGTCGTCGCACTCGAATCGACGATCATCTCGCACGGCATGCCATACCCGCAGAACGTGCAGACGGCGCGCGAGGTCGAGCAGGTGATCCGCGACGCCGGCGCCGTGCCTGCCACTATCGCCCTCATCGACGGCCGCATCTGCGTGGGCCTGGCCGACGAGCAGCTCGAACAACTGGGCAACGCGCAGGATGCGTTGAAAGTGAGCCGGCGCGACCTGGCGTACGTGCTGGCCGAGAAGAAGCTGGGCGCGACGACGGTGGCCGCCACGATGATCTGCGCGGCGCTGGCCGGCATCGAAGTCTTCGTCACGGGCGGCATCGGTGGCGTGCACCGCGGCGCGGAAACGAGCTTCGACATCTCCGCCGACCTGCAGGAACTGGCGCGCACCAACGTCGCCGTCGTGTGCGCGGGCGTGAAATCCATCCTCGACATCGGCCTCACGCTGGAATACCTGGAGACGCATGGCGTGCCGGTGGTCAGCGTCGGCCAGCCCGGCTTCCCCGCGTTCTTCACGCGCGAATCCGGCTTCAATGCCGACTTCCAGCTCGACACGCCGGAACAGCAGGCCCGCTTCATCCGTACCAAGTGGCAGCTGGGCTTGACGGGTGGCGTCGTCGTCAGCAATCCGGTGCCCGTGGAATCCGCGCTGCAGAACGACGAGATCGACGGCATCATCGCGCAGGCCCTGCGGGAGGCCGGCGAGCAAGGCGTGAAAGGCAAGGCCGTGACGCCGTTCCTGCTGGCCCGCATCAAGGACCTGACGGGTGGCAGGAGTCTTGCGACGAACATCGCGCTGGTAAAACACAATGCCCTCGTCGGCGCCCGCCTCGCGGTGGCGCTGCACGCGGCAGCCCACGTCTGAGACCACCATGTCGATCGACCTGAAGCAACTGAAATACTTCCTGGCGGTGGCCGAAGAAAAAAGCTTCAGCCGCGCCGCCGAGCGCCTGCACATCTCGCAGCCGCCGCTGTCGCAGCAGATCATGAAGCTGGAGAGCGAGCTCGGGGTGCGCCTGTTCGCGCGCACCACGCGCAGCTTCGAGCTGACGGTCGCCGGCAAGGCGCTGATGCACGAAGCGGCCGACCTGCTGGGCCGCATGCGCATGACCATCGACACCATCCGCCAGATCGACCGCGGCGAAGTGGGCCGCCTGCGTGTGGGCATCGTCGGCTCGGCGATGTGGGGCCCGATTCCCGGCCTGCTGGAACAATTCCAAAGCCAGTTCCCGCGCGTGACGTGGACCATCCACGAACTCGGTCCGAACGACCAGTGGGAGGCGCTGCGCGGCAAGCAGATCGACGTGGGTTTCTGGCGCGAGCCGAAGATCGACGAGGACATGCTGAGGAACGCGGGCCTGCGCCAGGAACTGGCTTTCCGCGAAGACGTGTGCGTTGCGATCAACGCCCAGCATCCGCTCGCGCAGCAGGATGCCATCGAACTGGTCGAGATCGCGCACGAGCCGATGCTGACCCTGCACCTGGACCAGCCGGCCGAGCCGCGCTACCTGATCCAGTGCTGCGTCAACGCGGGCTTCCAGCCGACGATCTTCCAGGAAGCGGCGGAACCGCAAACCCTGCTCGCGATGGTCGGTGCCGGGCTGGGCGTGGCACTGATGCCGTCGACGACGAGCCGCATCGGCTGGCCGGGCGTGCGCTTCCTGCCCGTGCGCACCAATCCGCCGTCGGCCAATCTGTACATCACCTATCCGACGCAGGATGATGCGCCCGTCGTGCGGGCGTTCCTCAAGATCCTGCATCCCGCCGGGGAATGAACCGTTGGGTGGGTGGCCTTCCGCCCACGCGTAACGTCGGCGATATGCGAACGTCACGCGTGGGCACGGTGTGCCCACCCTACGCATGCATTAATGGGTGGCACCGCCTGCTTCCATTGCGTCGCCTTCCGTCACCACCGCCACCTCCACCGCAATGCGAAGCGCGTCGACGATGTCGCGCAGCGCCATCGACGGCGGCCGCTCCGGGCGATCCGCCGCCTGTTCGGGCAGGAACGGCACGTGGATGAAACCGGCCTTCAGCGGTTGCCCGACCGCGTGGTGCATCAAGCCATAGAACACGTGGTTGCACACGAATGTGCCGGCCGTCTGCGACACGCCGGAAGGAAAGCCGCGCAGGCGCAGCGCCTTCACGATGGCTTTGACGGGCAAGGTGGTGAAATACGCGGCCGGGCCATCGGCCACGATGGGCGTGTCGACAGGCTGGTTGCCCGCGTTGTCGCGGATGGACGCGTCGTCGACATTGATGGCCACGCGCTCCAGCGAAATCTCGGACCGGCCGCCGGCCTGGCCGACGGCGATCACGATGTCGGGCCTGACGCCCGCGATGGCTTCGCGCAGCACGTCGACGGCCGTGCCGAACACGCAGGGCAGCTGGCGCGCGACGACCGCGAAGCCGGGGCCGGACCAGCCGTCCAGCGCGCGTGCGGCTTCCCACGACGGGTTGATGGCGGCGCCGTTGAACGGTTCGAATCCGGTCAGCAGGACGGTCTTGGCGGAGACTTGGGTGGTGGGTGCGGTCATGGTCGGCTCATCGATACATCAGAAAGTACAGCAGGACGATATTCGCGCCCAGCAGCGGCAACGCGGTCGGCAGCTGGGCCTTGATCACGGCATTCTTGTCGGGCAGTTCGAGCAGTGCCGCCGGCACGATGTTGAAATTCGCCGCCATCGGCGTCATCAGGGTGCCGCAATAGGCGCTGAACATGCCGATCGCGGCCATCACGGCCGGATTCGCATGGTACACCCCGACCAGCACCGGAATCCCGATGCCGCCCGCGATGACGGGGAACGCGGCAAAGCCGTTGCCCATCACGACGGTAAATAATGCCATGCCCACGCAGAACGCGGCGCAGGCCAGCAGGCGCGAATCGAGCGGAATATAACTCGTCGCGACGTGGGCCACGGCCTTGCCCACGCCCGCCTCGGCAAACAGCAGCCCCAGCACGGCCAGCATGTGCGGCAGCACGACGGCCCAGCTCATCGCATCGATCAGGCGCCGCGCCTCGCGCACGCCCTGCAGCGGCGTCGCGCGCGTGAGCCAGCACGCGAGCGCCAGCGCGGCGATGCTGCCGCAGCCCATGCTCACCAGGGTCAGGTTCTTCCGATCCAGCAGGACCTGCGCGCCGATGTGGACGTCCTTCAGCACGACGGAACCGAGCATCGTCACGACGGGAATCGCCAGTGCCGGCACGAGCAGGCGGTTGCCGAGCCGCGCCGCGGTGGCTTGCCGTTGCGCTTCCGGCAGCACGTCCGCCTTCCCCGGCCGCACGAAACCGAACCCGGCGACCAGCGCCATCACGATCATCAGCGCGCCCGCCACGCTTGGGGCCAGGCGCTCGCCCAGCAGGTAGACGAGTGCGTACAGGCCCCAGAACAGTGCCGTCGTGTAGCGGCGCGGATTCGTGTTGTCGCGCAGCGTCATCAGGGCGCACGCGGCGAACAGCAGGCCGATGAGCACATAGAAAAAGTCGAGTTTAATGATCATCGCGTGGTCTCGCGGCGGATGCGGGCGTCGAGCCGGCGCAAATTCCACGCGTGGATGACGAAGGCCGTCACCGCCGTCGGGATGCCCCACAAGGCCATGTGGATGGGATCGACGTCCAGGCCTTCGGCTTTCAGGATGGTCTGCATCAGCACGATGGCGCCGAACGCGACGAACACGTCCTCGCCGAAGAACAGGCCGACATTGTCCGTGGCCGCGCTCATCGCCCGGATGCGCTGGCGCAGCGGTTCGGAAAGCGCTCCATGGCGCGCCTCGGCCGCCGCCTCGGCCATCGGCGCGACGAGCGGCCGCACCATGTTCGGATGGCCGCCCAGGCTCGTGAGACCGAACGCGGCCGCCACCTCGCGCGCCAGCAGGTACACGGTCAGCAGACGGCCCGTCGTAGCCGATCGGATGCGCGCGATGCTGGCCTGCGCATGCTCCTTGAGGCCGAAGCGTTCCAGCAGGCCGATCGCAGCCAGCGGCAACAACAGGATCAGCGGCAGGTTGCGGGTCTTGATGAACGCCGTGCCGAGCGATTCCAGCAGGTGCAGCAACGGCAGGTGCGCGGCCCAGCCGGTCACGCCGCAGGCCAAGATCACGACAAGCACCGGATTGGCCCGCAACACGAATCCGGCGGCGACGGCCGCGATGCCGAGCAGCGGCCACAGGTTGACGGCAGTTTGCATGGTCCTCCAGCGGTTGTGGTTGCGTGCGGAATCTTACTCTACAGCTAGCTCTGCGCCGCTCGCGCTTTGTGCGTCCGGTGACGCCGTCGCTTCCCCACGACGTGCGGCCGACCTGCACACAAGCGGCCGGCGTGCTTTGCGCGCACGCATGGCGTACCAGGCGATGCGCGTTAAGCTCGATGCCGTTTCCATCCAAGGTTCGGCCATGACTGTCTTCGAACGCGCACTACGCTGGGTTGTCGTCAGCTTCCTGCTGCTGGGCTTGTCCAGCTGCGGTGGCGACGTGGGCATCGGCATCGGAATCGGCTGGTTCCACGAGTCCGACCATCCATGGCCCGACCATCCCGACTGGCCCAGCTGGCCCGACCGGCCGCAGGGCGCCACGGGCCTGTTCCCGATCGCGGGCGACATCTGCGGGCAATGTGCCGGCTCGCAGGATGGCACGGGAGCGAAGGCTCGCTTCAATGGCCCGCAGGGCATCGCGGCCGACGCGGCGGGCAACCTGTACGTGGCGGAAAGCACCAGCGCCACCGTGCGCAAGATTTCTCCCGACGGTGCGGTGACGACGCTGGCGGGCACGCGTGGCGCCGTCGGTTACGCGGACGGCAGCGGCGCGGCGGCCCGCTTCAACGATCCGAGCCGGCTCGTCGCGGACGGCAAAGGTAATCTGTACGTGACGGACAGCGGCAACGCCGTCATCCGCCGCGTGGCGCCGGACGGCACGACGACCACCATCGCCGGCGACGGCACCTGCGGCAGCGCGGACGGCAAGGCTGGCGCGGCGCGCTTCTGCAGGCCGCGCGGTATCGCGCTGGACCGTCTGGGCAACCTGTGGGTGGCCGATACCGGCAACCACATGCTGCGCCGCATCGACACGAACGGCAACGTCACGACGGTCGCAGGCTCCCCGGGCGTATGCGGCAGCCGCGACGGCAACGGCGGCCAGGCGCAATTCTGCGAACCGCAGGACGTGGGCGTCGACAACTGGAACAACGTCTACGTCGTCGACACGGGCAATTCTACGATCCGCATGGTGAACGACAAGGGCATCGTGTCCACGCTGGCCGGCCAGC
>Ga0187844_10003515_pt1 | contig 10443 bp, 10 predicted proteins | sample SpaLakP09_SKY_50_FD_134517 | JGI IMG/M metagenome (GOLD analysis project Ga0187844, IMG submission 134517) | Oligotrophic lake water microbial communities from Sparkling Lake, Wisconsin, USA - SP09_SKY_50 | ecosystem: Environmental > Aquatic > Freshwater > Lake | place: USA: Sparkling Lake...
GAGAAAAGCGGAAGAAAGTCGCGTAGATCGGCGTGAATGGGGAGATCAATACGGATCGTCGGCTTTTTGAGTTCCGCTGCATCGACATCAACCATTACTTTGAATGCGCGTGGCGCAAAGTTTTACCAGTTGTAAGAAACAAGTCTGATATTCAGACGGCAGCCCAGAATGAGCAGAAAATCACTGTTTTGAACTGTAAAGTTCCCCGCCCTATCCCCTAGGGATCCCGGACGACCCGCATAGGACGGATGATCGTTCGGCAGTAAATCATTGGAGTCCCAAGCTCCCACAACAGGAACACCAAGCCGTGTGGCCAATTTGAGAAAAAGATCGTATTGGCCGGAAAGGCGTACGCCAGTTCCAGCATAGATGACGGGCCGTTTTGCCGCCCCCAATCTCTTCGCAATGAGCGCAACCGACTCTTCAAGGTGTTTAGTCTGGTAGAGTATTTCGTCCTCCTTTGGATCATATCCTTTCAATGACGAGGGCTCGATTTTTGCCCCCTGCACATCAATAGGAATATCCAACCAGACGGGCCCAGGCCGCCCCTGCAGGGCTAGGTGGAGCGCCCTTTCCAAGTGATAGCGTATAGTCGATGGATCATCGATCAGCACAGCGTATTTGGTGATTCCCTTCACCATTTCCACAATGTTGATCTCCTGATCGCCAAGTTGACGCAATGGAAGCCCAGTCGAGCTCACCAAGGTTTCACGCTTCGACTGTCCGGAGAGAACGATCATTGCCATTGAGTCGACATAGGCTCCGTAGACTCCGGTGATCGCATTGGTAGCTCCGGGACCGGCCGTCACATTGACTGCGGCGATTCGGCTGGAAACCCTGAAATACGACTCCGCAGCCATCGCGCAGGACTGTTCATGATGACAGAAAACCTTCTTGATCCTTGATTCCCTTCCAAATGCATCATTAAGATGCATCGCAGCACCACCGGTCACCATAAATACCGTTTTAATATTTTCTTCTGCCAGAACGTTGATTACGTAATCAGCCAACCTTTTCATATGTTTTATTAAGTTACTATTTAATAAGGGAAGATTTATTGCATTTTTGGATAAATCTGTTAATAATATTTGAAAGCTTCTGCATGTGTAATGCTTCTGGGTCGCCTACGAACTTATTTATAATCACTCGACCCTTAAAAATACATGGCCAATCCTGATCCCACAACTCCCATATCTTCTCCTTACCCCATTTGCCAAGCAAATCTTCTTCAGACACTCCAATACCCTTTGCAGGAGTTTGGAAGCTAAGCAAATGAGCGTTGCTAAATTGAGCTGCTATATTCATAGCTCCTCCCAAAACACCAATCACGGCAAAAGCCTTACTACTGACTAAAGCCAGAAGATTTGCGGGTATCGCTATTAGTTTTACGCCAGGAATATCACTTAACTCTTTCTTTTCATTTGTAGTGAGTTTTGATTCCGCGATATTTAACAAGACTGTAAACTTTCTTTTGCTTAAAAGGATACTAATTCCTTTTATTAGCTTTATACTAAATTCGAAGTGAGAAATGTTGACAATATTAAATAAAATAAATGAATTCGAATTGGTATTTTTCTTCCCAATTATTTCAGAGGTTTTTTTATAATCCCTCTTCGAATATTTTAGTGACTGTTGACTTTTCGCGGATGAAGGCAAATATAAGATTGTTCTTATTAGAATCCCCCTTGATACACCATGAACACAAATAAGTTCATTAAAATACGGATAATAGACTTCATGCAAATGCCGAATAGTTCCAGGTGGCAGACCATTTTTAATCAAAAAGGGTGTTATAGTATGCTGACAACCTTCAGTATACCATGAATCGGTAATTTGAGTAGAAACCTTGCTTATCGGTCGAAAGAAATGGAGAATGGAGCCTAGTTCATTTTCCCCAAAGAATATAAAGCGTTGTTTAATTAGTCTATCTGGTATGAATAATTTTATAATCTTAATATCTTTTTCAAGACAGATTATCCTTGAAGATTTATATAATAATAGATGCTGCTGCAGAAATGAAAGAATAAACCATTTATCAGCGAAGCTCGCTGATAAAATAAAGTAGTTTAGCGACTTATTTAATTCTGCAAGGCACTTAGTTTCCGATAAGACTTCGGCGTCATTATAATTAAAGGCTTTTTTTTCTTCGTGAAAGCTTTCTGGAAAATATTTTTTGTTTTTGTTTTTAAAATAAATATAACTACGCTTATAAAGCTTGATCTTTATTTTCTTTAAAGCAACCTTTGCGCTTTTTATTGCGCTATCTATTGCCATTGGAGCTCTTTTATTAAATTTTTGTTCAAGTAATAAGTAGGAGGGAATACGTAATTATTATTTGATCCTGAAGAAGATATTTTTTTGTTAAGCCGCAATTCGATCAGTCGATTTCCCATTCGGAGAGCTACTATATTTCCTTTTACGTTACGTATTCGTCCATATTCCATTTGCAATAACCGTGACGGACTTGGAAGGAGTCGAGCTTTTTTAACTCTGAAGATTTGTTTATTAAATATTAAAACAGCTCCAGGATATGGCTTGGAAAAAGAATTCACAGTCCGTAGAATTTCCTTGTGATCCATTCTTGGATCTAATATTACGTCGTGTATTGTACGCTTCCTCCAGTAGTTCGATTTTATATGATTTTGTTTTTTGCTTTGAATTGAGCCATTTTTTATCTCAATTAATAATTTTCTTAATCCCTTTTTAGCAGACTCAATCATTTTCTCTTCAGTTTTTGCAATGCATTTATCAGGGTGAACATTAAATTTCGTTTGTTTTAATATGGGTCCATGATCAATTCCTGAATCCATTTTAAAGAAGCTCATTTTGCTTTTCTTAATTCCAAGGCAAATAAGCCAGTGCAATGGATGCCGACCACGATTAAATGGAAGTTCTGTTGGATGTGTTCCAATAAATAAGTTTTTAGGGATATTAATTGTTTTTTTTGTAAGAATAAATGGCCATGTAGATACAATGTAATCTGCCCTTAGTTTTTTAAGAAGCCTATTGCCTTTTACAGTGTTTAGATTATCGCATGTCAGATATCTGATTTTTTTTTTCCGGCAAAACTTTCTGAGATCCATAGAACTTAGTTGACGCTTTTTTGGTGAAGTTGAGATCACGCCACTCAAGCAAAATCTCTTTTTTATTTCTATTATAAAAACTTTTGTTAAGCGCGAGTTGCCTAAAACAACAAACCTTTTTACATTTTTACTGTTGTTTGGAAAAATCATGGATTTTTTGGATGGTAATGTTTACGTTTTTTAGTTGCTGCGCTGGGCCACATGGCAAAAAAAGCCCATTAATACCATACTTCTCAGATTTCGGAAAACGCCGTCTATCTCTCAATTGGGGAGCAAGATTTAAATTTGGGTAGTAAGGCCGAGTTTGAATTCCTGCATTTTTTAAATATTTGATAAGTTTTTCCCGACACTCGCAAAGTATTTCTGCATAAAGAGGAATTTCTCCATCATTAATTCTTTTTTCTATAACCCGTATACCCCTCAGATTGTGCAGGCCTTCTAAATATGTGGTATAAATAGTTTTTATATTATAGATATTATTTTTGAGCCGCTTTAGTTGAGCAATCCCAATCGATGCAAGAATGTCATTAAATCGAAAATTAAAACCGAAACCTTTGTACGATACATTTACTGGGTCATTTACGCCATGATTTCGAAGGGATTTTAATCGTTCAAAGACTTTTTTATCCTTGGTTACCACAAATCCACCTTGACCTGTACTTATTAACTTCGCGAGCGATAAAGAAAAACAACCTGTAAGTCCTTGCGTTCCAAGAAATCCATTTTGGTTGCCAGACATAAAAGCCTGTGCTGCATCTTCGATTATAAGAACATTTCTTTTTTTTAAAACACTTTTAAGCCCATTAATATCGCAACTTCGGCCACATAAATGGACTGGAATTATTGCTTTAGTTCTTGAATTTATTTTTTTGTTTATTTGATTCAAAAATATGGATGAGTCTTCCCCATCATCATCGGCCAAAACAACTTTTGCTCCAACCATCATGACCGCATGGGCTGTGGCAATCCATGTCCGGTTTGGCACAATCACCTCATCCCCAGGCCCTATTTTAGCTGCAACTAAGCTCATTAAAAGAGCAGTACTTCCACTTGTGCAAGCCGTCACGTAGGGAATGCCAAGTAATTCCGATATCTTGCTCTCAAATTCCTCTGTAACAATCCCTTGAGATATATTTTTATTTTTTAAAGCTTTTGTTGTTAATTCTATTTCAAGATCAGACAATTCTATTTGCCACCAAGAAATATGTTTCATTATTTTTTGTAAGACTTTAACTTTGGCAAGGGAACAAAGAATTTGATTCCTTGATCTAGCAATTTTTTATGCCTCGCTAAAATTGTCTTAGCATGTTGCCAACCCAGAATAATAACAATATTAGGCTTAAGCTTATAAATTGCACCCGAGGGCAAGACCCGAATATTAAATCCAGGAGAGTGGGTATTATGCTTTAAAGAGTTGTCATCTGCTATGAAATCAAGATATTGGGCTATTTTAATGGCATGCAAAAATGTTGTTGTACTGTGGGATGCTCCAAAGCCAATTATGGATAGATTCGATTCCTTGTAACTCTTTATTTTGTTCTCAATTTGATTTTTTAAAATCTTCAATTTCCGAAAGAAACTTTTGTAATACGACTTGATATGAATATTGTCTTTTTTTTCTTTTTTAAGAATTCTATTTACTGAGTGACTGATTTCTTTTGATTTTTGAAGACTAGCAAGTATTTTTAAGGATCCCCCTTTTTGATCATTTGTCTCTGCGTGGAAAATATTGATAGAATATTTTCTCAAAAGTTTTTGCAAGGAAGTTAGTGTAAAATAATAAAAATGCTCATGGTAAACATAGTCAAACATCATTTTTTTCCACTGCAACGGATGGTAACCAGTTTGAATAGATATAACAGTTTTTGCATCCATGAGTTCAACAACTGCGAGAAGAAAGTTTTCAAGATTCTTTATATTTGCAAACATGTAATTTGCGCAAATTAGATCGGGTTTTCTGTAATTCTTTACAACACATCTAGCAACTTCTTTAGAGAAAAAAGTCTGCATGGTTTTTATTCCATTTTGATTAGCAATTTTTGCAGGACCGTTTGATGGCTCAATTCCAATCACCTGCATTCCTTTTTCTTTAAAATGAGTTAGAAACGAACCGTCATTACTACCGATATCCACAATAAATGAGTTTTTCGAAATATTTAGTTTTTCTATTATTTGTTTTGCGTATTGCTTATAATGTCCATCAAGCCCAACAGTTGTCTTACTTTGATACAGGTAATCTTTATAACTTATTTTAGGCGAAACTAAAGTGGCCAATTGAACAAGACTGCATTTTTCGCAAATAGAAAGATCTAAAGGGTACTTTGGGAGTTTATTTGGCTTTCTTGTATACTTATCCTCCAAAGGTGTTGAGGCGATTGTGTGCAAACAAGTCAATTTGCTTTTACAGATTTGACAGCTTTTCATCGATTGGAATATATAGTTCGGCCTAATTCTTATTTAGATATTGGGTGCCCTTTTTGACAAAAGGGCCAGTAGTTGCTTCAAAGAATGTGATGTTTTTTGATAATATTTCTATTTTGTGAAATACATTTTTGGGAATATGACAACTGAAGGGGTGCCCAGAGCTTAAAGCTCCTAATACAAATTTCATTCTGACGCGTCCTCGATTATCGAAAATGCTTAGTTTACATCGACCTTCTAAAATTATTACTATTTCACTACGGTCGACATGTTTGTGAACGGGAACATGGGTGTTTCTTGCATGAAAAATAAACATACCATGCAGCAAATCTTTTGGGTTCCGATGTGTGCATACACGGGCTTTTTTCGATCTGTTTTGTGAACCAATTTCTTTTAGAAATCTTAAACTTTTATTTGATATTTGAGGTATTTTATTTTCCGAATAGTAAACTTCTGCATTTATTTTTTTGAGGTGTAGTTTCAATTCGAGGTGCTTTCGTCAGCGTTTTTAAGAGTTAGCTATTCGGTTTTCACCTTTTTAATGATTTTCGTGAGTTGCAACGCTTTCTTCCTAATACATTCCTGCGGCATCCAACCAGTCAATTTATTTGCTTTTTCATTGTTGAAAGCAAAACCCAAATCGCCGCCTTCTGTTTTTTCAATTTTCACTTGGGGATCAATGATTGTTACGAACTCCCTAAGTGATATCAGGTTATTAGACCCTCCGCCTGCATGAAAAACTTCTCCGTAGATTTCTTTCTCTGAAATCTTTTCAATAAGGCAGGCGATATCATTGGTGTGAACTGGATCTCTAAACTGATCCCCCCCATTGCTTAATTTAACTTGTTTGTCATTACACACTGCCCGCGCCAATTGGATCACCCAGCCTCCGGGCTGATCATGATCGGTATAACCTGTGGTCAATCGTATAATATTCGAATAGGGGTGTGATTCAGAGATTATTTCCGCCATGACTTTTGATTTTCCATACGGATTTATGGGTCTTAACGGTTGTGTTTCATCAACCAGAAACTTGGGTCTATAACCCCATTTCGTTTTTTTTACATCTTTTTTGGTATAGACGGGCCCTAAAACTTCACGGGTCGAAAATTGTAACCACTTAATTTTTGTACCCTTCAAAATACGGGCTAGATGACGAGCACCTTCTACATTTACATGGTCTCCAGCCGTGTCAATTTGATATTTTGCAGAGCTTCTATCCGCCATAAGAGATAAATTCACTAAAACATCTATCTTTTCCCGGACAAGAAAACCCGTGCTTAACTGAAAAAGATCCTCTTTTTTATCCCAACCGATGACCTGATATTTATGGGCAAAATAATCCATGAGCCCGCGGCCGATATAACCTTCATGCCCTAAGATGAGGATTTTCATTTTACCAAGCCTACTTCCATCCACCATCCACAGCAATATTTGTCCCAGCCAGGTAGGATGCGCTTTCTGAACAAAGGAAGGCAACAACCGATGCGACATCCTCCGCCTGACCAAAACGCCGTATAGGGAGATGTTGGTTATAGTACTCGTCCAGGGCCGCAGGATCGCCATTCTCCAATTGACAAAAATAGCGCCCTTCCAGCGAAATTGCACCCGGGGAAACAGCTGAAACAATTACATTATCCTTTGATACTTCGCGACTTACGCATTTCACATAACCCACCAAGGCACACTTCGCGGAAACATATGCGGAAGCACCCAGAAAGGTTGATGTTGACAAGGTTGAAATATGAACAATGCGGCCCCAACGGCGCGCAACCATTTTCGGGATTAAGACCCTGTTTATCTCAAGACCGGTTCCAAGATTTAATTCCCATACTTTTTTCCAATCCTCTGAAGACGCAAAAGTCTCTCTAACATTGGCGGAGCCCCCAAGGTTGTGTATCAAAATATCCGGGTCTCCAAGCTTTTCCAAACGTTCAAGTAAAAACTTTATTCCACCGGTTGTCATCAAATCACATGCCACCACGTGATGTTTTTCCGGCTTTTCCAGTTGCTGCCGCGTTGCCTCCAAAGCATCAGAAGACCTAGCCACTAGCACCACCGTTGCGCCCTCTCTGGCGAGGACTTTGGCGATTCCACGGCCGATACCTCGGCTACACCCTGTTACCACAGCAATTTTATCACTGATGCCTAAGTTCATCTGTTTATACTTTTTAACCCTTCTTTATGATTTTCGCATAATCTTTTAACCATTTTAGTAATTAGAAGATTTTCTGAATTCTTTTATTATGACTTTCGCCAAAGATAGTGTAAAAAGTGCCTCCTTGTTCAATAAAACGATTATTTAATGAGAGTATTTTGAGGTGGTGCTGTGGATTTGCCCCAAGAAAGCAAGAGCGAATCGGTCTTTGAACGAGCCAATCCGAATTGTGTATGTATAGATTTCCAATTGGCATCCGCATATTGATCTTGTTTGAGTTTTGATCTATGATTCCTTGAAACAAATCTTGTACTTCCATAAGCGCCAGAAAGCCAGCCGAAAGATGCCCCGCCCCCCAAATGACCATGGGCCCTTTTTCGGTCCTTAGATTTTTTAGGCAATTCTGGATTTCAGACTTTTTCTTTTTAAAATTGTTTGCAAAGTTTTTAGCTTCAGTTAATGCTTTTTCTAATTCAGATTGGCTTATTACTTTAGTTGTTGGGTGTTCTTGTAATGCACAAATCATCACTAATGAATTTTCAAAAGGAAGTGGGATAATTTCCTCAAATATTGGCACAATTCCATTTTGTGAGAGCATTGTTCTTAAGGTAAGAGGCGTAAAATAGAAGTTGTGCTCCTCCCAGACCATTGTGTAATCAAATGTTTCTAGTGCCTTGGTGCAATCTGGCGTTTCGATTATAACGAAACCTCCTGGCTTAACCATGGTGCGACAAGCCGTCAGAAATTTTTGAGAATCATGTGCATGCTCCAGAACATGCCTCGCAATAAATACATCTACCGCCCCTCTTTTGCGGACAATATTTTTTGCCTGAGCCTTTGTGAAATTAGCCTGGAAGGACTCTATATTAGCCAGCGGATCTGGCAGGGCCAAATCTGTCTGGGGATCGAGTCGCCAGATGTTGGAGTAACCCCGTTCCTTAATGCGCCGAAGGGTGCTGTCATCCTTGAAGCTAAAACCGGCGAATACCGAACTTTTGTTAATGCTCGGTAGCCCTAATAAACGATCAGCTAATTGGTCCAGATGGTCCTCAGGCTCAAAACAAGTAAGCCATGAAAAGCGGGGTCGAAGCTCCTCAACAGGAAACGATCTCATCATTCGGATTAACCCTGTTAGTGGCTCAAGTCCCAAGGCCAGCGGAAATTTGGGGGCCTCAAGTGGATCGCTCGGTCTTAAAAAACGGTTGGAAACCGGCTGCAATCCAAAATCGAGCAGCGGAATTAGGCCGGAGTTGCCAGATTTTAAATTTAGTTTCAGACCCTAGCCTCAAGAATTCGCCGAAGCCCCTGATCTAGCGGGGTTGGTTGGATGGAGGCACTTAACAGTGATCGCAAATAAGTTGGATCAAAGCGATTATCGGCTTTGATCTTGGTTCTGCGCAAAATCACCGGACTCAAACTTTGTCCTAAAATAGCCTCAATCCGATAGATGACCTCTTTGAAAGAATGGCTTTGGCCAAAGGCTAAATTAATGACGCCGGTTGCCCCACGCTCAAGAAGTGCAACAACCACCCGGCACAAGTCCTCAATAAAGAGGAACTCTCGTAGTTCCGTGCCATCTCCCCACATCTGGATTTTTTCACCTCCCAGTGCCGCTATACAAAAGCCGGAGGGCCCATAGGTCCGACCCGCATCCCCGGGGCCGTAAACTAAGGGGGGCCGAAGACAGAGCATTGCCTGCGTTGCCCAGTCCTTTAGCATCATGCCAAGCATTCTTTCCCCGTTAAATTTTGACAGGCCATAGAAGGTTTGCGGACAGATCGCGGAGGCTTCCCGTAGTGCGAGATCATTTGTCTCCTCTCCGTAAACCGCGGCGGAGCTAAAAAAAAGCAGCCTAAGCGGCTTTTGCTCAACAAGGGCTAATCCCACATTTTCCACGATTGCCAAATTCCGGCGGAAGGACTCAAGAGAATCTCCATACTGTCTTTTGGTTGCGGCTAGAAGAATCAGGACCGTGTTACCATCGTAATGCGAAAGAAGTTCTTTTCTGCAACCGGGATCCTCGAGGTCAATCACGGGCAGAGAGAGTGTCTCCACTTCGGCCTCCGGACAAACTAACCGAAAGTGGGCAGCCAGATGGCGTCCAATAAAACCGTTCCCGCCTAAAATAAGGAATTTTTTCAATCTTGAGTAATTTCTTGAGCTATTCTCTTGTCGTAGGGATAAGACAACGCTCGCGAATTCTAGAGGTAATTTCTAGACTTGAGGAACCACTAAATCAAGATAACAGAAAATTTGATCAAGATTGTCCGTGACCAAGGGAGTCGCCTTTAAATGGTTGAGTTGCTTGTGGGAAAACCAACCCATGGCCTGACCCTCTTTCAAGCCGAGTCCTGCAGGCTCGATTAATAGACGCACCGGGTAAATATGATTAAGGGTGGGATCCACGCCATCCCAGGACCATGAAAAAAGTTCTTTCGCCACTACTCCGGGACAGCAACCCAGTTCCTCCGTTAGTTCCCGGTGCAGCGCGTCCACCCAATTCTCTCCCTCCTCCACCAGCCCCCCGAAAAAAGTCCAGCGACCGGGAAAAAGTAAATCCGGGCGATCATCTCTTTGCTGTAAGAGCAGACGGCCGCCGGAATCGTAAATTAGCGCCTTCACGGCATGGCTCTTAGATGTCGCAAAGGCACTACGCCCTTGTACTGACAATTTAACTGATCCAAGCGGAGGACTCATGTCCGAAGAAGTACTCGGCCCGCCGTCCCCTGCCGAAGTGCCTGGATAGCCTCATTGACCGAGACCAGCGGGAAGGTGTGCGTA
>Ga0187844_10003516_pt1 | contig 10442 bp, 8 predicted proteins | sample SpaLakP09_SKY_50_FD_134517 | JGI IMG/M metagenome (GOLD analysis project Ga0187844, IMG submission 134517) | Oligotrophic lake water microbial communities from Sparkling Lake, Wisconsin, USA - SP09_SKY_50 | ecosystem: Environmental > Aquatic > Freshwater > Lake | place: USA: Sparkling Lake...
AGCGGTCACCGGTGGCCGTGACGAGACCGAGCGGTACACGCGGATGGGCCAGCGTCGCCAGATCGAAGTCGGCCGCCGCCGGCACGCTGGCGACGACGGCGGCGATGCGCGCGTCGTTGTGGCTCTGCGGCGCGGCGTCGCCGCCGAACTTCCAGTTCAGCACGCGCTGCGCCAGCCAGAGCTTGAAGCCGTCCAGCGCGCCGCCGGTCAGACTCGTGGCCAGGCCCACGCAGGCCGGGAAGTCCTCGGCCAGGTGCTGCTCGCAGTGGGCGCGAAAGCGCTCGGGCGACCAGGCGCCGCCGGCCAGCGTCAACACCGTGTGGCCGCCGGCCGACATGCCGAAGGCGCCGACGCGGTCCAGCCTCAGCCCGGCAAAGCGCGGGTCGGCCGCCACGCGGTCGATGGCGTGGCTGATCTCGGCGGGCCGCTGCTTCCAACTGGCGGGGCCGGGGTGGCCTTCGTCCTGCCAGTTGTCGCCACGGTGCAGCGGCACGACGACGACGAAGCCGGCCTCGACGAGCGCCTTGGCCAGCGCCGTGTGCACCCAAGGCCCGCCACCGGAGCCGTGCGAGACGGCAATGAGCCGACCGTTGCCGGGCGCGGGCGGCGCCTCGGGCGCAAGCATCAATGTCAGGTCGGCGCGCGTCTCAGGCTTGCCGGCGGCGGCGGTGGGATAGAACAGCGTGACGGCGCCACCGCGCTCGTCGGCAGGCAGGGTCAGCGTGCCGACGGTGGCGGCGGTCGCGGTGCAGCACAGCGTCAAGCCGGCCAGTAGGAGGCGGAAGAACATCTTGGCTCCTCGGAGTTGAGAAGCCCGCAGCGTCGGCGGTTGGACGCGCCACGTCTGGCCGAAACCCGCGCTTTGCAGGTTTCGGCGCCATTTCTCAGGATTCGGCCAGCCGTTGTTGGCGGAATTCGGTCGGCGTGAGCCCCGTGTCCGCCTTGAAGGCGCGGTTGAACGGCCCGATGGAGCCAAAGCCCACGTCCAGCGCAATCGTCAACACCGGCAGCGTGCGCTGAGCGGGGTCGGCCAGCCGGCGCTTGGCCTCGGCCAGCCGCAGGCCGTTCACGTAGGCGTTGAAGTTGCGGTGCCCCAGGCCCTGGTTGATGACGCGGCGCAGCCGGTACTCGGGCGTGCCGAGTTGCTCGGCCAGGCCGGCCAGGCTCAGCCCCTCCTGCGCGTAGCCGCGGCCGTCGCTCATCAGCTTGGCGAGCGCGCCGGCCACAGCCTGGTCCTGCGTGTCCGCAGCCGACGGCGGGGGCGGCACCGGCGCGGCTTCCTCGCCCCACAGCCCCTGAGCGCGCGGCGCCAGCAGCCGCCAGGCGATGAGGCTGGTCAGCACCAGCATCATGGCCACGTCGCCGAGAGCGCCGCTGCTGCTCAGGCTGCCGTCGACCGAGCGGATGCGCAGGCCCACCATGACCAGGGCATAGACCGCGCCGCCACCCACCACCACGCCGCGCCAGCGCCGCCGCTTCTCGACCAGGTCCACCCGCCACGGCCCGACCACGGCGGCCAGGCCCAGCAGCGTGAAGGCGACGGGCACCGCGCGCAGCAGTGCAAACGCGGGCCACCAGCCCGCCCAGTGGCAGATGGACGCCCCATACAACACCACCGCCGCCCAGAGTGCGCCATGCCAGCCGCGCAGCCTGAAGCCGTCCTCGAACACGGCGCGCGCAAACAGCCAGAACAGCACCGCCGTGCCCAGCGACAGGCCGATGCCCGGCGACTGCGCCGCGCAGCTCAACCGATGCTCGACCCAGGGCGAGGCCGACACCGCCTGCACGACCAGCGACACCGCCAGCGCGATGCTGATGCGCACGAGTTCGGCATGGCGGGCATGCCGCCAAAGCGGTGCCAGGATGGCGACAACCAGCGTCAGCAGCGCCACCAGGGCGCCGCGCAGCCCTGCGTCAATGAGATCCATGCAGCAGCGTGGACACCGCGAACGCGACGCCCAGACCCACCGCCAGCCAGACAACCTGGGCCAGCGTCTCGCGCCAGGCCAGGCGCTGCTGCAGCTGCGGCAGCAGGTCGGCCACCGAGATGTAGATGAAGCTGCTGGACGCCAGCACCAGCAGATACGGCAGCACGCCCTCGAAGCTGCCGATCAGGAAGTAGCCCAGCACGCCACCCACGACCGAGGCCATGCCCGAGATCGCGTTGAACAGCAGCGCCTTTGCGCGGCTCAAGCCGGCGTTGAGCAGCACGATGTAGTCGCCCACCTCCTGCGGAATCTCGTGGGCGACGATGGCCAGCGCCGTCGCGAAGCCCAGCCGCGCGTCGGCCAAGAAGGCGGCCGCAATGATGGCGCCGTCGCAGAAGTTGTGGATGCTGTCGCCCACCAGCACGGTCAGCCCGCCGCGCCCGGCCTGCTCGGCGTCGAAGTGGTGGTGGTGGTGGTGGCCGTCGCCCTCGTGGTGGTGCACGTGGCGGTACAGCTCCACCTTCTCCAGCAGCCAGAAGAACAGCAGCCCGGCGAGCAGCACGGCGAACAGCGTCTGCGGCGCGGCGGTGTGGCTCTCGAACGCCTCGGGCAGCACGTTGAGCAGCGAGGTCCCCAGCAAAATGCCGGCGGACAGGCTGACGAGGCTCTTGACGAGGTGAGTCAACACGCCGACGGTCAGGCTGGCAGCAACCAGCACAGACAGCAGCCCGCCCGCAAAGGTGGCGAGCACGATGTAGAGAAGGGTCATCCGCGCATTGTCTCTGGGCGCTCAGGCAACGCCGTTCTTCTTGAACCAGGCGAGGCACTTCGCCCAGCCGTCTTCGGCCGCCGCCTTGCGGTAGCTGGGCCGGTAGTCGGCATAAAAGGCGTGCGGCGTGTCCGGGTAGACGACGAACTCGCTTTTCAGGTGGCCGGCCGCCTTCAGTGCTGCTTCGAGCTGCGTCAGCGTCTCGACCGGGATGCCCGTGTCGGCCGCGCCGTACAGGCCCAGCACCGGCGCCTTGATGCTGGCGGCGCGTTCGACGACGGTCTTGTCGCCCGCGTGATAGCTGCGCGCCACCGGGCCGTACCAGGCCACGCCGGCCGTGAGCTTCGGGTTGTGCGCCGCATAGGTCCAGGTCGTGCGGCCGCCCCAGCAGAAGCCGGTGATGCCGAGCTTGCCCGTGTCGCCGCCGTTGGCTGCGGCCCAGGCGACGGTGGCGTCAAGGTCGGCATTGACTTGCGCGTCGCTGGCCTTGCCCACCACCTCGCTGATGAGCTTGGGAATGTCCGTGTAAGCGACCGCATTGCCGTGGCGCACAAAGAGCTCCGGCGCAATGGCCAGGTAGCCCAGCTTGGCGAAGCGCCGGCACACGTCGGCGATGTGCTCGTGCACGCCGAAGATCTCGCTGGCCACCAGGATGACCGGCAGGTTCTTCCTGCCCGCAGGCGCGGCACGGTAGGCCGGCATCATGAAGTCGCCCACAGGGATGCTGACCGACCCGGCCTCCAGGCCTGCGGTGTCGGTGGTGACGGTCTGCGTCATCACCGGCAGCACGGCGGCCGCAAATCCACTGCCCACGGCCGTCTGCACGAAGCCGCGTCGGCTGAAGTCTTGACCGGGCGCAAGACTATCGATCTCTTCTTTCAACATGGGGGCTCCTGGGGTAAGGCCTGTTCACACTGCGGCAGTAGGCCGCGAAGGCCATCCGCAAGGGGCCAATCAAGGCGCAGCGCGCCGCCCGCATTGACATGCGGGCAAGCGGTGCAACGCAGAGTGGCCCCTTGCGGATGGCCTTCCCTTCGGGTTGTGACCAGAAAACCCGCGCGCCGCGTTGCGAATCCTCGCCGGGTATCAACCCGGCTCCGGTTCGCGCCTTGCTCGCAAGCTTTCTGGTCACAACGCGGTCTGCTGCCGCAGTGTGAACAGGCCTCTGGTTACAGAGGGGCGTCAAATTTTGCCCCGACAATCCGCGCCCATGACGACGCGCCCCAACCCGAACAACCAACCCTGGGCCTCCATCGACATCGGCTCCAACAGCTTCCGGCTGGAACTGGCCCACCTCGGGGGCGACCGCTACCAGCGCGTCAGCTACATCAAGGAGAGCGTGCGACTGGGCGCCGGCCTCGACGCCGAAGGCATGCTGACCGAGGCCGCCATGCAGCGCGGCCTGGACTGCCTGACGGCCTTTGGCGCGCAGCTCGTGGGCATCCCTGCCGAGCGCATCCGGGCCGTCGCCACGCAGACGCTGCGTGAGGCGCGCAACCGCAACGCCTTCCTGGCCCGCGCCGAGGCCGTGCTGGGCCATCCGGTGGAGGTGATCTCCGGCCGCGAGGAGGCCCGCCTGATCTTTGCCGGCGTGGCGCGCCTGCAGCCGTCGGACAAGCCGCGCCTGGTCATCGACATCGGCGGCCGCTCCACCGAGATGATCCTCGGCCGTGGCCGCAAGCCGGTGTTGGCCGAGTCCTTCGGCGTGGGCAGCGTCGGGTTGTCGATGCGCTTCTTTGGCAACGGCGTCTACAGCGCCGAGGCCTTCCGTGCCGCGCAGGTGGCCGCTGGCGCGGAGCTGGAAGAAGCACTCACGCTGTTCCGCCCCGAGCTCTGGCAAGAAGCGCTGGGCTCGTCGGGCACGGTGGGCGCCGTGTCCCAGATCCTCAATGCCTCCGGCCAGACCGACGGGCGCATCACGCCGCAAGCGCTGTGCTGGTGCATCGAGCAGTGCATCGCCGCCGGGACGCAGGACAAGCTGCAGCTGCCGGGCCTCAAGGAAGACCGCCGCCCCGTCGTGGCCGGCGGCCTGTGCATCCTCTACACGCTGATGACGCAGTTCGGCATTGCCGAGCTTCGCCCCACCAAGGGCGCGCTGCGGCAAGGCGTCATCTTCGACCTGGCCGAACGCCTGCAGCCCAGCGGCGCACGCGACCCGCGCGCGGGCTCCGTCGCCGAACTGCAGAAGCGCTTTGGCGTCGATACCGCACAGGCCGATCGCGTCTCTGCGCAGGCCGAGAAGCTCTACCGCCAGCTGGTGCCCAAGCCCTTGGCCGAACCCCTGCGCGAGCTGCGCTGGGCTGCCGCCCTGCACGAGATCGGCATGCTGATCTCGCACCACGACCACCACCGCCACAGCGCCTACCTGCTGGCCCACGTCGACGCGGCGGGCTTCTCCACCAGCCAGCTGCAGCGCCTGGCCACGCTGGCGCTGGGTCAGCGCGGCGGCCTGCGCAAGCTGGAGTCCCAGCTCGCCGACGCCAGCCTGCTGGACCCGCTCATCGCGCTGCGCCTGGCCGTCATCCTGTGCCACGCGCGCACGCCGGTGGCGGCGGGCCACCCCAAGCTGGACCGTGTCGGCAAGCAGCTGACGCTGCGCTTCCCCAAGAGCTGGTCGGGCAAGCATGCACGCACGCGCTACCTGCTGAAGGAAGAGGCCGAGGCCTGGGCGCGTTCGGGGTTGCTGGAACTGGTGTTGGCCTAGCCTCGGGCAGCCCATCACTGCCGGAACACGCCGCGGCAGCTCGATGCTCAGGCGCTCGGCCAGCCCAGCGCACGCAGCTGGAAGAGCGCACGCTCCCGCTCACCGCGCTCAGCCTGTTGGGCGCGCCAACGCGGGTCGTGACCATGCTGCACGATCTCAGGCGCGACGCGACCCGGCTTGAAGCGCTCCTGGAGCGCGTGGAAAGCCTCGATGGCCTTGCGGGTGAAACTCGTTGGCATGCTGTGCTCCGTCTTCATCGGCGTCCACATCGGACGAGTGAGACTTTGCTCGCCACAGGATTCAACGCCGTTTCCGCCAGCGGGCCTTGTGTTTCATTCGTTGCAGCGCGGCGTCAAAGCGCGTCCGGCCCCTGCACCGCGTGCAGCGTCACCACCGGCTCGCCGTCGCGCTGGCGCCAGCGCAGCCACCAGACGGCGCCCTTCTTGACGGCCCAGTCCTGCTCGACGCCGGCCAGCAGGTGCGCGGCCAGCTGACCCAGCGTCGGCTGATGGCCGCAGATCAGCACCGGCTCGCTGGCCTTGGGCCAGCGTGAGGCTTCGATGAGCGCGGCGATGGGCGCATCGGGTGCCAGCGTCGGCACGATGCGCACCTCGCGCCCAAGAGCCTCGGCCGTCTGGCGGCAGCGCAGCGCGGGGCTGACGAGCACGCGCGTCGTCGCGGCCAGGCGGTGGTTCAGCCAGGCCGACATGCGCCGGGCCTGGCGTTCGCCCTTGGGCGTCAGCACGCGCTGCAGGTCGTCCTGGCCGGGGGCAATGATCTCCGCTTCGGCGTGGCGCCAGAGGATCAGGTCCATGACTCAGCCGCCCTCATTCGGAATAGCGACGCATCAAGGCCTGCTGGGCGCTGACGCCGTGGTCGCTGACGCGCACCGACCGCCCGTCCGGCCCGAGCTGCCAGGCGTCCATCGTGTCGTGCAGATAGGGCAGCAGCGCCTCGTCGATGACGCGCTGGCGCAGGCGGGCGTCCTGCACCGGCCAGGCCACCTCGATGCGACGGAACATGTTGCGGCTCATCCAGTCGGCGCTGGACAGGAACATCGCCTCGCCCTCATCGCCTTCCTTGGGCGGCGCCCAGCGGAAATAGCAGATGCGCGAGTGTTCCAGGAAGCGGCCCACCACGGAGCGCACGACGATGTTCTCGCTGACGCCGGGCAGCCCTGGCGGCAGCATGCAGGCGCCGCGCACGATGAGGTCCACCTTGGCCCCAGCCTGGGCGGCACGCAGCAGGCCGTGGATGAGCTCGGCGTCGGTCAGCGCATTGATCTTCACGACGACGCGCGCGCCCTTGTAGCCGCCCAGCGCCGCCGCCTCCACCAGGCCCAACAGCTCCAGCATGCGGCTGTGCATGTTGAACGGCGCCAGCAGCATGCGCCGCAGCGGCTTGAACTTGCCCAGCGACGCGAGCTGGCGGAACACCGAATCGGCATCGGCGGTCAGGTCGGCATCTGCAGTCAGCAGGCCCAGGTCGGTGTACAGGCGTGCCGTCTTGGGGTTGTAGTTGCCGGTGGAGATGTGGCCATAACGGCGCAGCTTGGTGCCTTCGCGCCGCGTGATGAGCAGCAGCTTGGCGTGGGTCTTGTAGCCGACGATGCCGTACACCACCTGGGCGCCCACGGCCTCCAGCCGCTCGGCCCAGTTGATGTTGGCCTCCTCGTCAAAGCGTGCCTTCAGCTCGACGACAACCATGACCTCCTTGCCCCGGCGCGACGCCTCGATGAGCAGGTCCATCAACTCCGACTTGGCGCCGGCGCGGTAGATGGTCTGCTTGATGGCCAGCACGTCGGGGTCGTTGACGGCCTCACGCAGCAGCGCCACGACAGGCTCGAAGCTCTCGAACGGGTGGTGCAGCAGCACGTCGCCCTTCTTGAGCTTCTCGAAGATGGACTTGTGACGCGGCAGGCGACCACTGGGCCAGGCCGGCTCATAGGGCTTGAAGCGCAGCGCTGGGGCATCGGTCTGGTCGATGAGCTCGTTCAACCGCACCAGGTTGACCGGGCCGTTGACGCGGTACAGCGCCGCCGCCGGCAGGCCGAACTGCTCCAGCAGGAACTCCGACAACTCAGCCGGACAACTGTTGACCACCTCCAGCCGCACCGCGCGGCCGAAGTGGCGGGTCGTCAGGCCCGAGCGCAGCGCATGGCGCAGGTTGGCGACCTCCTCCTCGTCCACTTCCAGGTCGGAGTCGCGCGTGACTCGGAACTGAGAGAAGGCCTCGACCTTGCGGCCGGGAAAGAGCTCTTCCAGGTGCGCGCGGATGACGCTGGTCAGCAGCACGAAGGCCTGGCGGCCGTCGGAGAGATTGGCCGGCAGCTTGATGACGCGCGGCAGCACGCGCGGCACCTTGACGATGGCGATGCGGTTGTCGCGGCCGAAGGCATCCTTGCCCGACAGCCGCGCAATGAAGTGCAGCGACTTGTTGGCCACCTGCGGAAAGGGGTGGGCCGGGTCCAGACCCACGGGCACCAGCAGCGGCTTGACCTCGCGCTCGAAGAACTTGCTCACCCAGGCGCGTTGCGGCTGGTCGCGGTCGGCGTGGTTGAGCACGACGATGCGCTGCTTCAGCAGCACCGGCATGACCTGCTCGTTGAAGACGTGGTACTGCTCGTCGATCAGCGTGTGAGCGGCGCGGCCGACCCGGTCGACGTCCTGGCCGGTCACGGTGCTCAGCGGGTCGCGCGCGGCGTCCAGCATGTCGGCGAAGCGCACCTCGAAGAACTCGTCCAGGTTGCTCGACACGATGCAGATATAGCGCAGCCGCTCCAGCAGCGGCACGTCCTCGCGCTGGGCCTGGGCGAGCACGCGCCGGTTGAATTCGAGGATGGCGTGTTCGCGGTTGAGCAGCTTCAGCTGGGTCGGATCGGTCATGGCAAAAAGTGTATGAAGCTTTTGTGACAACGCGTTGAAATACCCGGGAGGCTGTTGGGCTTAGGTCGGGCCCGCGTTGGGTCTGCAAGGACACTCAGCCTAGGCGCAAAGCACAGCGATACCTCTGGTATCGCGCGCATTTGCAACGACGGATCAGCGCCCTTGCAGGCCCAACCCGGAGGGCCGGGGCGATTTGCGGGGCGATTCAGCGTTGCAGGCTTGTTGTGGGGCCCTACCCCACGCCGCGCCTGCGCCTTGCCTCACTCCGCAAATCGCCCCGGCGCGGGCCCGACCTAAGCCCAACAGCCTCCCCGAGATAATCCGCAGCATGCATCTGATGATTCCCCATGCCAGCGCGCAGGACGAGGCGGCGCGGCATGCGTTGTCCCACCTGGCCCTGCCCAACCTGGCCGCGCACCTGGCCCGACTCAGCCCGCAGCAGACCTGGGGCAGCGACGAGTTCTCCCCGCAGCCACCGCACCAGATCGCCCTCGCCGCCCTGCGCGGCCAAGCCGAACCGAGCGCTGCAGCCTGGGCGGTGGAGGCCGGGCCCGAGCTGAGCTGGGCGCTGCTGACGCCGGTGCACCTGTCCGTCGGTACCGACGGCGTGGACATGCTGCCGCCGGCGGCACTGAACCTGTCGGAATCGGACGCGGCCCGCTTCGCGGCGCTGCTAAGCGAGCTCTGGCCCGAGGCCGAGGGTTGGCAATGGCGGCCGCTGGACGCGACGCACTGGGCCATCGCCCATGCCAGCGCACTGGACGGTTTGCAGGCCGCCAGCATCGAACGCGTCGCCGGCCAGCCCATCGAACCCTGGCTGCCGCAAAGCCGTGTGCTGCGCCGCTGGCAGAACGAAGCGCAGATGCTGATGCACGGCCACGCGCTGAACGAGGAGCGCGAGGCGCGCGGCGAGCGCGCGATCAACTCGGTCTGGATGGGTGACATTGGCCGCTCCAACGGCAAGCCGGCCGACGTGATCGTCGACGCCCGCCTGACCGAGCCGCTGACCGGCCTGACGCTGTGCGGTGAGCGCTTTGCACGCCACTTCAACGCTCAACCGCTGTCGCTGATCGAGAAGCTCAAGCGCCGCTGGCAGGCGCCCGACGTGGCTGCCGTGCTGGAGGCGCTGTGAATTCGCCCAAGCTCGTTGAACGCGAAGTCCCGCCGCGTACCGCCTGGGCGCTGGAGCAGGCCGGCGTCGCACCGCTGCTGGCCCGCCTGCTTGCTTCGCGTGGCGTGCGCGAGGCCAGCGAGCTGGACGAAAGCCTGGCCCAGCTGCTGCCGCCGACCGACCTCAAGGGCCTGCCCGAGGCTGGCCGGCTGCTCGCCGACGCCATCCAGCACGGCGAGCGCCTCGTCATCGTGGCCGACTACGACTGCGACGGCGCCACCGCCTGCGCCGTCATGCTGCGCGGCCTGCGCCTGCTGGGCGCGCGGCCCGACCAGCTCGGCTACGTCGTGCCCGACCGCGCCGTGCACGGCTACGGCCTCACACCGACCATCGTCGACCTGGCGCTGGAGCAATCGCCCGCACTGCTGGTCACCGTGGACAACGGCATCGCCAGCCTGGCCGGCGTGGCCCACGCCCGCGCCCAGGGCCTGAAGGTGCTGGTGACCGACCACCACCTGCCGGCATTGGTCAACGGCGCCGTCGTCGTCCCCGAGGCCGAGGCCATCGTCAACCCCAACCAGCCCGGCTGCACCTTTGCCAGCAAGGCCTTGGCCGGCGTGGGCGTGGCCTTCTACGTGCTGATGGGCCTGCGTGCAGAACTGCGTTCGCGCGGAGCCTTCACCGAAGCCCCACGGCTAGACGGCCTGCTCGACCTCGTCGCGCTGGGCACCGTGGCCGACGTTGTCAAGCTCGACGCCAACAACCGCCGCCTCGTCGCGCAAGGCCTCAAGCGCATGCGCGCCGGACGTGCCCAGCCGGGCGTGATGGCCTTGTTCAGCGCAGCCAAGCGCGATGCGAGCAAGGCCCAGGGCTTCGACCTCGGCTTCGCGCTGGGGCCGCGCATCAACGCCGCTGGCCGCTTGGCCGACATGACGCTGGGCATAGAGACGCTGACCACCGACGACCCCGAGCGCGCGCTCGAACTCGCCACCCAGCTCGACACCATCAACCGCGAGCGCCGCGAGATCGAGAGCGGCATGCGCGA
>Ga0187844_10003517_pt1 | contig 10440 bp, 9 predicted proteins | sample SpaLakP09_SKY_50_FD_134517 | JGI IMG/M metagenome (GOLD analysis project Ga0187844, IMG submission 134517) | Oligotrophic lake water microbial communities from Sparkling Lake, Wisconsin, USA - SP09_SKY_50 | ecosystem: Environmental > Aquatic > Freshwater > Lake | place: USA: Sparkling Lake...
AGCTATATGCGGGGGTTTTTGGGAGATGTTACGGATTGGAGACTATAGGTTTGCGGTACTTTAATGTGTTTGGGCCACGTCAGGATCCGAACGGGCAATATGCCGCCGTAATCCCGCGGTGGATTGCTGCGATTCGGAAAGGGGAGCCCGTCCATATCTATGGCGATGGGAAAACCAGCCGAGATTTTTGCTATGTCGATAACGCCGTGCAGGCGAACATTCTCGCCGGCCTCACAAAATTTAAAGAAGCCGTAGACCAGATTTATAACGTTGCCTGTGGTTATCGCACTTCGTTGAACGAACTCTACTCCATAATTAAATCGACCGTTCAGACTCGTGGTCGTGGACAGTTGGCAAGAAGAGTTCACCCACAGCCCGCCGCCCTACTCTCGCAAGCAAACGCCCCGCATCCAAGCCACCTGCCTGAGCGTGCAGGTGATGTCCGACATTCCTTGGCAGATATTTTAAAAACAAAACACAGCCTCGGTTACAACCCGGCAATTAAAATTAAAAGCGGAATTACAAATCTTTGTCGCATCAGCTTTAAAAATTCAAAAAATAGTTCGACTGAGTGGCATCAAATTAGATTTACACAACATCAGTAAAAACAAAACACATCCCATGAAAACCTATATTGCAAGAATTTGGGAACACATAAGTAACAAACGGAAAAAGCAACTGGCATTCATTGCGGTACTGATGCTCGCTGGTGCGTGTGCTGAGATCTTTTCCCTTGGATTAGTTGTTCCATTTCTTGCCGTCATTATTCAACCCGAAAAAGTTCTTTTCCAAGAACCTTTCGCCACGTTCTTTTACTATGCAAACATTTCCAATGAGCAATCAGCACGAGTTTCAATGACTCTACTATTTATTTTTGGAGTTATGGCTTCAGGGTTCACAAGGGTAGCCCTTCTTTGGGCCCAAACTCGTATTGGTAACGCCATCGGTAGTGATCTTGGCTCCGTGGCCTATGAAAAAACTCTTTATCAGCCGTATCTAAAACATGTACACCAAAACAGCAGCGAGATTATCGCCACCTTACAGACTAAGGTGAATACGATGGTATATTTCGTAGCAATACCTTTTTTAACTCTTGTTACTAGCATTTTCATTGGCACAGCAATCTTGCTCATGGCTGCCTGGCTGCAGCCATTGGCCACAATTTCCATTGGGCTTTTTTTTGTAGGTATTTATCTGGGTATATGGAAAATTTCCAAAAAACGAATTCAGAAAAATGGTCAGGTGGTAAAAATTCAGCAGAATATTGTGATTCAGAAAATTATGGAAGGACTAGGCGCCATACGAGATGTTTTATTGGATGGATCTCAGGTCCAATATGTCAGAGATTATCGGCTCGCAGATATAAGGCTTCGCCGAAGCTATGGTAACTTAGCAATCTTTGCAGGATTACCCAGGCCCGTACTTGAATCTGCAGGCCTAGTGATTCTGGCTGGCACTGCTTTTTTTCTTTTGGTTGAAAACCACAATTCTATAAACACACTACAAGTCGTCGGCGTCATGGCGCTCACAGCACAAAAGGTGCTGCCCCTCATCCAACAGGTTTATTCTTCATGGGTTTCCATGAACGGCGGGCTAGGTTGCCTGAAAGACGTCTTGGGGCTTTTGGAGCAACCCATGATGCATCATAAGATACATATCATAAAAAATAAAATCTCTTTCCAAAAAGAAATTTGTTTTAAGCATGTCTCTTTCCGATATTCAGATAATTTGCCATGGGTTCTCGACCAGCTCTCTTTCGCAATTCCTAAAGGCTCGCGAGTCGGTTTTGTGGGTAAAACAGGTTCTGGCAAGAGTACCTGTCTTGATCTCCTGATGGGGCTGTTGGAGCCAACCAACGGCCGGATTCTGATCGACGGCACTCCACTTGTTCATGAAAATTTACGGGCTTGGCAACACAACGTTGCTCACGTCCCCCAATCCATCTACCTGGCCGACACCTCGCTGGCCGAGAATATTGCTTTCGGAGTCCCTCATGAAAATATAGATATCAAAAGGGTGAGGGAAGTCGCCCGACAAGCTCATATTGCGGATTTTATCGAATCAACGCCTCGGGGTTATAAGGCCCTCGTCGGAGAAAGAGGAATCCGTCTTTCGGGGGGGCAAAGGCAACGAATTGGAATCGCCCGGGCCTTATACAAGCAGGCGGAAGTGCTGATTTTTGACGAGGCCACAAGTGCGCTTGATGGCGCTACCGAATATTTGGTTATGGAGGCAATTCATAGCTTGAGTCCAGATTTAACCGTGATGATTGTTGCGCACCGAGTCACCACATTGAAAGGGTGTGACCAGATCTTAGAGCTGAGTGGTGGCAAAATTGAACGAATGGGAACGTACCAAACAGTAATCCATAATCAGACCTTGCCTAGATGGGCATAGATAGAAAGCATTGGAGTGTCCGTCCCCGATCCAGCGCTGTAGCAATCCTAATTTGGAGGAAAGAAATCAATGACTTACAAACCATCACCTACTATTAGCATAAATAGCACAAAAATTAGCAAAAATAATCCTGTCTATTTTATCGCCGAGATTGGCTCGAATTTTGATCGTGATTTCAATAGAGCAAAGGATCTTATTTATCTCGCAAAAGAGGCGGGAGCTGATGCGGCCAAGTTCCAGCATTACACAGCAGGGTCGCTGGTCAGTGATTATGGATTCAAACAGATGGGAAGTGGGCATTCTCATCAGGCGGCATGGAAGAAGTCTGTTTTTGAGACATACAACGATGCTTCCTTAAATAGGGAATGGACTGCAATGTTGAGACAAACCTGCGATGCGGCTGGGATTGCGTTTTTCACGAGCCCCTATTCTCTTGAGCTTGTTGATTACGTCGATCAGTTCGTGTGTGCCTACAAGGTCGGATCTGGGGATATCACCTGGCTGGAGATTATCGAGCGAATGGCCTCAAAAGGTAAGCCGATTCTCCTGGCGACAGGCGCATCGAATATCGATGATGTCCGTCGTGCCGCGGATGCGGCGCTGGCTATCACACCGAATCTTGTGCTTTGTCAGTGCAACACCAATTATACTGCGAGCCAAGACAATTACTCCCATCTGCAACTAAACGTGCTTCGCGAATATGAGGACATGTATCCAGGCATTGTCCTAGGCTTGAGTGATCACATGCCGGGATACGTTTCGGTTCTGGGCGCCGTCGCCTTGGGAGCACGGGTCATCGAGAAACATTTCACCGACTTCACCGAGCGTGAGGGGCCGGATCATCCGTTCTCCATGACTCCCGCGACATGGCGGGAGATGGTTGATCGGACCAGGGAGCTTGAATCTTCTCTGGGCGATGGCCGGAAAAAAATTGAGGAGAACGAACGCGATACGGTCATCGTGCAACGCAGATGCATTCGCGCAGCCCGTTCTCTTGAGGCGGGCACGCTTTTGGCCAAATTTGATTTGGCTGTGCTCAGACCTTGTCCTCTTGACGGGATCGCGCCATTCGATTTGCTCAAGTTGATCGGGAAAAGGCTGAAGAGAAACATCGCCAGCGGCGAACATCTGAAATGGGAGGATTTTGTTTAATATGACGATTAAAATGACCTCACAAGACACCACTAAAAACACGAATTCGCGCATCCTTGTCACGGGGGCATGCGGCTCTGTCGGCTCTGTTTTGGTGAAGCGACTTCTTGGTGATGGGTACACGGTCTGCGCCTTCGACCAAAGCGAGAACGGCCTCTTCAAGATCGAGCAAGAATTGAAAGGCACTGGCCGCTTGAGGTCGTTTCTCGGGAATGTGAGGGATGAAGATCGCCTGCGGCGCGCCATGGAGGGCGTAAACGTTGTGTTTCATTGCGCCGCCCTTAAACATGTCTACCTTTCAGAATACAACCCGTTCGAGGCGATGCAGACGAACATCGATGGGACCAACAACGTGATTCAAGCAGCGATTGCGGCGAATGTCGACCGCGTGGTATTTACCAGCAGCGATAAAGCGGTAAATCCCACCAGCACAATGGGCGCTACAAAGCTTTTGGGCGAGCGCCTGTTCATCTCAGCGAACCATATCGTTGGAAGTCACAAAACGCGGTTCTCCTGCGTACGCTTTGGTAATGTGCTCAATTCCAATGGCTCGGTACTGAATATCTTCCGCCAGCAATTGGAAGACAACGTACCATTGACGATTACTTCCACCGGCATGACCCGCTTCTTCCTTTCCATGCCGCAAGCTGTGGATTTGTGTCTGAATGCGGCAGAACGGATGATCGGCGGCGAGATTTTTGTGTTGAATATGGGCTGCTGCAATATTCTGAGCTTGGCAAAGTCAGTCTGCGGAAAAAAACCGCTTAATTATGTGGAAATCGGCCTGAAGCCTGGCGAAAAACTCCACGAAGAACTGGTGACTGAAACGGAAGCGCCCCGCACCGCGATCGATGGAAACACCTATATTGTCATCCCTGAAACGCTGGACATTTTAATGGACGAAATGCGCAAACAATACGCGGCGTATAAAAACCTTCCCCGGCTTTCATCGCCGCTTCGCTCGGATGGGGAGCTGCTCTCTGACGAGGCAGTAGCGGCTATGCTGCGTTCCTGCGCGACCGACGAATCCGAGAAAAAAGTGGCATAGACCTTATGCCAACTCCTTCCTCGCAGCATTGTTGCGCGCTTGAAAAAGCCTACCGGCAGGTGGCTGATCGCGCGTGGCAGGAAAAGGATTTTTTGCCGGCCAATCTCGAGAGCTCGAGAAATTTATTTACCCCCGAAAGCCTCGAGAAACGCCAGCCTAAACCCAAGGCGCTGGAAGTGTTAGCACTCCTCTCGGGCTTGCCTTTCGCCACAGATTTTATCCAGCCGTTGGTGGAAGTTCAGCGCAGCATCTCGCAGTGTTTGGGAAACGCACTCCACTACTGGGTGGAGCCTGAAAATCTGGGCGTAGAATACTGTGTATTCAAATGGCCCGACGATAATTGGCAGGAAGCGCAGCGCAGCATCATTGAAGAAGCGCTCGGCGCAGTGTGCGAGCCCTCGTTTCGCTTTCACATAGGCGGTATCCAGGTACATGCCGATGGCTGCGTCGTCGCCAAAGGCTTCGATGAAAACAGCGTTCTTTTTAGGGTCCGCGAGCAGATAAAAACGGCGTTGCCGTTTCTTCCTAAAAAGCAATCCGGCTGGGCGCATGTACCGCTCGGCAGAATTCTCGAGCCCATCGACCCCCCAAATTATGCCCGGCTGAAAGAGACAATGAAAGCACTCGCGGTTGCGCCCATCGCCACCACAGAAATAACCGCCCTGAAACTCATTCACGAAAAACGCTGGTACATGGAAGAGCGGGCCTTACTGGCCGAATATACGCTAATGAAGCCTTCCTAACGCCGCACACGTGCCCTTGTGGGGCTATGATTTTTATGGAATATTCAAAAAACAATCGAATCAAGTATTTGAGCGACCTGTTCGATCGTTTGTTCCCGATTGCCCGCAGTATTACCGGCATAGGGATCGAACAATCCCTCGCGATTCTGGGCGAGCATATGCCGCTCACCATCGAAAAGGTAAAGTCAGGCACCCAAGTATTCGATTGGACAGTGCCGCCAGAATGGCATTTTAACCGTGCGATTCTCAAAGGTCCGGACGGGGAGATCATTGCCGATAGTGACGTCAATAATTTGCACGTTGTCAATTATTCGGCACCGATTGATAAAACGCTGGATCTGGATGAACTGCAAAACCATCTTCATAGCATCACTCGCCTTCCGGATGCGATCCCGTATGTCACGAGTTATTATCAGCGTGACTGGGGATTCTGCATTGCCAAGAAAACCCGCGATGCACTGAAACCCGGAAAATACCATGCGTACATCGACAGCAAATTTGTCGAGGGCGGCGTGCCGCTTGCCCAGTGCGTGCTCGAAGGTGAGTCTTGCAAAGAAATATTGCTGAGTTCCTATCTATGCCATCCCTCAATGGCCAATAACGAATTAAGCGGCCCGCTGGTCTTGCTAGGCCTCTACCATGCGATCAAAAGCTGGCCACGACGGCGCTATACCTACCGTTTCCTCATCAACCCGGAAACGATAGGGAGCCTATGTTTCCTGCATCTGTACCATCAGCATCTGAAAGAAAGCCTGATCAGCGGCTTCGTGTTCACCTGCTTGGGCGGGCCGGAAAAAACCCTGAGCTATCAGCTAACACGCAACAACAATACGCGCGGCGATATGCTGATGAGCCATCTGGCAAAGCAGGCTCCGGATAAATGGAGTGTGCGCACGTTCGATCCGACCGATGGTTCCGACGAACGGCAGTATAACGCCCCTGGATTTCAGCTGCCGATAGGGCAAATCGCCAGAACAATATATGGCAAATATGACGGCTATCATAATTCGCTCGATACCAAAGAATACATGGGGATCGAAACCCTCGTGGAATCGATCGATGGTATCGGAGCCGCATTACAAAATCTGGAAGTGTCCGGCATTTCCACCAACCTGAGCCCATACGGCGAACCGCAGCTTGGCAAACGAGGGCTCTACCCCACGATGAACGCGCCTGAAAAATGGCAATGCTCGACCGATTGGACATTCGATCAGCGAAAGACATTAAATAGATTATTATATTTACTCAGCTACTCGGACGGCAACCACAGCATTCTCGATATTATCGACAAGTGCGATTGCTCCATAGAGGAAATTCGCCCCATCGTTGAATTGCTCGAAAAAGAAAATCTCTTAAAGGTATCGTAGCGGTTATGGCACAGCTGCTGCAAGATTTCATATCGGTCAACGCAGCCAATGCGCCAGAGAATCTCCTGATTCAGGACGGGTCGCTATCCATCACCTATGGTGAAATGGATAGGTTCGCCAACCAATTCGCGCATTACTTGGTCGCCAAAGGTGTCGCGCAGCAAGATAGAGTGGCATTGTTCATCCCGAAATCCATCGCCTTATTCAAGGCGCTGGTGTCGGTATTGAAAGCGGATGCGGTGTATGTGCCGTTAAATATACAGGCCCCGAGCAAGCGCAATGCCTATATTATTGAGCAGGCGCGCTGCAGTTTTCTGATGTGCGATAAAACAACCAAAGCGGAAGCATTCTTTCTGGCCGAGAGCGTCGAAGCATCCGTAACCGTGATTGTAATCGATGAAGTCGTCCTAAACGACACAGCGCTAACGCCACTTACCTATCGCAATCGGCCCTCGGACTTGGCGTATGTATTATATACGTCCGGATCAACCGGCCAACCTAAAGGTGCCATGATTAGCCACGGCAATGTAATCAATTACGCAGAATGGGTGGTCGACTATTTTCAAGTGACGCCGCGCGACCGTATGTCCAATCACCCCGGCATTTTCTTCGACCTGTCCGTGTTCGATATTTTCCCGGCGTTCAAGAGCGGCGCTTCCTTGCACCTAGTGCCCCAGGAAAGTTCGATGTTTCCCATCAAAATAATCGAGTTCATCGAAACCTACAAACTGACGATATGGAACACAGTGCCATCGCTTTATACCTTCATGGTGCGCGCCGGCGTGCTTGACCCCAAACGATTATCGCACCTCAGAGCATTAACCTTCAATGGCGAAGTCATGCCGACAGCAACTGTCATGGCCTGGATGAATGCGTGCCCAAGGGCGCGTTTCTTTAACCAGTATGGGCCGACAGAAACCACCTGCGCGAGCCTTTTTTATGAAATCACCGAAATTCCAAGGGATCCTTTGATACCACTTCCCATCGGGCGTCCGATCGCAGGGACAAGCGTTTTTGCGCTGACGGAGGAGGGGCGCAAAGCAGAGGTTAACGAATCGGGCGAACTTTATATCACCGGTGCGGGCGTAGGCCGCGGATATCTTTTCGACGAAGAAAAGACCAAGAAAGCTTTTATCGATAACCCGCTGGCACCTGGAACAGGTATTACTTACCGCACCGGCGATCTGGTTAAAGTAAGACCGGATGGAAACGTCGATTTTCTCGGACGCAAAGACCATCAAATTAAATTTATGGGGTATCGGATTGAACTGGGCGAAATTGAATCGGCACTCAATGCGCAGGAATACATCTCTACCTCGGCGGCCATCGCAGTCGACCATGCCAATAGCGACGGCATTGCGATTGTCGCCTTTATGGTACTTTCCAAGGCGGTTGAGCACAACAAAATCAAAGCAGACGTGGGCAAGATCATTCCCCATTATATGGTACCCAAAATAATCATTGAAATGCCCAAGCTGCCGATGAATTCTAACGGAAAAATCGATAGAAACAAGCTCAAGGAGCTGTATACGGCAGGAGCCAAATAATGCGCGCTGGCCGGAAACAAGTTGTCATCATCGGTAACGGTAAAATGGCCAAAGATTGCGCCGAAATCCTGCTGGCAGATTTTCACACAATGTGCGATCTGGCCTGTATCGTCATTGATGCCGCCCGCGAAAATATAATGGACCTGAGAAATTATTGCATTCGGCGAAAAATCGTTTTTGTAGAGTCAGCCAACATTAATAGCAAGGAAGCGCTGGAATCAATTGCCTCCCATTCGCCGGATATCCTATTCAGCATCAACAACCATCAAATTATCCGCGAGGCCTTGCTCGCCACTCCCGCCGAGGGAGTCATCAATTTTCACAATGCACCGCTGCCGCGCTACGGCGGTCTGAACGCCTGTACCTGGGCTATTTTTAATGGGGAAGCAGAACATGGTGTGACCTGGCATTATGTTTCAGCCGCTGTCGATGAGGGCGATATTATTGCGCAGCGCCGGTTAGCGTTAAGGCCGGATATCACGGCACTGCAACTGGTGATGACCTGCATCAGCGAGGGCGTGGCGCTATTCAAAGAAATACTTCCACAAGTGATTCAGGGTAAGGTTTCCAGAACGAAGCAAGACCTCTCGCTTCGCTTATATTATTACGACCGGATGGTGCCGGAAGAAGGTAAGATTGACTTTAGGTGGAATTACGACCGCATCGATCGCTTAGTCCGCGCGCTAAATTACCACCCCCTGGGCTCAAAACTTGGCGCAGCTAAGGCATACATCAATGGTAACCTATTTTTTGTCGATAAGGTCAAACAGGTAAATCAAGAGCGCAACCACACGCCCGGCGAAGTTCTATGCGCGCAGGATTATCTGCATATTCAAGCGGCCGATTCCGTTGTCGAAGTGAGCGAAGTCAGGGATAAGGATAGCATCAGAATACCCCTGAGCCGCTTGATCGAAGCCTACGGCATTCAACCAAATCAACAGGTAGAGAAATATATATGAGTGAGACGACGCAAGATAAAATTGTTCAAATGATCAAGGAGCTAAAAGGACTCGAGAATCTCGATATCAAAGAAGCTCTGATTGATAGTGGCGTCCTTGATTCCTTTGACCTCATTAATCTCATCGTGAAAATGGAAGAGCGGTTTAAAATCAGCATTCCGGGAACGGAAATCAGCCCCGAAAATCTGAATTATATTTCCGACATTGCACTGTTGGTGGAGAGGACATTAAGTGCCAACACCAACTAACACTGATGTTTTCCTCGAGGCAAAAAGTGGTCCTGTTACTAAGGATGACTTTAGAGCCACCTTGGATGCTTTGGGAATAACTGTTGGCGATGTCGTCATGGTGCATAGCCGGCTTTTCTCGCTGGGTCGCATTCCGGCCGGTCTCACGAAAGAGGCATTCACGGATAACTTCATCGACACGCTTCTTGATGCGGTCGGACCAACCGGCACGTTGATTTTTCCAACATTCACGCTCGCTGTGTGCAAGTCAGGTTTTTTTGATGTCGACAAGACGGCTGGTGAAATGGGTGCACTTTCGGAGCGCGCGCGTCAGCGGCAGGATAGCATCAGAACGAACCATCCCATTTTTTCCGTTGCCGTAATGGGTGCACGAATACCTACATTCATGTCCGCAAGCGTAACATCTTGCTTCGGTGAAGATACGGTATTCGATAGGTTGCATAACATGAACGCAACCGGCGCCGACAAGGGCAAAGTTAAATTCTTGACGATTGGAATTGAAACGCCCCCTGAGGCCGTGACCTATATTCATGCGATTGAAGAAAAAATGAAAGTGCCGTATCGGTACCATAAAATGTTTCCCTGCCGCGTTCAGGCCGGGGATGAAAAAGTTGCACTTGATGTCGAATTTTTTGTCCGGGATTTGGTCAGGAATGTCGTGTTCCATAAAAAGGCGTGCTGGGACATATTGAAAGGAAATCCCGGAATACGTACAACGAAATTTGGGGATTCTACGCTCACGGCTCTTCACGAAGATAAAGTTTTTGATTACGTGACGACAGCGATCGCAAAACAAGATAATTTTCTTTGTCTAGAAGAATAAGAATGGCCAAGAAATCCCATATTGTTGCCATCATCCAAGCGCGCATGGGCTCGACTCGCTTGCCCGGAAAAACCATGATGGATCTTGCCGGCACACCGCTGTTGAACCGGCTTCTGACGCAGCTGAAAGGCTCCAACCAGTTGGATGAGGTCGTGG
>Ga0187844_10003518_pt1 | contig 10440 bp, 9 predicted proteins | sample SpaLakP09_SKY_50_FD_134517 | JGI IMG/M metagenome (GOLD analysis project Ga0187844, IMG submission 134517) | Oligotrophic lake water microbial communities from Sparkling Lake, Wisconsin, USA - SP09_SKY_50 | ecosystem: Environmental > Aquatic > Freshwater > Lake | place: USA: Sparkling Lake...
ATCTGCCATTTTTGGTTTACTCATGTCAAAAAGGTGCTTTCTCAGTATGATCTATCAATGACCAATTCAGTCCCATACTCCATTCTAGATATATCTCCCATTCCTCAGGGATTTACTGCTGCGGATGCCTTGCGAAACTCTTTAGATGTCGCGCAGCATGCTGAGCATTGGGGCTATACACGCTATTGGGTTGCTGAGCATCACAATATGACTGGTAATGCTAGTTCAGCAACTGCTGTCCTGGTTGGCTATATTGCCGGTGGCACAAAATCGATTCGAGTTGGGTCAGGTGGCGTGATGCTGCCAAATCATGCCCCGCTAGTCATTGCAGAGCAGTTTGGTACTCTGGCATCAATCTATCCTGGTCGTATTGAGTTGGGCTTAGGTCGTGCCCCTGGTACTGATCAAATGACTGCTAGAGCCTTGCGTCGAGATTTGCTGGGAAGCGATGATCGCTTTCCACAGGACGTGCTAGAGCTGCAACATTATTTTGGGCCGATTCAGGATGGGCAATCCGTCAAAGCCATTCCGGGCGCAGATACCGAGGTGCCTATTTGGATCCTTGGCTCTAGCTTGTATGGCGCTCAATTAGCGGCTCACTTTGGCCTCCCTTATGCTTTTGCCTCACACTTTGCGCCTGAGCAATTGCTCGATGCGATGTCTATCTACCGTGAAAAGTTTCAGCCTTCCGATAAGCTGGCTAAGCCTTATTCAGCATTTCTGATGAATGTTGTGGCTGCTGATACTGACGAAGAGGCAGCATACCTCTTTACTACCTTGCAGCAAAATGTCATCCGCATGCGTCGAAATACCCGGGGTCAGTTACCATCACCGATCGATAATTTAGATGATTTCTGTGAGCCACCTGAAAAAGCAACTGCTACACACGCTTTGCGGTGCTCTGCTGTAGGATCTTTGCAGACAGTTAGAGGCGAGATGCAACGTTGGCTGGATTTAACGGGCGCAAATGAAGTGATTATTACTGGTCAAATATTTGACCATCAAGCGCGCCTGAGATCTTTCGAGATTGCTGCTGAAGCAGCTAAGGGACTGCGCTTTAGTTCTGAAGCTTGAAGGCGTTGTAATCACTAGTAATCAGAATACGCTCTTGTGCAGCGCAACTGGCTAACTGGAGCACTGCATTGTCTTTGCTAATAAGTATGGTTGGTCGGAGTTGGTAGGCTAGATCTAAAAATATTTGATCATCTTCGTCTTGGCACTTCCAAGGCGCAGATGCTAAATTAGAATCATCAATTAAGCTGATGACTGAATGCCATTGCTCAAGAATTTCTGATTGTGTTTCTTGACTCAACTCAAAGAGAGGGCGAGAGATCACATCAACTAATTCTGCTAAAGTCTTCTGACTAGCAATAGGCTGAATATCGCCGGTAAGGATTATTTGCTTAAGATCGGCTGCCCTTAGATCATTGAAGACAAAAATATCCAGCAAGATATTGGTATCTAAAACTACAGATTTCATGCTTGTTGATCACGCCAAATTTCTGGAGTGATAGTGACTTGACCCATATCCGAGGATACATAAGCCTCACCATCTTGAATATTCACATGTAGGACCATGCTGCGCTCCACCAGCTTATTGAGTTCCTTAGCCTGCTCTGCCGGAATGGAAATGATCTGGAGATTACGTGCACGAGTCAGTTTATTGGCAATCCCATCCCACCAGATCTTGCTAGTGTGGCCACCATAGCAATATACGATCACATGGTCAGAGCGGCCGCAGGCTTTTAAGATACGGCGCTCATCAGGTTGACCAATTTCAATCCAGAGCTTAATGGCATCGGTAAGGTCTTTTACCCAGAGATCTGGCTCATCGGTATCGCTTAAGCCTTTAGTAAAGGCCAAATCCTCTTGGGCTTGGAGAGCAAACGCAATAATCCGAATCATCATTCGCTCTTCAGTTTCTGAAGGGTGCTTAGCGATAGTGAGGGAGTGACTACCGTAATAGTGACGGTCTGAGTCTGCGACGTGAAGGTCAGCTTTGTGGATAGTTGCGCGTAGAGCCATAGCGCATTATCGCCTTTAAACTGTCCCTAGCCGACTCTGCCAGTATTATTTAGAAAATCGCTCCTATTTACTGTGTATCGTAGAGTCCTATGATCCGTATTACTGAACTTCGCCTCCCTATTAGCCATGCCCCTGAGGCATTGGAAGAGGCAATCTTGAAGCGCTTAAATCTCAAACCTCAAGACTTGATACGAATGGAGGTCTTTAAGCGTAGTCATGATGCCCGAAAGAACGTTGCGCTTGCCTTTATCTATACCGTAGATTTATCAGTGAAGGATGAAGATAAGTTACTCAAGCAATTTGCAAATGATATTCATGTGAGACCCTCTCCTGATACAAGTTACCATTTTGTTGCCAATTCTTCGCAAGTCAAGAACTCAAGCTTTGAACGTCCCGTCATCATTGGATTTGGTCCTTGCGGAATTTTTGCTGCCTTAGTATTAGCGCAAATGGGCTTTAAGCCGATTGTGCTCGAGCGTGGCAGGCAGGTAAGAGAGCGGACTCAAGATACTTGGGGCTTATGGCGCAAGAATGTCCTCAATCCAGAGTCCAATGTGCAATTTGGTGAGGGTGGGGCAGGCACGTTTTCTGATGGCAAGCTCTATAGTCAAATTAAAGACCCAAAGTTTTATGGACGCAAGGTCATTGCTGAATTTATCAAGGCAGGTGCCCCAGAAGAAATTCGTTACGTAGCTAAGCCACACATCGGAACCTTCCGATTAGTTGGTGTAGTCGAAAGAATGCGCCAAGAAATTATTCAACTGGGTGGAGAGATTCGTTTCTCACAAAAGGTGATTGGCTTTGATATTCAAAATGATCAGATTGCGGGCGTCAAAATAGAGGGGCATCCCGATTTACTGGCTAATCATGTAGTACTAGCTTTAGGCCATAGCGCACGCGATACTTTTGAGGCATTACATGTTGCTGGGGTCTATATGGAGGCTAAGCCATTTTCTGTAGGCTTTCGAATTGAGCATCCACAATCCTTGATTGATAGGGCTCGTCTAGGACCACATGCCGGTAATGCGCTCATTGGTGCAGCAGATTATAAGTTGGTCCACCATGCCAAAAATGGCCGTGCGGTCTATAGTTTTTGTATGTGCCCGGGTGGCACAGTGGTTGCCGCTACCTCTGAGCCCAATCGTGTAGTGACCAATGGCATGAGTCAGTACTCGCGTAATGAGCGCAATGCCAATGCTGGTATCGTCGTCGGAATTACTCCTGAAGATTATCCCGGTGGACCCTTAGCTGGCATTGAGTTTCAACGCGCACTGGAGTCAAAGGCCTATGAGTTGGGTGGCTCGACCTATGAGGCCCCCGGCCAATTGGTTGGCGACTTCTTGGAAGGTAAGGCATCTACTGAGTTTGGCACTGTGATGCCATCGTATAAGCCGGGCGTTCACCTCACAGATCTTGCAGATTGTTTACCTGCTTATGCAATCGAAGCGATTAGAGAGGCTATTCCTGTATTTGAGAAGCAGATCAAGGGCTTCTCAATGAAAGATGCGGTACTGACCGGAGTAGAGACGCGTACATCTTCCCCTTTACGTATTACCAGGGGCGCAAACTTTCAGAGTCTGAATATCAAAGGTTTATATCCTGCGGGTGAAGGCGCCGGTTATGCGGGGGGGATCTTATCGGCAGGAGTTGATGGGATTAAAGTAGCGGAAGCAGTTGCACTCGATTATCTTTCCCAATAATTTAATACTGATTTCTGATGAGCTCTGTATTGTTTGTGCCCACTCAAAATGAAAAAGAAGTACTTTTTCATCCAGAGCTATTAGAGAAGTTTGATATCAACGGGCCGCGTTACACATCATATCCAAGTGCCGATCGTTTCCATGGTGATTTTGGTGTGGTGGATTACCAAGATGCATTGCAACGTGTAGCCAAAGTTAGCGAGCCGCTATCGCTATATTTTCATTTGCCTTTTTGCCCCAATATTTGCTACTACTGTGGTTGCAACAAAATTATTACGAAAGATCATGGGCGAAGCGCTAAGTACATCAAGTATCTAGCGAAAGAAATGGCGATGGTTTGCACAGCGATGAGTGCTCAGAGCAAAATCCCTGTGACTCAGCTGCACTGGGGTGGCGGCACTCCTACATTTTTATCTCAGCAAGAGATGATTGAACTCATGCGTCATACTCGTGAGCATTTTGACTTACTTCCTGGCGGTGAATATTCCATTGAGATTGATCCTCGAAGGGTGATGGAAGCCGATATTGCTTTACTGGCTAAATTGGGTTTCAACCGCATCAGCCTTGGAGTACAAGACTTCAATTTAGAAGTTCAGCAAGCAGTTCATCGCGTGCAAACGATTGAAGAGACTCAAGCGGTCATAGATTGGTCTAGAAAGTATGGGTTTAAATCTAGAAGCGTAGATCTAATTTATGGTTTACCAAAGCAAACCCCTGAGACCTTTAGAGAGACTGTTGATGCAATTCTGAAGATGTGTCCGGATCGCCTCTCTGTCTACAACTATGCTCATTTACCCCACGTCTTTAAACCGCAGCGCAGAATTGCCGAGGTCGATTTACCGGGGGCTGCTGATAAACTCAAAATTCTGTCCAATACGATTGATAGATTGGGTGAGGCTGGGTATGTATTTATTGGGATGGATCACTTTGCCAAACCGGATGATGAACTTGCAATTGCTCAAAGAGAAGGAAAGCTGCATCGTAATTTTCAAGGGTACTCTACTCAAGCAGAATGCGATCTCCTCGCTTTTGGCATTTCCTCAATTGGTAAGGTGGATGATAGCTATTCTCAAAACGTCCGCACTCTGGATGAATACTATGCGGCGATCGATGAGGATCATCTACCCACTCTCAGAGGTATGCGCTTAGATCAAGATGATTTACTACGGCGTGAGTTAATTGGTGAATTAATGTGTCAATTTTCTCTAGATACGGAGCAGTTTGCCAAGTCACATCAAATTGACTTCCCAATTTATTTTAAAACTGAGATTGAAGAATTAAAAGATCTTGAGCGCGCAGGTCTTCTAGAGTGGCAGGGCACCACCATCCTTGTACCTATCAAAGGGAGATTATTGGCCAGACGTATAGCGATGACCTTTGATCTTCATCTCAGGAAGTCCAAAGCTAAAGGCACTTATTCTAAGGTTCTTTGATCCAGATCAAAAAGTCATAAAAACAGTGTTGCTTTTAAGCCCGTAAAAATTTCAGTAGCCTTTGTAATTGATTTATATCAAATCATCACTCTGTCATCACTTTGAAAATAGATTCATCAAATTGATAACAGAAAAGGGTACACCATGCGTATTAAAACTCTAGTAGCAGCCTTGGCAGCAATGACTTCATTAGTGCCTATCGCAGCTCAAGCACAACCTTCTTCAGAAAATCCATGGATGGTTCGTGTGCGTGCTGTTGATTTACTTTGGGCTAATGGTCAGTCAGGCAGTGTTGTGCAGGGTTCTAACGTAAAAGCAAAGGATCAAATTATCCCCGAGCTTGATGTTTCATATTTCTTTACTAAAAATATTGCAGCTGAGTTGGTATTAACTTATCCGCAATCAATTCAGATCGATGCTGGTGGAAGTAAATTAGGCACTATTAAGGCGCTTCCTCCATCATTATTGCTTCAGTATCACTTTACCAATTTTGGTGCATTTAAGCCTTATGTTGGCGCTGGCGTGAATTACACTATTTTTAGTAGTCGCAATAACTTAAGTGGTGGAGCATATTCTGTTGATAGTTCTAGTTTTGGTGCAGTTGGTCAAGTGGGTATGGACTATATGTTTGATAAGAATTGGGGTCTTAACGTCGACCTCAAATACGCCACCATGTCTACAAACGTTACAGATACAGCAACTGGAGCTAATGTTGGAAAACTCACTTTGAATCCGTGGATGCCAGCTGTTGGTGTGACTTACAAGTTCTAAGAATTTAGTTCTTAGTCTTTGATATAGAGCCCCATAGGGGCTCTATTTTTACCTTCACTTTATTCAACCAAGTGATTGATTAATTCCTCAAACTTAGCTTCATCAAAGTGTAGATTATCAAAGCGTTGAATTGCTTCGTGCTCTGGTGGCTCTACTCTTCGCTGGGTATATTGATCCCAGTGCTTAAGTTTATATTCATCTCTTGGGTCTGCACGCTTTTCCATTCGGCGTTTGGCTTCATTCTCATCAAGATCAATCCAAGCGATTTTGATGCTTGATGCACTGGGAACTCCCAACTCTTGTGGATTGAATATTCTGCCACTTTGGATCTCTGTAGAAAATGGCCCTACAAGAATGACGTTAACCCCAAGCTGAAGATTTTCTCTGGCAATTGCAATGAGTCCAGCGTATTCCCAGTCCCTCAGATTCTTGAGGTAATAAGGGCTATCTCGATCGTTGGGGTTCTTGGTGGTGAGTTCCATGACATGTGCGCTATAGGCGCCATAAACGGTATCTTTATCTAAAAAGAAAAAGTCCTCACCCGTCCTCTCAACAATGAGGGGCAAGGCTTTTTTAGCCAAGGTCGTTTTACCAGTGCCTGCATGACCTGCAAAGAGGATTAATCGCGGTTTGGCGGGATTGAGCTTACAGGTCATTTATCTCATTATTTGGGTGCATTGCTTGAGTAAATTCTACTTCTCAATCCCGTATTTATTAGAAATATCACTACTTTATGTGAACTGACGATAATGTCGCCATGGCTTTAATCGTACTCACTGATGCAAAACTGGCTTTTGGCCACGTTGACCTCCTCGCAAATACTGCTTTCTCACTAGAATCTGGGGAGCGGGTTGGCCTAATTGGCCGAAATGGCACCGGTAAATCTTCTTTATTAAAGATACTGGCTGGCATTGAAAAAATGGATGACGGGCTCTTGCAGTATCAGCAAGGCCTTCGCATTGCCTATGTCCCCCAAGAGCCGATATTCGAAGCTGAGGAGACGGTCTTTGATGCAGTATCCCAAGGTGTTGCTCAGGCTAAAGCATTGCGTGAAGAGTATGAGGCCCTGAGCATAGGCGAATGGGACGATGCTTCCCATCATCGCTTAGATGAAGTGCAATCCCAATTAGAGTCTCTGAGTGGCTGGAATTGGGAGCAGCGCGTTCATGAAACTCTTGACCGTTTACATTTAGAAGCCGATCTCAAAATTAACACTCTTTCTGGTGGTACTAAGAAGCGTGTAGCTTTAGCTCGTGCTCTGGTGGAGATGCCGGATGTACTTTTACTTGATGAGCCAACCAATCATTTGGATTTAGATTCGATTTCTTGGTTGGAGGATTTGTTAAAAGAATACAAAGGCTCTGTGATTCTGGTTACCCACGATCGCGCTTTCTTGGATAACGTCTGTACTCAGATTGTGGAGCTGGATCGTGGGATCTTGCGTACTTATCCAGGTAATTTCTCGGCCTATGAAGTATTAAAAGACCAAGAAATGAATTCTGAATCTCTGGCCAATGCTCGGGCAGATAAACTACTCGCTCAAGAAGAGGTTTGGATTCGTAAAGGGGTTGAGGCAAGACGCACCCGCAGTGTTGCGCGTATTGCGCGCCTGGAAAATCTTCGTGCCACCCGCTCACAAAGACGTGATGCGGTTGGGCAGGTCAAACTAGCAGTCTCAGCTGGCGATAGAAGTGGCAAGATCGTAGCCGATCTTCAGAATGTCTCTAAGTCTTACGATCGTCCAATCGTGCAGGATTTCACGGCAACGATTCTGCGTGGTGATAAGGTGGGCTTATTAGGGCCTAACGGTGCTGGTAAGACAACTCTACTCAAGTTAATTCTTGGAACCATTGCGCCAGATGCTGGAACGGCAACTATGGGTACCCGAATTGAAGTTGCCTATTTTGACCAGATGCGTGAAGGTCTTGATCTGAATGCTTCACTTGAGGATTACATCAGCCCAGGTAGTGAGTGGATTGAAATCAATGGCAATAAGAAGCATGTTAAGAGCTACTTGAGTGATTTTTTATTTGCACCTGAGCGAACGAACTCACCGGTAAGTACTTTGTCTGGTGGCGAACGTAACCGTTTATTGTTGGCGCGCTTATTTGCGAGGCCTGCAAACGTTTTAGTACTAGATGAGCCTACTAATGACTTGGATATTGACACCTTAGACTTACTTGAGCAATTACTTCAGGACTATAAGGGCACCGTCTTTCTGGTGAGTCATGACCGTTACTTTTTAGATAACGTGGTTACCAGCATTATTGCTAATGAGGGCGATGGATTTTGGCGTGAATATGAGGGCGGTTATGAGGACTGGAAGATCCAAAAAGCACGCTCGGATAAAATTCGTGCTGCCAATGGTGGCATCAAGTCCGCAGAGAAGTCTGAATCAAAGTCAGAAGTAAAAGTTGAGGCAAAGATTGAATCCAAGACTACATCTGCGAAGAGTGGTGTACAAAAGCTTAATGGCAAAGAGCGGCAAGAACTCGAGGCCCTGCCTTTACAAATTGAAGTGCTAGAGGCAGAGCAGGCTGAGATTGGTGTTGCAATGAGTAATCCAGACCTCTATAAAAATGAGCCTGAGCTAGCTGCAAGTATGCAGGCCCGTTTGTCTGAAATTACCGCTGATCTAGATATTAAGTTGCAGCGCTGGGAATTACTACTGAGTCGCTCGGAGTCTTAAGATAATAAGCGTGGCTCATGACTTGTTAAGTACCATAGTCAAAAATCTTGAGATATCCACTAGCTCCTCTGGATGTAGAGAGTGTTCCATCGGATAGCTATTCCAGTCAACCTGATAGCCCAATTTTTCTAGGATATCAGCCGAAGCTTCTGCGCGTTCTGGAGTTATCACGGCATCCCAAACTCCATGAGCCATAAAAATAGGCGTTTTATTATTGGCTTCACTTTTTTCGAGCGGTAATGATTTTGCTAGGGGTAGGTAGCCTGATAGCGCCATGATGCCTGCTAGTGCATGTGGAAAGCGGAGACCTACCTGTAGAGACATAGCGCAGCCCTGTGAGAAGCCAGCCAAAACAATTTTTTCATAGGCAATACCACGACTTGCCTCACGTTCAATCAACTCCGAGATCGCTATTGCTGATTTGTGAATGCCGGCAATGTCTTCTCGATCGTTACTATCTCTTCCAGTAATGTCATACCAAGCAGGCATGACATAGCCGCCATTAATAGTGATGGCCATACTCTGTGCGCTTGGAAAAATAAATCGAATCGCAGGACACTCGGAAAGATGTAGTTGTGGAATGATGGGTACAAAGTCATTACCATCAGCACCTAGTCCGTGAAGCCAAATTACAGCAGCACTTGGATTGGGTGCGGTTTCAATTTCAATACAAGGCAATGCTGTCATTTATGTTTCATCCTAGATTACAAAGTACATCGTTGCTGAGTCTCTCAGAGCCTTAAGTTATATTTTCACGAAGTAGTTGATTGCGTAGACGGGCTATCTCATCTAGCAGATCAAGCGCTAAAGCTACTCCAGGAGTATTGAGCTCTAAGTCATGAGTAAGATGAGCAGCAGTTTTTGCACGCCTGAGGGAATCATTACTAAACCGCCAGTCTTCAGGAGATGAACCTGCCGGACTTAGAACACCTTCTGATACCCAGGACATAATGAGTTCGGCGGGTGCGCGTGCGGCTTTTGAGATTTCCAAAATACTCATATGTATATCATCTTCAACAATGCTACCTTCAATCCACGTAATTTGTGTTCGTGTCATTTTAGTCATCCCTTGAGGTGGGTTCTAGGCTTGAAATCAAAAGCTTTTTCTAGTGCTTGATAAGCTTCCTTTTGTAAATCAGTTTCGGCACCAGGCAAAACAATGCTTGGCACTACATATAAGTCACCAGGCTCTTTACTGGGGATGCCCTTACCCTTGAGTCGCATCTTGCGGCCTGTTGCTGTGCTCGCCGGAATTGTTAACTCCAGAGTGGAGCCTGCGGGAGTGGGGATATTGACCGCTGTTCCTAGTGCAGCTTCCCAGGGTGCGAGTGGTAAATCCAGATAGACATCTTTGCCATCTACGCGATAAATAGGATTTGGATGAAAGTCAATCTCGAGATACAGGTCGCCTGAGCCACCTGCACCCATCCCTGGACCGCCTTGACCGGCTAAGCGTAAATTTTGTCCAGCCTTAATGCCCTTGGGAATACTGACATCGAGTTTGCGCTCTTGAGTGCTGACATGACCGCTGGTATCTTGGGTTGGCATATGAAGAGTAATAGTTCTTTTTGCACCGTTGTAGGCGTCGACAAGATCAATGGATATTTTGGCGTGGTGATCCTGACCTTTAAAGTCCATGCCTTGACTAGGATTGCCACCACGTCCACCTTGACGATATCTACCTTGACCAAAAAGTGACTCAAAGAACTCGCTTTGATTGCCTTGATGGCCACCACCAAAACCAGGATGACCATCGCTATAGTTGTCATTCGAATACTCAAATCCTTCATTCCAGTTTGGTGGAGGTGTGAAGTCTTGACCA
>Ga0187844_10003519_pt1 | contig 10436 bp, 10 predicted proteins | sample SpaLakP09_SKY_50_FD_134517 | JGI IMG/M metagenome (GOLD analysis project Ga0187844, IMG submission 134517) | Oligotrophic lake water microbial communities from Sparkling Lake, Wisconsin, USA - SP09_SKY_50 | ecosystem: Environmental > Aquatic > Freshwater > Lake | place: USA: Sparkling Lake...
AGATTACACAAGGTGCAGTGCAGCTTGGCGTCTGCAATCGGGCGGCCTTGCATGGCGTGCTGCGCTTTCAGCGTAGCCGTGAGCGCGTCGATGTCGGCGATGGCTGCGGCGTCGGGCGCAACGGCGAAGAAGATCCGGTCGGTCAGCTTCGGCGGCGGTTCAAAATCGAATAGGGATTGCTGGCTCATGTCCTGGCTCACTTTACTCGCTGCTTTTCCAGTTTGCGCGCCAGTGTGCGGCGGTGCATGCCGAGCCGGCGCGCCGCTTCGGAGATATTGAAATCCGTCTCCGCCAGCACCGCGTGTATGTGCTCCCACTCCAGCGTCTTGACCGAGGTCGCGCGCGAGGTCAGTTCCAGTTCCGCCGCGCCAGCCACGTGTTCGAACGCCGCCTCAATGTCGTCGGTATTCGACGGCTTGGCCAAGTACTGGCAGGCGCCCAGCTTGATCGCTTCCACCGCCGTGTTGATGCTGGCGAAGCCGGTCAGCACCACAATCAGCATTTCCGGATCATGCTCGTGCAGCATCTGCACGCAGGCCAGGCCGGACGAATTACCCTTCAGTTTCAAGTCCACCACCGCGTAGCCGGGCGCATGGTCAACCAGCAGCGCGCTGGCCTCGTCCACATTCTCCGCCAGCAGCACCTGATAGCCGCGCCGCTCAAAGGAACGCCCCAACGTACGGGCGAAAGCTGCATCGTCTTCTACCAGCAGCAGCACGCGATCTTCTGCTCGATCTTCTGTCGTCATGTCGTTTATTGTTCCGATTTGATTTCGATGGCGGACAGCGGCAGCGTCAGACGCACCATCGCCCCGCCCTGCTCACGATTGGTCGCGGTGACTTCGCCGCCCAGCGTGCGCGCCACATTCAGCACCAGGAACAGTCCCAGTCCGCCGCCGGGACGCCCCTTGCTGGAGTTGTATGGCTTGCCCATCTGCGCCAGTATCGCCGGCGCAAAGCCCGGTCCATTATCCATCACCAGCAGCACCAGCGTGCCGCGCTCAATGCTCGCTTCCATGCGCAGCCATTCCGGCGACGCTTCCAGCGCATTATCCAGCACATTGCAGATCATTTGCTTGAGGGTGGAGTCGGACACCACCGGCACATCGACTGCAATGCGGTTTTCCAGTTCAAACGCCACTACCGGACGGCCAACCCGCCACTCGGCCACCACCTCGTCGAGGAAGGTGTTCAGCGTGGTGGCGGTCGAGGATTCACCGCGCGCCTCGCCGGCCGACATCAGAATCCCGCTGACGATGGATTTGCAGCGTTTGAGCTGCGTCTGCATCTCGCTGATTTCCTCCAGTAGCACCGGGTTGCCTTTGAATTCCGGCATGCGCTTCCAGTCGCCGAGAATCACCGCCAGCGTCGCCAGCGGCGTTCCCAGTTCATGCGCGGCACCGGACGCCAGCAGGCCCATACGAACGATGTGTTCTTCTTCCGCCGCGCGCTGGCGCATGTCGGACAGCGCCAGCGCGCTGCTGCGCATATTCTGCATGATGCGGTTGATGAAGATGACCAGCAGCGCCGCGTCGAGGATAAAGCACAGCAGCATGCCCTGCACGTACAGGCTGAAGATGCCGAGCGTGTGATCCTGCGGCAGCGGCAGCGGTTCCGAAAACAGCGCCAGTCCGGCGATACAGGCGCCAGTCACCAGCACGATGGTCCAGGTGGACCACGTTTCCAGCAGCACCGCGCCCAGAATCACGTGAAGCAGGTACAGGAACACAAAGGGATTGGTGGCGCCGCCGCTCAGGTACAGTTGCGCCGTCAGGCTGGCGATGTCCACGGTCAGCGCCAACAGCAGTTCGCTGTTGGACACCACCTGGTTTTCCTGCCAGCGCAAAATGCTGGCGACGTTGAAGGCGATCAGGCAGGCCAGCACGTTCAGCATGGCCGGCATCGGCAGCTGCACCCCGAGCAGAATCGAGGCGGTGGCAATGGTGGTGATCTGGCCGATCACGGCGATCCAGCGCAGCTGGATCAGCTGCTGCATGTTCTTGTGGCCCGCCGCGTGGGAGATATTGCTGGCGGAGGCTTGCGCCGACGCCAGCGGTTCTACTACAGGAAGACGGGGCCCGGACCTGATCCGGCCACCGTCGTAAGGATTGCTATTTTTGTTTGCGCGCATCTCGGATTACCCATACCGTCGCCCCGGCCATCATCAGTGCCAGTGCGTACCAGGTGATAGCATAAACCAAGTGGTTGTTGACGAAGGAAATAACTGTCAGGCCACCGATGGGCTGTACACCATTCGCCGGTCCCGCCGCCTTGGCCGATACTGCATCGGCATCGACAAAATACGGCGCCACCGCCGGCAGTTCCCGTGCCTGCGCAATCGCCTGCACGTCGCGCGTGTACCAGTGATTACGCGCAGGGTCATTCTGGCGCAGCTTGCCGGCGATTTCCGTCATCCGCAACAAGCCGCTGATCGCTACCGACGGACCGGCCGCCGCGCGGCAGGCATTGGCCGCCGCCGTCGCCGGCGCCGGCTGCGGTTTCCAGCCACTAGGGCCAGCTGGAATGAAGCCACGGTTGACCATGACGATGCCGCCGTCCGCTGTGCACAGCGGCGTCAGCGCCCAGTAGCCGATACCGCGATCCAGCGACGCCTGCACCAGGGTAGTCGAACCGTCCAGCAGCACGCCGCTGAGCTGCACGCGGCGATAGTCATCCGCGTCCGTGTTCAGCTGCGGCCATTGCGCCATCGACGGCGCCGGCACCGGCGCGCCATGCACGCGCTGATCGACGCGCTCGATCAACGCCAGTTTCCATTGAAGTCTGAATACTTGCCACGTCCCTAAAGCAAAAAACCCTGCGAACATCACCCCGGCCGCGAGGACCAGGATGACGCGCAGGGTTCGGGAACGTTGGCGCTTGGAGGCGCCCGTCATCATTGCATGTCTTGCATGTTATGAACTTCGTTACCCATCGACGGCATCATGTTGAGGTTCATGTGGTACATGACCCAGATCGAGCCAGCCAGCACGATCACCAGCAGCACCAACGTGAACACCGTGGCCAACAGCGACCAGCCGCCTTCTGCTTTGCCGTTCATATGCAGGAAGTAGACCATGTGCACAATCACCTGGATCGCGGCGAAGCCGAGAATCACGATGGCGGTGGTGCTCGATTTGTCGAAGGCCTTGGTCATCACCAGCCAGAACGGAATCGCGGTCAGGATCACGGACAGGATGAAACCGATCGCGTAGTCCTTCAGGCTGCCGTGGTGGCCGTCACCTTCGTGGTCATCGTGACCGTGGCCGTGGCCGTGATCGTCGTGCGCAGAGTGGTTATGTGGTGCGCTCATGGCAGGACTCCCATCAGGTAGACAAAGGTAAAGACGCCGATCCAGATCACGTCCAGGAAGTGCCAGAACATCGACAGGCACATCAGGCGGCGGTTGTTTTCAGGGGTCAGACCATGCTTACCCAGCTGGAAGCACAGGGTTACCAGCCAGACCGTACCAAAGGTCACGTGCAGACCGTGGGTGCCGACCAGCGCGAAGAACGAGCTCAGGAACGCGCTGCGTTGTGGACCCGCGCCTTCATGGATCAGGTGCAGGAACTCGTCCAGCTCCAGGTACAGGAAGGCCAGGCCGAAGGCGCCGGTGATCAGCAGCCAGACGATGGTGGCCTTCAGGTTTTTACGCTGCGAAGCAATCATCGCGAAACCGTAGGTGATCGACGACATCAGCAGGAAGCCGGTGTTGAGCGCCACGGTTGGCAGGTCGAACAATTCTGCGCCGGTCGGGCCGCCAGCATAATTGCGGCCCAGCACAGCGTAGGCAGCGAACAGGCCGGCGAACAGCAGGCAGTCGCTCATCAGGTAAATCCAGAAGCCCAGCAGCGTGCTGTGTTCAGGATGGTGGTCACGCACGTAGTAACGCGCGCTTGGATCGGCGCTCATGGCGCCATTAGCGTTAATTTCAGACATGGCTTTCCAGCAAACGAGTATGCGCTTCTTCGGTACGATTTACTTCATCAGCTTTGATGTAGAAATCGCGCTTGTAGTTAAAGGTGTGAACGATGATCGCTACCAGCATTGCCGCGAACGACAGTGCAGCAGGCAGCCACATCGACCAGACCATGGCGAAGCCAAAGGCGAAGGCCAGTGCCGAGATGATGAAGCCGGCGCCGGTGTTCTTCGGCATGTGGATGTCGACGAAACCTTTCAGCGGACGCTGATACTGGTTGGCTTTCATGTCCGACCAGCTATCGCTGTCATGCACCACCGGGGTGAAGGCGAAGTTGTAGTCTGGCGGTGGCGACGACGTTGCCCACTCCAGCGTACGGCCGTTCCATGGGTCACCGGTGACGTCACGCAGTTTGTCGCGGTTCATGAAGCTGACGAACAGCTGCACCAGGAAGGCGCCGATACCGGCAGCGATGATCAGCGCGCCCAGCGCGGCCACGATGAAGTAGATCTGCAGCGATGGATCATCGAAGTGGTTCATACGACGGGTAACGCCCATGAAGCCCATGATGTACAGCGGCGTGAAGGCAACCCAGAAGCCGACCAGCCAGCACCAGAACGATACCTTGCCCCAGAACTCGTTCAGCGTGTAGCCGAAGGCTTTCGGGAACCAGTAGTTGATACCAGCGAACAGACCAAACACCACGCCACCAATAATCACGTTGTGGAAGTGAGCGATCAGGAACAGCGAGTTATGCAGTACGAAGTCGGCAGGTGGCACAGCCAGCATCACGCCGGTCATACCGCCGATAACGAAGGTCAGCATAAAGCCGACGGTCCACATCATCGGCACGGTGAAGCGAATGCGGCCTTTGTACATGGTGAACAGCCAGTTGAAGATCTTGGCGCCGGTCGGGATCGAGATGATCATCGTGGTGATGCCGAAGAACGAGTTCACACTTGCGCCGGAGCCCATGGTGAAGAAGTGGTGCAGCCATACCAGGTAGGACAGCACGGTAATCACAACGGTTGCATAGACCATCGAGGTGTAGCCGAACAAACGCTTGCCGGAGAAGGTCGAGACGATTTCCGAGAACACGCCGAACACCGGCAGAATCAGAATGTAGACCTCTGGGTGACCCCAGATCCAGATCAGATTCACGTACAGCATTGGGTTACCACCCAGCTCATTCGTGAAGAAGTTGAAGCCGGCGATACGGTCCAGCGACAGCATGGCCAGGGTGATGGTCAGGATCGGGAAGGTGGCAACGATCAGCGCATTGGTGCACAGTGCGGTCCAGGTGAACACTGGCATTTTCATCATCGACATGCCAGGCGCGCGCATTTTGATGATGGTGGCCAGCAGATTGACCCCGGACAGCGTGGTGCCGACACCGGCCACCTGCAACGACCAGATGTAGTAATCAACACCGACGTCCGGCGAGGCAGCGATACCCGACAGCGGCGGGAACGCCAGCCAGCCGGTCTTGCCGAATTCACCGATGAACAGCGATGCCATGGTCAGCATGGCGCCGAAGGTGGTCATCCAGAACGAGAAGTTATTCAGGAACGGGAACGAAACGTCGCGCGCGCCGATTTGCAGCGGCACCACATAGTTCATCAGACCGGTAACCAGCGGCATGGCGACGAAGAAAATCATGATCGTGCCGTGGGCGGTAAACACCTGGTCGAAGTGGTGCGGCGGCAGGAAGCCTGGGTTATCCCCGAAGGCCATGGCCTGCTGCGCGCGCATCATCAGTGCATCGGCAAAGCCGCGCAGCAGCATGATAATACCCAGCACCATATACATGATGCCGATTTTTTTGTGGTCAATCGAGGTGACCCAATTGCGCCAGAACGGTCCCCACAAACGGAAGTAGAACATCGCGGCCAGGAAGGCGATACCGCCGAGCGCCACGCCGGCAAAAGTGCCGATCAGGATAGGCTCGTGGTACGGGATCGCGTCCAGCGACAGCCGCCCAAAAATCAGGTTGGTCAGGTTGAGATCAGACATGGTCATTCTTTACGGGTAGGTTGAGCAGTGGCGGCGACGGCTGGTTCGCAGACGTCTTTCGGCAGGTTCTTGGCCGCTGCCGCTGCCTTGATGCGCGTCGCATCCTGGTGCATCTGGGTGTTGATGCAGACCGAGCCTTCGGCCACGCAACGGTTCAGGATCAGGTCATAAATGCCATTGTCCACGGTACCGTAATGCATGATCGGATGCTTGATGGTCGGTTTTTCCAGCGCCAGCGCTTCCGTACGGTTCAGCACCGTGGTGCTGGACTTGGTCTTGGCAACCCAGGCGTCGAAGTCAGCTTGCGACACGCCGTGGTACTTGAAACGCATGTCCGAGAAGCCGGCGCCGCTGTAATTGGCCGAGAAGCCGTCGTACACGCCTACTTTGTTCATGACCGCATTCAGCTGCGTGTCCATGCTTGGCATGGTGTAGACCATACCGGCCAGCGCAGGAATGTAGAACGCGTTCATCACCGAGGTCGAGGTCATGTGGAAACGCACCGGCACATCGATCGGCGTCACCAGTTCATTGACGGTGGCGATGCCCTGCTCTGGATAAATGAAGACCCATTTCCAGTCCATTGCGACGACCTGGACTTCCAGCGGCTTGACGCCGGCGGCGATCGGACGGTTTTCATCCAGACGGCTCAATGGACGATATGGATCGAGCAAGTGGGTGTAAATCCACGTGATCAGGCCCAGCACGATGATGATCAGCAGCGGAGCGCCCCAGATCAGCAGTTCGAGCTTTGTCGAGTGATCCCAGTCTGGCTTGTACTCGGCGGAAGTATTTGACTTCCTATAGCGCCAAGCGAACAGACAGATGAGAAACATGACAGGTACGATAATCAGCAACATCAACAAAGTCGACACCACAACCAGGTGTGCTTGTTGCGCTGCGATATCCCCAGACGGATTCAGCACGACCGTATCGCAGCCAGCGAGCCACAATAACGGTGCGAGGAGCAATCCACGACGAACGATAGGAGGAATCATGCGGTAATTTAGATTACAGATTGTTGGGATCATGCTACTGTACTCACGACGGGTTGTTCTTGCAATTGGACACTTTGTCCTAGATGCTCGGACTCGCCGTGATAACAATTACTTAACACGAGACAAAGAGACTATGGCTAACACGACTTCTATAAGTGACGTCCAAGCTGACGTCCACCATCAAACAAGCCCTGGAGCACGCAGCATCAACGCCAGGGATGGGCATATCTCTCCCGGGGAAATTGCGATCGGCGTGGTCATCGGGCGCGCCTCCGAATACTTCGACTTCTTCGTCTACGCCATTGCGTCAGCGCTGGTATTCCCGTCGGTATTCTTTCCATACGACAGCAGGCTTGACGGCACACTATACGCTTTTGCGATTTTTGCGCTTGCCTTTATTGCCCGTCCGATAGGAACTGTGGCTTTTATGGCAGTTCAACATCGCTTCACCCGTGAAACCAAACTGACCCTGGCATTGTTAATTATGGGGGTTTCCACGGCAGGAATCGCCTTCCTTCCGGACTATGCCAGTCTGGGGACCACATCCATTGTCTTCCTGGCCATCTTGCGCATCGGGCAAGGCATTGCCCAAGGCGGTTCATGGGACGGTCTGCCGTCGCTGCTGGCGCTGAACGCGCCCGAGCACAAGCGCGGCTGGTACGCCATGCTGGGCCAGCTGGGCGCGCCGATCGGCTTCGTCATCGCGGCCGGACTGTTCGCTTACCTGATGTCCAACCTGAGTTCGCTGGACTTCTTTGAATTCGGCTGGCGCTATCCGTTCTACGTGGCGTTTGCCATCAACGTGGTGGCACTGTTTGCCCGCCTGCGGCTGGTGACCACGCATGAATACTCGCACCTGCTGGACGAACACCAGCTCGATCCGGTGCCGGTCGGTGAACTGCTGAGCTCGCAGAAGCGCAACGTCATCATCGGTGCGCTAGCAGCGCTGGCCAGCTACGCGCTGTTCCACCTGGTGACCGTGTTCCCCCTGTCGTGGATCACCCTCACCTCGCAGCGCTCGGTGGCCGGCTTCCTGCAGGTGCAGATGGTCGGCGTGGCGCTGATGGCGGTTGGCATCATCATCTCCGGCTTCGTCGCCGACCGGATCGGCCGTCGCCGCACGCTGGGTACGCTGGCCACCATGATCGGTATCTTCAGCCTGTTCGTGCCGTTCCTGATCGGCAGCGGCGAGACTGGGCAAGACGCCTTCATTCTGATCGGCTTCTCGTTGCTGGGTCTGTCGTATGGCCAGGCGGCTGGTGCGGTAACCGCGCAGTTCCCGCAGCGCTTCCGCTACACCGGCGCGGCGCTGACCAGCGACCTGGCGTGGCTGGTGGGCGCGGGCTTTGCGCCGCTGGTGGCGCTGGGCCTGTCGTCGCACTTCGGCCTGGCATATGCCGGCGTCTACCTGCTGTCCGGCGCCGTCAGCTCCCTGGCCGCGTTGAGCATCAACCGCGCCTGGAACATCCGCGATAACTGATCTGCCACAACCATCCCGGCCGCCCAGCGCGGTCGGGATATACAACTTTTTGGTAAGATGTAAGTTTGGAGGCCAAAATGTCTACTGCAGAACTAATCAAGCTCAGCGCCTTTAGCCGCCAAGTAAGCAGGATGGTCCCACCTGCCAGCAATATTCAGAGCGCGCCTGCGGTGGAAGCTATCGCCGATGAGGCTATTTCTTTCCAGTCTATGGCATTGCTGACGCAGCACTTCATAGAGCTGTTAAAAACAGCTTCCATAGAGGACGACAAAATCCTGGGTGAGCTTCAAAAAGTCTTCACGACTTCTTTAAATATTGTTGGTGCCTACCATCAGCAGCAAACCACAGCGCGTGGCTCCATCGGCGATAAAGAAGCCATCGCTCAAGTCTATGACGTCCTGCTGCAAGAAATCGCCTCCTTTTACAATGCGCTCAGCGCACTCCTCTGGATAATTGGCGAACACATCGCCGAAAACGACACCATCCTGCCTGGCAGTTACACCAACGCTGACGATCTTTTTGCCGCCATCGGTGGCTAATTGTGAAGATTACGTCGTTGCAGCGGAAAGCGAAGTTTGACAAGGACTTCAAGGCGCTGCCGGTCGACCTTCAGGTTCCAGTGAAAACCGCCGTGGCCGACTTGCTGAAGGATCCTATTCCCGCATCTCGCCGTTTGCACCACTTAACGGGTTTTAAGAATCCCAAGGTCTACACCATAGACGTCTTGCCTAACCACGCCTATAAATTGTCCTTTGAGGTCGACGGTGAGGCCGCGATATTGCGCAGGGTGACAGCTCATAAAACAATTGACCGCAATCCCTAAGGCGCGCGCACGTTATCGCTGCGCAACTGTCAACCCTCCCGCTAGAATCACCCCACATTGCGACTTTGGCTTAGGGGTGTGGCATGACAACAACGGTAGGCGACTTCATCTTAAAAAGGCTGGCGGACTGGGGTTTCAAGCGCATTTATGGCTACCCCGGCGACGGCATTAACGGCGTCATCGGCGCGTTCGGACACCGCGAAACCGGCATCGAATTTGTGCAGGTGCGTCACGAAGAATTGGCGGCCTTTATGGCCTGCGCCCATGCAAAATTCAGTGGCGAAGTCGGCGTCTGCCTGGCCACCTCCGGCCCCGGCGCCATTCACCTGCTTAACGGCCTGTACGACGCCAAGATGGACCATCAGCCGGTAGTCGCCATCGTCGGCCAACAAGCGCGCATGGCACTGGGCGGCGACTACCAGCAGGAAGTCGACCTGCTGTCGTTGTTCAAAGACGTCGCCCACGACTTCGTGCAGATGGCCACCACGCCAGCGCAAGTGCGCCACCTGATCGACCGCGCCGTGCGCATCGCCATCGAACGCCGCACCGTCACCTGCGTGATCCTGCCCAACGACCTGCAGGAAATGAAAGCCGTCGAAACGCCGCCGCGCGAGCACGGCACCATCCACAGCGGCATCGGCTACACCGGGCACGCCGTCACCCCGCGCCACGAAGACCTGCAACGGGCGGCGGCCGTGCTCAACGCCGGCAAGAAAGTCGCCATTCTGGCCGGCGCCGGCGCCCTGCACGCCACCGATGCGCTGATCGCCGTGGCCGACAAGCTGGGCGCCGGCATCGCCAAGGCGCTGCTGGGCAAGGCCGCCGTTCCGGATGCGCTGCCCTACGTCACCGGCGCCATCGGCCTGCTCGGCACCAAGGCCAGCTGGGACTTGATGAACGAGTGCGATACGCTGCTGATGGTCGGCTCGTCCTTCCCCTACTCCGAATTCCTGCCCAAGGAAGGCAAGGCGCGCGCCGTGCAGATCGACATCGACCCGCGCATGCTCAATATCCGCTACCCGATGGAAGTCTGCCTGGCCGGCGACAGCGCCGCCACGCTGGAAGCGCTGCTGCCCTTGCTCGAACACCAGACCGACCGCAGCTGGCGCGACCGCGTGGAAAAAAATGTGGCCGAATGGTGGCAAGTCCTCGAAGCCCGCGCCATGAACGAGGCCAAGCCGCTCAATCCGCAGCGGGTGTCCTGGGA
>Ga0187844_10003522_pt1 | contig 10431 bp, 11 predicted proteins | sample SpaLakP09_SKY_50_FD_134517 | JGI IMG/M metagenome (GOLD analysis project Ga0187844, IMG submission 134517) | Oligotrophic lake water microbial communities from Sparkling Lake, Wisconsin, USA - SP09_SKY_50 | ecosystem: Environmental > Aquatic > Freshwater > Lake | place: USA: Sparkling Lake...
CTGGTGTTCTCCACGCTTTCCGCGTGGCTGGCGCAGGCGGGCATCCAGCGCGGCACGATCGGCCTGCTGTCCTGGGTCGGCATCACGTACTCGATCAAGTTCTTCTGGGCGCCGGTGGTGGACCGCCTTCGGCTGCCGCTGCTGCACGGACTGCTCGGCCGGCGCCGCTCGTGGATGCTGGTGGCGCAGCTGGGCATGGCCGCGGGTCTGGCGGGCCTCGCCGTCCACGATCCGTCGACGCAGCTCGCAACGATGGTCTGGTGCGCCCTGCTGGTGGCGTTTTCCTCGGCCACGCAGGACATCGCGATCGATGCCTGGCGCATCGAGGCCACCGAGGTCGAACGCCAGGGCGCGATGGCCGCGGCCTACCAGCTGGGCTATCGCATCGCGCTGATCGTCGCGGGTGCGGGGTGCTTGTACCTCGCCGCCGAGCATGGCTGGCGTGTGGCGTATCTGGCGATGGCGGGCCTCGCGCTCGTCGGCGTGCTGACCACCGTGCTGGTGCCCGAGCCCGAAGCGCGCGTGCGCGGAACGCCGCAGGCCGAGGCACGTGTGCTGGAGTGGATCGAGCGCAAGGGGCACTGGCCCGATCGTCTGCGCAACGCGGGCGCGTGGTTCGTGGGCGCCGTCGTGTGCCCGTTCATGGATTTCTTCCAGCGCAACGGACTGCAGCTGGGGCTGGGCATCCTGTGTTTCGTCGGCCTGTTCCGGCTGACCGACATCACGATGGGGTCGATGGCCAATCCCTTCTACCTGTCGCTCGGCTACACGCTCAAGCAGGTCGCCGTGATCGCCAAGTTCTACGGCGTGATCCTGTCGATCGTCGGCGCCTTCCTGGGCGGTCTGGCGGTGGCGCGTTTCGGTTCGTCGCGCTCGCTGATGATCGGCGGCGTGATGGTGATCATCTCGAATCTCGGTTTCGCCGCGCTGGCGATGCACGGTTCGCCCGACGTCACCGGCCTGGCGCTGGTGATCAGCGGTGACAATCTCGCGTCCGGATTCGCCGGCTCGGCCTTCATCGCCTACCTGTCGGGCCTGACGAATACCGCGTACACCGCCACGCAGTACGCCCTGTTCTCGTCCTTGTTCACCTTGCCCGGAAAGCTGCTCGGCGGGGCATCGGGCTACGTGTCGGAAGCTCTGGGCTGGCCGGGGTTCTTCTTCTACACCTCGGCGCTCGGCATTCCGGCGTTGTTGCTGATCATCTGGCTGGATCGGCGCTTGAGTCGCCCGTCCGTTTCGTAGCCCGGGTGAAACCCGGGGTCGCCGTTCGATTTGCGAACGCAATCCCGGGTTTCACCCGGGCTACGGATGCGGCGCCGACGCCGCCTCAATAATCGTCGAGCAGCCGCGCGTTCAGATCATCGAGCGGGTTGCCGGCGTGGCCGTTGTGCGGACGATCGTCGTCGTAGACATCGTCGCTTTCCAGGTCGAAGGCGCCCGATAAATCTTCAGGCGCGGCGCAGGGTCTTGCGCTGAGTTCGAGCCAGGAGTCGAAGTCGAGTTCCTCGAGGGAGCCGTCGAAATGCTGGACGAGCACGACACCGGCGCGTGCATCGACGCCGATGATCTCGAAGGGCTGAGCGCCGGCCTCGTACCACTCGCCGACCGACATCTCGCGCAACCATTCAGCCATGGCCTGCCTCCTCACTGTTGTGGGCAGTGAAAAAATTCTCCGTGACGATGGCTCTTGTTCTACGCCCCTCGTCCGGGGCCTACAAGGCCGCCTGTCAGGCCACGCGGGCAGGCTTCAGGGGCAGGGAATCGTGAAGCGCTGATGGATCTTTTCGATCTCGGCGAGCACGTCCGTCGACAGCCGGACTTTCTCGGACGCGATGTTGCTGCGCAACTGTTCCATCGTCGTTGCGCCGATGATCGTGCTGGTCAGAAACGGCCGCGAGTTCACGAACGCGAGCGACATCTGCGCCGGATCCAGATGGTTCTTCTTCGCGAGCGCCACGTACTCCGCAGCTGCCGCATCGGCCTGCGGATTGCTGTAGCGCGAAAAGCGCGCGAACAGCGTCACGCGGCCATCGGCCGGTCGCTTGCCATCGAGATACTTGCCGCTGAGCACGCCGAACGCCATCGGTGAATACGCGAGCAGTGCGATGTTCTCGCGGTGTGCGAACTCCGCGAGGCCGATCTCGAAGCTGCGGTTGAGCAGGCTGTACGGATTCTGGATCGACGCAATGCGCACCAGCTTCTTCTCGCGCGAAGCGCTCAGGTACTGATGCAGGCCCCAGGGCGTTTCGTTGGATACGCCGACGTGACGCACCTTGCCCTGCTTTACGAGTTCATCGAGCGCGCCGAGCGTTTCCTCGACCGGTACCGCCGGCGTGTCGTTGTGCTCGTAGCCGAGCTTGCCGAAGTAGTTGGTCGGCCGTTGCGGCCAGTGCACTTGGTACAGATCGATGTAGTCGGTCTGCAGGCGCTTGAGATTGTCGTCGCAGGCGGACAGCACCGACTTGCGATCGAGCTTGCTGCCGCCGCGCAGATACCCGAAACCCGGTCCGGTGACCTTGGTCGCCAGCACGATGTCCTTGCGCTTGCCGGTCTTCTTGAACCAGGTCCCGATGTATTGCTCGGTGCGGCCCTGCGTATCCGGCTTGGGCGGCACCGGGTACATCTCGGCCGCGTCGAAGAAATTGACGCCCTGCGCGAGCGCGTAATCCATCTGCTCGTGCGCCTGGGCCTCGGTGTTCTGCTCGCCCCAGGTCATCGTTCCCAGGCAGATCAGGCTGACGTTCAGTTCGGTGTGGCTGAGCTTGCGGTATTCCATGTTCAGGTCTTGTGCTTCAGCTCGCCTTGGCCAGGCGGCGACGATTGTGGGCCAGCGTTTCGATGGCGGGCGCGAGGATCAGTTCCATGCTGCGAGCCATTGCCGTGCCCGGTACGACGAGGGTCTGTTCGTTGGACTTGAATGCGCCCTTGATGGCGCTGGAGAGTCCGTCGAGGCTCGCGCGCAGGCGCGTCTTTTCGTTGAAGTGGATGACGATCAGGCTCTCTTCCGCAGACGGGATCTCGCGCACCGTGAACGGATTCGAGGTGTCGACCAGCGGAACGCGCTGGAAGTTCACGTCGGTGCGCGAGAACTGCGGAACGATGTGCGTGACGTAGTCCGGCATGCGGCGCAGGATCGTCTCGGTGACCGCCTCGGGCTGGTGCCCGCGCACCGCGGTATCCCGTTGCAGCTTCTGGATCCACTCGAGGTTGATCACCGGCACCACGCCGATCAGCAGGTCCATGTGGCTGGCGATGTCGGCGTCCTCGCCGATGTATCCGCCGTGCAGCCCTTCGTAGAACAGCACGTCGGTATCGGGAGCGATGGGGGCCCAGGCCGTGAACGTGCCGACCTGCTGATTCCACTCCCGCGCTTCATCTTCCGAATGCAGGTAGTGACGCGTCGTTCCGGTTCCCTTCTCGCCGTATTCGCGCAGCAGGCTCTGCAGGCGGTCGAGATGATTTCCGGCGGGGCCGAACAGCGAGAAATTCTCTCCGCGGATGCGGGCGCGCTCGATCGCCTTCTTGTTGCCGTCGCGGTCGACGGCGTGGAAGGCGTCGCCCTCGATCATCGTGGCCTTGAGCCCCAGCGTCTCGAACAGGTGCTCGAACACCCGCACCGCGGAACTGGTGCCGGCACCGGACGAACCCGTGATACCGAGAATGGGGTGGCGGGCGGACAAGGCGGGCGGACTTCTGAAAATGCGGATACTTCATTTACCACGCCCGCAGGAAGCGCGTCGATGGGTGCCAGTCAGGATGTTAGGGAGTGTCCGTGAGGACGCTGCCTTCCATCGTTCGGATCAACACCCTCCGGCAGCAGCCAGCCGGCCTATCCCACGAAGCGCCATCAACCCGGGCGGCGCCGATACGCCAGATCGAAGACCTCGTGACCGAGCCGCGCGCCGCGCGCCTCGAAACGAGTCAGCGGGCGCAGGCTCGCGCGAGGTACGAAACCGCCCTCGGTCGACAGGTTCTCGAACGCGGGCTCGGCGTCGAGCACCTCGCGCATCTGGTGCGCGTACGGCGCCCAATCGGTGGCGAGCAGCAATTGCCCGCCCGGCCTGATGCGCTCCGCCAGCAACTGCGCAAACTCCGGCTGCACCAGACGCCTCTTGTTGTGGCGGGTCTTGTGCCACGGATCCGGAAACTCGATCACGGCCTCGTCGAGCGCGCCGATGGCGACCTGGTTGCGCAGGATGTCCACGGCGTCGCGCGACATGACGCGCAGGTTCGACAAGTCGCGCTGCTCGGCCAGGATCAGGGCGCGGCCAACGCCCGGTCGATGCACTTCGACGCCCACGTGGTTCCAGTCGGGCCTCGCTTGGGCACGCGCCAGCAGCGCGTCGCCGGCGCCGAAGCCGATCTCGAAGCTCAGCGGCGCGGCACGTCCGAACGCGGCCGCGAAATCGATCGGACCTTCGAGCGGGTCCAGCGAGTAGCGCACCGAGAGTCGTGCCAGCGCTTCCTTCTGGCCGTCGGTCATGCGGCCTTCGCGGCGCACGAAGCTGCGGATGCGGCGCAGGTGCGGAGCGAGATCGGCGGGTGGCGGGTGGGGCATCCGGTGTTCTCGTAGCCCGGGTGAAACCCGGGGTTTTTCTCTCGATTCGGGGAAGAAGCCCCGGGTGTAACCCGGGCTACGGGTGTCAGCCGACCAGTCCGTCGACCGGTGACGAGGCCGACGCAAACCGGCGCCGAGGCATCCGGCCGGCGAGAAATGCCTGGCGTCCGCCGATGATCGCGTGGCGCATGGCGCTGGCCATCAGCACGGGATTCTTCGCTTCGGCGATGGCCGTGTTCATCAGCACGCCGTCGCAACCCAGCTCCATCGCGATGGCGGCATCGCTCGCTGTGCCCACGCCGGCGTCGACGATGATCGGCACCTTGGCGTTCTCGACGATCGTCAGGATGTTGTAGCGGTTCTGGATGCCAAGGCCCGAGCCGATGGGCGCGGCCAGCGGCATCACGGACACGCAACCTATCTCCTCGAGTCGCTTGCACAGGATCGGATCGTCGGTGCAGTAGACCATGACGTCGAAACCATCCTTGACCAGCGTCCTGGCGGCCTCGAGCGTCGCGGTGACGTCGGGATACAGCGTCTTGGCATCGCCGAGCACTTCGAGTTTCACCAGCTTGTGACCGTCGAGCAGTTCGCGCGCCAGGCGACAGGTGCGCACCGCGTCCTCGGCGGTGTAGCAGCCCGCCGTGTTCGGCAGGATCGTGTAGCGGCTGGGCGGAATGACGTCGAGCAGATTCGGTTCGCCCGGGTTCTGGCCGATGTTCGTGCGACGGATCGCCACGGTGACGATCTGCGCGCCGCTGGCCTCGATGGCCTCGCGCGTCTGGTCCATGTCCTTGTACTTGCCCGTCCCCACCAGCAGGCGGGAGTCATAGGCCTTGCCCGCGATCACGAGCGCATCGTTCTTCGGTATCGACATGTCCTGAATCCAGAGTAGTTGCTAGCCGCCGCCGATGGCCTGCACGATTTCCACGCGATCCGCTTCGCATAGCCGCGTGTCGGCGTGGGCCGAACGCGTGACGATTTCGCCGTTGACCTCCACTGCGAGGCGCTTCCCGGTCAGCTGCATGCGCTCGATCAAGGTCGAGACGCTGGCGCCGTCGGGCAGGTCGAGCGCTGCGCCGTTGACGAGCAGTTGCATGGAAGGGGTCGCGTACTGGCGGTCGGGCGCGCAGTCTAATCCGCGGCGACGCATCGCCCAAGGCAGGCTTCCCTGTTCCCGTAGCCCGGACGAAGTCCGGGGGTGCCTCGCATACGGAGCGCAACCCCGGACTTCGTCCGGGCTACGGGGTGGGGAGTTGCTGTTTGGCTTCAGGCTGCGCCATCGGATGCGCGCGCCGGAACGGCTCCAGCGTTGCGCAGTTCTGCTCGATGGCGCGGATCGTCGGATACGGCGAAAGGTCGGTCTTCACGCGCAGCGCGTTCGCGATCTGCGGAATCAGGCACACGTCGGCGAGAGTCGGGGCGTCACCGAAGCAGAAGCGGCCGCGCCGGGAAGAACCCGCCAGGCGGGTCTCGACCGCCGCGAAACCCAGCTCGATCCAGTGCCGCGCCCAGGCGTCCCGGGTCTCGTCGCCCTGGCCGAGCGGGTCGCGCAGATACTTCAGCACCCGCAGGTTGTTCAGCGGGTGGATGTCGCAGGCAATCGTCAGCGCGAGCTGGCGCACGTACGCACGATCGGCGGCGGAAGTTGTGGGCAGCAGCGGTGGATCGGGAAACCGTTCGTCGAGGTACTCGATGATGGCGAGCGACTGGGACAGCGACTCGCCTTCGTGTTCGAGCACCGGCACCAGCTGTGCGGGATTCAGATGCGAGAATTCCGGCGCGAGCTGTTCTGCGCCGCGCAGGTCTACCGGCAGGCTCTCGTAGGTCTGGCCTTTGAGGTTGAGCGCGATGCGGACGCGATACGAAGCCGAGCTCAGATAGAACTGGTGAAGGCGCATGCTCAGATCGGGTAGATGATCGCGTTCGGAATCATCTCGCTGTCGTAGATGCAGTGCCGGGACGCGAACCGCAAACCGTCCGGTGTTCGCACGACGGTGTCGAGATAGCGGCCCACGTTGAACACCGTCGACAGTTCGCCGAGCTTGGTGCGGAACACGGCGTAGTTCGCTTCGGCGGTGATCGTGCCGCTCGCGTCGATCGACAGCACGCGCGGAATGCCGACGACATGACGCTGGTAGTAGGGATCGTGGAACAGCGTCTCGCGGATACCGTAGGCGCGATCCTTGAGCATGCCCTTGCTGATCAATCTCAGCGTCGCCAGCGGCAGGTTGCGCTCGTGGTTCTCGCGCGGCTGGACGATGTAGCGGCAGTCGTCGGCGAACAGATCGACCCAGCGGTCCCAGTCGTTGGCGTCGACGACGGCTGCGTATTCCGCGTACAGCGCAGCGAGATCCAGGAAGTCGGACGGCGTGATGTTCGCCATGTCAGATGCCCATGACCTTGCGCCAGTACGCGTACATGCCGCGGATCAGTGTCTCGGAGGCGACCGTCTCCGCCTCGTTCGTGTCGCGTCCGCCCATCTCGATGACGGCGCGATGCCAGGGCTTTTCGTCGAAACCCAGCTGCGAGAACTCGATGACTTCGCCGTCGTCCGCCGACACGTAGCCGGAAGGTCCGAACAGGTTGGCCTGGATCAGGCGTCGCTCCGTCATCTCCGCCGTGTCGTCTTCGAAGCCGAAATGCGTCCAGACGAAATCGAACACGCCGGCGCCGCGCGGCTGGATGTGGCGTGTCGACAAGGAGTTCACCTGCTGCTGGATGATCAGGCTGGGGAACAGCGTGAGCATGGTTACCGTGGGTCCGTTCCACCAGGGCTCGGGGACGATGTCGAGCTGGCGCATGTCGTGCAGCTGCATGCTCTCCTTGTAGCTCGCGACGCCCTTGGTGACGTCCGCGGTGGGTTTCGCAGCACTGCGCACGCCCACCATCACCGCATGACGCTTGTGCGCATCCATCAGCAGCCGCGTCTTGTTGTCCGCGCGCCATAGTCCGAAATTCACGAACCAGGTGTGCAGCAGGCCCGGGTGATACGGATCCTTGATGTTCTCCTGCATCAGCTTCCAGTTGCCCGGGATGCGCTGACGGTTGTAGCCGAGCAAGGTCAGCTTGCGACCGTCGAAGATGCGATCGAAGTAGGAGAGCACCGTGGGGCCGAGGAAATCCTCGAACGATTCGACGTCGTGATCGAACGATCCGAACACGACGCCTCCGCGCGTCGCGACCCTGAGCTTGGTCAGGCCGTTGTCCTTCAGCGAGAAATCTTCCGGCATGCCGCCATGAACAATGAAGTCGCCGGAGGCGACGCCAGCGCCCCTCTCCCGCGCAGCGGGAGAGGGGGGGACCATCGACGGAGTCGATGGTGGGGTGAGGGAGGCCGAGTTTTCCTGGCGGATGCCCTGGCGGAACGGCAGTCCGCGCAGATTGCCTTCCAGGTCGTAGTTCCAGTGGTGATACGGACAGTGGAAGCCCTTCGCGTTCCCGCTGCGCTCGCGGCAGAACTGCGCGCCGCGATGCGCGCACACGTTCTCGAACGCGCTGACGCCGCCGTCCTTGTTGCGCACCATGATCACCGAGCGCTCGCCGACGACGGTGCGCCGGAAGTCGCCGACGTTCGGGATCTCGACTTCCAGGCCCAGGTAGCACCAGTGGTTCGCGTAGAACAGCTTGCGCAGTTCCTGCTGGTAGACCTTTGGGTCGGTGTAGGCCGCGAAGGGCACTTGGTGCGTGCCCTCGCCTTTCCAGATGGATTCGGGTTGCAGTGCGATGCCTGCGTCGTTCATGTCCTATCTCCGTTGCGCGATTGCGGAACGCGCCGCCGTTGCTTTGCTCCCTCTCCCCGCGAGAGCGGGGAGAGGGCCGGGGTGAGGGGCAGGACGTGAGAAGCAGCGCTCTCCGAGCGGACGTCACACTTCAAAAGCTTGCCCCTCACCCCAGCCCTCTTCCCACGCGTGAAGCCGCGTGGGGAGAGGGAGAAAATCCGTTATTTCGCTCGCTCAGCCGCCCGCGACCTTCACCGTGATCTCTTCCAGTCCATCGATCCGCGCGTGCATGACGTCGCCCGCCTTCACCGCGCCGACGCCTTCGGGCGTGCCGGTCATGATCACGTCGCCCGGCTGCAGGGCCTCGTACTTCGACAGGTAGGCAATGCTCTCGGCGACGCTCCAGATCATCAGGCCCAGATCCGAAGACTGCTTCGATGCGCCGTTGACGGTCAGCGCGATGGCGCCGCCCTTGAGCGCGCCCGACTTCGCGATGGGTGTGATCGCCCCGATGGGCGCCGAGGCATCGAACGACTTTCCGAATTCCCAGGGGCGGCCCTTGTCGCGTGCCGCGAACTGCAGGTCGCGGCGCGTCATGTCCAGGCCTACGGCGTAACCGAAGACGAGACTTTCGGCCTGCTCCATCGAAACGTTAGCGCCGCCCTTGCCGATGGCGACGACCAGCTCGACCTCGTGATGGAAGTTGGATGTCATCGACGGGTAGGGAATCGTGACTTCGGCGCTGGCGTCGACCGCAGCGTTCGCCGGCTTCATGAAGAAGAACGGCGGCTCGCGCTCGTCCTGGCCCATCTCGCGTGCGTGCGCGGCGTAGTTGCGGCCGACGCAGAAGATGCGGTTCACCGGGAATCGGTCTTCGCTGCCGACGACGGCGAGGGTGTGGGGTGTGGCAGGCGGGAAGGTGTACTTCACGGGGGGACGGACTCCATCAGAAGAAGATTGGCCACGGATTCCACGGATGACCACGGATTGTTTCGAGCTTGATCCGCGTCCGTCCGTGAAATCCGCGGCAAGAACATCAAGTCTTTTGCTCGCGCCACAAGCCCAGCGCCTGCTGCACGGGGCGATCGGAGTAACTGAACAGCAGGCACGCGTGGCGGGCATGCAGTTGCAGCGCCATCCACGACGGCACGACGAAGACGTCGCCGGGCGCGAACGCGAAATCCTGTTCGCCGATGCGGGCGGTGCCTTCGCCTTCGAGGCACACGTGGATCGTCGAGTCGGTACTTCTGAGCGCGCGCGTCTCGAAGCCGGCCGGCAGCTTCTGCGCGAAGGCGCCGATGGTCGGCATCGGCGAGGCGCCGGTTGCGGGATTCACGTAGCGCAGCTTCCAGCCGTGATGCGGATCGATGGGACCGGCCGCGATGCCGTCGAGCGCACCTCGCGTCTGAGCGTACGGATAGACGAACACGCGGGTCGGATCCGAGGGCCGCGGATGAAAATCCATCGGCACCATGTTGCTGCCGTATCGCGCCAGCGCGTCGCCCTCGGCGCGCGTCACGGTCTGGACGTCGGCGCCGCCTCTTTCCTGGAATCCGGCTCCGAGGAAATCGACGATCGGGATGTCGAGCCCGTCGAGCCAGATCACCGGCTGGTCGCCTTCGTTGCCGTGATCGTGGAAGGTCCAGGCCGGCGTGATGATGAAGTCGCCGCGACGCATCGTCGTGCGCTCGCCGTCGACCGCGGTGTAGGCGCCCTCGCCATCCAGCACCAGGCGAAGCGCGGACTGCGTGTGGCGGTGAGCCGGCGCGACCTCGCCCGGCAGGATCAGCTGCAGGCCCGCGTACAGGCTCTTCGTGATGCGCGACTGACCCCGCAGACCTGGGTTTTCCAGGATCAGCACGCGCCGCTCGGCTTCGTGCGCGGTGATCAGGCGGCCGGCTTCCATCAGCTCGGGGCGAACATCGGCATAACGCCAGAGCGCGGGCTGCGCGTCCGTGCGCGGGGTCTGCGGAACCAGCGCGCTCAGCACTTCCCACAGCGGCGTCAGGTTGGCCGGATCGATGCGCTGGTAGAACGCGCGGCGCGCATCGGCGTGCGGGTGATCGGAGGCGTCGGCTGGCATGGCGTGTCGCGGCGTTGGAGCGGACGCCTGAACCTTACCCGCCCTGGTGGAATCCGGGAATGCGA
>Ga0187844_10003525_pt1 | contig 10427 bp, 15 predicted proteins | sample SpaLakP09_SKY_50_FD_134517 | JGI IMG/M metagenome (GOLD analysis project Ga0187844, IMG submission 134517) | Oligotrophic lake water microbial communities from Sparkling Lake, Wisconsin, USA - SP09_SKY_50 | ecosystem: Environmental > Aquatic > Freshwater > Lake | place: USA: Sparkling Lake...
ATGATGGCGTAGGACGGCACGATGCCGCCCTGGAACAGCCCGAACAGGGCCGAGATGAGATAGAGCGAGGCCAGGCTGTCGAAGGGGATGAACAGCAGCAGCGACAGGCCTTGCAGGGCCGAGCCCAGCAGCAGCGTGCGCAGGCCGCCGATGCGGTCACAGATGGCCCCGGAGACCAGGCGGCTGACCACGCCACAGGCCAGCATCAGCGAGAGCATCTGGGCGCCGCGTGCCGGGCCGTAGCCGAGGTCGCCGCAGTAGGCCACGATATGGACCTGGGGCATGGCCATGGCCACGCAACAGGCGACACCGGCCACGCACAGCAGCAGCTGGGCCGAGCCCGGCGCCAGGCCGAAGGGTCGCGGGCCGCCGCCGGCGCGGGTGCTGGCCGGGCCGCTGTCCTGCAGCGGCGGCCGGGCGCGCATGAGCAGGGCCAGGCAGCACATGATGAGGCTGCAGGCGATGCCCATGCCGATGTAGGTGTGCTGCCAGCCGACGCTGTCGACGAAGTGCTGGATGATGGGCGGCCACAGTGCGCCGCCCAGGTAGTTGCCACTGGCGCAGACGGCCACGGCGATGCCGCGCCGCTTGCGGAACCACAGCGAGGTATCGGCCACCAGCGGCGAGAAGGTACAGGCGGTGCCCAGCAAGCCGATCAGCAGGCAATGGGCGGCCATGAAGCACCAGATGTTGGGCGCCAGCGCGGCCGCGATGAAGCCTGCGCCCAGGCAGGCCCCGCCCAGCAGCAGTGGACGCATGATGCCGTAGCGGTCGGCCATGCGGCCCATGAAGAGGCCGCCGACGCCCACGCCCAGCATGGTGAGGGTATAGGGCATGGAGGCCAGCCCGCGATCCACCTGGAAATGCGCCTGCACCGCCGGCAGCACCACCGCCATCACGTACATGCCGCTGGCGCCCACGATCATGAGGACCAGGGTGATGCACAGGCGCAGTACGGCATAGGAGGAATCGACCTGGTGACGGTCGGTGGCCGCGGACAGCGCGGGGGAAGAAGGGGGCATGGGGGTCTCCGGGTTCATTTTTTTATGTGGTCAACAGTGTGTGCTTGGGCTCGGAGGCAATTTCCAATTGCGCTGCGAGGAACAATGCACAGATGAACTGCCATCACGTTGTCTCTGGCCGATTGCGAACAATGAACTTGATCCGGTCAGCCTTGATTCTCATCTTTTTTATAAGGATAGTAATCGATGCAGATTCCCAGGCTTGCTTCGGCAAGGCGTCCCATCAATGCAGGTTCAAGCTCAACGACAATATTGAAATCACTGAAGAGCCCGACAAACAATTCGGCCTTTCCTCCTTCTGCGCGAACTTTCCTGAAAAAAGAAGCGAGTTCGGAAAGCAATTCGATTTGCCGCGCGATCTCCTCTTCTACCAAAATGGAATCGGAGACCACTGTGTTATTCGTCAGTCTTTCGCTCCAGTAGGAAAAATCACGGACGCCGCCCAAAGGCTTTCCATGAATGGAGAAGCGAGGACTACCCACCGTCCAACTATATCGGGGCGTGCGCCCTATCATTTTTGAAATCTCTTCGTGAGGCATAGCCGGATGCCAAATCCGAAGCGAAATAACGTACTGATAGGCAGAGGGATCCGGTTCTTGCTTTTTCATGACATCAGATTTCCCGTTCAGATGGTCTTTATCGGTATAGGTGGATTGAGACTCTGGACGATTCAATCTCGCGTAATCCAGCGACCAGCGCCAATTCCTGACTGATACCAGCCACCTTCAGCGATTCACAAGCAGAACGATCGCAGAAAAGATCATTCCCCAAAATACCAACACGCCTGCCAATCCCATCAACATGAGGATCTGGCTCAAATAACGAAGAGCTGATCGGGCTTGATGCAATCTGTCATTCATCTTTGCCAGCAACAGGATGGCGAGCCCCGAGCAAATGGTGAAGAAGAGGGTGCCGCCGATACTGGCCGTGACAACCCGATCCCCCGCCTTCAACCACCAGGAATAGGAGTGATCCATGAAGCTCACTACTGTCAGCCATTGAATCGCGATAACGATGCCCGCAAGGACCAGTGCGATTTTTGTCTTCATTGAAGATGAGAGGTCAGATTTGAAGCCATTTGCCAGCAGTACTTCTACGGCGGCTTCTGGGTGATTTCAACTGGGCGATCTTCTGTACAAGAGCTTGCCCTGTCAGGAAATTCATGAGTTCTCACGAATGCCCGAACGCGATTCGAGACAGCCCCTCTCGCTGACTTTTACATACCGCCGAGATAATGAGCGAGAAGACCGTCAGAACTGCTGATTCCCAAAATATCCATGAGCAATTCAATTTCCATACCGAAATGCTCACGAGCCTCAGTGTCTTCGTACGCTACTGCTTCCAATGAAGGTTGAAATTGCGCCAGCACCCAACGTTTTGATGGGTTTTCCTCGACACCTTCAATCAGACGATCCACTAGACCGTCGAGATTTTTTGCAAGTCGTTCACGCTCCTCGGTCACGTCAGTACCTGGCAGGTGCGCGAGCTTCGCCGCCAGCCGATAGGCTCGCAATTGTTCCGTCACGCCTGCATCCAAGGCAAGCGGTTCATCCATGACTTGTGAGAGAGGATCGTAGGTCATATGGCTTCTTCCGATATGTCGGTTGGGCCGCAGTCCGTTCCGGGCCGATGGTGGGCATCGTGCGCAAGGACAATTCTTGTCACTCGCGGTTGCACAGGACTCCGATTACATCGTTATAGGTACCGATTGGCCAACTCGTGGCGCGCCACCGATAGGTTCCGGGACCGATGAAGCGCATCTCCCATTCACGATATTGCTCTGGAATTCCGGTCAGGTCGGCGTTGTATTTGATGATCAAAACATTTGGGCTGCTGCTGATGATGGTCGCCGAATAGCGCTCCAACTCCTGACCATTCGAGGATTTCCATTTTCTGTCATTCTCGAAGAACAAGGTCCTGAGGTCGCGCGAGGGAGACAATCTCTGGTGCAGATTATCAGGGCTGCAGCCAAATTTCCCTTGAGCACTTTCTGCCCAATTCCCCTTTAGCAAGGTCCAATCAAATCCTTCGGCATGGGCAGTGGAAAGCCCACACACCATGAGAAAAGTCGCGAGATAGCGAACGGGTCGTTGAGTCATCACGGGATAAAAGTTTTAGCTGGTTATTGGTTGGGGCAAGCAGACTATACAGCCACTGAAGCGTGATGCCATTTGAGAAGGTGGATGCGCGCTTCTGGCCGTTTGCAGCCGCTCCATATTGCCAATTCATTTTTTATCCGGCAACTCGATCGCGTCGTCGAACTCATCAAGTATCGTGAGAACCTGACGGTTATTCCGATACTTATTACGCAAGACGCTTAAACGTCGATCTGTTCCTGCGCAATACCTTTTTGTCATTTTCAATAAGAACTCTCGGCGTTCTTTCACTTCCGCATCATCCCCGATATCCCTGGGTTCGCTTCGGAAATGATCACATTGCTTCCTCGTATTAACGAAAGAATGGACTTCGGGCGGGATGTTATGCGCCCAGCCGTTGAGACTCGTAATCGCCGCAAAGAGTATTAATGACGTCTTCAATAAATTCACGCAAAAATCCCTTGATGACGAGGTCAGCTTCTGGCCGGTTGCAGCCGTCCAAAAGCTCAGATTTCACTGGACCCTAGCTAGATTTACGGAGAAACCATCCCCAAGCCTTGCGGTACCAACGAGGCCTTACGATTCCAATATCTGAAACCTCCATGCTAGGTACAATTTTTACCCAACCTGCGGCTGCAGCCCGTCGTTCGAGCTTTTGAAATAGTTCAAGCGTGCTCTCTAGTCTAGCTTTCTGTTGCTCATCCGTGAGGTGCTCGCGCATTTCACGTACTGAGGTTACTAGCGAAGGCAATAAGCCCATCGGAAGCTGAATTTCGTGGCAAGCACCAAAGGTATCAAATGACGCATTAAACCCTTTTGAGAACGACTCAAGCGCGGCGCTCCCGCCACGAACCAACAATGCACCACCAAGCGGAGCGAAATGTTCCGGCACTCCCCAAGCCTGTACCGCCCAATCCGCATCGGCAAGAAAGAGATCTTCAAGCAGGAGCAACGGCACTCGCTCGGAGTTCGCCAGGCATTCCTGTACAACGCTCCACCGAAAAGATTGATTTGCGTCGACGAATTCTTCGGCGTGCTTCCCGTTCCAAGCGAACGAAATTCTTTCACGTCCCGAAGGTGTGTAGTGCTCAATAAATTCGATGATTTCTGACATAAAGGCTCCAATTACTACAAAGGCCGGTATTGGCCGCTTGTAGACATCAAGACATCATATGCCGGTGGCAACTCGCCAATACACATCCGAAGGCAAAGCTTGCCTCAAAAGAAACGCCACGAAAATCTCGGACGAAATGGTGCTGGAGAACCATTCGTCGGAGAGCAGCGCAATTGAACCAGCGCCGAAAACAAGTAAGGTCCCGTCTGGATAATTAATGTTGTTTTGTTTCTGATACGCCCGGTAGTGCATACCTGTAACCGCGTCGCGCCGCTCAATCAGGCATGTAATTCCCCCACCTGCAATTTGAAGATAGTTTCCGTTCTCATCGGTCAGAGATGCGAAAGATGAGGGGCCGTAGCTCCTAAGGCTAAGAATTGCTTTGCGCAGTTGTCTCTCGGAGGGATTTTCTTTGGCAGATTTGTTCTGAATTTCCAGACGCATAGACTTTTCCAGAATTCAAGTTACCTCCTCTCGCCGCAGCAAAGCGATAAGTCTACTTCTGCCGATTGCGGACATATCTTAGTTTTCGAGTCTACAGCGTGACACGTTTTGAGTGAGCGTAACTGAAGTCGCTATCGATGCACCCATCGCGCACATTGAGCGATCCAAGGGAGTCAGTAACTTGATGGTGTATCGAGGAGGGGTTGATACCAGCAACACCTTCCCTACTTCTTTACCATTGCTGTAAAGCACGACATGAGAGGTTCGATTGTCTTCATCACTCCACTCAGAATCCCAGTCATGACGAGAGGCAGATAAGTTACAGTCATTGCCCCTCTTATTCATGCTTACATAGGTATATTCATCTACTCTTCCACCAACTATCTTGATTTCCGCGGTATAGCCAACACCCCTCTTCAAGCTGTGACAAGAGAGTATCCGGGTATCGTCAGCAGCGAAAGAAAGAGAAGACACACACCCAAAAATCAATGGGAAAATTATGAATTTTTCTTTCATTCTTTTTTATCGATCTAATTAATGGAACCAGGGTTAAAGCGATTATCCGCATTAAAAGTGCCGGTTTAGAAGGCCGTCCCGTGTACATACCCTACCGTATTGATGTCCGTTCCTGGCCGAGAGCCGCCAAGCAGAGTCCGACGTCCCCATTGCTGGCGGCGGGGAGAAGCCGCTATTTCCAATCTCCTTTTTCATCTACAAGAATCTGCTTTCCGCGCATGACGATGAGATGCCCCTCATCCTCCACCTGATAGTAGACGTCTTTATTTCTGAACTCATAGCCAATAAACTGGCATGGGGTAACTCCGTCCGCACACCACGAATGCAATGTCTTACCATGAAGGTTTATGCGCATTCCAGTCTTTCGGCTAACTCCCCGATAGGCCACGTCATCACAGACGACAACCCCTTCCTCGCAATGGACCTGAATCTCTATGACATATGATGGCGTAGTCAGTGTGGCCAGGTAATCTGCGTGCGCCACGCTAGAAACCGCAGCCATCAGCAATGGAATATATCGTTTCATAGTTATTACGGCACAATGGTTTTTATACAAGAGCAAGTGTCCTCGGGATTGGGACCGCATGTCCGCAACTGGCCGGTAGCAGACATGGCCGCCTGTAAATATGGACCTACTCGCATATAACGCCAGTAGCGACAATGACCCCATGCGTTGCGGGTCTATCTATCTCAAAGCTGGAAATGCACGGTCTACCATCAGAGAATTCAATCCCAATTCCTCCAGCATATAGACGTGAGACATGAACGTTCCAAGCTTTTCTCCTCGCAAGAACAATTGCGGCTGCCGCCAACTGACTGCTGCAAAGTGACCATGCTCATCATATCTCTCAGTGTCTACACTACGGATTGTTTCCGCAGCATGCGAAATTGCGTACTCGTAGGATTGATGCAAGTTGCTGCACTGAAAAAGTCACGGAGATTCAGGACTGGCAGCAGTCGCCCCCAAAGTGGACACAGGAATTTACTGGTCGTGCTTCGCCAAGAAGTCGTCAATCTCTTGATCGGCAGCTGCCCATTTGGGACCACGCGCTTCATACATGCTCACAAGCCCAAGTAGTTCTATCAAACTTTCTGCCTGAAAACTCATGCCGTCTTTCTCGGCGTACCAGCCGTCATTTCCGGGTGCGGTAACGATGTAAGCCTTCTGGCTGAGGACGAGGTAGGCCGGGACTTCTACGTTTGCAGCCGCGCACAGTAAAGGTTGGGCTTGAGCCATACATATACTCCAATAAGTCCGAGGGCGGGTTGTCTGAGGGTCACCTACGTCCGCTTCTGGCCGATTGCGGACTAGGTGATGGTTCGATCAAGCACTTATTTTTCTTCGCCGAATACGTAGTATTCCTGCATTCCAAGTCCATCTCCTGGTAGCACCCACCAATAAAGCTTCTCTCCCGAGGAAAACTAAGCTTAATGTTTTTGAAGGGCACCAATTAAATTTCTCTCGAACGAGCGTAGCGTTCTACTTCGATTCAGTAGCTTTGTGAATTCTTCGTCTTTAAGAACGTGAAATGTTTTGCCAATCGCCGGTGCGTCACTGGTCATGTCGGAACGGAATCGATACCAATTGTCGTCCGAGAGTCGTAGCCAGAATGTTCCATCGGCTCGTACAAAGACGGACTGAATCTGATCAATGAAGACATTAGAAGTGTAGTGATCAGAATCACTGGGAATGAATCCTTTGGGGAGTGGGGCAGAGAGAGCACACGTAGGAGTTCTTTGCTTCTCAGCCTTGGTCCGAATTTCTATAATTTTGAATGTTCCTCCAGAATATTCGTTCGGGCGAATCAGAAGAGACTTCAGGGCGGCAGCATTCACATAAATTCCGCTAGCAAAAGGATTTGCGCTACATTTTGCACTTCCTCCATCACTTACTAAAATACTCTCCAGAGCTGAAGGTGAAACGCCCAATATCGGAACATCTTCAGCAACACGACCATACCAATGATTTGGCGCTCGCCTGACAAGGCGACGTAATGTTGATAACTCATCTTTTGAGAGCGGACGCGTCATGAACGGCGCTGTAGAATCCGCGTCGCTATCTTCGGAATTCTGTTGGAACCATGAAGGCACTTCGCCCATGAGATAAATTTGCTGGCTAACGATGCCCCACGCGGGTGTCGCCTGTTTATCATCCAGCGTCCATAATCCTGAATTGAGCAACGTCGATGCTGATTCAGGCGATGTGATCCATGAACGCAGTCGATCATATGCCTCTCGTGGAAAGCATTCATGATCGAGAAACTGTTTTGTTTTACTTCGGTGGCATTGCATGGAGAGGCAGGAGCGCGTCTCGGTCAGATAACGCGTCAAGAGTTGGTCGTATCCAAGGCGAAAACGTTGCTCGTCGTCGGTGCCGGAAATGTTTAGCTGCGAGACATAGGGCCTCCATTTCTCCCACATTTCTTTCACAATCTCCTGCAATGCTCGTGCATCGTTTGCTGCACAGACTCTCGTCTCATTCTCGGTCGACGGCGTTACGCAATCGATTTGGAAATCCTTAATGCGTCTCTCGTATCGGCGTTGCAGGCACTCTACATTTTCACCACCACAAGCTGTTAGGGAAACAAGCCATTTGCGCTGTTCCAAGGTAATCGCATTTCGCTCTTCCTTATCACTGACCGTTGACATCATGTATCGATAGGCAGCGTCCATTTTTCCGTCAAGCCGAGCGAGATCTGGTGTATCACAAACCTTTTTCTCAACAGGCTTGTCCGCTTTTTCACACTTGAAGCTTGGATACGACTGAGCGTAGGAACTTTGCACCGTCGACGCCATCGCGAACATCAAGACGAATTGGAAAAGCCATGATAGAACTGTCCTGCAATCATGCAAAGACGCAACGAAAGTGAGATGGCGCACCTGACTCCCCCCATTATTTTTTCTCGAGCAAAGCGGATGTAAATTGAGATTGATCTTGCAGAAAATCAGTTGATGAGGTCTGGCAGGACATCGTGCAACGTTGTCCTGGCTGTCTGCTCCTGGCCGTTTAAAAACGAGAAATCAAACCAGAATGAACAATATCAGTCGGGAACATAATCCTTCTTGCACATTGCATAGGTTTCACGCAAGGTGATGCAAGAATGCCGCAATTGGGATACAAGCATCGCAGAGACTCGCCATTCCATTTCACGCCTATGATCCACATAAGAGGAAGCTCTACGCTCTCGCTCTTGCTCTGACATGTTTTGCAACGTTTGCAGATAGGCCGTGTGAGCTTCGAGTAGCAACGACTCACAATTCTCAAGCACCTTCTTGACGGCGTCATCAACCGACAATGCTGTGTTCCAGACTGCCGTGGACATCTTTTTACCCGCACATGCTGAATATGCTCTTTCAGCGCTGGCAAAAGCAAAGTCAGCAGGCCCTTTGGGCGCTTGGGCCAAGGCGATGCCGGCAAAAAATTGCGACGATAAAGCTATCAATATTACGGAAACGGAAATTCTGACCATTTGGATGAGTCGATAGATAGGCAGGATTGGTCGGTGGCGTTGGAAGTCCGTTTCGGGTCGAAAGCGGCCATTTTCTAAACAATTTGCTGACGATACTCTCTACTGGATATCGATACCGAGTTTCCATCAGGATCTTTCGCGTTGGCGAACTGATACCCATTTGCCTGGTGGGTACTGCCAAAAAGCAGACCTTTCTTCGCAGATTCTTCCTTGAATTTTTCAACATCGTAAACACTGAATACCAGCTTGACTACCGCCTGCCCAAATCTTAGAGATCTGGCCGCCTGATGAATCAGAAGATTGATGCCGGCATCTGGCGCACTCAATTCGATGAGGCCTTCACGTACCTCACCGGTTGTCTTGAATCCAAAATGATCTTTGTAGAATGCACTGGTGACGGCGGGATTGCGGGCATATATCAAAAGCGTATTGAATGATGCAGTCATGGTTTCTCAAGAAGGGATAAAGAAGCTCGCATTGTTGGCCAGGGTATTCAGACGCCGACTTGAACAACAAAAGCTATTTTTCAGCCAGACTTCAATTCATCGCGGACGACTGCTGCTGACAGATAACGGACTCACGTACCTGAGAGAATCAAGGTACGGAGTATTGGAAGCAACTCGCGATAGTCTGACAAATAGCCGTCATTTTGCATATGTCTCGACGCTCGCGCAGAGGCGAATAGTTCATTGCGCACATCAGTCAATGTTGCCCGCTTGCGCTCCTTCGCAGCCCTCATGCTGGCGGAAAGTGAGCCGTAATCTTCGTACCCATTTAAGGACATTACAAAGGCAAATACGTCCTGTGGATCAGTTGGATCAGGAAGACTTTCAATGGTAAGTGGAGTCATAGTCCTGACGTGCCTTGAGTTGACAGCTTCTGGCCGGTTGCGGACTTCGCTGACTTAATTTACCGCTCCTTAAACCTGCTCCAAAGACACTTCCACGCTGCTCGGATCCTGACTTCTCAGCCAATGGAAAACCTCACTTTGACTGATCGACTCCCGAAACGAAGCGATCTCCGATCTCTGTGAGCACCATTGATTGCCTTCGCCCAGTTCGCTGGTCGCCAGACTGTGCTCAAATTTCAACGTGATATGCAGTTGCCGCATGCTATCCGTCTGCGCATCCACATCATCCAGATCGTCGATCGTCTGTCTGGTCAAATCAATTTCAAAGGCTTTTCCCCTTCCCCAATCATATGTTCCCCATTGAAACAGCAGCATGTCGCCGCCGGTCTCTGCTGTCGCTTCAATTCGGGATTGCTCATATTGAGAAAATACCCATTCAAAGAGCTCACTATATCTTCCTTCAAGAAAACAAGATGATGAGTTGATTTGGGATTCGAAATCTTCAAGCGTCATTTTGATTGATCACTGAATTGATTTGATAAACCTGATGTTGATTGCGCTTCATTATCTTCCTGATTTTGTATCAGCTTCAACCATGCAAGCGCACCGGGCACCCGCTGGAAAGAACGCGCTTGCTGTGAACGGATACCCATTTTGCTGGTGGAGACTACCGCAATCCAGACCTCTTCCCGCAGGTTCTTCCTTGAATTCATACGCCAGCTTCAGATGCAATCTTGTTGGGAGCAGCGACATCTATTTGCTCTCGCCAAGCGGCTCGCACCTGCCTTGCTGAAACCATTGGGCCACGAAGTCGACAACAACGCGAACCTTGCGCGGCAATGGCCGTTGGTCAGGAAAAATGAGGTAGGCCGGGGTGGATGGCAGCCTGTAGTCCGGTAGCACCCGCACCAGTTC
>Ga0187844_10003526_pt1 | contig 10427 bp, 8 predicted proteins | sample SpaLakP09_SKY_50_FD_134517 | JGI IMG/M metagenome (GOLD analysis project Ga0187844, IMG submission 134517) | Oligotrophic lake water microbial communities from Sparkling Lake, Wisconsin, USA - SP09_SKY_50 | ecosystem: Environmental > Aquatic > Freshwater > Lake | place: USA: Sparkling Lake...
CACATTGGTATAGCAGGCGTTGTAGCTGACTTCTTCCGATTCCAGACCCGACCAGGTCGGCGAGGAAATAATCTTGCGCGGCTGGGCCTGCACATCGCGGAAGCGGATCGTGTCGTGTTCGCGTGGCAGCGCCAGATGGGTGTGATCACGTCCGGTAATCTTGGACAACGCTTCCCATGCTTTGACGGCGACGTGACCATTGGTTTCCGGCGCCAGCGACAGGATCATCTCGGCCGCATCGATGGCGGTATCGAGACGTGGCTGACCTTTGCCTATTGTGTCGGTCAGCACCGTGCGGTTAATCCCACGCAGCACTTCGACCTCGTGGCCAGTCTTCCAGCCTATGCCTTTACCGCCGTTGCCTAATTGCTCGAGCAAGGGGCCGATCGAGGTGAACTTCTGGTGGATCTTGGTGTAATCGCGTTCCACCACGGTGAAGTTCGGCATGGTCTTGCCGGGAATCGGCTCGCACTCACCGGCACGCCAGTCTTTCGGATCGAAGGGCTGGCCTAGCTCGCCCGGCGTATCGTGCATCAGCGGAGTCAGCACCAGATCCTGCTGAGTACCCAGATACTCGCCACCGATCTCTTCGAATTTCTTGGCAATACCCTTGTAAATTTCCCAGTCGGAGCGCGACTGCCACAGTGGTTGCACGGCTTCCGACAGCGGGTGAATGAAGGGGTGCATGTCGGACGTATTCAGATCGTCCTTTTCGTACCAGGTTGCGGTCGGCAGCACAATATCGCCATACAGACAGGTGGTGGACATACGGAAGTCCAGCACCACCAGTAAGTCCAGCTTGCCTTCAGCGGCGGGACGTACTTTGACGTCGCGCGGCTTGATGCAATGGTCTTCGTCGCTCATCAGCGCGTTCTGGGTACCCAGCAGATACTTGAGGAAGTACTCGTGCCCCTTGCCGGAACTGCCGAGAATATTCGAACGCCAGACAAACATATTGCGCGGGAAGTTTGCAGGATTATCGGGATCGTCGCAGGAGAATTCCAGCTGTTTGTTCCTGATCTGATTGACCGCGTACTCGACCGGGGCGATACCGGCGGCAGCCGCAGCACGGGTTACTTCCAGCGGATTGGTCTGCAATTGCGGCGCCGAAGGCAGCCAACCCATCCGTTCGGACTTGGCGTTATAGTCGAGCAACGTCATCGGTGCCACATCGGGACCGGCCGTCGGCGACGAGATTTCCTCGGTATGCAGCTTTTCGTGACGCCACTGGCTGGTATGGTTGTAGAAGAATGAAGTACCGTTCATCTGGCGCATTGGACGGTTCCAATCCTGCGCGAATGCCAGCGGCGTCCAGCCGGTTTGCGGACGCAGTTTCTCCTGCCCCACATAGTGCGCCCAGCCACCACCGGATTGCCCCACACAACCGCACATCATCAGCATATTGATGATGCCGCGATAGGTCATGTCCATGTGATACCAGTGATTCAGCGCTGCACCGACGATGACCATGCTCTTGCCACGGGTCTGGTCAGCGTTCTCGGCGAACTGGCGTGCCACGGTAATTACATCGGCCGCTTTCACGCCCGTATGCTTGACCTGCCATTCCGGGGTGTAGGGCACATCATCGGCGTAGTCGGTCGCGACATTGCCGCCACCCAGTCCGCGCTCGATGCCGTAATTAGCCATAGTCAGATCGAACACCGTCGCGACGATGGCGGAGCTGCCATCGGCCAGCGTCAGGCGTTTTACCGGCACATTGCGCATCAGCAGATCGCTGGCATCCTTGCCGCCGAAATAGGCGAAGCCCACCGGCAGCACCTCATCACTGCAATCGATCAGCGACAGCAGCGGATCGACTGGCGCCCCAGTCGTGCCCTGCTTCATTTCCAGATTCCACTTGCCCGACTCGCCCCAGCGGAAACCGATGGAACCGGCTGGTGCCACAATCTGGCCGCTCGCTTCGTCAATCACCAGCGTTTTCCAGTCCGGATTATTGGTTTCATCGAGATTGTTGGCCAGATGCGATGCGCGCAGGAAGTATTCGGGCGCCAGCGTACCGTTCTGCTCTTTCAGCAGTACCAGCAGAAATCGGTGTACTGCTTGGCGTATTCCTTAAAATAGACCGACTGGTGCTTGCTGTGATACTCCTTGAGGATCACGTGGCCCATGGCCATTGCCAGCGCGGCATCGGTACCCTGCTTCGGTGCCAGCCAGATATCGCCGAACTTGGCCATCTCACCAAAGTCGGACGACACGGCCACCGTCTTGGTGCCCTTGTAGCGCACTTCCGTGTAGAAGTGGGCATCGGGCGTACGCGTCATCGGTACGTTCGAGCCCCACACCATCAGGAAGGTCGAGTTATACCAGTCAGCCGATTCCGGCACGTCGGTCTGTTCGCCCCACACTTGCGGGCTGGCTGGCGGCAAATCGCAGTACCAGTCGTAGAAGCTGAGCGCCACGCCGCCGATCAGCGACAGGTAGCGGGTGCCGGCGGCGTAGCTGACCATCGACATCGCAGGAATCGGCGAGAAGCCGACGATCCGGTCGGGTCCGTATTTCTTGATCGTCAGCGCATTCGCGGCGGCGATGATTTCATTACTTTCTTCCCAGCTGGCGCGCACAAAGCCACCCAGACCACGGACGGTTTTATAGCGCGCCGCGCGTTCCGGATTCTGGCTGATGTAGTCCCACGCCGTGACCGGATCCATAGTCTTGCGCGCTTCGCGCCACATTTCCATCAGGCGGCCACGCACCATCGGATATTTCACGCGCTGGGCCGAATACACATACCAGGAATAGCTGGCACCACGCGGGCAGCCGCGCGGTTCGTGGTTGGGCAGGTCGGGCCGGGTGCGCGGATAATCGGTCTGCTGGGTTTCCCAGGTAATCAGACCGTTCTTGACATACACCTTCCAGCTGCAGGAACCGGTGCAATTGACGCCGTGCGTGGAACGCACGATCTTGTCATGCTGCCAGCGCTGACGATAGGCGTTTTCCCAGGTGCGATCTTCGTGCACGACGGCGCCATGACCGCCCGAGAATGTCGACGTGGTTTTATTGAAGAACTTCAGGCGATCCAGAAAATGACTCATGCTGCCTCCTCACTGACACCCGGCACAGTACCGGGCATGCGGTCCCATGCAACATGCACGGACTCGACTATGTTCCCAGTCTAAGCAGCGCAGCCAGTGCTGGGAATCGGCAAGAAGGTCATCTGGCGGGGCGAGAAGGAGTAGTGCTTCTAGGCCATAGTGACTAGAGCCACTGGTCACTTACGGGAATAGTCAGCTGCTGGCGCGCGGGTTATACATACGGCTGTCAACCACTGCGAGGAAAACCATGCAAATCACCACTTTCGAAGACCTGCTGATGGCCGCCGCCATGCAGACTGTGCCTCAGCGTCTGCTGATCGCGTTTGCGCAAGCCGAAGCGGAACCGGATGCCGCGCCGGGCGCAACACCACGTAGCACCCTGGTGCCGGTGATGTGCGTCGACAAGCAGGTGGGCGAGCTCGATACCTTTGCCCATCTGGTCGAGGAAGCACAGGGCATGGGCCAGCACTGGGATGTGATGCTGATCTCCACCCTGTCCGGCCAGAATGGCGTACTGCCCGATCCGCAGCGCACCGAAGCGGCGCTGAACCTGATGCTGGGCCAGATCCAGCAAGGCCAGATGGAGCGCATGCTGGCATTTGACCGCAGCGGCGACCTGCTGCAATATCACTGATATGGCTAAACCATTTCCCTTGCATCCGGCACGCCCCGAATTGATCTGCTGGGGCTGTGACCGCTATTGCCCCGCCGCTGATATGGCGTGCGGCAATGGCGCAGATCGCACCCAGCATCCGGTCGAACTATTCGGTGAAGAGTGGCATACCTTCGGCTTAAATGCTCAGGACGGACTGACTGAACCAGCGGAGCCGGGCGCGCCAGTCATCGCGACCAGCGCGCTGCAGCCCTAGTGAGACGGTACAACGGCCCGTCAGGCAGCCGCGCCCTGCCGCTCCGGCAGCGAGCCCACCAGCGGCAGGAAAGCATGCTGACGGGCCGAATAGGCCATCAATGCCCCCTTCTCCAGATCAAAATACCAGCCGTGCAGTTTCAGCAATCCCTGTTCGACGCGGCGGTTTAGCCACGGATAGGTCATCAGATTATCCAGCGACAGCAGAATGCTGGCCAGTTCGCAGGCATGATGCTGCTCGGCGCTACTGCGATGCGCCAGATCACGCCGCACCCGTTCGGCCACCGGTTCGGCCACTCGCATCCACTGGTTGACGAAGTCGGTTTCGCGCTCGACCTTACGGGGCGACATCACCGCACGGATTCCGCCGCAACGGGCGTGACCGAGGATGATGATGCGCTCGACCTCCAGTTCGCACACGGCAAACTCGATCGCCGAACTCACCCCGGCCGATGCCGTCGGGGTACAGGGCGGCACCAGATTGGCGATATTGCGCACCACGAACAGATCGCCGGGGTCGCTACCTGTCAGCAACATCGGATCGACGCGTGAATCGCAGCAACCGATCAGCAAGGTGCTGGGACGCTGGCCTGCGCGCAGGCTATCGAACAGCGTCTGACTATCCTGAAAATACTGCTGCTGAAAACGGCTAAAGCCGTGAATAAATTTTTCGATGTCTTCCATGATGATTCCATCTCTACTCGGCACAGCGCCGCAGACCGGCGCTATCGAGCAGGCTGATATGCCTGCCCTTAAAACTGATCAGTTGTTGGCTACACAGGTCAGCAAGAATACGCGAGAAATGCTCGGGCGTCAGGTTCAGGCGCGACGCCAGCACACCCTTGGAAGCCGGTAGCGTCAGCTGGTCACTGCCGTCACTGACTTCGCGCAGCAGATAGGCGGCTACCCGCTGGGTACCGGAACGCAGCGAATACGATTCCATATCACACATCAGGCTATGCATGCGCTGACTCAGCCCGGCCAGCATCTTATGAGCAAAGCTGGAATCGTTATCGATTTCGCGGAAAATCGCCGGCTTCGAGACATGCAGCAACAGACTATCTTCGGTGGCCTGGGCGGAGACGATATACGGGCTGCCCATGAACATCAGCGCTTCGCCGAAACTGTGGCCGGGGCCAATCAGCTCGATCACTTTTTCCGCGCCACCGGCCGAGGTGAACGATAGCTTGACCTGTCCAAACACCACCTGATGGAAGCCCACACAGGCATCACCGCGCTCGAACACCATCTGGCCCCGTTCCAGCCGCACTTCCGAGGTGCCCAGTGCGATGCGGTCAAGCTCTTCCCCGCGCATCGAGTTGAACAGCGGAACTTGCGACAGGAAAGTCTGTACTTTGATTTTCGCCTTGTCCATACTCGCTCCGCTCAGATCGTGCGCGAATAGCGCAACACTTGGGGACCCTCGACGCGCGGCTGATGCAGATACTGGTCGAATACCATGCAGATATTGCGGATCAACAGCCGCCCGCGCATGCGTACCCGCACCCCGCGACTACCGACGCATAGCAAGCCCAGCGCTTCGAGCGGTTTCAGGCGTTCCAGTTCGTCCGCGAAGTACTCGGGTCCGCTCACCCCGGTTGGTAAGGGCAGATCGCCATAATCGAGAATGAAATTGCACATCAGGCGATTGATGGCAGTGCGACGAATCAGATCGTCGGCTGACAAAGTAATCCCGCGCGCAATCGGCAACACGCCCTGATCGAGCCGCTCGTAATAGGCACTCAGGGTTTTCTCGTTCTGGCTATAGCTGGCGCCCACCGCGCTGATGGCCGACACCCCCAGCGCCACCATGGGTGCATCGGCGTGGGTGGAATAGCCCTGGAAATTGCGCTGTAACTTGCCCCCTGCGCGGCTACGTGCCAGATCATCTTCTGGCAAAGCGAAGTGATCCATGCCGATGTAGACGTATCCGGCACCGGTCAGCTTCTCGATACACAGACCCAGCATGGCCAGCCGGGTTTCACCGTCAGGCAGATCCGCTTCTTTAATCAGCTTCTGCGACTTGAACAGATTCGGCATGTGGGCATAGTTGTACACCGCCACCCGGTCGGGCCGCGCCGCAATGATGCGCTCCAGCGTCGGGCCGAAGCTGGCCACGCTCTGCAACGGCAGCCCGTAGATCAGATCGACGCTGACGGAACGGAAGCCGACCTCACGCGCCGCCACCAGCACGGCCAGCGTCTGTTCGGGCGACTGCACCCGGTTGACCGCTGCCTGCACAGCAGGATCGAAGTCCTGCACGCCCAGACTGAGGCGGTTAAAGCCCTGTCGGCGCAGCACCCCGATGCGCTCCGGCGTGACGGTGCGCGGATCGACTTCGATGGAAAATTCGCCGACCTCGTCACTGGCAAATACGAAGTGCTGGCGCAGCCTGGCCAGCAGCTCGTCCATCTGCTGATCCGTCAGATAGGTCGGCGTGCCGCCGCCGAAATGTAGCTGGTCGACGCTGCGCCCGCGTCCCAGCAAGCCGGTCTGCAAGTCGATTTCTCGGTACAGATAGGACAGATACTCGGCCGCCTTGCCATGTTCCTGCGTGATGATCTTGTTGCAGCCGCAGTAGTAGCACAACGAGGCGCAGAACGGAATATGCACATACAGCGACAGCGCTAAGCTCTCAGCCGATGCCGCAGCGTGCGCATCCAGACTGGCAAGCGCCGCCTGATATTCGGCGCTGCCGAAGCCGCCGTGAAAGCGGTCCGCCGTGGGATAGGATGTGTAGCGCGGTCCGTTCAGGGTGAGCTGTCGGATCAGCGCTGCATCGAACAGTTCCAGTTCGGTATGCGGCAAGGCGGCATCGTCAGACATAAACACTCCGTTTAGCAAGGCATGTCGGCATTTTTACGGGCATAGCACCACCACGTAATAGCAATGCAGCTCAGATAGAAGCCGATGAAGCACCACAGTGCCGCATCCGGGCCGCCGGTCAGCGCGATCGAGGTGCCGTAGCTTTTCGGAATGAAGAACGCGCCATAGGCGGCCACCGCAGAAGTAAAGCCCAGTACCGCAGCGCCTTCCTTGTTGGCGTCCACAATCGCTTGCTGTTTCATGGCCAGTGGCTGGCCGGCCGCAGCGCGCTGGCGCTCGGTCAGGAAGATCACGGGAATCATGCGGAAGGTAGAAGCATTGCCCACACCGGTACCAGCAAACAGCGCCATGAACATCCAGAAGAAGCCATTGAAATTACCGGCCGCGCCAGCATGCGGCAGGAAGCCGATCACTACGTACACAGCAGCAATCATGGCGACGAAGGTCCACGCTGTCACTTTGGCGCCACCGAGCTTATCGGCGATCACGCCGCCAGCCACACGGGCCAGTGCGCCCACCAGCGGGCCGAGGAAGGCATATTGCAGCGGATTGACGTCGGGGAACTGGGTTTTGATCAGCAGCGGGAAGCCAGCCGAATAGCCGATGAAGGAGCCGAAGGTACCGGTGTACAGCCAGCACATCAGCCAGTTATGTTTGCGTTTGAAGATCACTGCCTGATCCGCAAACGAGGCTTTGGCCGAGGCCAGATCATTCATACCGAACCACGCCAGCAAGGCACTCACGGCGATAAACGGCACCCAGATGAAACCGGCATTCTGCAACCACATGGTGCTGGTCTTGCCTGCTTTCAGCGCTGTTTGCGGATCGCCGCCCAGCGTACCGAACACGCCAGCCGTAATCACTAGCGGTACCACGAACTGCACCGCCGACACGCCCAAATTGCCTAGGCCGGCGTTCATGCCCAGCGCATAGCCCTTCTGCGCCTTGGGGAAGAAGAAGCTGATGTTGGCCATCGAGGAAGCAAAGTTACCACCACCAAAGCCGCACAGCAGTGCCAGTATCAGCATGGTCGGATAACCGGTAGTGACGTCCTGCACGGCAAAGCCGATGCCCAATGCCGGAATCAGCAATGATGCCGTCGAAATCGTGGTCCACTTGCGGCCGCCAAAGATCGGCACCATGAAGGAATAGAAAATTCGCAGCGTAGCGCCGGACAAGCCAGGCAAGGCAGTCAGCCAGAACAGCTGATTGGTACTGTACTGAAAGCCGATGGCGGGCAGGTTCACCACCACCACGCTCCACACCATCCATACCGCGAACGCCAGTGCCAGCGCTGGAATGGAGATCCACAGATTGCGGTTCGCCGTATCGCGCCCGCCGCTGCTCCAGAAACTGGAACTCTCAGGCTCCCAGGTGTTGATCATATATTTGCTCATGAAATTCTCCTTAATGATTTGGTGCCGGAATCAATACCAACCTCAGGCTGGCGCGCTGGCAGCACCGGCGGCGACGGCCTTGGCGCTCGCTTCGGGACGGAATGAGTAGTGCATCCACACCAGCGATACGCAGACACTGCCGTACAGCAGCATGAAGGCGCTGGAACGGATGCCCGTGACATCGAGCAGCGCGCCGAACAGAATCGGCAGGATGAAGCCGCCCAGACCGCCAGCCAGCCCGACCACACCGGACACGGCGCCGATGTTGTCCGTAAAATCGTCGGCAATGAATTTGAAGACCGAGGCTTTGCCTATCGCCATAGCAGTGCCAACGATAAACAACAAGCAGGTAAACACGGTTGGCGTCAGCGCCAGATCGATCTTCAGATCACCATGGGTGGTGCTGACGATCATCGCGGTAGGTGGATAGGACAACAGGAAGAAGCACACCCAGCAGACCCACATCACCCACCACGTTACTTTGTAGGCACCATAGCGATCGGAAATCCAACCGCCCACGGCACGCAGAACGCCACCAGGCAGCGAGAAGCAGGCGGCCAGCAAGGCCGCCGTTTTCAGATCGAAGCCATATTCGCCCACGTAGTACTTGGTCATCCACAAGGCCAGCCCCACGTAGCCACCGAACACCACCGAGTAGTACTGGCAATAGCGCCAGACGCGGCGATCACGCAGCACTGCCATCTGGGCGGTGAAAGAAACTGCCGAGCTACTCTTGTGGCTCGGGTCGCTGGCCGTAAAGATCCAGAACAGCACCGCCGTGACCAGCATCGCCAGCGCATACACGGTAGGCAAAGCCTGCCAGCCCCATGCGGCAATAATCGCCGGGGCAACGAATTTGGTCAGGGCCGAACCGGAGTTGCCGGCACCGAATATGCCCATGGCCAGACCGCGGCGCTTACTCGGGAACCACCGCGCCACATAGGGTGTACCGACCGAGAACGAACCACCGGCCAGCCCGATGAATAGACCAAGCAGGAGGAACTGCCAGAATTCCGTGGCATAACGCAGCAGAAAGATGGCTGGCACGGTGGCCAGTATCAGCAGGAAAAACACGATGCGGCCACCGTATTTATCGCACCAGATGCCCAGCGGTACACGCACTAGCGAGCCACTCAGCACCGGCATCGCGGCCAGCAGGCCGAACTGCGTTTCGTTCAAGCCCAGCATTTTTTTGATGGGAATCCCCAGCACAGCGAACATCATCCAGATCGCGAAACAGATCGTGAATGCGAAGGTGCTAGCGGCCAGGACGCTTACCGCTTTGTTATTGCTTGCCACGTTACACTCCTAACGAGTTTTGAATGGCCTCAGGGTACGCGTCACGGCAGCGCAAAACTATTGGCCGGACGGCTAAGCGAACCCGGCAAAGAGTCTAGCTAGCTAGTTCAAAGTGACTAGACACCGCCCGCTGGCGGGCCCGCCCGATACGCCAACTGGGGCAACAGCTGCGGCGCAAGCCCGGTGGACGGCGCGGGTGACAGCAGATCGGCCAGCGTCAGGCCGTCGAGCACCGTCAGGAAGGCATGGCTGGCCCGTGCCAGCACGCTCTGCAAGCTGCAATTGCGGGCATAGGGACAATCTGTCCGTCCCGCATCGAAGCACGCCGTCATGTGGAAGTGCGGTTCGCTGTGGCGGACCACCTGTCCCAGATTGATCTCGGCCGGGAGCAATGCCAGCGCAATCCCGCCATGACGGCCGCGCACGGTGCGCACCACCCCACTCAGCCCCAGCTGGTGCACCACCTTGTCCAGATGGTGCTTGGCCATCGCGTGACGCAGCGCGATGTCGGCCACCGTCACCAGCCGCTCCTGCTGCGCTGCCAGATCGAGCAAGGTGCGCAAGGTGTATTCCGTAAAGACCGTCAGTTTCATAATGCCTTCGCCTGTTGAACCACGAAGCCGCCATTATTCCTGTGCTGTTCCACATACCTTCATAATCTGGATCAAGAAAAACAAGGATTCACTATACTTCTTTAAATCAAGCGCCTAGAATCGGCTCCATCGATCTGGCGCAGGCCGGGTCGAATCGTCTCCCTTCATTTGATCTAAGGAACCATGCCATGCACGCTACGCGCAAACTCTGGACCTGGCTCGGCCTGATCTGTGCCCTCTCCATTGCCGTTCCCGGCTCGGTTGGGGAAGAAATCTATCTGGCCGCCCCGCCCATCCCCAAACAAGTCATCAGTGCCGACGGTAGTCAGTTATTCGGCGAAGGCGAAGTCGACCGCGGCCAGCAAGCCTGGCTTTCGGCCGGTGGCCAGCA
>Ga0187844_10003527_pt1 | contig 10426 bp, 9 predicted proteins | sample SpaLakP09_SKY_50_FD_134517 | JGI IMG/M metagenome (GOLD analysis project Ga0187844, IMG submission 134517) | Oligotrophic lake water microbial communities from Sparkling Lake, Wisconsin, USA - SP09_SKY_50 | ecosystem: Environmental > Aquatic > Freshwater > Lake | place: USA: Sparkling Lake...
ATCGCAGATATTTTCCACGGTAATTCGGCAATCATCGATACCAAATTGGAAAACGGTGGGGAAACCGGGGTTGCTATGTTTGACACGGGTTTGGCGATGACCGCGTTTCCAACCGCGACCAGGCACATTCATTTCCTGATTACGTTGTTCGGACTGGAATTCTTGCAGAAAATTGGTATAAATATCCACGGCCCCCTCTCTGGAAAGTCCGTGTTCCGATTGTAATTTTTCGAGGATTTGGGTTTCAGAATATTTCTGTTGCACATAATAAGCAACCCATTGATTTTCCGTTTCCATGGATTGGAAATTCTCTACGCGTTGGAAGGTTAACATGGGTCCCCCCTTTTTCTCCACGGTCAATTCATCGTTCCAATCCGACGTATAATAAAACGCGGAAGATAACCAGGCACGTTTTTCTTCCAATAGATTTCGCAAAGATTGTTGTTTGGATTCCAGGACCCATTCGTAGCTCATTTGGACCACTTTCAGGCAAGGAGAGTCGCCAATGTGAACCTCTTTTTCGAAAATATTCGTTTCTTCTTGGGAGGTAAAGGAAGAAGAAGCAGGTAACCAAGGTTGGAATGCGGGAAGCGTGTATCCCGAACTTTCGAGGAATGTATTCACGGTTCGGAGAACAGGGGTAATAGATTCTATTAGGAAAGATTCGAGGGAATATTCATTCCACGGCGTGGTTGGGTTTCCTTCAATTTCCAGTTCCCCATTTGCATATATTCGGAGAAATAAATCCCCGGACCATTTCTTTCGATATTTACGTTGGAACGAGGCGGAGGCACGTCTGGAAACGGGGGCGGTTCGGTTTCGGGCGGTGGGGGCATCGGATTCTGTTTGGGGAGGGAACAAGGCAAAGGTCAAGAAGGATTTATGTTTGTTGCGAAACTGTTTCGCCCAACGTTTCAAGACGTCTTTTTCCAAGTAGGGGATTTTCTTGCCATTTTGCGCCATTTTTTCGGAATACAAGCGGTATAAAATTTCCTGTTTATGTCCGGGATTATATTGCAGGTAGGGTTGGTGTTTAGTGGCCGTGGATTGACGGAAAATATATTCGAGAGGGAGTTGGATGCCACCGGTTAATTGGGAAGGAATGGAAAATAGGAATGAGGTGATGCCTTTTTTGGCGGTCATTTCGCTTATCATATCCACAGGGAGTTTGGGTTTGCTTTCATAGAGTTCATAGAAGACATCGAGGGGGGAAAAAGGGGTGAAATTGGTGCGCGAGGTTTTGGCGGAATATTGTTTCCAATCTTCGTAGGAATGGACGTTTTCGGTATGATATAAATGGGGGAAATAGAAGGCGAGTAATTCGGATTCTTTGTTGGATTCGGTATTGTCCTGGATGATTTTGGTTTGGAAATGTTCCAAGACGCTTTCGGTGTTGGTCATGTAAAGGGGAATGATTTTGGCGAATTGTCCGGACGATTCGGTGGCGGCTTCGGGGATATAATTCATCAATAATTCTTTTTCGGTGGTATTCATGGCGGTGGGAATTTGTTCTTGGAGGAATTGGTAATGTAATAGAAATGGATGGGCGGATAATAGGGGGTCGCTGGTGATGGAAAGCGGGGGACGTTGTCCCAAGGTCTGGAATTTGGAGACTTCATTGTTCCATGGCCACGTGGTTTTCCAATCTTCGTAGGAAAAGGTTTCTAAAAGTTCGGGGTTCTGGATATTTTCCCGAATACGGGTTTCCAAATCGGGTGTGAGTTGGAGACCGTAATTGGTCAATAATTGCGCCAATTCCACTGCATTTATATGTTCGCGGTCGGGGGAGGAGTCTGATTGGTCGGACTGGGTGTGGGAAGAACGTGAATGGAGAATGGATTCGAAGACGACATGGGGAGGGAGAATTTGATTTTGTTTGTAAAAGAGATAGATTTCTTCGATGGTAAGGGATTGTTTTAGAAGTTTCAATTCATGGAGGATTTTCTGTTTGATAAGATAAATGGTATCATCTGGATGAATCGGGGTCGTGGAATAATGTAGGGTGATGGATTGGTCGTGGATATTCTCTAATTCCTCATTGCTAAATATGTCTGAATCGGTAATATTGGTATTGGAGCCTTTGAATATAATATATTTTTCAATATTCCCACTCGCATGATAAATTCCCAAACAAATGACTGGAAACATTTTGTGTTCGGGTTTTTGGGTGTTTTTCGGGGTGGATTGGATGAAATGGTATATATTCTATTCTCTATTTTCGTTCGTAATTTCGGGGAGGAGGGGGCATCGAATATCATCCTATAATAGAATAGAAAATAAAATCCAACCATAATATATTTCCGAAAAAATTACGAAAAATGATGGAATGGAATCCCCAACTGTTGAAAGCCATTCGGACCAACAAAGTATCCTATGCCATTTTCTTTTTTTTTATTACCTTTAGTCTTTTCCATTTCGGGTTGAAACCCTCTTTGACCTATTACCCGGATGGGAGTTTCCGACCTTTTGGATTGGAATACACCGATGAAACCTTTTTACCCATTTGGCTCGTCTCTTTTATCTTAGGTATCCTATCGTATCTCTTTATTTTATACATTTGTTCTGTGGCCCCTTCTTCCGCAGTTGCGATTCGCAAATCTTTGACCAAACGGTATCGACGTGGTTAGGGGGTTTTGGTTTTGGGGGTTTTGGAATTATCCATTTCGAGGGTTTGAGGATAATTTCAAAAAAGGCTGCGACCCGAAATTACATATTGGTTTGCATGACGAAATTTAGTTGATTGGATAATTCGGTGAAATACACGGCGATTTCCGATAATTGGGTTTGTATTTTGGCCAATTTGAGGGGGATTTCATTCAGGCGGTTATTTTGTTCTATCCATTCGGACCAAACCATCAAATCATTGGAGGCGTTTCGGAGAATAAGATTCTGATTCCCTAAATCATTGCTGACTTTGGAAATCATTTGTTGAACCATGCTGTTCCCGACGGTTTGCGAATAGGTATAGGCGGCATCGGAAATATGTGCGATTTCCGACGACATATTGGCCAAATTTCCCGAAATATTGACGAGTTGGAAAATCACCGTTTTTTTGTCTAATGTATCATTATGCACCGTTAACCAGTCTTTGACTTTATTGAGTTCATTGGACATTGCATTCAGGGTATTAATAATATTGGTCATACGTGAGATAATTTCCGATGCCATATCTTTAGTAGTCATTCCTTCTACTTGGGCTTTGCGACAGGAACAATTCTTCGCATTTTGTGTCCATGACTGATATGAAATACATAGGAGGATGATAATGGAAAGAATACATAATATTACAATGATTTTATTCATGGTGGTAGGGGTTGTAGGTTTATATTATTAGACTTCGAGTTCCCCTTTTTCGACGATTTTGTCGGTGATTGGGGCTTCTTGTTCTACTGCTGGTTCTGGGACAGGTGAGACTTCGGATTCTGAGATGGAAACTAGGGGGCTCTGGGAAAGTTGTTCGATTTCCTTGGTTAGTTTTAGCAATGCGAGTTTCACTTCGGCGTGTTGTATTTCATGGACGATTTTCTGGGTGGAGAAATGGAGTCTTCGGATTTCTTTTTGATGGGCCAATTCTTCTAAAACTTCCGGAGAAGGTTCTTCGGGTTTGGGGGGTTGTTGTTGTAAATAAGGACATTTATTCCCGCAATCCATTGGATATACGCAATAGGAAGGTGGGACTGGACATCCGCCGAATTCCTGGGAAGGAAGGACATCGATGGACATGGAAAAAAGGGAGAAGAAATAGAAAAAGAAGAGGACGAAAAGGGAAAAGAGAAGCATTTTTTCGGGGGATGGGGCAGTGGATTATATTATTTGGGATGATTGGTTTTTCCGGATTTTGGACCCGTTCGGTTCTTCCAAAGTTTGTCAAAAAGGGAGTAGGTGGGTGGGGGAAAAAACGAATAAAAACAATCCTAGAGAATATCACAATAAAAATCCTGATACCCCCTCCCGCGATGAATAAAATATATAAAACTTTTTTAGAAATATATAAGTATTATCGTCGAATCTTTTTCCGGAATCTTTTTATCATGGGATTTTTAGGTTTTCAAACGTCTTATTATATTTCGCAGAATCCGGTATTGAGAAGAATCTATAAATTCCTTTTTTTCAAACGTCCCCGAAATGTCAAGGATATTTTAGTCGAACCTACCGTCAATCGATGGATATGTATTTCATCGATTCAACCTATTGCCCCTACGGTCATCGGATGCGCACCTACTGGCATTTTCGGGTTTCGGTCTTCTGCTGCTGCTGTTATCGAGCCTGCTTTTCGTTTGAAAGAACAATATGTCTATGATTTTTCGGAGATGGTCGTGGGATTGAAAAAGGAGTGTGAGAAATCTTATTTGATTACTTATTCCTTTGCTACGTCGGCGGCAGAGGTGGACGCGGAGTCCGAAAAGGTATATCGTGTGATACGAACACGACCGGTGGATTTAGTGGATATTCTGGAGCCTAAATTATCTTCCGTTTCTTTGGTGGATATTCAATACCATCATCCGGACATGAAGGAATCGCTTATTTTGGAAATCCCTCGGGAATGGTTCTGTATCGGGAATGAAATGTTTACGCCTGAATTTATATTACGCGTATTGTATTATCAACCTTTGCCTTTTGTGTTTGATATGCGCTATACCTTGGAAATCATGGATAATGATTTGAATATGATTACGATGGATTCTACGCAGAAAATGGAGCTGAATGAATCGGGTTATGTCGTTGTGTAAGGGGGGGGTGTGGAATTTGATGCTGATTTTCGGTGGAATCAGTATCAAATGTTTGGGCGTTTATATGGAGTTGTTATTTAGGGGTGGTTGCTGGTTTCGATGTCGTGGAAGTTGATGTCGGGGTCGGGGTTGGTGTCGGAGTTGGTGTTGTTGTATATGGCGTGGTGGTTTCCGTTGAATTAGGTGTATAAGTATACATGGTGGTTGGATTCGGAGTGGGGGTTGTGGTTTGAGATGGAGTGGTTGTAGGTGTTGGTGTATAAGTGGTTGTAGGTGTATAAGTTGTTGTAGGTGTATTGGTATTTCGGTCACGACGATAATCATAACTATAATTATAAACATAATCATCTTGTGTCATATCATATATGTTGATATTTCGTTTGGTATTATCAATCATTACTGTATTGGTATTATCAAGTAATACATTGGTATTCACATCCCCTGCTCCTCCGTTTAAGGCTTGAACTAAAAGTGTGGAACAATATTGGATTTCATGGGCAATGGATTGTGGGTCGGTGGTGCCTCCTGTGGGGTCGCCATTTAAACGGTCGGCCCATAGGTTCATTTTCACGGGTAGATTGTTGATGGTGAATGGGACGGAAGACATCATTCCGATGAATTTTTGATTGACCCCGTTTTCATCTCCGTATAAAATGATGTTTAAGGTTCTGGATGTGGTTTTCAAGTCATTGGCTACGGTATACGGGTCGATGTTTCCAGTGGTTGGGTCGCCATTCAAACGGTTGGCCCAATAGGTCATTTTCAGTGGCATGTTGTTGAGGGTGAAAGGTGAAAAATAGGCTGGTAATTGATTTTGTGTTCCTAAACCTTCCAGTTGCCGTTTGGAAATGTTTTGGTAGATGTAAAAGACTATCAGGACGATTAAGAGAATCAAGACGAATGAATACATTCTGGGGGGTTTCAAAATATTTTTATTGGTTTCTACTATAGCATTAGATTTCATATTCCGCCCCTTTGGGGCGGGTGGGGCCAGCGGAGCTGGCCCCGGGCGCGGCTCTGCCGCGCCCCCTGTATGCGGTATTGGCCACGGATTCGGTTAAAGGGGCGGTAGGAATATTTCTATGACCCCCTTGCTTTCTGGGTTTTATTATTTTGAATGGGTTTTATTCAAAACAATATAAAGAAACGCTTTTTTCCCACCCATATGGAGATTAAGGACAGGCCGCGCGGTTCTAGGGGTTGTAGGAATATTTCAACCTGCATAAACAGTTTGTATTCTAAATATTATTATCAAATGCAACAAACCATGAATCAATTTATCAATCGATTACCGATGGATATTGTATTACAGATTATCCCCTATACCTATCATTTACAAGATAAAAAATTATTGGATGACATTTTACATTACAATGAAAGCAAGGCCGCGTTATTTGAATTATACCATCACTTTTGGATTATTGAGCGGCAAAGTTTGGAGCCAGAAGACGATAAAAATTGGTTGATAAATGATATTTTTGCTTATGCGAATAATCATCATGCTACCATGTATGGATATGTTGAAAAGTTTTATGATATTTTCAAGCGAAATAATTTGTTACAAACAAATGAGAAAATAGATAAATATGTTTGTCAGTTAGAAAAAAAACAAGTTGCATCTCAGATAAATATCTTTTTGGGACTCTTGACGATAAAAGAACGGAACGATATTATTATTACTTTTGCGATTTTCAATGCATAACGATGGATTGGAAATATTCTAGGGGTTGTGGGAATTTCCAGTTCATATTCATATCCATATTCGGGGAGATAATTTCTGGGACCCATTTTCAGGTTTTTGTTTCAGGAATTTCCAAGAATTTCTAAGAATTTATTATAATCAAAATTATAATAAATAATCTCTTCCCCCTTTTTCCACCTGGATTTTATCCGGGATGATTATCCGGATATTTATCTGGAATATATTCTGTTGCTAATTTCGGAGAAGAAAAAAGGGGAAGATTCTAGAATCCTATAAAATATCCTTTTGAATTTTGGTTCCCGAATATGGATTCGAATATGGATATATTTTCTAGAACCCCTTGTCAAAAAACACCTCCAAAAAATTTTTTAGTCCTCGCCTGCGGCTCGGACCGGGATGCTTAGTGGTAGTAGGAATATATTCTAGGACCCCTTTCTAGAATCAAGAAAAAATAGGAATATATTCTGTTTGTAATCGGGGAGATAATTTCGGAGACCCTTTTTCAAGTTTTTGTTTCAAGAATTTGGTTTCAGGAATTTGGTGAAAAGAGGTTATAGGAATTATTCTATATCCCGCTTAGCATCCCGGGCCGAGCCGAAGGCGAGGCCTAAAAAATTTTTGGAGGTGTTTTTCTCAAAGGGGTTCTAGGATTATTCTAGGACCCTTTCTAGAATCAGGAAAAATATGAATATATTCTATTTGTAATCGGGGAGATAATTTCTGAGACCCTTTTCCAAGAATTATTTCCAAGAATTTGTTATAAATAATATCTTCCCCCTTTTTCCACCTGGATTTTATCCGGGATATTTATCCGGGATATTTATCTGGAATATATTCTGTTGCTAATTTCGGAGAAGAAAAAAGGGGAACAAATTCAAAATCCTACAAAATACCTTTTCTATTTTGGTTCCCGATTATGGTTTCCGAATATGGATATATTTTCTAGAACCCTATATCAAAAACACCTCCAAAAATTTTTTTAGTCCTCGCCTGCGGCTCGGACCGGGATGCTTAGTGGTAGTAGGAATATATTCTACAACCCCTTTGACCATCCATTCTCCGTAAATGGAAAACCTACTACCAACTTATTGTATAAAATTTACATTTTTCAATATCCGGATTACGTGTCGTAGTAATATCAGGAAAGAAACGTTGGACTTTTTCGAATACTTTATGTATCCTATTCTCTTCTGATAAAATAGAATTCATGTAGTTACGGTATTGGTCTGGTAGTTGGGAATAATTCGTGTTTGAATAGACGATATTAAGTTTATTATTTTTCCCCCCATCATTCATAAGAGATTGATATTGTGGCCTACAGAAAATGGTGAAATGAATTTCATTTATTCCATTCTTGGCGTTATATAAAATATGTTCATAGATAAATTGATATTCTTTTTCGATGAGTTGTTGAATCACCATATAGGTTTCTTTTTCGTGTAATCCTCGTAATTGTTTTTTAGAGTATGTTTCATAACCTTTCACAGCAGATGTGACAAACCAGACGAATAAGAATAATGCAAGCATGTATACAGCGGAGAGGGTCCTGTTGAATATTATATGTCTTATAATATTCAATTTTACAAAGGGGTTCTAGAAATATTCCTATTGCCCCTTATGATAGAGGGAAGAATGCGTTTCTTTATATTGTTTTGAATAAAACCCATTCAAAATAATAAAACCCAGGTCGGAAGGGGGGGCAATAGAATATATTTCTACAGCCCCTTTGACCGAAATCGCGACTTGAAGCATAGGATTTAGAAATATTTTATTATCTTTCTTGAAAATTATCCAGATAAAATCCAGGTGGAAAAAGGGGGAAACTTTATTTTGTAGAAATCTTCCTCCTTTTTCCTCTGGAATTTTCAGAGAAACAACAAAATAAAATTGGATAATAATATAATATATTTATTATTCACAGTATTTACAGTTGATAATAAAATGTCTACTTCTTTGATTCGTAAAAAAAGTTTAATTGGAAATAGAAATAATTATTACAGTAACCGCGTGCAGTATGCTTTGTCGCCTCATACACCAGGAATTATTCCACTTTTAGACATACAATATAATTTTTGTCCTATTGGTAGCATCGTTGCTTACATAATGCCTACTTCCCCCTATGGATGGTTAATATGCGATGGTTCCGAAATTAGCCGTTCTCAATATCAAAGTTTGTTCAATACGATTGGAACTACTTTTGGTCAAGGAGATGGAATAAATACTTTCAAATTACCGGATTATCGTGGAGCCTTTTTAAGAGGAGCTGGGCACAATGGGAATGTGAATCATAATGGTCCTTCTTTGAACCAACCACAAAATGATAGTTTAGGAATTCATAATCATACAGCTAGGAATAACATAAATGACCCTGGACATAGTCATACACAAACGACTGTCAATGATGATTTCAATAATTCAGGTGGAGCCTATCCTAGCTATGCTAAACCCAGTTATCCACAATATGACAGTGCCGGATTCAAAACTTGGACCAACACGATTGACTCAAGTGGAACAAATATTACAGTTTCAACCACTATAGATAATTGTGGTAATACTGTAGAAACACGTCCTTATAACTATGGTATCAATTGGATTATCAAATATTTTTAATTTTTCAATCCAAAGGAAAAAGAGGAAGGGTTTAATTTTTACAAAAATAAAATTCTTTTTGTAAAAAGTTCCCCCAAAATACACATATAAAATTGAATAGATATAGATATTTTCAACCCTTTTATAATATTTGATGTCGAGTTTTTATAAATTTTCTGGCGGAGGACGAGGGGCTGGACGCGGCGGTGGCGGAAGGGGCCGTGGAAGATTTTCCAATACTAAATCTACTGCCCCCTCCTCCTCCAAAAACTTCGTCCCGAATCCAAACGCTACGCATCTATTAATCGTAGAGTCTCCTTCGAAATGTCCTAAAATCTCCGAATATCTTGGCGACCAGTTTCATTGTATTGCCAGCAAAGGACATATCCGCGAATTAATTTCCCTCGCTAACGCCTATTCTTCCACTAAAACCGGATTCCAAACCAAATATACCCTATGCCCCGATAAAATCGACCATGTCGAGAAAATGCGTCAAACCATTGCCCGTTTTCCGCCTCAGAATGTCATTTTGGCCACCGACGATGACCGCGAAGGCGAGGCGATTGCCTGGCATATTTGCCAAGTATTCCATCTCCCCGTCGAAACCACGCATCGGATTATTTTCCATTCCATTACCTATGAATCCATCTTGGAAGCCGTGAAACATCCCCGAACCATTGACATGAATCTGGTCCACGCCCAGCAAACACGGCAAATCTTGGACGTCATTGTCGGATTCAAAATCTCCCCCTTTTTATGGCGTCATGTTGGCAATCCCAATAAATCCCAGAGCCTTTCCGCCGGGCGTTGTCAGACACCCGCTTTACGTCTGGTCTATGACGCGCATCTCGTCGCAGCCAGTGCTGCTGATGCTGCTCAAACCAAATCCGGAGACCAGGGGAAATACAAAATCCGTGCCTATTTCCTGACGATGAATTTGGAATTCAATACCGATACCACATTCGCGACTGGCAAACAAGTACAGGAATTCCTGGAATCCTCGCTACCCGAAAACGTGCATCATTTGCTACCTATCGAGAAATCCAAAGAATATTCTCAAGCCCCTCCCGCCCCATTCCATACGTCGCATTTATTACAGGTCGCCAATCAGAAACTGGGACTTTCCCCCAAACTCACCATGACACTATGCCAACAATTATATCAGGAAGGTCATATTACCTATATGCGTACGGATTCCAAAACTTATTCCCCGGAATTCCAGAGCCAGGTCCAGGACTTCATTCAACAAAAATATGGCGCCAATTATGGAAGCGCTGGCGGCGGAGGGGCATCAGGAATCTCTGCCAAATCTTCCGCCACGAAAAAAGGGGGAGTTGCTCCGCAAGAAGCGCATGAGGCCATTCGTCCAACACATATTGAGACCATGGGATATTTATCCACTGCC
>Ga0187844_10003530_pt1 | contig 10423 bp, 11 predicted proteins | sample SpaLakP09_SKY_50_FD_134517 | JGI IMG/M metagenome (GOLD analysis project Ga0187844, IMG submission 134517) | Oligotrophic lake water microbial communities from Sparkling Lake, Wisconsin, USA - SP09_SKY_50 | ecosystem: Environmental > Aquatic > Freshwater > Lake | place: USA: Sparkling Lake...
CAGTCTGGGCATGGATGTGGAAGAGGAAGTGGCCGTGGCTGGGGAAGAACTGGCCGTGGTTCCACTGGCGCAGGTGATCTTCCAGCCGGCCTCCGAGGATGAACTGGCAGCCCATCAGGAAACGCTGGCCGGACTGGATAAAGCCGTGAAGGGCCAGTGTATCTGGACGGCGCTGACGACTCCGCCTGCGCCTGCTGCCTGAGATACGAATTTCATCTTCCCTGGAAGATGAATGTGTGGCATAATACGCCCCGCTTCGGGAGGTTAGCTCAGGGGTAGAGCACTGCATTCACACTGCAGGGGTCGCAAGTTCGAAACTTGCACTTCCCACCAAAAATATCGTTCTAAATCAAAGACTTAGAGATTTACTGCTCAGTTTTTGCAAAATTTGGGGCAAATTTGGGGCAATGCGCTGTCCTGAATAACTAGAAACCGGCTTAGGCCGGTTTTTGCTTTTTGCGGCCATTTAAATTACCGTAAATCATCTCGCCCTCTTAGGATTGCTCCGCCAATAACAATGCAGCAGGAGCTTATGCCGGTACGTGCCCAAGTTCCCTTGTCCTAGCTCCAATGCCCCCTTTTCACTCACTGCGATTTCAACTGGGCCATTTGTTGGCCGCACCACATTTCCGTGGCTTTCATGCAAAACCGCCGCCCTAGTGTGTGAGAATTAACGTATTTTCCAGATGTACAAAATGTTATCCTCAGATACATTCTAGGAGTTTACTAGTAAGCATCCGCTTCAGTCTGTTAGTTATGATCTTGGGAGCTCGGACAATTTCATACCTTCGATGCGATAACACTAGTTATATTGATGAGGTAACAGCCAAAGCCATAACTTGTAATCTCCATTTAAATTTCCCTCTAAATTCAAATCTTCATAAAAATGGATGAACGACAAACCCAAGATCTCAGACGCGCGGTTCGACTTTTAGAAAATCCAAGCATTGGCGCTAAAGTTGCCGATATAGTTGGTACTCCCATAGAAAAAGCAATCGCCTTGTTGCCGAATAAAGCCCAAGATGCAATTGGCAATGCCACCCAGAAAGCCATTCTGGCCGCACTTAAAGTTGCAACGAAAACAATGGACCACCATGATCCAAAATCTGGCAACGTGGCGCCAGAATCGTCAGACTGGCGGCATTTGGGCACAGTTGCTGCAACAGGGGCGGCCGGTGGATTTTTCGGGGCATGGGGATTAGCTTTCGAGGTGCCCATTACAACGACAGTTATGATGCGCTCGATCGCTGACATAGCACGAAGTGAAAATTCGGACTTAAGTGAAGTAGATATACAACTTGAGTGCGTCAAGGTCTTGGCAATAGGAGGTCGGTCCTCTAGTGATGATGCGAGCGATGTTGGCTATTTTGTCGCACGAGAGGCATTGGCTCGCGCCACTGCAGAGGCTGCTGCACATATTGCCAAACACGGTATTGATAAGGAAGGTGCTCCAGCATTGGTCAGGTTAATTGTTGCAATTGCCGAGCGATACTCGATCAATATAACTGAAAAAGCTGCTGCTCAAGCAGTTCCTGTCATTGGGGCTGCGGCAGGCGCCATCATCAACACGGTATTCATGGACCATTTCCAGGATATGGCCAGAGGGCATTTCACGGTACTTCGGCTCGAAAAGGAGCTTGGAGTTGATTTAGTCAGGAAAAAATATCTTGAGCTGCGTGAAGCGGCTGCCTAATTAACTTAAGTTTTTGACGCCACTTATTGTTGACCTGCAGTGGCGGCAGAAACCGGCCCGTAGCCGCCGTTGCTATATCGAAAGGCATGGAATGATTATTGAATGTTCGAACTGTCGGCAATACGTAGACGCAAAGGAAATCGGATCTTATTGGCGTCACTTCGACGGCCGGGAGCCCTCACGCCTTTATACTCTGCTGGATTGCACTACTTGCCATGAACCAATTCTGGTTGGTCAAACCAATATAGGGAATATGGCGGAGGGCGACAATTGGGACACTCCTTTTGTGGTCTTTCCTCAAGGGGACATTCGAGTAAATCCAAGTGCCCCTGTTGAAATTAGAACTGCCTTTCAGGAAGCGTGCACCTGCTATCGTGCACAGGCGTACACTGCATCAGCAATAATGTGTCGAAAAACGCTAGAAGGTATTTGCGCGGCCCATGGCGTCGAGGAACGTAACCTTAGCGCGTCGTTGAAGATGATGAAAGAACAGGCACTCATAGATGACCGCCTTTTTGAATGGTCGGATGCTCTGCGTGTGGTAGGCAATGAAGCGGCTCATGGAGTTAATAACGCCATTTCTCAGCCGGATGCTAAAGATGCAATCGAATTTACAAATGCTATTCTTGATTATCTATTTTCATATCGAGATCGATTTGAGCAATTCAAAAAACGCCGAAGTAACGCGACATAGAAGATAATATTTTGCGGCTTGATCTTTCTGACCAGTTGTGATCAGCTTTGAATTGAAAATAGTTTTAACAGAAAATTAATAATATTGCACCGAGTTGATTCCATGAAAAATTACCTTCATTCAGCCATTGACACTATTTATAGAAAAGATGATGAACTAATTATTATTGGTCTCACTGGAAGAACTGGAAGTGGATGTTCCACAGTTGCGAAAATACTTTGCTCTAATAAGGAAGATATTCGCCACTCATTAACAGATTCAGTTGCATCAAGCAATGACTCAAGAAAGAGTAGAATTATTGCTCATCATTTCAGTCTGACGTGGGAGAAATTCCAACTTATACAGGTTAGATCCGTAATTACCTTGCTCTTAGCAGAACAAAATACGTTGTGTGTTTTGAATAAAATTAAAGATTGGTTGAAAGATGATGATATTAATTTTTCTAAACTTGAAGAAAAGCTTCAATATTTGAAAATACAGCATGAAGATAATGTATCAAGCAAAAATCCATCTGAGCAAATTCAGTTTTTCACCGTTTCCCTTCCTAGACTGTGCGAAGAAATACGTCAAGTTTTAGGTGAGGGAGCGTTTATAAGGCTTTACCAGGAAATTGGCCGAAATATCAGAATTTCCGGATCGCCGTTGGACAGCAATCTAATAGAAGGAAAATTTTTCACCCTTGCAGAAAAAATTAATTCAATAATCAAATTGATTGTTAAAGCAAATAAAGATCTGAAAAAAAATACTTTAATAGTTATTGATGCAATCAGAAGTCCATTAGAAGCAATATTTTTTCAGGATCGCTACGCAGCGTTCTATCTTGCTGCCGTAGCATGTCCAGATGCACAACGCCGTCGACGGTTGCATAGTCTTGATTTTTCAGATAGTGATTTGGCAAGAGTGGATAAAGAGGAATATGGGGAGCGCGATCTTGAAGATACAAGTACATATTCCGTTCAGGATATTCAAGCATGTATCCAACGTGCTGATATTTACATAAGCAATCCTGATGAAAATAATGTTGTTTCGCATTTCAAATATTTATCTAATCAATTAATTCGCTTTGTCTCCTTAATGAAGCGACCGGGTATAGTTACTCCCACACCAATTGAGAGGTGTATGCAGTTAGCATATACTGCAAAATTGAATTCTGGATGTATATCTCGACAAGTAGGAGCTGCCATAACAAATGCCACGTATTCCGTACAAGCAATTGGATGGAATGATGTTCCTACTGGTCATGTACCTTGCATATTGCGCAACAGAGAAGATCTCTTGAATGGAATAGATCAGACGGCTTATAGTGAGTACGAAAAATCTGAACAGCGGTATGTCTCAAAATTTAAAGAAAATACAACGAAATACATCGCCATAAAAAGTACGGGGAGAAATATTTCTTATTGTTTTAAATCTGAATACATTGGATTAACTGGTGTAAAAAATCAAGTTCATACGCGATCTCTTCATGCGGAGGAAAATGCATTTTTGCAACTATCAAAGAATGGAGGGATAGGTATTGTTGGAGGTATCCTGTTTACTACCGCGAGTCCATGTGAACTTTGTTCAAAGAAAGCCTATCAGTTGGGGATTTCTAAGATTTATTATATAGACCCCTATCCGGGAATTGCTATTCCACATATATTGCAAGGTGGGGTAAATAATCCAAAATTACTATTGTTCTATGGCGCAATTGGTAGGGCGTTTCACAAGTTATACAACCCAATCTTGCCATATAAGGACGAACTCAATACGCTGGTTGCCGCTCAATCGTAAAGTTAGCAAGTTTGTGATTAAAGAGGAATAAAATCAATGCGCTGGGCATTCTTCCGGCAATTTATGCACGGGGACCGCTAAGTAGTTGCTAACTTCCGCTTTGGAGTCTCAGCAGCAGGCCAAGCCTGATCGGTATCCTCTGAGGATACCTGATGCTTTTTGCACTTATTTAAATTTTGGAAACTCATTCCGCCGTTTTGGATTGCACTGCCGGTAGAGTTTTAACAGGCGCTGACGCCTGTTGTAGTCGAGTCCTGCACTGACCCACTTACCATAATTGCGCGTCACCATTGTCGTGTCGATGTGCCCCATCTGTTGCGCAACATACATCTGGTTCGCCCCTAGCATCAGTAAATTCGAAGCAAAGGTATGTCTGGTCTGATAGGGATTGCGAAAGCGTACGCTGGCGAGGGTGAGTATTTCCTTCCAGCGCTTATAGATGGGTTTATCGCCCGCCCATTGATTGCGCGTGACCGGATTCAGGAATACCAGACCGCTGTCCCCTTCAGTATGAGGCCGCTGCGCCATCACGGCGTCTAGCGCACCAACTCGCAAGTCGATATGACGCAATCCCGCAGGAGTCTTGGCGGTATCCTTGTTCCCGCCATCGACAAACGCTCGATCCACGCCGACATAATATTGTGATGCGCATACAGAGCGCCATTGCAGCGCGATATATTCTGATGGCCGCATGCCTGTACAGAATGCGAATAGCAGCATATTACGGTCTTCCTCGCGGGTACATGCAGCTAAAATTGCGTCGATTTCGTCAATATTGAATGGATCCGCTTTGAAGGCACTCGTGCGCTGTGAGCGGCTGAGTATTTTTCCCAGTTTGATACTGTCAAAAGGACTGGTCTCCAGAACCTCTTCTGCTACGCCGAGCTCGATCGCATTACGCATCGGCGTCAGGATAAGTTGTATCGTTTTCCGTTTCGTCGTCATCGACATGATCCATGTACGTAGATCGCGCGTAGTCAGCTGTTGTGCGGGGAGCGATTCCCATTTTGGAAATAGATGGTCGCGCGCGATTTGCTGGTAACACAGGAAAGTAGAGTATTCAAGATTGCGTTCTGCGATCAATAAATAGTCTGTTAGCAGATCCCCGACGGTGACCACCTTTGTCGCTGGCGGATCTATGATCACAGGTTGCCTGAGAGCTTTCGCGATCTTCGAATTAGGGAAGTATTCGCAGTAGTTAAACTGGCCCCGTTCGATTGCGTTGACAATTTCCCCCTGCAGCCGCCGTGCATAGGAGATATTGTTCTTCGTATGGCTGAGCTTGAGGGTTTCACGGCATCGCTTTCCCTGATACTGGAAAACGATGCGTATCGTTTCACTATGCTGGCCCTTACGGAGTTCTATGCCTGTGCCGCTAGACCGTGCTCCCATGTTTCCACCCATTTTTCTACAGCAGGCAAATTAATCCACAACATCTCATCCACAACCTTGCATTGCCAGCCGTCGCGCCATTTTCCTGCGCGGCGCCGTGCGTGCACGGATGCAGCGGTGTCACCGGTGAGTTCCTCGTATTTTTTTACCTTAACCCACATGACCGGATGATTCATTTGACACCTCCGCATTCGCTGTTGTTCCGACGGACCATTTGATGATGCTCAGCACTTGCGTTCATGCCGGACTGTATTGGCGTCATGCTGCCGGTATTTGTCGCGTTCTGAGCGCTGCATGCGATCGCAGCTTCATGCAGCGCCGCACGGAAATTGTGGACAGCGTACATCGGCACGCGTTCGCGCTTTGATCGTTGCGGACTGATCTCGCCACTATACGAGGTCTGTACTTCGCTCATATCCGGTTCGAGTGCAACCGCGAGGGCATAGCCCTCGCCATCGGAACAAAAAAGCAAAGCACCGCCCGCACCGCGAGCTATCGCGACATCGACGGCATCGCGCAGTCTTTCCAGTCCCTTCCTGTCGCCGACGATTGCGGCGATGTCATCGAAGCGCGTTGGACTCCTGAAGTGCAGCATGTAGTCGCTCATTTTCATCTCCTGTTGTTCTGCTGGCCCTTCAGCCAGCAATCACTATGTCGAAACTGACGCTTCCAGTATGGTGTGCCTGTGTGGTGGGACCAATCGAATTCAGCACGGTATATCGAATAGATCAATGCGTGCCGATCGACAATTCTCCAGGGCGCTTTTAGCGGCTAAAAATGCTTAGGCGTGCTGCGCGACTTTGATCGGGATCAATGCTGCCAACGGCAGGGAAAGCAGGATGGACACAGTAACCGCGTTTATTGGCCGGAGGCTGAAGTGGCACGCATTATTCGATTTCCCGTTCCGAAACGGCCGCTTCCACGGACGGATCCGGTCAGGCCTGCTCTGGCTGCTGCGTCACCGCGAAGTGAAGCAAGTCGTGCACAGTCAAACTCAGTGAACAGCCTGCTTTCGAATATCCTGATATACATCTTTGGTTCAGTGATCGGAATTCCATTGATTGTGTTCTTCATGCTTGTGCTGCAGCCAGCCTTCTATTTGCTGCTAGCGCTTGCCATGCTGGATGTCATCATTCAACTGCTGCGCATGGTGTTCATTGGGGGCTGGGCCATCGCAATCGGGTTGCTGCACTTCGCCGTGATCGGTGCGGTTCTAGGTTTCGGATCGTGGCTGGTTCAGTCGCTTTCGCGCTGGCTAAGCCGATGATGCTCGCGCGGGCGGAGGCGCCGTGAAGACATCGTCAGTATCCAAGGCGGCAGCAAAGCCGAAAGCTGAGAAGGGGGATGCACTACTGGCGCCTGGAAGCGGTGCGGCAGGAAGCGGTGATGATCATTTGGCCCCGCTCGCGGGACCATTGTCGCTGCCGCTCGCACTCATCGATGAGGATCCGCAGCAACCCAGAACTGCCGACAATCCGGGCTTTTCGAAGAAGAGCTTAGGCGAATTAGCTTCGTCAATCGGCCTGCGCGGCATTAAGACCCCGATCTCGGTGCGCGAGCATCCTGACTTGGCGGGTAGATATCTTGTCAATCACGGGGCGCGTCGCCTGCGGGGCGCGCGCTTGGCTGGCCTGCAGTGCATTCCCGCCTTTATTGACAATGACTACAGCGAGGCAGATCAAGTGATCGAGAATCTCCATCGCAACGAGCTGACCGCGCGCGAGATTGCCGACTTTATTGGACGCGAGCTGGCCAAAGGCAAGCGCAAAGGGGAGGTCGCCAGCATGCTGAGCAAGTCGCCCGCGTTTGTTTCTCAGCACGCTGCGTTGCTTGACTTGCCCGAGCCGTTGGCCAGGGCATTCGGCGCAGGGCGGGTGCGCGACGTCACGCTGCTTAACGAATTGCTGGCGGCGTATAAGCTGATGCCCGCTGCGGTGGAGCGCTGGCTGTTTGACGAGCAGCAGGAGATTACACGTGGAACGGTACGCTTGCTACGTGCCTTTTTATCTGAGACGCGTATTTCTTCAGGAGTGCCCGCGGGAAAATTGTCAGTGCAGAGCAAATTGCCGGAGGAAGAAGGCCAAGCCTCTGCGAGCGCTACGTTCCATGGGACTGTGCAGGTAGTCCATCTGGACAGCCCAGCCTATTTGCTTCTGCGTCGGAGGCCAGCGCATGCCACATCCGCTTGGATCCGTTATATCGCTGATGGCGCGGTTGCCGAGGTGCCGCTGTCCGAACTTGTACTAGTGGCGTTGCTGGATGGGACGCAGCGCACGGGATAGGCGCGACAGTCGATAGGAATAATATTCTTATTCTTCTTACCGCCACTTTGATTTTACACAAAAGCCTGCCGACAAATGGCGTTACCCTGAATTGTCGAAGTGGAGGGTATGATGAAGGCGAATAGCGAAAGCATGGAACGCATTATTAGTGCGGCGGATAGCCTGTTTGAACAGGCCGGACGCGCCGCTTTCCCGTCGGTTGATGCCGTGCGCAAGCTAGCGCGTGTGAACATGAACGATGCAAGCAGTGCGATGAAGGAGTGGCGCCGCAATCAGCTGGGAAGGACCTTGCCGGTGCCGGTGCGGATACCTGACGCGGTCCAGCGCATTCATGCCGATGCCCTGGCCGCGCTGTGGCTGGCCGCACAGGAGACTGCAGGCGAAGCTTTGGCATCGCTATCGGCGGCGTGGGATGTTGAGCGGGCCGAGCTGGAACAGCTGAACAGGGAGATGGCTGATGCTTTTGAGACTCAGGCCATTGAATTGCGCCAGGCTTGCAACGAAGCGCAGAGCCAGTCAGAACAGGCAAGTAAGGCCGAAGCGCGGTGCGGCGAGCTCTCGGCCGAATTCCGTGCGGAGCAGGGGCGGCGGCATGCCGAATGGGAGCGCATGGCGCAGACGCTGGTGTCACCCTATATTCAGCAGATGGCGGAACTCAAGACGAACCACGCTCAGGAGCGCAGGCGCCTGCGTGAAAAGCTGCAGTCGGCATATAGCCAGCTGCACGAGTCTCAAGTTTGCGAGGCCGTGATGCGAGGGAAATATGAGGAGAGCAAGGAGCTGTACCGGCAGTCCAAGATGAGCTCCGGAGAGGCGATTTCACGCACGAATAAGGGCGGATCCACGCACAGGGCGGCTTAACCCTAGCATTGAAAGGCGGGAGTGCAGGCATGGAATATCGCGTTCTGGTAATGAATGGCCAGCGATTATTACAGAGCATACGTGAGGGAAAATGGATTACGGACAAGGTCGATAAGGCCGGGGCCATCCAGCCCGGCATTTATCCGCTGAGTCACGTTCCCGCTGCTGGCCGGTCCCAGCGTCATCAGGGGGTCATCATCCATGTTGACCGGGAGCACGTCTACCAGAAGTCTGGCAAGTCGCTCGTCCGGCATGAAGTGCGTGAATTCACAGTAATTCCACCAGCCGGACAGCTTGTGGACATCTTCTATCAGGACGGCATGGCGCATGTTGTTAAAGCTTCTAATGTGCTTGGTAAAGGTGTCCGGCGGTAGAGAATTCCCGCACCTGCTTCTTCAGGGATGTGCCGTTGTGCTCAAGTGCCAGTGGCTCAGATGTGCCGCGTCGACTTGTACACGGGCCGGCTTAACCCAGGCGGAAATTCCGGGGATAGCGATCGACGGTGAACCCGAAAATCGCCCATCTACCAAAGCCAGCTTGATGAATGACGGGCCGATGTAAATAACACGCGTGGTGGGAGCTTGCGCTTCGGTATCTAGCAAGGTTCGGTTGGCTGTGATCCAGGCCTGGAGCGCGGCCAGTTGCGGTTTCTGTGAAGTGTTGCTGACCACTTCCTGACGGGCTGCAGCAATCATCTGCTGTATGGCCGTTCCATTGTGTTGCCCGCCAAGTGCATCGGAGTATCCCCCCAGCCCATCGGCATACCGCAAATCCAGCTGTTGGCCATCGCTGTGGCCGCTATGACCGAGGATTGAGCGGCCAGTTACTGTCTGGGTAATATGCTGGGCACTGATGTCGTCGAATCGATAGGCGCGTGCTTGCAACCAGTCGATAGTCTGTTGCGTAGACCAGGAATCTCCGCCCGCATCTCGATTGCCGTAGCGGCGTGCGCCTAAGCCGGCTTCGTTGTTAGCAAGGAAGAGTGGTGTGTATGCTACTTCTCCGTTAAACGAGACTTGGCCACCTTCTTTCGGGTCGGAAGTCACAGCTATATCCTGCACCTTAGCTTTGATGCGCACAGTGACGGCAACCTTGCTATTTGTTTTGGAAGCGGCGAAGGCAGGTAGCGAAATACCGGTAAAGCTGATCTTGCCATTCTCAACTGTATTCGCTTGATCTAGCAGGTTGTCACTGGAGAAAGCCGGGATGGCGCCGTCGGCCGATACGCCAATGTTGACCTCGGTAATTGCGGCATCGGCTGGTGTATAGTTTATTTCCATCGGCAAGGTATGGGTTGCATCGGCTCCATTGAGTGTGACTGATAAGTATGGACCGGCCAGATTGCCTTGCAGCTTAATCGGTTGAAGTTCCGGGTGTCCATCCTTGTTAGGCGAGAGAAATTTTGCATCGGTCACGGACAACGCCGCGCATGCGGTGCTCATTTCCACCAAAGTTCCTGTGGGCAGCAGACTGTCGCCGATATTGGTGGCGCTGACCGTACCTCCGACCGTTAGCGGACCATCTTTGGTCGCGGCGCTCACGTCCACGCAGAGGGTTTTAGTGATGGTGCCCTGCATGTAGTGCGACTGGTTGACCGAGCCGCTGGTGAGATAGCCCCCTGATTCACCGGACACAGCCTATGCGTTATTCTTACGGAGAGGAATAGGACTGTGCATATGACTAGGAACAAGCAAACAATCGAGGTAGTTACGTTGAGCCAGGAGCGCC
>Ga0187844_10003531_pt1 | contig 10422 bp, 12 predicted proteins | sample SpaLakP09_SKY_50_FD_134517 | JGI IMG/M metagenome (GOLD analysis project Ga0187844, IMG submission 134517) | Oligotrophic lake water microbial communities from Sparkling Lake, Wisconsin, USA - SP09_SKY_50 | ecosystem: Environmental > Aquatic > Freshwater > Lake | place: USA: Sparkling Lake...
TAGATGATTATTATAGACGTATTCGTCAATGTATTCTTGAAAAACGTGTTTCGCAAAAAGGTCAAAAATATTTGCATATTCATACCCATGGTGCAGGTCATGGTAGCGGCAACCGTGCTTTTGGATTTACGTCGGCGTTTATTACTAGGGTAGTCGCATTACAACTTGCAGAATTACACCAAAAAAAGGTAGAAGATATTTTGATTGAATCAGGTAAAAGTATATCCATTAAAAACGAATATTTATAAATTTTCTACTACAGCATTTACCATATACAGAGAATACAAGATTTCAAGAGGATATTCATTTTCTTTTGATGATTGAAATGCAACATCTAATTCGTTAACTGTTACGTATTCATCTTTTATGTTTAATTCTTTTATTTTGCTGGATATATGATTTAGAAGTTCTGTAGGTGAATAGTGGTTATTTTCTTCTGTTTCAATATTGCAATTTTTTTGTTGAAACAGATAACTATCATAGACGTGAAGTTTTAATTCTTCTAACCATTGGTTCATTTCTAAAAATGTTCGATGGTTGGATATAAGAGAATGCACTTTGGCATTGGTCATTTGATATTGCATGGCTTTTTTACCAGAGCCTTTGTGCAACACACATCTCCATTTGAATACAGATTGTTCAAAATCAGAAGTAATGTTGTCTAATTCAACACGTAGTTGATTCAGTTTAAGATAGGGAACATGCACGTGAAATTTGCTGTTTAGTTTTTTAGGAGAAGAAATATAATTAGCAAATAACGGTGTTTTCAAATCATTTAAATTGACTTTACATTTTACTAACACTCGTTCCTTCTTCACCAACATGAGTTTCATCTCATGTTTGATAGCGTTTGCTAATGCCATAGACAAATGGACACAAACGGCGTTTCCAATTTGTCTATGTTTGGAATTACTGTTGGTGCCAATAAATTGGTAATCAATTGGAAATCCCATCAAACAGGCTAATTCGCGAATGGTTGGAGCTCGATAGTTGGTTGAATTTTCTTTTTGGAAGATGATAGATTCGCGAGAACAATAGGATTCAGTAGCCATAAAGGTTCTGCAAAGACGGTCCACACGGTCTGGAAAATCCATTTTACCCATAAACCCATGGTCTATTTTCAAACGCTTTGCTTTATCAGCCCATTCTTTAGGTATTTCACTATCGTAAAAATGGTCGGTTACATGACTACTTTGCAATGTCAATGGGAAAGAGGGGTCTGAAATCGTCTGCTTCATATTCTGTAAAGGAGGACCTAATGCATCTAGTATAGTTTTCATGTGGGTAGGACATTCATTAGTTACTTCAGGTAAAATATAATTTCCGACGATAGCACGTTTCCTACCTTGGGGACTACCGTAATCGGATGCAAGTAATATATTTTTGCAAGGAATGAGTAAATCAGGTAAGGAAGGGTCTAACCCTAATTCGGCAGCTGTATATTTATCTTTTATAAATTCTAAACTGTTGGGAACGTTTTCCATTATCCAATATTTCAACCGACTGTTTGGTTTGGATTGTTTGTACAGAACAATTTTTAAATACTGATGGATTAATTGAAGTCCAAGAGTTTTATCTGCTTTGCCACTTACGTTCGAATTGGAAAAGGAAACACACGGAGGTGACCCAACAATAATGTCTGTATCAGGAACAATAGAATCTATTTGGTCAATATCCAAAATATTCATGCAGACTGTTTTACAATGTGGGTGGTTATGTTCATGAGTGATATGGGCTGGTTTCCAACAATCTAGACCGAACACAACATCAAATCCTTCTTGGTAAAACCCTTCTGAAAACCCACCTGCACCACAAAAGAAATCCGCTACTGTAATTCCATTTGTATTTTCATTTTGTTGAATGATAGGTTGGGATGGCTGCAATAATTGAATAATTTCATCCTTTTTCATGCTGATATAACCTTTCTTATTTTGCTCTTTACATAGGACAATTAGTTCAGCACGTGTTTTATTTGAATACTCCATTGATATAGTATAGGTAATCTATTTAATTATTTTCAATTTTATAGCATATTAAAAATACGGTGATAGATAAAGTAGAATGAAGTTTGGATATTTATTTTTTCTGAATCCATCGTTTATCAAAAATATAGACAAACCTGTTTGCAAAGATTGTAAATATTTCAAGTATGACGCTATTTACAATGATTACAATTTTGGAAAATGCGGAGTGTTTGGAACGAAAGATTTAATTACTGGTAAGATTACGTTTGAAGATGTCATGGTGGCAAGACGCATTGATTGCGGGGTAAATGGCACTTATTTTGAACCAATATCATCATAACTACAATATACATAAAATAAGCAATTATTGGAAACCATTGTATGTTCGGTTGTAATTTGGTAGTTCCACTTCTGTTTCGAAGATATTTAATACAATACGTGTCAATACACGTTGTACTAAATAAATTATATTTTTTGGTCAACAAACTAAAAATGGATTGGTCATGTCGATGTTCTTTAAATTCTGGATAATTGGGTAATATAGATGGACTATCATCTATCGCATGATAATCACATGCCAACATGTACCATTCTTTTACTAAACTTCTCGTTTCATCACAAACATATATCAATAATGCACCTGCTTCGCGTTGATTCGTATTCAAATATTCATCTTTATCCATATCCAAAAAATCAATTAAATCACGTTTGTTCCATACTTTTTCTAGGCATTTAGTATCGCACCCCATAATTTTATCTTGTTTGACAATCTCTACGTAGTCAATCAAATATTTCTTTTCGGAAAGGTCAAGCTCGCAACCACAGTCTAGGTAAAGTAGAATATCCCCCTCTTTCATATGGTTCATTGTTTTCAAAATAAGATATGGTTTCCATAACCAATACCCAAACCCGCGTTTATGTTTGGTAATAAATGCTCCGTGTTGTTTCCAAAACAATTCATCTTTTTTCAAGTATGCACCAGTATAAGCAGTGATAGTTGTAAATAAGTTAAATGGGTAAGCTTGATTGCATAAACGAATTGCAGCGTCTATATAATTAGCATGACTTCCAAAAGTAATAAAATACATAATACATATGTATATTTTTGTATTCAAATCGTTTAAAAATATATGAATATATAGTATGCCAACGAAACGTAGACATTCTAAACAACGTACACGAAAAAATAATAAACAATCCTGTATTTGTATCATAAGTACAAAAAATCCAAACCATATATTGATAAAAACCATACAAAATGTAAAGTTATATTATCCAGAATTTAAAATTGTAGTGGTTGACAGCGATTCAACGAATTTTGAATATTTTAAATTAGTTCCAGATGATGTAAAAATTGAATATTGTAAAAATAAAAATTGGGAATTGGGAGCATGGTGTTACGCATTTGAAAAATACAATAATTATGACGTCTACATGTTTATTCAAGATTCATTAACACCCATCAAACGAATTCCTAATTTAAATGCCAAACCTAACCAATTGTATTCATTTCATTACCAAGCAAAAATATCGGATGGCGGATATTTTGATGTATTGAAAAAAATTTACAAAGATACAGATTTATCTTTTATCTCTAAATTAGACCCAAACACTCCTATAGTAGGGACGGCGCATACATCGTTCATAACCAATAAAGAGAATGTCTATACTATATTACAATTAGAAAATGTATACAAGGAAAAAAAGATTAAAAAAACAAAAGTTCATTCATGGTTATCGGAACGTTGTGGCGGTTTAATGGCAGAACGTAACAATAATAAACGGTATGATATTACTGCCTATTTCAAAAAACAATCCTTACATAGGGAATGATATTACAATAACATAAACCGTTGTTTTTTAAAGAATTCTTTACTTGGTGTTTCTGTCAAGATACCGTTTGCCCATATTCCGTACCTTTCTTCATTCACGTCCTCATTATCCAACACTAAATGGTAATAAGTGTACTTTATATTGTTTTTTATCGGTTTGAATTGGTTAGAAACAGCAGCCAAAAGCAAATATTTATTGTCCAATTTCGGGGTTGGTCCCCAAAACAACTGTTCGTTCAATACCCTTTCTTCATCGGATATTTCATCCACTAATATGGAATGACCTCCTGTTACTATCAAATCTGCAATCAATCCATTCATATCTGTCTTTTCCATTTTGTACATGCATTTTTTGAAAATAGTTGGTGTGTTGATAAATACATTTTTTCCAATCATATCTATTTTGCGGTAGCCATGTTTAAATGTTTTTACGAAATCACCCGGTTTCAACAATTCGATACGAATGTACTGGTCTACCATTTGCTTGTTCATATACAATATCTTTGTTCCCTCGTTGAAACATACAACTTCAGCTTGTAATCTACCCAAAAAATAATATGGAATTGTTCCGTTTGGACCATCTTGATTACCTGGACATGTAATAACTATATTTAATGGAAAAATGGATAACGGTAGACCATTAGTTATAGTAAATGTTACTGATTTTCTATCTGAACTAATTGTACCAGTTCCACCATATTGAACACCTCCAATGTATAATGTCCATGCTGAATAACCAGTAACAGATGGTATTATATTTGTAAATGTTCCACCAGTTCCAGTAGTACCATTATTTTGATAATTATAAGTTAATGTAAATGTATTGTATATATCTGTATCAGGTGGAATATATACATCTCCTGCAATTTGCATACTATTTGCTATTAGAATGTTTCTTGCATCTTGATTTGAATATATTAAACAATTTGTAGTAAAAAAAGCAGTAGGAGATGTCCATGTTTGGGTAGACCATCCTTGTAAAGTTGCATCATAATCTGAAATCGTCATGGAATTATAAGATACAAGGTTTTGTACTATAGTACTTGGTACATCATCTGAGTTTCGTGTATCTGTAAACATATTTTGCATATCAGTTTGAGACACATTCCAAGTACTTAAATTTGAACTAAAAGAAGATGCATTGGAAAACATATTAACCATGCTCGTACACGCTGATACGTTCCATGAACTTAAATCTGAAGTAAAATTAAAAGCATTTACAAACATATCTTGCATATTCGTAACAGTCGATGTATTCCATCCACTTATATTGCAATTAAAATTAAAAGCATTTACAAACATACCTTGCATATTAATAGGATTTGTTGATAACGACAAACTTAATGCATTACTAACGCCAGGGGCAGCCCCATTATTAAAATCATACGCATCATAAAACATGTTTGAAAAATTTACAACATTCGATACATTCCAATTTAAAGAACCACTACCATTATTAAATACACTAGCATTTTGAAACATACTTTGCATAGTTGTAACATTTGAAAAATTCCATGTATTTATATTTTGATTAAAACTAGATGCACCTTGAAATGTTGAAATCATTTCAGTAATATTATCGGGACTAGTTCCAAAATTAGTTGGAACATCAGATAAATTATTACAGTTATAAAATGCCCAATTTAAAGTAGTCAATCCCATTGTGTAGCCGTTAGTAAGTACTTGAGTTAAAAATGAATTTGCAAATTCATTTGTTATAGTAGTATAATAACTAGTAAGTCCAGGTAAGCTAGTCAAAATTCCAAAATTAGCTTCTAACCCAATTGTCCATTGTCCAACGTCGGTTGTATATGTAGGAAAAGGTGTTGGATATACACCTACGTAAGTCATTGTAGTTATATTATTGCCGGGGCCTAGGTAGAAACCTACATTAGTACCTGTGACATATGTAGCTATAATGGCATACGCATCAGTTTCACCGACAAAATAAGGATTAGTAAAATAATAATAAAGAAAAGACATATAATATATAAATAAAATAGTTGTTAAACATTATAAATAGTATATTATATGTTTAGTCAGTATAAATTTACAATAACATAAACCGTTGTTTTAATGAAATTGTAGTTTTCATAGTTATTTAAATATATTTCAAGTGTTAACATATATGAAAAAAACGTTCATTCAAATTGTGAAAGATGTATTACCCCGTCGTAAATTCATACATAGACATGAAAATTGCATCATGTATGAATTATCAGGTGCAGAATTATTAACCATTCATGATAAGTTTACCATTCCAAGTTATCAAGTGGAAATCAACAGAACCAAAGTAAATGCAATGCAACGAGACTTTTTTACCAACCACGATTTTTTTCATTTAAAAAATAACATAGTGTTCGGAGTTCTACCTTACAACCAAGAAACCATTTACATTATTGATGGCCAACATCGGTTTGATATGCTGAAACAATTGCAATCTAATTTGAGTTCTTTCATCACCAATCAAGATTTCAAATTCAACGTTTACTTTTTTAACATTATCAATGATGAATACCAGTTATCCCTGTTCCGCGAATTGAACCATGATTCCTATAAAAACCAAGAGTTTATATCGCTTGGAGCAACGATTGGGAAACGCGTGTACGATGTGTGTGAAATATTGAAGCAACATTATGTTTTTTCCCCAAAACGCACCTTTAAAGAAAATGATAAAATATATACACTGAAAGAATTTATGCACAAAATTCATCCTTATTTGTTGACCAAAAACAATGCAGAAGAAGTAGCAGACGATATTCACGCCAAACTTAAATTGTTCAAAGAACATGTAGATTGGTTTACTGTGAAACCAGAAGAAGAAGAATACTACAAGCGCGGGTCATGGTTATCTCTTACCCGTTTGAATTTTGTTGAATTTTTGTTGCACGATACTGTTCCTAACGTAATCCCGCTCCCATCCAAACGAATGATAACGACTGCTTTGCGTAAAAAAGTGTGGGACAAAGAATTTGGAACTCAGATGGAAGGTAAATGTCCTATTCGTAATTGTACCTCTGTGTTGTTCAAGGAACAAGATTCCGCGTTTCATTGCGGTCATATAATACCGAAATGCAGAGGTGGAGAAGATATCGTTGAAAATTTGCGACCTATCTGTGCCAATTGCAATGCACGAATGGGGTGCAGACATTGGGATGAATATGAAAAAAATATAGTATAAAAACAACTTATTGTTTATTATAAATGGATGCTAGAATCAGACGGTTCGAAAAAGAGAGACATATCATTCCTAGTATTCAAGTGAATGAAACGTATCAAAATATGCCGTTTGCACCTGGAGCAACTCTTACTATACCTACCAATTATCCATTTGTTCCTCCTTTGTTGAAAGTGAACGATATGTTTTATGTTCGTTATTTGGAAAATGAGTTTAAAATATTAAAACCTTTCTTAGAACAATATAAAATCAAACCATACAATTGTTGTTTGTGTTGTTCTAGTATTACGGGGGATAATTGGACACCCTGTTATGGAATCAAAGAAGTATGGAATGAATACAATCATTATAATTCTTTATTAAAGTTGGTGCATAAAACAAAACTGTGTTTAGAAAAGGTCGATATGGATGATTTAATTCACTCTACAATTATAAGTTACTTATTTCATATTTAGGAATTTATATAATTATATTGTATGGTAGACACTCCAAAGAAAAGATTTGTTATTCCTATGCCACCGTATCAAACGATAGATGCTGGAGTCCATGCAAGAGCTGGCATGATTGTACCTAAACTGCAACAACCGAATGTAACCCGTAGTGTTAGTGAAATGGATGCTGCACAAGGTTTACTAAATTTACAAAAAAAAGGAGGACGAAGCAGAAGAAATCGTACACGGCGGTCTCGTAAATCTAGGCGTAGACGTTAAATAATATTTTATTATACTATGTCTAAAAGTTGGGCAAATCCAACATGGTTTTTTTTCCATACGTTGATTGAAAAAATACATCCAAATCATTATTTGCTTATCAAAGATGAAGTAATGGCCCATATTAAAAAAATTTGTACAATGTTACCCTGTCCCGATTGCGCTCAACATGCAACGCAATTTATGAGTACGGTAAGAACTCCTCCTACAAAAGAAGAGTGTAAAAAAATGTTGTTTTATTTTCACAATTCAGTAAATAAAAATCTTAAAAAACCATTGTACAATTACGATGATATGAGCATGTACCAACGTGTCAATTTACTCGTATGTTACAAACTGTTTCGCGAACAATTTACAAAAAAAACAAATAATCCCAGAATGTTTTTAGATTCTATGAGTAGAACACGCTACATTCAAGAATTAGATGCATGGTTGCAAAAAAATAAATTATTGTAATTATTCAATATCTACATGGGTCAGCATGTGCCGTCTGCAACATTGACGTGTTAATCGCAGTTCATTCAGTACTTGTGCTTCAGGCGTTTCTTCTGTAAAGTCAATATGAAAATATTCAGGTATGTCCCCCTTTTTATCTTTTACCCGTTTTTCTTTCAGCTCGGCGACACGTTCTAGATACCATCGATATTTATCTCCAATCAATTTTCCGCAAGTGAAACAACGAACAGGGATAATCATTCTATAGTATCTAAAGATACAATTTATTCATATCAATTTTTATATTTAATTATTTATGTCTGAATTAAATGAAATGTATTTAGGGAATATAAAACCAACATGTGTTACTAAAAAATTAAATGGATACAAACAACAAGACATAAAACAACAAATTTATAGTGAACACCATTTTATTACAACAGAATTAGTATTGGAAAAATTGATTGTATGCAAAATGAAGTGTTTGTATTGTCAACAACCTATGTTATTTAAGTATGAACCGAACGATAAATTACAATGGACGTTGGACAGAATTGATAATCGAATGGGTCACAACAAAGACAATGTAGTCATGAGTTGTTTAGATTGTAACTTGAAACGACGAAATCGAAGCGTTGAAAAATTTAAGTTTACAAAACAATTAAAAATAGTAAAAATATAATATATGTCATTTGAAGTTACCAAATTATATAAAGTCAAGATTCAAGCGTCCAATCTGTTGGATGATTATTATTCCTTGAAAAATATATACGATGAATCCGTTCGAAAAAAAAATAAACGTAAATGTATTCATTGCCAAAAAGCATTCATGACTTCACTCGTGTTTCAAATGAAAGACCGTAATTTGATTAGTGTATGTCCTACGGACGGGTGTGCATCCAACATGATTGTACCTATTGAAACGTGTACCATGTACAACGAATTTTATCAAACGTCTAAACAATCTTATGAAGATACCGTAGACACCATTCTAAGTACAAAATTCAAAATTTTATTTGGATACGCACATGAACAAGATAGCAATATTGACCAACTAAAAGAGTTGTACAAAACAAATCATGAACATTATGTGCAATGTATCGAGGAATACAAAGATATTGTCTACCCCAAACATCATAGCATGATGGGTTTTGAACAAAGACGAAATGACCTAATCGAACAGTTGAAAAATCCAGATGTAGATGTTAAAAAAATATACGATGAGTTGCGTCCTATTTTATGCGAGATACGTAAATTAAAATATGTAGCTGAAATACCAGACAGCACACGAATTATCTATAAACCGTATTCCATTGTTGATTTACAGCATTGCACTGCTTCATCATTAGTTACATTTAGCGAGGAGGACCGTGAGGAATTACTACAACAGACCGAACATATACCATTACCTAAATCAAGTGAAAAAGAAAAAGAAAAAGAACCTAAACAAAAGAAAGATTATAAGCCTAATAAAATTGAAAAAGAATTAGTTCACTCTATAACAGAAAATATGTCGGGACAACCAGGAAAAGTATATTTGGCGAGCATGAACCTTCGTGGTGAATGGGCAAAAGCACCCGAAGGAGCTACTAAAGTAAATGTAACGAGTGCACAAGGGTTGTCGAGCAAGAACCGAAGAGATTTCTCTCCCATGACACCTGTTGAAGGTGGGTACAAGGGGTTTTACAATTTTGAAGCTTTTTGGCAAAGTGGGAAAGTGTTTGAAGGTATCGATGAATCCGACGTGAAAAAGTATTGGCACGCTATCAAAGAAGCAAAACGCCGATACCCAAATTCCAAAGATAAAAAGGTATTGTATGCACATTTTGAAAATGACCCCGCACATTATGATTATGTAAGTTCGCGCAAGAAAGTATATGTGCCTCTCTATTTTGACATGATGAAGGATAAAGAAATGGCACAATTCTGGAAAAAAGAAGTAGAGTTAGGAAAAGATATCGTAGTCTACGATTTTGATGGGCCTCGATTGGAAGGTGGAAAAGTGACGTGTGAAGAAGTAACTCCTGAATTTGTTCGTGAAAAAATTAACGACCCGTCATTTCCGTTTGGTCATGGGTACATTGTATCGGCGTGGTTTAAAGGGATAGAACCAGAAGAATACATTTAAAATTTAATTTTTTTTTTTATTATTTAAATAGTATGGAAATAAATTATTCTAATTTTAGAGGTGGCGATGGATTTGGTGCTCAATATCAAAAAATAGTTCAAACTTATATTTATTGTAAAATACATAATTTAAATTTTGTCTATGTACCTTTAGATATTGTAGAACATAATTATGA
>Ga0187844_10003532_pt1 | contig 10416 bp, 18 predicted proteins | sample SpaLakP09_SKY_50_FD_134517 | JGI IMG/M metagenome (GOLD analysis project Ga0187844, IMG submission 134517) | Oligotrophic lake water microbial communities from Sparkling Lake, Wisconsin, USA - SP09_SKY_50 | ecosystem: Environmental > Aquatic > Freshwater > Lake | place: USA: Sparkling Lake...
ATTTACAATAAGCGCTTTTTTATTCGACAAGATTAGGATCTTCAATGTGATCTCTAGTGGGCTGTTGAGGAAATGTGACTACCTCTGTAACATTCACAAAGTTGTCAATAGAATACTGAATAATGAGGTTCTCAGAGGTGGGATCTACGACAATGCGCCACTTGTTTCCAATCTGAATCCGCCCCACTTTAATAGTTGCGCTCTCCATGTTTACTTATAAAACAATAAATTTAAGCTTTGAGCCATTCCAACATCGCGGCGCTTTTGTCAAAGTACCGCACTTCGTTTTGATTGTCGTTTTTGTCGGATGGCAAGATGCACTTGAGCCGACTCTTTGGAAAGTCTGTAAGAAACACTTGAAGTAAAACTATGATGCACGGTGTTTGATGGTTTGCAATGCGCACTTGGTCATGACCGACCGACACGCGAGTGTTGTCCGTGTAGATGTGTCGCAGCAATTTACCCACGGATTGGGCGAGCTGAGCCTTTAGCTGGTGCAGTTCGAGCAGGCGGGACGGAAGGGTTCCTCCCACACTCAAAAGTTTTAAATCAAATGCTTGAATCTCTTTGACTTGTCCGTCAACGTCATGGCAATCAGCCTCCATCGCTTTTCCTTTTCTATTTCTTATACTCTAAATGGCTGGCTTGGAAGGCAAGCTTACCACGGCAGCAACAAAAGAGATGGAGATGATTGTGCTGGACAAGGTGCTGGGCGAGGGTTCGTACGGCACCGTGTGCACTGCAACAGTAAATGGGAGGCAGGAGCCTGGAGTGCTTAAAGTATTTACGGGCGGGCTGATGGGCGGGGAGCTCATCTGCCCTGTAGGCTTAAACCAGCCAGACGCGCTGTGCGACGCTGCAGAAAATGCAAATGCTGAGCTTTGGAATGACAAGTTGTGGGAGCTTTTGACGAGCGTGGTGCCAGAAATTGCGGCGCGCGGCATGGGCGGCGCGGACGTGGAGCTGCATTTGAAGCACTACCTGTTGTACGTGGGGGGTCGTGGCGTGGTGTGGGGCGCGGTGATGCCGCAAGTAAAGCCAATGACTTTTGAAGTATACGCGAGCATGTCAGAGGCAGCGCGTTTGGCGTTTGTGACTGGCCTGCAGAGCGCGCTGGGCAAGGTGCACGAGCACGGCTACATTCACGGCGACGTGAAGCCGGACAACGTTGCGCTGTCTGCAGATGGGTCTAGAGTGGTGCTGATTGACTTTGGGCTAGTGTGCGCTGCGCCATGCGTGACAAAAGGGCGCAAGTCGCTGTATTCTCCCGAGTTTCGGCCGCCAGAGTTAATCTGCAAAAAAGATGTGGTGGCGGTGGTCACTTTTGCGGCAGATGTGTGGGCGGCAGGCGTGACGCTGCTGGCGCTGGAAAACGGGCGGCACAATGGAAAGAGCTTTATGCGGCACCTAAAGCTGACTTCGAGCTGGGAGGCAAACTTTGAGTTGTTGGAATCCACTTTTCCGCTGGCGAACAAGCGCGTGCTGTCTGCGGCGGCGTCTATGCTGATTGTGGATGCGGAAAAAAGGGCAAGCTTTGTGGGGAAGCCTGCTGAGGTACTGCCGGTACCGAATTATGTGGGCTTGCTTCCGTATGACTACACTTTTGCAGCGTGCGAGGACATGCAAATCATCATTCACGCGCGGGAGGAGCATGAGAAGCAGTTTAGTAATAAAGACGTGCTGTGCAACTGGGAGATGGGGAATCTAATGTATTGCGCAATTGATTTATTTACCAGGGCGTATGCAACGGGCAAGACGCGGGAAGCTATCTCAATGAGGCTGCTAAACTGCGCGTGCTTGAGCTTGGCGTCAGTGTTGTCAAGTCCAGGTGGGCGCTTTGTGCTGATGTTTAAGGACTTTGACCGCGTGCAGCCAGGCGGACTAGGGTTCACGGCCAAGGAGCTGGTGTCTGCGGTAAACTTGGTGATTGAGATTCTGGGCGGCAAGCTGTTGCCTCTGGGAGGCGGCGTACGGCGGCAGCGTTTGGGGCTGGGCAACAAAGAGCTGACTATTGCAGAGGGCAAGGCGTTGTGGTGCGGATTGCGGGTGTGGGCTATGCTACCCCTGCTGTCTTGCTAGTTGGTGCACGTCCATTGCGCAGTGCACGTGGATTGGGGGCCGCATGGGGCTGCTGGGCCCGAGCCGCTGTAGCACCAAGCCCCCAGAGGTTTGCCTCTGCACTCGGAGTCAAAGGTGCACATGGACACTGCGGGTTTGCCTTGAAATGCAAGCGGCGGGTAGCCCATCCATTGCGACGCGGTGTTGCGCGCCTGCATGAGGGCTCTTGGCGTGCCTTTGTATTGAACTTGGTCCATGGCGTTTGGCTGTGACAAGAAAAGTTTAGCGTCGGGGATGCCAAGAAAGGTGCCGTACAGTACCATCTTTATTGAAGCCTATAATAAAATGCCTTTACGTCCGTGTTATACCGAGCCGCCGCCAGTGCACCCTCGAACGCCGGGGCAGTTTATTTCGGGCAGGTATACGAATAGCAGTGCGTCAAACAACAAGGAAGTGCCCTTGACGGGCGTAACGTACGCGCAGTTTGCGCCTGCGACTTACATGGCCCCTAGGGGCATGTCACCGTATCGAGCGTGGTGGGATACGGACCAGTACCGCGCGGTAAATCAGCTGGGCTGGTAATTAACCTAACAAAGGCATGGTGCCTTTCATGGCAAGATTGGCAGTGGCGTACTTTTCAATAAACATGTCGTGCTTAAGCTTTTTGGGCTCCAGCGAGTTTGCGCCGTGCTGCGCTCTTTCAGCAGCAATTGTAGCCTGGTTGGAGCCTCTGGCGCCTCGGTACGCGTACGGCCAAGAGGGAGCGGTAAGGTACTCTTCCGAGTTGCAGCATCCGTCCCGCCAAGAGTCGCGGATGGCATTGCGCACGCCCATGCGGTCTGTAGTGCAGGGCGGGCACGCGGCGCAGTCCTGCTTGTACTGTCTGGTTTTAAAATCTCCCCAGCGGTTCATGCTGCCGCAGGGCCACTCGCCGCCGGCCATGAGGTCGCGGTACGGCGACGTGGTTACAAAGGTCGTAGACGTCTGCATATTTACTTGTGGATGGATAATTTGATAAAGTTATAGAAACATGTCAAAGCAGTGGTGGATATTTTGGGGGCTGATTGTTTTAAAGGTACTTTTTGTAATCATTATTGCAATTCTTATTGCCCTTCACGTTATTAAAAAAAACATTTTAAAGAAAGAGGAGAGTAAATGGAAGAAGTCTTGACGGGCATTTTAATACGGGTGCAGCAGCAACCGGCAACATTGTGGTGGGAAACGTTTCAGCGCGAGTGTGCATCCTACCATTCTCGCCCAGCTACCACGCTTGCAGAGTTGGCTAGTCGAGATGACAAAAAGCGGCACGGCGACTTGTGGGAGTTGTTTTGTGTGCGCTACTTGCTGCACCACAGACGCGTCAGGGCGGCATGGATTTTGAAGGATGTGCCAGCTGCAGTGCGCGCAACCTTGTCTTTAGGCACGGCAGACATGGGCATTGACATTGTAGCTGTAGATGAAATGGGGGGCTATTGGGCGGTGCAGTGCAAGTGGAGATCGCCGCACACTAGATCGTATATTCCGTGGGCTCAGCTGTCTACGTTCTACGCCCTTGCAGCTCGCACGGGGCCCTACGCCAAGCATGTAGTGCTTACAAATGCATCTGGCGTGCGGCACGTTGGCGCAAAGCAACCCGAGGACGAGACTGTGGCTTGTGCGGGGTTCAAAAAAATGCCGAGAGACTCATGGATGCGCATGGTACCACAACAACTACCACCTACACCTGCCCTGGAGGCCAAAAGAAGTGGTTTAGGAATTGAAGAGTTAAGAGAGGCTCGCATAAGGGCGCTGGATACAAAGAATCTCGGGGATAAGAAATGCAGTGGTGGGGCTGGCTCATATTCGCCATCTTTTATGTAGCGCTCATTGTGCTGCTGATTTTGGGTTTGGTAAAAAAGTGTCCCTCTCCTCCCCCTGCAAGTTTAGAAAAGTTTTGGGTTGTAGATGGTTGGGATAAAGTTTAATTTATTAGCGCGTGTAGTGCTTGGGGGCCCACATCATGGCAGGGCGCGTTTGTTGGCGGTTTACAGCAAGGCGAGCGGGAGCGGCGGCGGGAGTTCTAGCCCCCCATGCGCCAACCTCCCAGCCACCATCACAGCCGCCGACAGTGTACGAGTAGGTCTCATCCTTGCCGCCAGCGGGCTCAGGAATCGAGGAGCAGTCTGCAGCGTCGATGGCCACGCTGACGGACTTGTCGCCAGGAAGGTATGCGGCGCACTTTACGCCGCGGCTCCAAGACGAGCCAAAGTCGCCAACTGCAAGACCGCACTTTTGAATTTGTTCAACGGGGGGCTTGGCCATGTTGTCAGTGCCAGCGGGATACTCGGGCGGCACAAAAGCGGCAGGGACTCCGCTAGGAATTTTGTTCGCGGGCACTCTAAAGGCCATGTAAGAAGGTGTGTAAGGTTTATTATGTCGCTGGATAAAAAGATGGTTTGCAGCAGTTGTAGTGCGCCGCCAGTAAAAAAAGTGCGATTTGCTAAAGATGAAGATGACGGGGGCAAGCGCATGTCTACGGGCGTGATTATTGCCATTATTGTGCTAATTTTCATGATTGTAGTGTCTGTGGGTGTTGGGCTGTCGTGTCCGCCAATGATAAAGCGTCACTGAATGCTGCCGCCCGTGTTGAGTCGGAAACTGGCCATGCCCAAAGCTGACAGCGCTTCGCCAAAAAAGGGCGTTTTGGCACGCAGCTCAAACTCTACGTTGGCGTTATCAAAAACGAGCTGGAGGAGAGCAAATTGGGAGTTGTACATGCGGCCGTAGATATACTTGCCGGGCACCACGTTGCCGTCAAGGGTCCAGATGCACTCGGATGGCGAAGTGAAGCCAATGGACACGTGGGCTTGCTCGTACAAGTTAAACGCCTCGCGGGCAGCGTCACTGACGCCCATGTCAAAGAGCATGGCAATTGTGGTGCCTTGAATAGAGTCTGGCAGCATGTGATTGCATGAAACTGGCGGCCGTTGTTGAAAGTCATACGAGTTGAGATTGGCGGGCACAATGGGGAGTGTGCACGAAAGGAGAATGGCGGGTATGTCGTATGCTGAGTCTACGTCTGCGCTGTGGAATTGTTTCATAAAGCCTTGCGAGTACCCGTCTTGAACCGTTTCATAAGGCAAGTGCCAGTCCATGCGTTTATTATCTCGAGTCAAAATAAATGTCCGTTAAACCTTCATATATTTACGCCGGTTTGGCCGTCGCTGTAATTGTAGCCCTTAGTATTGCACTTATTGTCGTAACTGCTACAGCAACGCCCGCAGCAGCGCTCAGAGGAGCAATTCCGCACAACCAGCGCATGGCCCGGCAAAACATGCAGGACGCTATTGCGCACCACCGCCGGCTTAATATGCAACAGCAACTACCTATTAGACCTCAACCCGTGCGCCTTAACACTGCCTCTATTCACAACGAGCCGCTGCCCCCTGTGCGAGAGCAGCACAACTTTAATGTGCGTTTTGGCCAGTCGCGCGAGCCGCTGCGCAACATGATGGCTTCAGACAACGAGGGCGCTCATCTATCAGCTGCCATTTGGAACCGCGAGTCGCTAATCCGAAAGCACAAGGTAATTTCTTAAAATTGTTACAACGCAACAACAGGTGGCTACGGAGTAGGATACGGAGGAACGGCTTCTTGAGTGTTTGACAAAGCCGATTTGTGCAATATAATTTTAAGATTGCCCTGCGCATTTTTTCTAAAAATAAATGTTTTGTCCACTACAATTGGCGCGCCCCCTACGGTTAAAGTTACATTACCCATCGTAATTCCAATATTTCCAAAAATTTGAAACGTCGCATACTGCGTCGACGTGTTAGTAAATGTTGCAGCGGTAATATTGTTTTTTGCAAATCCATCGTCGTTTTGATACTCAGTTGGAACTGTGCCGCCTGGCCAAGTAACGTTTTCAGAACCAACAAAGTAGGAAAGCGCGCTGTTAAAGGTAGGCCTAAAAGTTCCATCGCCTTCAGTCAAAGTAGGTCTAAAAAATACATTACCTCCGTCAAGGTAATCGTACAAATTAGTTATCATAGTTATTGCCTCGGCAGTCATTGCAACAGGACCTTCTTGGACATTAGCTTGAGATACTGCAACCAACCCGGCACACCACGCCTGTTGCGCTGCCTGTATTTCAGGCCCCGTGATTTGAGGACAACTGCTGCCATTCAGTTGGCCAGCAAACGTCTGCGCCTTAATCACAGTGGCTTCGTACTCGGTAATAAGACTCATTGTATGGCTGTTTATAAGCAAGCAATAAAATATTCAAGCTCAAAAAGTATAATTTTTTCATAAATTATGAACGCCAGGGCCTGGTTTTGGATGACGCGCCTTGGATTTGCCATCATTGCTTCTGCTATCATCATTGCCTACGTGACCAACTCTGCAGTTGCAGTGCAAAGCAGCCCAATAGTCGCTGACAACTCGTGCTTTATTTCCAATGCCAACAACTTGACCGCATTGGCTGCACACTGCATGATGAACAAGGATCGCGAGGTGGTCATTAGCGCCGCCTTCGACGCCAACACCAACGTGACCAACACACACCTGGTCATAAGCGCCTACAGCGCCAACCTTAGCCTGCTGTGGCGCGACATTCTGCGCGTCTGCATTACCTCTGGATTTGAGGAGCACCACCACGACCTTGCAGACGCTGCATTATCGCCATGCGTCTCTGAACAAGAAAAGCAGCTTGCGCTAAGTATCTACGCTCCCCCTGAGGTCCAGCGCCTCAATGTGCGGTATGACCCGCTGTTTGTTTTTGATGCAGACCTGTAAAGTAAATGGGAGACGTAGTTGTATCGTATAACCCTCCTGGGCTTAACGGAGGACACGGCAGGCTGTCATTCGTCTCGGACGAACAAGACTGGTGGATCTCATTCACCATGCGCACCAGGCGCAGCGAGCTGTGGGAAAACCTTATGGCGTGCTTAGAGTTAAACGAGGGCGGCGAGATATTGGTGCAGTTTGGCAATATCAGCGTGCACGTAGAAGATGGCATGACGCGCATCGACGCGCCAAATGCCTGGGTCAGCACGTTCAATGAAAGGTGCATTAATGCCTTTAGGGCCATGCGCGCCGACCCCGAGCCGCTCAATTAAAAAAATCTCTTGCGTTGTAAAAAGAAATGACGCCTACTGCCCAATGGCTCCTTGTCCTCCTGTTCTCGGTTCTTGTAATTGCGCAGTCGGCCATTGCCATTCAGCAGTACAATGACCAGACGCCCACCACGCAGGGCAACTACATCTTTTCCATTGTTATTATCTCCACGGCCGTCATCGCCACGCTAGCCAGCTTGGTAAAGCTAGGTAAGCAGGCACGCAGCGGCGGGCTTTCAAGCATGTACGGCAACCTGCGTTCCGACGCGTCGAGTCTAGGAAGCTACATGAGGTAAACAAAAAAAATCGAGCCACGCGGGACTTGAACCCGCAACCTCTTGCTTAGAAGGCAAGCGCGCTATCCAATTGCGCCAGCAGCCCAAATTAATAAAAAACACCTACCTAACTAACTAAGCTAAAAAGTACCTGCAAGTGGGGGAAAGGGGGGATTACAATTACACATGATATTTGTATATAAATGTCACAAAAAAAGTTGTTTCCACTCTGAGGCTCTATCCGACCAGGTGGGAATGGCAAGCGGCACGACTGGCTGCTGCAGTGCAAACACCTCTAGCGTTTTGTCTACAGCCGCAGTTTCCCAGGCTTCGTCCAGCTCGCCGGGAATAAGCGTGCCGCAGTGCAGGCTGCGCAAGACGTCGGCAATGCCGCTATAGTCTCGCGCAATGACATGACAGCCCGCTAAAGATGCCTCAAGCGCAACTTGGCAGTACGTTTCGTGCCCGTGGTTGGGATACAGCAGCACTTGCGCTTGCTGCATGGCTACAAACAGCTCGGTTTGCAACACCTTGTTTTTAAACGTGACGCCGTCCGGGGCATTGTAGCCTTCAAACGAGCTCCAATAGACGTGCAGCTCTGCCCATGGCGCCTTTTCTTTAATGCGCGGAAACAGCTTAAGCAGCCTCTCTAATCCGCGAGTTGGATCCGAGCAAAAGATCATGCGGCCTGGTACTTGAGGCACCAACAAGTTGGGCATCATTTTTAGGATTGGCGGCACGGCGTTGCCAATAATCACGGGCATTTTGCCACTCAACTCCATGATGCCGTCCGCCTGCCACTTGGAGACGCAGATCACTTGCGTAATGACATTGGTGGCGCACAGCGTGCGAAACAATGGCCTGCCCTGCTCTGGCAGAGGAGAGCCGCCACCCACTGTCAAGTAGTTTGGCACCTTGTCGTGCACCCAGAAAAACACGGCTTTGGCAGCTAGCACATCAAAGCGCACAAAAAAGTAGAGGTACCGCGAAACAATGAGGTAAATGCTTCGTTTGGCGCGAGTGGCGCTCCATGCGCCGTAGAATTGGTGCGGTAAGTAGGTTACGCCGTTGTGCGGGTAAGGCGGCTTGTCAAACTGCAGACACTCGCAAAACACAAACACAGGCATCTTTAGCGCTTCGGCGAGATTGACAGCGGCTAGCTCAGAGCCCCAAACGCCAGGCCCGCTCATATCAGCCCCCGTGTAGAAGCCAGAGGCCCCGGTGTAAATAGCCACCACGGGTTCCCCTCCGCTTTGCGTGTATAGCTGGTTGTATATAACGTCTACCCGATCTGCAAGCTGGGGCGCGTTGACTTGACGCAACACGCTGGCCCACAAAATTAGCGACTGCCGCGTGGGGCAAGCCGCAATTGCCATCATCATTTGCTGAACTCCCTCGTTGTTTTTGCTTTCGCGAAACAGGTCAACTGCATATTGAAGCCGTAAATTGTTCTCTACTTCCTCATTCCACACAACGGGATCCCGGCTTGTGTCTGCAATCACGCGCTCCATTTTTTTATGGCAAATTCTTATACTACTACTGATGGCAAGTGTGCAAGCTCAGAACAAAAAAAGAACAAAAAATGAAGAGGGGCAAGGCTGTCTTCAAGTTTGCGTGCCACAAGTGCGGAATGCTCGGCCATCGCCGAAGTCAGTGCAAGAATCCCAAAGTGCCTGGCGAAAAGTTTAACCATTTTGCGCGACAACCTGCCGTTAAAGAAGCTTCTAAAGAAGCTTCTGTGGAAGTTTTGGTTGAGAAGAAGACGGAGGTTGTGATGTGCAAGTGGTGCTGCGAAACGTCGCACGCATCTAAATTGTGCAGGCGCTACAAGACCAGGCTGTGCCTGTTTGAAGACTGCCGGGACGAAGACTGCCCTTACGCTCATTCAGCGTCAGAGCTTCGAGACACAATTTGGTTTCACACGGAATTGTGCACCTACGCGACGCACACTCTGGAATGCAGACGTGTCTTTGCGCACTGTGAAGAAGAAAAGTACAATGCGCTTTCCGCCCTGGTTGCCACTCGCATGAGTGCTGATTTGTTAAGTTGAAAAAATCTTTCTTTAAACAAAACATTTGATTTTAGGTTGTTTAGAAGAACGCTGGTTCAATTGGAAGATTAATTATTTATTCCAGCAATAGCGTTGCAAATCCCAAGGATTGCGGGCGCACGTAGCGCCAGGTCTGCATGTTTCAGTAAGAGGATCCCACGTGCTGGAAGGAAACTGGTAGCCAGGCTTTATGCACATGCCGCCCGCAATACAATCTTTTGCGGCGGTGCAGTTGTAAGGCATGCGCTTAGCCACACAAATGCCGTTGCTGCCACACCAGCCTTCCGCGCCACAGGGCACTATCTTGCCGCTTTTAACGCAAAGGGTGTTGGAAGCGGCACACTTTTTTGTAGGATCGTTGCGAATGGCGGAAGCGCTGTACGTGCACCGGATGCCGCCGTTTTCTAATGCCACAATGTTTTGAAGGCTGGGAATATATGTATCAATTAAATAATGACGCGCCGCGTATATCGGATTAACAATCCAGCTAATGTTTGCATTTAACGTAAGCGTTGGCTCAGTAACCGGGCCCGTAATGATGTAGTTACGCTGCGGAGCGGTGGCGCCGTTGCCAATGCGGTATGCCCAAGGCAAACTTACAGCAGGTATAGGATCGTTATCCGCAACCACGTCGTATATTTCAAGTTTTGTGCGTTCCATGAGTTGTTTAGCAGCCAAATTACCGAAAATCGGAGCGGCATAAATGTAAATAACAGATGTAATGTTGAAATTAATTTTTAGCATCATAGCGGCAAACAGCGAAAAGGTGCCACCCGCGCTGTGCCCAAGTAAAGTTATGCCGCCTGTTGCGCCTTGGATGCTGCCAAATATGCTGTTAATCCACGGCGTAAACACAGAGACAAAGACGTTAAGCAAACCGTAATTAAACTGGGCTTTACCTGTAGGGTCCACATCGGGCCATGATGTCTGAACTGCACTC
>Ga0187844_10003533_pt1 | contig 10415 bp, 4 predicted proteins | sample SpaLakP09_SKY_50_FD_134517 | JGI IMG/M metagenome (GOLD analysis project Ga0187844, IMG submission 134517) | Oligotrophic lake water microbial communities from Sparkling Lake, Wisconsin, USA - SP09_SKY_50 | ecosystem: Environmental > Aquatic > Freshwater > Lake | place: USA: Sparkling Lake...
AGCAGTCACTGATGACCAAGGAAACTTTACCATCTCTGGCGTTCCTCCAGGGGTTTATACGGTGCAGACGAGGGCCTCTAGTTACATTCCAAAAACGGTTCCTGATATTTCGGTCGCGGCGGGCTCCTTCAACGAAATGCGATTTGAGTCTGTGGCCGAGATCGAGGAGATGGAAGAGCTTGTGGTTCCAGGCGAAATTGAAAAAGCATCCGAAACCGGCCTCTTAGCCGAACGACAAAATGCGTCGGCCGTGATGGATATGATCGGCGCAGACTTCATCTCCCGTCTTGGTGCAGCCAACGCAGGTGACGCAATGAAACGAATGGTCGGCACCTCAGTTCAGGACGGAAAATATGTTGCCGTCCGCGGTATGCCGGATCGCTATGTAAATACTCTTTTGAACGGGGGACGCCTCCCCTCAACCGATCCCGACAAGCGAGCAATCAACGTCGACCTTTTTCCAGGGAGCATTCTCGAGAGTATCAACACCTACAAAACCTTTACTCCTGATCAACCAGGCGACTTCACAGGTGGCAGTGTGGACATTCGGACCAAGACCTTTCCGGATAAACCCTCTTTCGGTACAGGCGTAACGGTGGAATATAACTCCCAAGCAACGCTTAATCCCGACTTTTTGACCTACAATGGTGGAGGAACTGGCATTTTTGGGGGGAAATCTAATGGGCGGCTTATCTCTCAAAATGTGATCAACACCCCGACCCCAATTCCCGGATCCCTAAACTTCCTGACTCCATCCGAGGACCAAGCAAAGCTTAAACAAGCTAAGACAGTCAATAGTGCCATGCGGCAAATGAGTCCTGTTGTTGGACTAACGAATAAAACACCACCGCCAAACATGTCATTTAATCTGCAGGGAGGCGACTCAATAGAATTGGGTCAGTACGAAAAAGTCGGTGTAATCGGAGCTTTTAGCTACCGAAACAAATACAGCTATATACCCAACGGCACGAGGGGCGATCTTTTCCTAAACAATGTCAGCACAAATGACACACCCAAGTTTGTTGGAACCAACCAGGTTTTTCAGCAACAACAAGGAAAACAGGAAGTCCTGTGGGGCGGTCTGACAGGTCTTTCGGGGCAGTGGGACAAGGACCATAAGGCATCGATTAACGTTATGTACAACCTAGGGGCAGATGATTACGCGACGCAAAGGATCCAACCTGGAAGCGACACAAACCAACCCACCGAATATCAGCAAATCATTGATTCCGGCCAACGTAGCTTGGCTTACTTGCAAGTTATCGGGGAAGATACTTTTGAAGAAGCAAGGAACTTTAAAATCAATTGGAACGGCGGCTTAGGCCAATCTCAACTATCTGAGCCTGATGCCCGTCAATTCACTTACGGAGTCACTAGCACTGGAAACTATGTTGACCTAGATGGGGCTTCTAGCGCTGCCGATGTCTCAGATAAAACCCTCCAAAGGTTTCAAAAGGAGCTCACGGAGAATTCTTATTATGGAATTGTTGACTTCACCATTCCAATGTTCGAAGAAAAAGAGCGAACCGATGCTTTTAAGACCGGCTTTTATCAGGACTACAGCCAGAGAAATTATACACAAGCGAGCTTTAACTACCCTTATGGAAACTACGGAGCGGGCACAGATCCTTATATTGGGTATGAGGGGTACACCCCTCAGAATGGGGAAACATGGGCAGATGTTTTTTTATCACCCGAGCGTAGCGGCTTGGTTAACCCTACTGGACTTGATAGCGACTACATGATGAGTTACACCCTATTCAATCAATCTGGCCCTGGAAATAACCCGGGAACTGAATACCAGGCATTGCAGGGCGTAACCGCCAGCTACTTAATGGCGGATTTTAAACTATTCCCCCAACTCACTCTTGTTGGCGGGGCACGATTCGAAAATACAAATTTAAAGATATTTGGTTCGACGAATCTCCCCGCCCGCTATTTTCCTGACCCCAACTTTTCCGGCCCTAACGCAACGGGTTTAGCTAAAATCCAACAACTCGACCTACTTCCCTCAGCTGCTGCAACTTTCAATCTTACGGAGGGCGTGAATCTCCGATTTGCTTGGTCTCAAACTCTCGCCCGCCCGTCCTTTAAAGAGATGGGGCCAGTGATCTCCAAAAACTTTACTGACGATACCTATTTTTTAGGCAACCCGGCTTTGCAACTTTCGAAAGCGAATAACTATGACTTTAGGGCAGAATGGTTTCCCCGATCCGGCGAAGTCATTGCGGTAAGTCTTTTTTATAAAGATTTGACCAAGCCGATGGAGCAGGTCTCTTTTTATGATGACCTAACAGAGACCCCATTTTACAAATATGTCAATGCCCAGACTGGAATCGTGAAAGGTTTAGAGTTTGAGGCTCGAAAACGCCTCGATCAGCTTTCCTCGACACTCAGGCAGTTTTCCATTTTCTGTAATTATACCTATATTGCCAGTAGTGTTCCTATCAACGGTCAGGCAGCGAGTTTTACAACCCAAACCAGCCGTCCTCTTCAAGGCCAGCCTGAGTACATCATTAATGCAGGGTTGAACTACGATAACGATGAATACAAATTCTACGCGGGTCTTTACTATAACGTCACTGGACCCTTTCTTTATGCGGCCGGCTCCCCCTTTGTCGTTGATAATCGAGTACAGACTTTTTTCCCGGATATTTATCAGCAACCTGCTCCTTCCTTGGACTTCAACATTACCCAAGGGATTACCGACAACTGGAGACTCACTTTTCGGGGCAAAAATCTGCTCAATCCTTGGATTAATCAAACGCAGACTGTGGCTGGTGAAGAGTTTACCTTCAATTCCTATACGAAAGGCTGGGATCTAAGCCTAACTGCTGCTTACTCCTTTTGATCTTTCGAAATCGAGCTTTCTCATGAATCGTACGTTATCCGTCGTCATCCCTGCCTTTAACGAGGCAGTCACTATTGCGCGAGTAATCCAGACCGTCGCTCAGCAACCCCTTGTTGGAGAGATCATCATCGTCGATGATGCCTCGACCGACGGCACCTACAAAAACCTCCCCTCCCCAAGTGACCTGCCCATCCCGCTAAAGATTTTCCGTCACACCATCAACCAAGGAAAAGGAGCCGCCCTTAGAACCGGAATCACAGCCGCCACCTTCCCCTACGTGATAATTCAGGATGCGGACTTAGAATACGACCCGCGCGAATATCCCACGATTCTCCAGCCTCTTATTGAAAACCGGGCTGATGTGGTCTACGGATCCAGGTTTTTAGGGGGATCGGCACACCGGGTTCTCTATTTTTGGCACCGCGTGGGAAATGGTCTCCTTACCCTTCTTTCCAATATGTGCACGAATCTGAATCTCACCGATATGGAAACTGGATTTAAAGCCTTTCGTAGGGAGTTCATCCAAAAAATCCAAATCCAAGAGGACCGATTCGGATTTGAGCCCGAGATCACCGCTAAGCTTGCTCGCCATGGCGCCCGTTTTTATGAAGTTGGCATCTCCTATTCGGGACGCACGTACGCAGAGGGGAAAAAAGTGGGTTGGAGGGACGGTTTCCAAGCTCTTTGGTGCATTCTGCGTTATGGTTTCGGACCCGGATAACTGACGGCCGAATTTCCTTGGAGATCATTCCGTCGCTTATGCGCTAAATCCTCTTGGTCCTTCCAATGAGGATCTCTCGTTTTACGCGAAATCGTATCCCAGCAGAAGTCCGCCCGTCGCGTGTCCCCCATATTTTCAAAAGTGCATGCCAGATTGGACCAAAGTTCAGGATAAAACCATGCACAACCTTCCATGGCTTTCACCGCATAGCTTTTTGCCTCCTCATACTCTCGAAAATACATGGACCTGGCAACCAACAGGTTCAGCTCTACGGGAAATGCTTCTACCCCTACAAACGGTTTTCTCCACCCTAGCTCTTCCTTTTTCGCCTGTGCTTGTAGAATCTGATCCAATCGACCCTCACGGCCACGCAGTGAATCAAAACCGGACTCAAAGCTTAGATTTTCCTTCATCGTCGGACAGACATCATAGCGAAAAAAAAGGGCCGTACGGGCATCCCGAGCCACGCATCGCCATAGCGGAACAGCGCACCCCAGAGCGTCCTTGAAGTACCCCTGGCTTCCTCGGGTCACCTCCAATAAGGCGGGTACCCAGTACGGTTCATTATCATATCGAATTACCACTGCCTCGATCTGCCACCGATCCAGCAGAGCTACAAAAGCCTCACGGCTTTCGACACTCTTAACATAGGAACGTAGCAGCTCTTCCGAGTAGTTGTCGTTCCTGCCATCAATGAATACCTTCTTATCTGAAATCCACGCGATCCACCCTCCATTATCATGCCCATTCAAGACCCGCAGCTTTTTAGGGCATCGACCCAGCACTTGGGATATTTCCGTTGGATGCACTTTCGGCTCCAACCCAACTCCAAAAGGCATTCCCCAGGACCAGTTGCTCCAAAGCCCTGTTGGCACCACTAAACAAAAGAAGAGGCAAACTGCCACCGCTGCCCCACGCATCATCGACTGCAGGCTCGATTTCCAACGACACGAAAACGAATCCCAACCCATCGCTGCGTAGGGCCCTACGAGGATGAAGAAGTAGTTAAAGTTCTTCACCATCCGGAAGGCCAGAAAGGTGAAGATGACGACGGGCCCCCATGCTGGAAATGGAATTTTCGATCTTCCCAAGAGGAGTCCGGACAACAGCAATAACAGAAGAATCAGCATGGTGGCCGAATCGAACCAGTCGAACACCGTCAAAAGGCCCTCCTCGGGATATATCGCCCGCCACAACGGCAGAAATTCACGGATCATATCACTTGCCACGTGCAAACCAGCAACAATCTGAGCCTGATTAAAGGGAAGCATAAACCCGCGCCACCCGTAGGGGTTGATCAGGCAAGCCAGTGCCGCCAACAGCACGGCTCCATACTCTTTAGGGTTACCACGAAATGCCTTTGCCCATCCTTCCTTTAGGATCTTCAATCCTATAGCCCCCAGCACCCAAACCCCTGACACCGCCAGACCTAAACTAAACAAAGCGTGGCAGTTCACCCAAGCCAGCGAAATAAGCGGAAGAAACCAGAGCGCACGTCGATTCCCACGGGCGTGCTCCTCCCATACCAGAAGGGTTAGCCCTAGATAGATCCACGACAAGTTATGTGGACGGATAGGCCAGATGTTTACACAGAAGAAAATCAGCAAAAGCCAGAGACTTCCCAAACCCAAGGGACAGCCTCCCAGCCGGAACACCCGCCAACCCCAAACTCCCAGGGCAACCAGCTGAATTCCGATATTTACCACCATCAGCCCGCCATACCCCAGCCACCGCCAGCACCCGTACATCCCCAGCTGCCAGAGCCACTGCAGATCGACGTAACTTCCCCCCGTCTCGGTCCAGAGAAAGGGCTCCCCCCTCGGGACATCTCCCGTTTGCAGAATCAGCTTCGCCGCGTGAAGCTGAAAACCGAGATCCTCGTTCTTGATCCATTTCCAAGCCAAACAGAAACCGGTAACCCCCAACAAAGCCCAAATCCAGGCCGGAATAGAGATGGCCATAGCCGTGGAGGAAGATCGTTTCACCGTAATCCCTTGCGTCGCATTTCCTCAAACTGAAGCTGAATTCGAGGATCCGGCAAACTTCGCCGTAAACGCGCTTTTTCCGACTGTTCCTGCAAATCTTTGTTGGGGACTTTTTGGAGAATGGTATCCCAGCAGAAATCAGCCATCGGATAATCTTTTGTCATCTCGAATCCAATCGCAAGATTCACCCACAACTCCGCAAGGAAATATGGACTCTTCTCGATTCCTGCCCAGGCGTAAGCCTGACCCTGCCGTCCATTTCCAAGACAAATACTAGAGACACCGTTCCCCAAGGAATCGTCGGGTTCCAAGAGATGCAATGGAAGAGTGTTCTCCCAACCCGGCAGAGGTTTCTCTGCAGCATTGTGTAGAAGTTGATCCCAGATGCCACTATTTGCCGGCAGACTCTCTTCGATCTTTTTGTCCTCCTCCACAGCGGAAATCTCTGGGGCAAGATCCTTTCGAAAAAAAGTCACCACCCCAGGACTGCGATAGACTAACCGCCAATCTGGCTCCTTCGCCAAGGTTTCGATCCAGACATTTTCGCGTCCCACACGGGCTACCACCACGTTTGCCCGGGTTGCTTCCAACAAAATCTGAAAATGTTCAGGCAGAATCAAACTCGGTATGAACTCCTTATACAATCGCTCCGGATAGTTGTCGTTTCGACCGTCAATATAGACTTGCCGACCCGTTGCCCAGGCCATCCAACCACCCAAATCATGTGGATTCATAATCCGCGCGCTGGGCCCTGCCCTGCGGATGATTTCGACAACGCCCGCAGGATGTGCCACCGGATCATAACTCAATCCGTAACCCATATTGGAAGTCATCCGACTTAACCAATCGGCCCGCATAAGAAGCAGCAGTGCCCCACAAATAATCAAAATTACAATTTTCCCCGCCTTACCCCATTTTTCTCTCAATCCCTCGAGCTGCTGGCTCCAACCTGCTGATGCATAAGGAATCAGGGCGAACGAAAAGTACGACCAGTTTTTTACCGCTGTAAGAAAAAGCAGGGTAAAAGCTATTCCGATCATCCAAACCGCCCAAGGCCATCTTGGTCTCCGGATCAGAAAACCGAATAATACACCGCCGAAGATTACCCAAATGATCAGGTGCCATAAAGGCAAAACAGGCCGACCATTGAGGGAAAATATTAGCCCCTGCTTCCACAGTGGCTCGAATTCCCTGATTCCAAAAATTAAATCCTTCGCGATGTGGCTCGAAGTCATCAGAGTTAACTGCCTGAATGGGAAGATCAATCCCTCCCAACCATATGGATTCAATAGACAGACTAAACCCGACAACACTCCCACTCCGAACAGTCGATACCATCGCTTCCTAACTTTGGCAGAATCCTCTTCCCTGCGCCGAAACGCTTCGATCAACTCCCCAATCGTCCAAAGTCCGATCGTCACCAAGCCTAAACTAAACAAAGCGTGGCAGTTCACCCACCCCATCATAATAAGCGGAAGAAACCAAATAGCGCGGTCATCGCCCGTGGAATATTCCTCTAAACAGAGCAGGACCAATCCCAAATAGACCCAGGAAAGAGTGTGCGGCCGGTAGTCCCATCCATTGAATGTGAAAAGAAGAACGAGAAATGCAAAGGAAACAGCTCCAAGACCCCCCGTGCATTTCCGACAACGAATCAGGAGGATGGCCGAAGCCGCAAACGTATAACCCACAGAAAGCAGATTCATCCCTAGAAGCCCGCCCCACTGGTTCGCACCATAGATGGATAACTGCCAGAGCCACTGGAGATCCACATACCGACTCCATGGGACCATGTATAGAAAGGGCTCAGATCTGGGCACATCCCCATGATCCAAAAGGTAGCGTGCCCCGTTCAGCTGAAACCCAATGTCTGGATTCCCGACCATTCTCCAGCTTAATCCGAGGCCCACCAGAAATACCCCAGTGGCCATCGCCCAAGTCCAACCATACCGCGAGAGGTAGTTCTTCATCATACAGACAATTCTGAATCCAGTGGATCCAGATTTAAAACTTTTTTAAGTAATCCCAAATCGATTATTTTTTTTCAGAACCAGACCAGATCTTTGCTATTTTCATTGCCTGTTCTGGTGTGGGTTGAATGCGAGCAAGTGAGAAGCCTAGATTTAGGCGTATCAGGCCAATTTTTTTGCTTTCAGGATCTGTATTCTGTTCCGCGTAGGAAAGAACCTTCGATAGCAGAGACACTGCCGTATCGACCTTGCCCAAGGCTGAGAAGCCCGCTGCTAACTGCGGATATACTGTCAGCTTTTCATAGTCGTTCAGGTACTTTTCTGCACGTGTTTGCATGTCCGAAAGGGAACCTAGAATCTCATCTTTTCCAGATCCATCCTTTCCACAAGCCAAAGCGATTCTTTCTGCGGCCTCGTAAGACCCAAAAGCTGTCGGAGCGCACTGGGGAGCCATAATCCGAAATCGCTGGGCAAAAAGTTCTGCCTCTCGATCTTTTTCTTCAAGATTGAGTGAATAGAACAAGGCGGCGATTTGAATGGGATCAGAATTGAAAGAAGTAGATTCCATTCCCCCAACGGCAAAGTTGAGCCAAGAACTTGGATACCTTTCCCCACTTCTGACTCTTCGGTTGGCCTCTTGTAAAAGAAGCTTTGCTGTAAAACCATCCACGACTCGAGATGCTTTCCAGGCCACCTTCTCGTCTTGCGTGTGGGTTCGCGCAAGCTCTTTCCATGCAGGCCGCTTGTTCAATCGATCTAACAAACTTTCGAACCAAGAAGGTTCAACTAGCCGATGAAATGCCTCGATCCACTCAGGACTTGGCTTGGGAAGAATATTCGTATCCTGAGATTCAGATATATTACCTCCAGTTGCTGGAGGAATGCTTGCTAACAAAATTCTTAGCCGCTCCAACTGCCAAGCGACCTCGCCCGGTTCCCGTCCAATACACAAAGACATCTTTTTAGCACCTAGATTGACCCATCGTTTTAGAGTTTCAGTGGGTGCCTTAGTCCAAGCCGACAAAACCGATTCCGCAATCGTGGAGGGAGCAAGATAGTGCTCCATGGAACTCATAACTATCTCTGCCTGCTCGTATTTCCCTAATAAAACACATGTCAGCGCTGCCTCGCGTTGTGTCAATGCCTTGCGGTACTCATCCACACCCAATGCAGGAAGCGATTGAAGGGCATAGTCTAGGGATTCGAAAGCTTGGGGAATCAAATCAGCACCCAATATGCGGGCAGTGGTTAGAGCACAAACAATAAGTACGTGGATCAATTTTTTCATATAAAAAAACGGGCGCTAGAGCAAGATGCCCTAGCGCCCGTTAGAATTCAATTGTTTATCGACTCAATTACATCGCAACTACGCGATAGTAAATAGGCGTTGCGCCCACTGTTACTGAGGAATCGGTCACGTAATTATTTCCAGCCACCGCAGTGACAACGCTCTGCTTAACAAATGACTTATTATCTGTGGAGCGCTCAATCACATACTTTACACCAAGCTCACCACCAAAGGTGATGTACGGATTGCCCGAACCATTGACGGTGATCGTGACGTCAGGAATATAGACTCTGGCTGTATTTGCAAAGATGCCTGCCTGATTTGCCATATTGTTCCAGCCAAGGAACCAGCTGCTATCACGCACGGCGCCCACAAAGGTCGCTTCACTCACCAAGGCGCGCGTTCCAGTTCCAAGATTGGTAGGTATGTAACTAGAGGGCAGATTCCTTGCACCTTCAGCAGTAGGAGTCAGGTCAATCCCAGAGGTGTGGTGATTCAATGGGACTGTTACGCCAGGGTTCTGGTCAAAATACACACCAGTCATCCCCTTCACCGAGGTCCTCATCGCCGCTATGTTGGCACAGGCCAACGTGTTGTTTGCACTAGCACCACGTTCCGTCCTATCAGTTCCAGCGGGGAATAGATTTGCATCAGATCCAACCCACCAGTTGGCTTCGTTAGCAGCGATGGCGGTGTTTAAAGCAGCAACATTTGCATACTTTCCATTAACTCCCGGGACCGCAGTGTCAACCAAGCCGTTTCGGAAGAACCAGACGTTGTTGAACAACCCGTCCTTCTCACCCGGATTTGCAGCATTGGCACCACTAGTCGTCAGGTCCGAAGCACGTCCAGCACCATCAAACCCACCTGTGGTACGTGCAACGGTAAACCGGTTGATAGCAGAGTTACCAGCACTCGTTGTAGCAGCCGTATCAGAGTAGGCACGTTTGTCTGCAATCATCATCGCACCATGGGGGTTATCCATGTAGAGCGAATTATAGATCTTAGCAGAACCGTTATCCCTGAAATTCGGACCGGTTGCAGTTTCGTACAAACTGAAACCTGCACTGTCCTTGGTTTTGTCGGAGAGCGAACTATATCCACGCCCTACAAACGTTGCATTCGCCATCGTGAAGACCGTGTAGGGGAATGCATCATTTTTACTTTCAGGTCCGTCGTTCTCTCCAGCATTATCCCCGACGTTAACAGCTGCACGAGTGTTCGTGTTTCCTGAAGAGTCGATCGCATTGTTTTGCAACTGGACATAGAACTGAACAGTCCCGACCCAGCCTTGATCTGTATCCAAGCCGTCATCTCCCGGGAAAGCAGACAAGCAGTGGCGAAGATTCAACGCACCACCCCAGACTTCGAACGAGTCGTCTGCATTGTTCCAATCAGACAAAAATTCGGTCACAGTGTTGCGTCCGATTCCGTACAACGAGTAAGAGTTGAGCTCTTTGCCAGCCGCGATGATGAATCCACCGTAGCGAAGATCAATAAACCTAACGATTCCCGAGTCATCATTGTCATTATCTCCACCACCATAGGCGTAGGTAGGGAATGAAGCCATGCCCTCAATCATCTGGATGCCAACAGCTCC
>Ga0187844_10003535_pt1 | contig 10410 bp, 4 predicted proteins | sample SpaLakP09_SKY_50_FD_134517 | JGI IMG/M metagenome (GOLD analysis project Ga0187844, IMG submission 134517) | Oligotrophic lake water microbial communities from Sparkling Lake, Wisconsin, USA - SP09_SKY_50 | ecosystem: Environmental > Aquatic > Freshwater > Lake | place: USA: Sparkling Lake...
CGCCAGTACTTAAATTCGATTGATACCGACTAAATACTTGGCCTGAAACCATCATATGTGGACTCACCTGATGCTGGGCGACTGGCGCCACACTTACTGCGCGCGCTGCCGCTGGTTCTGCAGCAACGGAAGCTGCAATAGCACTACAACCCAGTAAGAGCCAAGCTGAGGTCCGGAATAAAGACACAATAAGCCGAAATTTAGTCATGATTTAACGCTCCTGATGCCGCATGCAACGTCGGTTTGGCTGCGGGTAATAACTGCAATAACGCCGGAATAAGTAACACGCTAAACAACGCACTAAAAGTCATACCGCCGACAATCACTCCGGCAAGTCCCCGATATATTTCCGTCCCAACCCCGGGTACCAACACTAAAGGCAGCATGCCAAAAATACTGGTGAGCGTACTCATATAAATCGGTCGAGCACGGATCTGCACCGCTTGCTGAACCGCCTGTTGTTGGTTTAAACCATCCCGTAAACAATCGCGATATTGTTCTACCAACAAAATGGCGTTATTGACCACCAAACCAAGCAGAATGATAAATCCAATCATCGTCAGCAAGTCTAACGCTTGAAATGTAAAAAGATTTAGTGTCAACAAGCCAAGCACTCCGCCCACAAGCGCCATCGGCATCGTCAATAACACCAACAGACTGTCGCGTGCCGATTTAAACATGGCGGCCATAATCAAAAATAAGATCAGCACGGCAATAGCGAAATTGATCGCCATTTCTTGCATCGCATGAGCCAACCTGTCGGCACTCCCGCGAAATTGGATACTGATGTTATCGCCATGCAGGGCGCGCTGCGGGAGCACGACATCACGCATCAACAAGGCCATGACATCTTCCAGCGGCATCGTCGCAGGTGGACTCACTTGCAAACTGATGGTGCGAAGGCCATTCACTCGCAACAAATCAGTAGGGCCAACAGTGCGCTGCATCTGGGTCAATTGTCCGATGGTTTGCACGCCAGAATTACTAGTGAACAATGGCATTGCCTGCAGTTCTTCAAGGTTTTGCCATGGATTGCCGCGCAAAATAATGTCCATCCGTTCATTGCCATCGAACTGCTCGCCGACATAAATGCCATCCGTCAACGCGCGCACTGCCGTCGCCACTGTTAATCGGTCGACGCCAGATTGAGCGATGGCACGCTCGTCTGGAAAAATACGTAACTCTGGTTGATTTAATTGCAGGCCAGGCTGCGCTTGCACATTCGCATCAGGCATTTTTTCATTGATGATTTTCATAGCCGCGCTCGCTTGATCCATCAGCAGCTGCGCATTCGGGCCTTGAAAATCAATAAACATTTCACGACCTGAATTAAAACCAAAATTCAGCAAGGAAGCGCGAAAACTAAAGGACTGGGTATCTGGCAAATCTTTCAAAATCTCATCTTTGAGTAAAGCCAACATCGCATCGACCGTGGTTGGATCTTCGGGATACACAAATAACACGTTAAAGCTGCTAAACATCGACATGTTATAACCTTTAATCGCGGGGAATTTTTTGTCCTGGTAATAAGGCTTTAAGCGAGCAACCAGCAATTGACCTATTTCTTGTTCCATCACTTGAATATTGGCACCAGGCGGCAGAATAAAACCGGTGAACACCCCATCGCCATTGGCCTGTGGTAAAAAATCGGCTTTGGGTAATAACAACGCGATACACAGTAGACAGCCAGGAATAAACAACAGAACCCAAGCGAGAACTTTGCGCCTAGTATTCGTTAAACACATGACAGTACCACTTAACTTCTGCCAAAAAGCAGTCAACGGATCTGCCTTGCTATCTGTGATCTTGAAGCCGTAAAAACTGACTAAGGGCACCACGGTTAACGCCACAATCATTGAGGCTGAAATCGCCACCGCCAGCGTTAGCGCCAAATCATAAAATAATTGTCCTTCAACCCCCTGCATAAACATTACAGGCACAAAAATCGCCACAGTGGTCGCGGTGGATGCCAACAAAGCCCCACCAACCTGCTGACAGCCGCGCTTGATCGCTTGAGAAATACTGAGTCCTTGCTGCAACAACCGGACAATATTCTCTTGTACGATTATTGCTGCATCAAGCACCATCCCCACAGCAAACGCCAACCCAGCCAAAGAAATTACGTTCAAACTTCGGCCAAAGGCTTGCAGTGCAATAAAAGCGATAAATAAACAAATTGGAATGCTTAACCCAATAATTAAGGTGGCTTTGATACCGCGCAGAAAATAAAACAAGATGGCTAAACTCAGTGCCACACCGAGCAATAAATTGCCGTTTACCAGCGCAATCGCCCGACGGATGTGCACCGATGCGTCAAAACTCAGTTCCATCTCCAAGCCTTTGGCTTTTAGCACATCTCGGTTGAGCTCAGTAATCGCAAGGTTGACTTCATCCAAAATGGCAACGGTATTAGAATTATCGCCGCGCTCTAACGTTAAATAATATGCCGGCAGGCCATTGCGTTTGGTAAAGCCATTAACATCGGGATACCCGACATCAATCTTCGCAACTTCGGACAAATACACTGGCCGGCCATTGTTATAGGAAATTATCATTTGCCCATAAGTCTCGACCGCAAACTGGCCCTCAAAACGAACGGTATATTGACGCCGCCCCACCTCCGCAAAACCGCCAGATACATTGGATGCGCGGCTTAAACTAGCTTGCAATTGATCGATCCCAATCCCTAAGGCTGCCATTTTGTAGGGATCAAAGGTGATGTGTAACTCTTTGGCTAAATCTGATGCCAGTTCAACGTTAGAAACCCCAGGGATCGCACGAAGGCGGGCACCGACATTGTCGCGGATCAGTTTCAAATAAGGCGAAAAATCGTCGCCAGCTTCGACGTTCATTTGTTTAATTAATAGTGAAGCGACATTGCCACGACCACTGCCGACGGTCACTCTTGGTTCTGCGGCTTCTCGCGGCCTTGGCGGCGTCTGGTTCAGCGCATTAATCACATCCAACATCGCCCGCTGCATGTCTTGACCCACTTCAAAAGTTAACGTGATAGAGCCAAAACCTGGGCCGATATTACTTTGGATTTCTACAACACCGGGCACAGCTCTGAGCACACTTTCTTGTGGTTCAACAATGGTTGATTCCATTTCTTGCGGCGCAGCGGCACGCCAACCATTGTTGATAAAAATCTGCGGCCGATCTAAATCTGGCAGCAATTGCACCGGCAATTTGTAGAATGCTAAGGCGCCAAACAGCACAATCAGCAAGGTAAGCACTAAAGTTGCGGCAGGGTTTTTTAAGCTGGCACGAGTGAGGTTCATGACCATTCCGAAGCAGAGAAGATCTGCCGAGTATAAGGAATGGTGCGCAATTGCGAAACGCAAAATATCGGTTTATCCGATTAAATTGCAACGAGTTATTTCGAGGCGAAGTTCACCGTATTTGTTGGTTGATTGGTCGTTGGCTCTCGATAAACCGCCAGCAATTCATCGGTCCCATCGGCCATTATTCCAAATACTTTTGATAAATCGCCAGTTGTGGATCCGCCAAATTTTGCCAGAGCGCTTCAGCAATGGCCGGCTGTTGTTGATAAAACTGCCGACTAAATAACAAGTAGCCGTGTAATTGATGAATGGGTGGCTGTAACATCACCATAGTTTGGGGGTCAAATAACTTGGTCACGACCTTTTGCCCCTTAATTTGGCAGACGTGGGTCACCACTTGCACTCGGCCCTGTGCGAGCATTTGGAGGCTATTGGCCTCAGCTGAGGTTTGGACAAAATTAAATTGCGCTTCGATTTGCGGGGCAAGTTTAAAACGTGGAGTTTGACGGGTCACACTCACTTTCTGATTGATGTCAAAAAAACGGCCATTCCACTTACTGGCCAAGGTTTTGGTTGTCACCAAGCACACATCTTGCCGAGTAAACATTCTTGATTGATCGGGTTTTCCATCGCGTTTTGGAAAGACTCCCAATTCTTCTCGGTTTTCAGAATAATTCGCCACCACCGCATCGACCGAACCTGCTTGCAGGTATTTTAAACAACGATTCCACGGATATCGCACTAACTCCAATTGCAGCTTGGGCACTTTCGCGACGAGATGTTGTAAATGTTCGATGGTAGCTCCAGGCCATATGGTTGGGACCTGCGCACCACTCCCGAAGTAATAAGGTGATAACGCTTGATCTTGATAGCAAAATTTTAATGTCACTGCGGAAGCGGCAGGTAACCACGCACCGAAACACAGGCATAACATTAATGCTAAGCTATTGGACCTATTCAAGAAAATTCCATTCATTCATTTGGATAATTTACCGAACTATGTCGTATGAATGAGAAAAATTCAATTAGAAACGACTAAAGCCTAGCGGTCGATTGACCTGAGCCTCAGCACCCTGCGCGTTTTATTGCCGCAGTCGCGGACACAACCTGCGTGCACCAAGCTGAGCAAACTTGAATTTTTCGACAGGCTGAATTCAAAAATTAGTGTGGTAGACCCGATTATACAGCGGCACTACCGCTTGTTGACCTGCGCTATCAAACCATCGCAAATGCGCCTGTAAGTAGTGTGGTTCAGTGCTGACTTTCGCCAACAGTTGATCAAAACGAGCAATTAAGGCGGCACCTTCTGGCGTGCGCGAGCATAAAATATAGCCCGCTAGCAGCTGCGGCGATTCGACAAGTGGATAACTAAGATAGGGGCTATTTTCCGAAGTTTGCCCTTGGTAATGCGCAAATACGTTTGGATATTCAATCACAAAATCAATCCGACCTTCTTGCAACATGTGAAGGACTCCGGCGGTATCATCGCTGCCATGTCGACGCCACAACTGACGTTGCCAAGTCGGGTTCTGCAAGATTGCATCGATTTCTGTACTGTATTTTCGACCACCGACCACGGCCAAGCGCAGTTTATGCTCGCTGTAGAGTAGCTGCTCCAAACTGACCCCATCACCATTGATCAAGCGCTGCAGTGCCGCTGCACCGTCGCGATCTTTTAGTGCGAAAATCCGTAACCCCGGAAACACCACTTGCGGCAATTGCGTGTGATAACTGATAGCTTCGCGTTCAGGACTGAGTATTTTATTACCGACACAGGCATTAGGTTCAGATTGCAATAAAGCCAAAGCACGGGATGAATTGACGGCAGCCGCTTGCACTTGCACATCGTTCAGCCCAGGCCAAAGTAAATGCATCGTACTGCCACTGATGTTTAACACTTCATTGGCAGGCATCGCTTCGTCCAGCCAAAGCATGCTGAGCGACTGAGGTTGTGTGGGCGAGGCTGTTTCGATTGGCTGGGGTAGGTTCTGGCTTGTTTCTGCGACGCAATACTGAGCGAACAGTAGTGTCACAGCAACGACCATCACCCGTAAATTTACGCAGTTCCATGGTGTAAAACGTAAGCTTTCCATTTGTGGCAGCTCCGAAAGTCCGTTATTACCCAGTTAATCATTGTTGTCGGAAAAAAACAGTACAAAAATGTCGCAAAATTGGAAAGTGCGACGAATGGACCTAAATAAAAGACAAAGCCCCGACAGCGAATGCTGTCAGGGCTTTTTAAAAGAGGGTGAGTCGGCTTTTAAGCCGGGTTCTGTGCTCTGTTGCCAGAGTGACAATCATTCCTCTAGGACGTACGTCACCATACGCCTCAAGCAACCTACCCGCCCCCAACGCGGGCCGCGCCAAAGGGGGCCTATTTGGTCTTGCTCCGGGTGGAGTTTACCGTGCCACGAACTGTTACCAGTCGCGCGGTGCGCTCTTACCGCACCCTTTCACCCTTACCTGATCCCGCCGCTCTTGCGAACAACGGGCCATCGGCGGTTTGCTCTCTGTTGCACTGGTCGTAGGCTCACGCCCCCCAGGCGTTACCTGGCACCCTGCCCTGTGGAGCCCGGACTTTCCTCCCCCTACTTGCATAGGCAGCGATTGTCTTAGCCAACTCACGGCGCGCATTATACGCGAAAAACGCGCCTGGGCTAGTAAATCCTCAGAACATCGAAAAACTGAAAAATACTAACTTACAGCGTTGGCCAAAAGTGTATGAAGAATGATGCTGTTGAATGGCTGCAAACATTGCACGGGCAACTTTCCGTACGCGCGATGTTTGTGCGCGATTGCCTCCAGCCTTGCGGATCACTTGCATTTGCGCCATCACGGCAGAACCATCCGCAGTTGGCAATTGCAGCACCAATTGCAAACACTCCAACACCAATACTTCGGTTTCGGTTAACTCGTGTCGGTTGATATAAGATAAATTGGTCGACACTTCGCCTTGTTGGACAAACTCAGCGGCCAGTCGCCACAGTTGTAAATTATGGAAACAATTATCGGGCTCAGCTTCGGCGCCTTCGTTAAATACGAACAAAGCTTGTGGCCATTGATTCAAATCGACCAAAGTAATGCCATAGTGATAACTGACAAAACAAGGCCGCTGCGAAGCTTTAATCTCGGAATACACTTTTGCCGCTTGATACAAGCGGCCATTCACCCGATAGATATTTGCCAAGGTGGCAGCCAATGCCGGAACTGCAGCAATCCGAGTTAAAAATGGGTCAAGCATTTTTGCCGGCGGTAACTGCGCTTTGCTGGCAAAATCTTCTAGATAGAACTCGTAAAGCCCATTCCAGCCTTCGCATTGCGCAGTGTTGATAATTAACTCGGTGAGCATGTTTTGCTTTTGCGATTGTTGCCAGCGTGCCAAACAATATCCTGCCATATTACTGGCCTCAGTCAGTTGCTCAGCGAGTTGTTGCATCAGCATCGGCGCATATTTCGGAAATGCTTTGCAGGCATTGTCATACATATAGGCATGATCAATTTTCTCGGGAATGATTTGCTGCCACAAGGCGCTCGCCTTTGCTGGTTCAGCTTGGCCGAGTAACACTTTCAACTGACGCTGTTTGACCCACGCATCGTCATGTTTTACCAGTAATTGACTGACAACAACGTTGGCCTCGTCAAAACGGTGTTGCTCAAGAAGCTCATCAAGGTAGTTCAGGCCAATGTAACGATTATCCGAGGCCATACCCCAAGCTGTTGCAAATAGCGCTGTCGCTTCTTCGGATTTTTTTAATACTAATAATTGCTCAGCAGCGGTACAAATTGCCGAAGCCTCGTTGGGCTGGCGTGTCAACAGCAAACGCGCGCACCGCTCTAACTCTTGGGTCATTTTGTGTTGACGCAGGATCTCAAACAACTGCTCCCAGTATTTGAGCTCTGGATTCGAAATAGCTAAGGCTTCAGTTAAAATACTGGCCGCACGCTCAGCATGACCGGTTTGTTGATGAGCACGAGCCATAATTGAAGCAATTTCAAAAGGTTGTGGTGCATCGCCATAATAATCGCTGACATGCGCAAACATCTGTGGATATTGACCTCGCTCTAGCCAATATTCCAAGAGCGGCAGGTGCAACTTATAATTGCTAGGCTCCAAAGTAATAGTTTGCAGCCAATAACTGACTTTAAGCTCCGGCGCCACTGCCAACATGGCTAATGCGCGTAATGGTCCGAGTAAATGCGCTGACTCTTTGTGTAAACGCCAAGCCAATTGATAGGCGTCGTCAGCTCTGCCTAACTCTTCACCTAACTGTTTTAAGCGTTGCCAAGCCCATAAATAATCCGTATCAAAACGTACTGCTTTTTCAAAGTGATAACGTGCTGAGGTTTTATCCTCTGAACGCATTAAAGCATCGGCAAGAAAGCCATGCAAAACACCGTCTTTTGGATCGTATTGCAAAGCCCGCGATAGCACTTGGATTTCTTGGGCAATATCCGCTTCAGCTTCAAGGAAAATGGCATATTGACGGCTTGCTCGGCTATAAGACGGATTTAATTTCAGCGCTTGCTGATAAGATTGATGTGCTTGCGCAGGGTCTTGCTGTTTGACTGTCAGATCGGCAAGTTCCAAATGCAATCTAGGTAACAATGGAAAATCTGCCACAGCTTGCTGCAATTGCGCCAACGCTTGGGCATGATCTCGCGGCTGCAATAACCAACTCCATGCTAACCGGCTTGACCAAACATGGGTGTTTTCTGCTAGAACTGCAATAAATGGCTGTTGCTCAGTCGCATCAAAATAGCGCAGCGCCAGAGCCGCAACATCGAGTATGGCGTCACCGTAGTTAGTTTGGCGACTGAGTTCAGCCACCAACCAATTCAGGGTTTGCCGTTTCTCTTGCACACTAACACTCAGTTCCATAAGTAAATCAATAGCTTCACTTTGATCAATCTGATGGATCAACATCGCTTCAACTTGGCTTTTTGCTTGGGCAGTTTTTTGCAGTTGGAACAAAATCTGCGCGTGTAACAGTTGATTTTCAAGTTGATGTGGCAACAAAGCTAATAGTGCAACCGTTCGAGTCAGACTCGCGTCCAGTTCACTTCGCTGCATTTGCTGACGGATTGCGCGACGTTGATACCAAGCATTATGTGGATACAAATTGGCAAGTTTTTCAATGGCGTCCGCCACAATTGCAGAGTCAGGATGCCAATCCGCTTGATAATTCAATAATGCCGGGTTATTCAGATCTAATTGCGCAAGTTTTTCCAAGGTCGCAACTATGGTTTCATCTTCATTGCAACGACGCAGCGCCGCAAAATAAGCATCCGCCACATGACTTTGCCAAGGTGTCAATTCAAAACATTGACGATAAAAACCAATGGCTTCTACCAACTCGCCCTGCCAATCGGCTTTTTTGGCTAGCCAATACCAACCTTGGCTTTGCGACAACAATGGCTGGTTTTGCTGAAATAACGCATCAAACGCCGTCAATTGTCCGTGATACAACAACTCCTGCAAACTGAACACTAATAATTCTTGATCTTCAGGCCGCAATTGCCGTGCTTGCGCTAGCACATCAAGCCCTAGCTGAGCTTTGCTTTGCCAGTTATAAGCCCGATAGAGTGACATCGCCGGACTTGCCGAGCGCGCGCCATATTTATCAAAACGCGCTTGTAAACGGGCCAACACATCATCGGTTTGTTGTAGGAAAATCGCGGCTTTGTAGTAAGACTCGACAAACTCTTGCTGGGTATCATCTAAACAACAAGCATAAAAATAATACCTTAAGGCCAACGTATACTGCTTTTCTTGCCAATAAAAATCTGCAAGTAAATCATAAACCTCTGCGTTATAACTTCCCGATATTTGCAACTGCGATAACAGTTTTAACGTCTCTTCGCGATAAAACGGCATGTGGTAGATTTGACGGAACAAACGGATTTTTAAATCGGCATAATGGCATTTCTGCACTGTGGCAAATAAATACTCTAAGGCTTTCTCCCCTTCGCCGAGGTTTTTCAAACTTTGAAAACGCGAACTTAACCACACCACATGATCGGGATAACGCGCTAATAACTGCTCGGTGTAGCCAAGAATTGCCGTTTCATCATTTTGCTCAATCGCCAAAATGCGGCCAACTTTTAAGGTTAAACGATGTTCAGGCGCCAGTTGTTGCATCTGCGCTAACCATTCAGCCGCTTCTGGCAGTTGATTCGCATCGCAAGCAACAGAGAATTTGGCATACAGATCGTAAAGTTGGGTCACTTCGCTTTGAAAAGGCTCTAAGCGAGAACTTTGAGCTTTTGGCACAAAAACCATGGCTCGAGGGCCATGCGCAGCTTCGGCATTAAGGCCACTGACTAGTTGTAATTCACTGGTGTAATCCCGTGATGGGTCCATCAAGTATGCAATACCAAGACCTCGGTGATAGCCGATCACCGCTTGCAAATGTGAACTAAAACCATGAGTCGTCACTAAGGCAAAAGGCAAATCAGCATCAATCAGGGCGATGGTCAGTTCTGGCGTCAAATCAAGTTCAATGTAGGCGAAGCCATTATTGACCAGCCATTGCCGCTCAAGAGTTTCCGGCGTACCGTTATAACAAATCTTCTCGGCAATACTTTGTTGGCTTGCCTCGACACCAAAGTATCGACAGAGCGCAGACATGGTGGCAGGGGCGCAAGTTAAATGGCCTTGCCGCTCATGCGGCACTGACAATAAACGCATCATCTGGCCATCCCCTTGCCATTGGCGCACATTCTGCTCAACTTGGCGATAATAAGGATGCTTGGTTTTCGCAAACTCGAGACAAGCTTGTTCTTTATTGCCTGCCGCCAGCGCAATTCGTCCAAGACTTGAGTAAATCAAATCATGATCATCACGATCTGGGGCTTTTTGCAGCCCTAAAAAGCCAGCAATCGCTTGCTCACACTGCAGCCAATCCATTAATCGCGCAGCAATATGAATGAGTTCAGCCCAAAGCCGACAACTTTGCATCCGTGGCGCATATTGGGCGAGCAAGTGCATTGCAGCATGAGATTGTTGCTTGCGTACCAATGCTCTGGCGTTATCAAGCACAATAGTGACTCGAGGTTTGGTCTGGAGCAATCGTTCTGCCAACGCTAACTCTTCGTCAAACAGCAGCTGATCACGCAATAACATTAA
>Ga0187844_10003536_pt1 | contig 10410 bp, 9 predicted proteins | sample SpaLakP09_SKY_50_FD_134517 | JGI IMG/M metagenome (GOLD analysis project Ga0187844, IMG submission 134517) | Oligotrophic lake water microbial communities from Sparkling Lake, Wisconsin, USA - SP09_SKY_50 | ecosystem: Environmental > Aquatic > Freshwater > Lake | place: USA: Sparkling Lake...
GGATCGCGGCGGGTGTTTCGAGCCGCGGTCCTTGCGTGATGGCCATCGTCCCGGCACCGCTGACGACGACATCGGCTGCGCCCGCGGCTTCGAACAGCACCTGGCGCAACGGCGGCGTGTAGGGATAGGTGAATTCGATGTGATGAAGCTCGGTACCGGGCACGCCGTCGTGGTACGTGTGCTCGCGGCCCCAGGTGTAATCGATCAGGTCGCGCGGCAGGGCGATCTCGCCAGGTGCGAACCATTCGGCGATGGCGCCTACGGCCGCGATCGCCAGCACCTGCTGCGCGCCCGCGTTCTTCAGCGCCCACAGGTTCGCGCGGTAGTTGATCTTGTGCGGCGGGATCTTGTGACCTTCGCCGTGGCGCGCCAGGAACAGGACCGGGTGTCCGTTGATGTGCCCGCGCACCACAGGGCCGGTAGCTATCCCGTAGGGCGTGCGCACTTCCTCGCTCGACTCGATGACCAGGCCGGGCCACTGGTTCATGCCGGTGCCGCCGATGACTGCAATGGTTTTCACGAAGCGGATTCCTTCACGGCGTAGATCGCGGGTAGCTGGCGCCAGTATTCCTTGTAGTCCATGCCGCAGCCGAACACGTACCGATCCTCAACGGCCAGACCGACGTACTCGGCCTGTGCATCGGGCGCGCGACGATCGTGCAGCTTCTCGGCCAGAACGGCCACGCGCAGCGAGGCAGGACGGAATTCCGTGAGCGCTCGACGGATCGCGACCAGTGTGTGGCCTTCGTCCAGGATGTCGTCGATGACCAGCAGATCGCGGCCGGTGATCGACTGCGCCTCCGGCTGGCGCTTCCACACCAGGCCACCACCGGCCGTGGCGCCGCGGTAGCGGGTCGCGTGCAGGTAATCCTGCTCGAACGGCAGCTCGAGTCGCCGCGTGATCTCGGAGGTCGGGTATAGACCGCCGTTCATGACGCACAGCACCAGAGGATTTTTCTTCGCGTAATCCGCTTCGATGCGTTGGGCCAGGACATCGAAGGCCCGCTGCACGGCCGCGGCGTCGTGCAGGCAATCGGCTTCCGCGCGGATCTTCAAGGCGTCGTCGAGCCGGTTCATCGAGGACCTTCGGTGCGGAACAGCGTGGCCAGGCGACGGCTTCGCGCTGGGCTCGGCGCCACGTCGCGCAACTCATCGAGCAATTTGATCGACGTCGCGCGATCGTTGCAGACCGGCAGCATGTCGCAGCCAGATGACAATGCGAGGAGCGCTCGCTCGGTCACGGTCCCGACCACCGCGGCCCCGTTCATCGACAGGTCGTCGCAGAACAGCGCACCGCGAAACTTTAGCTTGCGGCGCAGCGTGCCGGCGATCCACTTGCGCGACAACGACGCCGGGATCTGGTCGACCGCGGTGTAGCGCACGTGGGCCATCATCAGCGACTCGATGCCGTCCTCGATCAGCGGACGGAACGGTGCGAGTTCCGTGCGTTCGATTTCGGGGAGCGAGCGACGATCGATCGGGAGCTCGAGGTGCGAGTCCGCCGCGACCGCGCCGTGTCCAGGGAAATGCTTGCCGGTGGCGGCCATGCCGGCGCGGTTCAGGCCTGCGCGGAACGCGCGCGCCAGCTCCACGATGACCTCGATCCTGGTGGCGAAGGCGCGATCGCCGATCACGCCGGAGACGCCGATATCGCGGTCGAGCACCGGCGCGAAGCACAGGTCGATGCCGTAGCTGCCCAGTTCCGAGCCGATGGTGTAGCCGTGCGCCTGCGCCTCGTCGGTCGCCGCCTTGACGCTCTCCTCGTGCAGCTTGCCGAGCGAACGCATGGCGGGGATACGCGAGAACCCCATGCGGAAGCGCTGCACGCGACCGCCTTCGTGGTCGACCGCCAGCAGCAGGCGCGGATCGCGCTTGATGTCGAGGATCGCGGCGCACAGGGCGCGCAGCTGGTCCGGGTCGCGGTAATTGCGCGTGAACAGGATCACGCCGCCGACCAGCGGATGGGCCAGCACCTCGCGATCTTCCGGCGTGAGTTCCAGACCGCCCACGTCGAGCATCAGCGGACCGATGGGTCCGCGCGCAGCCTTGCCTGCCATGAAACTCCGTTTCCTAGTTTGCTTCCCGACTACTCGTGCAGATTCACTTCGGCGCCGACGGGCAGGCGGTCGTAGAGGTCGACGATATCGTCATTGGCCACGCGGATGCAGCCCTTTGAGCCGGGCATGCCCAGGCGCGTCGTGGGCGGCGTGCCGTGCAGGTAGATGTAGCGACGGAAAGTGTCGACACAGCCCAGCCGGTTGCGGCCCCGCTCGGTTCCCGACAGCCAGAGGATACGCGTGAGGATCCAGTCCCGCCCCGGGAACTTCGCGTGCAATTCGGGCGACCAGATCTCTCCGGTCGGCCGGCGCCGCGTGAACAGTGTGCCGGCCTCGGCGCCGTCGCCGACCTTGGCCCGGATCACGTGGCGCCCGCGAGGCGTGCAGCCTGATCCATTGATCTCGCCGATGCCGTTGGCGCCTGTGGAGACCAGGCACTCGCGCAGGACGCGGCCCTCGCTCCAGAGCTGCAGGCGCTGACGTCCCAGGTCGATCTCAATGTGCATGCCAGGCGCGGAACGGTTTCAGGGACAGGCTGTGGTTGTAGTACTTCGGTTCATCGGTGACCTCGCGGCCCAGCCAGGACGGGCGCGGGATTTCCTGCTGCGGATCGATCAGCTCGACCTCCGCCACGATCAGGCCATCGTTGTCACCGTGGAACTCGTCGACTTCCCAGGTCAGCCCGTCGCGATCGATGTAGTGGCGGGTCTTCTCGAGACGCCCGATGCACAGGTTCTCGAACATTTCGCGGCCTTCTTCGAGCGGGATCTCGTACTCGTATTCGGCCCGCACTGCGCCCATGACCGCCGCTTTGACGTTGAGCAGCGCGCGCTTTCCTTCCAGGCGTACGCGGATCGAGGCCTTGCCGCCGGGCGCACCCAGGTAACCCTGCTGCATCGCACGGTGTCGTGACACTTCCCATCGCCAGGTGTCATCCACGACGAGGAACTTGCGTTCGATTTCCACCGGCATGAGGTTCCCGGGTTGAGGATCGTTGCGGAAGGCTAAGCCAAGGGCGCGGCAAGTCAATCGGGGTTACGCACGTTCGAACAGGGCCATCGATTCGACGTGCGAGGTGTGCGGGAACATGTCCATGACGCCCGTACGCACCAGTCGATAACCGTGTCCATTGACGAGCAGCCCGGCGTCGCGCGCCAGGGTTCCCGGATGGCAGGAGATGTAGACGATCCGGCCGGGCTTGCGGGCGCCGATGACCGGCATCATCGCCTCGGCGCCGGCGCGCGGCGGATCGAGCAGGACGGCGTCGAACGGCGTCTGCAGCCAGGGCGCGTCAACCCTGGGCTGAAACAGGTCGGCGGCATGGAAGTCGATCTCCAGGCCGAGCGCCTGCGCGTTGGCCCGTGCCCTGGCCACCAGCGCCGCGTCGCCCTCCGCGGCCGTCACGTGCGCACCGCTGCGTGCCAGCGGGATCGAGAAGTTGCCGAGGCCGCAGAACAACTCGAGCACCCGCTCGCCCGGCTGCGGACGCAGCCACGCCAGGGCTTGGCGCACCGCCTGCTGGCTGACCGTGGCGTTGATCTGGATGAAGTCCGTGGGCTGGAACTGCAGCCGGTCGGCCGAACCGTCAGGCGAGTAGTCGAGCACCGAGGCAGGCGGCGTCATCGGTGCAACGGTGCTGGGGCCGCCGGATTGCAGGTAGAGCTCGAAGCCGTGCTCCTCCGCGAGTTGCTGCAGTCGCGTTCGATCGGCGTCCGTCGGGGGCTGCAGCACGCGCAGCACGAGCGCGACGGAGTCCGCACAGGCGATCTCGATCTGCGGCAGTTCGCGGCGGATCGTGAGCTCGGCCAGGCACTCCCCGATCGCGCGCAGCTTCTGACCGACCCGGGGGTCCAGCACTGCGCAGCTGTCCAGCACGGCGAGAAACGGGCTGGCCCGTTCGCGGAAACCCACCAGCGCTGCGCCGCGCTTGTCGACGTACTTGGCGCCGAGCCTGGCCCGGCGCCGATAGCCGAGCGTGGGGCCGAGGATCGGCGGCGCCACCGTTTCCGGCTCGACCTTGCCGACCCGGCGCAGTGCCTCGACCAGTTGCTGCTGCTTGTGCGCGATCTGGGCCGCGGGTGCGAGGTGTTGCAGCGAGCAGCCGCCGCAGACGTCGAAGTGCGCGCAGGGCGGCTCGACACGGTCGGGCGACGCTTCGAGCACCTGCACGGTCTCGCCCTCGTCGGCGTCGCGGTGCTTGCGCGTGTAGCGGAACTTCACGCTCTCGCCGGGCAGGGCGCCGTGGATGAAGCAGACCTTGCCCTCGATGCGCGCCACGCCACGGCCGTCCTCGGCGAGGTCGACGATGCTGGCTTCGAATTCGCCCTGTGGCAGGGGCTTGCTGCGGCGATTGCCGCCGCGAAACGGACGGCTCATTCGGTCCAGGCCGCCGCGAACTCGGCCCAGTGCGCTGCGCCGTTGCCTTCCAGGAAGTCGCGCGCGAGCAGGATTTCCTGTTCGTACTCGTCTTCGGACAGGTGTCCTCGCATGAACTGGAAGCGCAGGTACACCAGCCAGGTGTTCATCACATCGGTCTCGCAATACGCGCGGATCTCGTCGAGCTTGCCGGCGCGGTAGGCGTCGAAAACCATCGAGCCGTCCATGCCCAGCTTGCCCGGCAGGCCAAGCAGCAGCGCGATCTCGTTGAGCGGTGCGTTCTGGCGTCCGGTGTACAGGGCCAGCACGTCCATCAGGTCGGTGTGCTTGAACTCGTAGCGCTTGAGGTAGTTGTTGTACTTGGATTCGCGGTCGAAGTGGCCGTTGTCCCAGTAGGCCTGCGCGCGCGAACCGTGAATGAGGCCCCGGTAGTTGAGCACCGGCAGGTCGAAGCCACCGCCGTTCCAGGACACCAGCGTGGGCCTGTATTTCTCCACGCCGTTGAAGAATTTCTGGATCAGCTCCGCCTCATCGGAGGATTCGTCGCCGATCGACCAGCAATGCAGCGTGTCGCCGGTGCGCAGCACGCAGGAGATCGCGACGATGCGCTGCAGATGCGCGGGCTGGAATTCGGTGCCCTTCTCGGCGCGGCGCAAGGTGCGCATCGCGTTCCAGATCACGTTCTCGTCGGTCGACTCGATGCCCAGGATGCGGCGTGCACCCTCGAGGTCGGGGATGGTCTCGATGTCGAAGACGAGCGTGGGGGTCATGGCTTGGAAGTTGAAAGAATCACGCTAAAACGCAAAGGCGCGAAGGACGCAAAGGAAACGAAACGATGACGGACCCTGTGTGCGGCCATTCTTCTTTTGCTTCGCGTCCTTTGCGCCTTTGCGTTTCAGGCTTTTCTTCACTTCACGCCGGAAACACGCCGGTGGATACGTAGCGATCGCCGCGGTCGCAGATGATGCAGACGACGGTTGCATTCTCGACGCGCTTGCAGACTTCCACGGCCGCGAAGATCGAGCCGCCGGAGGAGGGGCCGCAGAACAGTCCCTCGGTGCGTGCGACGGCGTGCATCATGCCTTCGGCGTCCTTGGCGTCGACCTCGAGGATGCGGTCGATCTTGGTGACGTCGTAGATGCCCGGCTCGTATTCCTTGGGCCACTTGCGGATGCCGGGAATCGAGGACTCGCCGGCAGGATGCACGCCGATCAGTTCGATCTTCGGATTGACCTCTTTGAGGAACCGCCCGGTACCCATGATCGTGCCGGTGGTGCCAATCGTCGCGACGAAGTGCGTGACCTTGTGGTCGGTGTCGCGCCAGATTTCAGGTCCGGTGCCCTCGTAGTGCGCGCGCGGGTTGTCCGGATTGGCGAACTGGTCGAGAACGCGGCCCTTGCCTTCCTTCTGCATCTGCAGCGCGAGGTCGCGCGCGTACTCCATGCCCTGTTCCTTGGTCACGAGCACGATGTCGGCGCCGAAGGCCTTCATCTGCGCCCGGCGTTCCGCGCTCATGTGCGCGGGCATGATCAGCACCATGCGGTAGCCCCGCATGGCCGCAGCCATCGCCAGTGCGATGCCGGTGTTGCCGGACGTCGCCTCGATCAGCGTGTCGCCGGGCTTGATCTCGCCGCGCTCCTCGGCGCGCTTGATCATCGAGTACGCCGGCCGGTCCTTCACCGAACCCGCCGGGTTGTTGCCCTCGAGCTTGGCGAGCAGGGTGTTGTTGCCGATGCCGGGCAGGCGCGTCAGGCGCACGAGGGGCGTATTGCCGATGGTTTCGGCGAGCGTCGGGGTGTTCATGGGGCGCGAGTTTAGCCCGCCTGTCCCGCGGATCGCCCGGGAATCGGCGGCGGGTTGTCGAATCGAACGGCCGAACCGTAGCCCGGGCGAAGCCCGGGGTTGCGCTCCGTACGCGAGGGGAATCCCGGACTTCGTCCGGGCTACGGGCGAGGGTAGGCCGCTACGTACTTCCCGGGTGCGACGCTCAGACGATCAGGACGAAATCCATCTGGGTACCGGCCAGCTCCACGCGGTCGCGATCGGCCAGCTTGCGCGGCTGCGGTTCGACGTCCACGCCGTTGATGCGAAGCTTGCGGCCGCTGGCCGAATCGACCTGCACGATGTAGTAGCCGTCGCCCCGGCGCGTGATCGCCGCGACCTGCACGCCCGGCTTGCCAAGCGTGGTGAGCGGCTTGCTCAGCTCCATCTCCTTGCCCTGGTTGGGACCGCTGGCGATGCGCAGCTTGCCCAGCACCGGCTTGCCGGCCGCCACCAGACTCGGATTGATCGACGGCCGCGGTAGCGGCGCGACGACCGAAGGCACCGGCGTGGGTGCAGGCGGCACCGGGACGGGCATCCGGGACGGCGGCAGGATGGCCCCCGGCCGCAGGATCATCGTCTTGTCCATCTCCGACGCCGGCACCTCGACGCTGAAGTAGCGCAGCGTGTTGCGGCCGATGGTGATCACGTCGCCGTGTACGAGCGGGTGCTTGGTGACCGGCTGACCGTTGACCTGCGTGCCGTTGGTCGAGTCCAGGTCCTCGAGGAAGGAGTCGTCGAGGATGGTCACGATGGCCGCGTGGCGGCCGGAGACCGCCTTGTCGTTGAGAACGATGTCGTTGCTCGACTGGCGCCCGAGCGTGACCCGTTCGGCTTCGAGCTCGAAATCGGTCGTGACGCCAGTGTTGTCGGTGATGACGAGCTTGCCCATTCGCGTGTTCCCTTCCGGTATTCCTTAGGTGTCCCGTCCGCGCTCAGAACCAGTCCAGCAGGCGCCGGTACCAGGGCCTGCCGACTGCGAAGGACTGGTCGATTCGCGCCAGGATCACGGAGACGTTGTCCTTGCCGCCGCCTTGCAGAGCGTGCTCCACCAGGTCCTTGGCCGCTTCCTCGAGGTTGTCGCTGTTGCGTTGCAAGCTGATGCCGATCTGTTCGTCGGAAACCATGTCGCTCAGTCCGTCCGAGCACAGAAGCAGCGTGTCGCCCACTTCCACCGCCGCCTCGTTGAGTTCGACGCTCACCTCCGGCTCCACACCCATGGCGCGCGTGACGATGTTCTTGCGCACCATCATCGCCGCTTCCTCGCGGGTGTAGTGGCCCTTCGCGATCATCTCCTCCTGCAGCGAGTGATCCCGCGTGACCTGCTGCAGCTTGCCGGAGCGATACCGGTAGAGCCGCGAGTCGCCTACGTGCGCGATGCTCATGCGGTCGTCGTGCAGCAGCACGACGACTACCGTCGTTCCCATGCCGGCGCACTGCGGCTGCGATTGCGCCGCCTGATAGATCGTTTCGTGCGCTTCCTCGATGGCCTTCTTCAGCAGCAGCGCCTGCGGCGAATGGTGGGCGCCGTCCTCGGACGAGGCCATGCGACGCAGATTTTTCCAGTCGCGACGGACCACGTGCGGAATGGTCGTCGTGGCGATGCCGCTGGCGACTTCGCCGGCGTTGTAGCCGCCCATGCCGTCGGCGAGGACCAGAAGGCCGTAATCGCGATCTTCGGTGATCGCGTCTTCATTATTCGTCCGCACCCGCCCCATATCGGTCAGCAGCGCGGTAGATACTTTGTCCTTGATGGCCATGTCGGGGCGCCCCTGCCTCAGCTCATCGTGGCCAGGACCGCACGCAGATCGCGCGCGAACTCACCCCCGCGTGCGTAGCGTGCGTCGAAGTGCTTCTGCAGCACCTTCTCGATGATGGCGTTGAGTTCCGGCGGGAGGTCGGCGCGGACCTTGGTGATCGGCAACTGCGGCTCGTTGGCGATCTTGAACATCAGCGTCGCCATCGATTCCGCCTGGAACGGTAGCGAGCCGGTGAGCAGCTGGTAGGTCGTGACGCCGAGCGAGAACAGGTCCGAACGACCATCCACCTTCATGCCGGACAGCTGCTCCGGGCTCATGTAGCTGGGCGTACCCAGCACCATGCCCGTCTTGGTCTTGCTGGCATCGGTGATGCGCGCGACGCCGAAGTCGGTGACCTTGATGGTGCGCGTATCGGTCACCAGCATCAGGTTCGCCGGTTTGATGTCGCGGTGAACGATGTTGCGCGCGTGCGCGTAATCGAGCGCGTCGGCCGCATCGGCCATGTACTTCAGGACGTCCTTGACCGGCAGCAGCGCCGCGGCCTTGGTGTGGCGCACCAGGTCGTAGCCCTTGATGAACTCCATCGCGATGTAGGCGAGGTCATGCTCCTCGCCCGCATCGAAGATCTGCACGATGTGCGGGTGCGACAGATTTCCCGCGGCCTCGGCTTCGCGGAAGAAGCGCGCCTTCACGTCGGCGATTTCGTCCGACGCGAAGTCGTTCGACAGCGCCATCGTCTTGATCGCCACCATGCGGCCGATCTTCGGATCCTTGCCCAGGTAGACGACGCCCATCGCGCCCTTGCCCAGCTCCTTCTCGACCTGGTAGCGGCCGAGCATCGGCTTCTCCATGTCGCCGGAACCGCCGGACATGATCAAGGTGCCGTCTTGCGTCTGGGCACCCATGCCGGTGCCCAAGATCACCGTCTCCGACAACTTCTTCGCGCGGACCTGCTTGCTCTGTACGTCGCGGAAGGTCTTGTTCTTCGAGCCGATGTATTCGTAGACGGCCTGGGCCTTGTTGAACTGGCGCTTGCGCTCGAAATCCAGTGCGAGGTTGTACATCAGGTCCAGCAGGCGATCGTCCACCGGCTGCACGCGCTTGAACTTGTCGAAGGCCATGTCGAGCTGACCCTGACCCTGGAAGGCCAGGCCCAGCATCTTGTTCGACTCCGCACCTTCGGCATCGCTGGAGACGCGCAGCTTCTCCGTCAGGCGCAGTTTCTTGACCGTCATGAACAGGTGGCCGAGAACCAGCAGCAAGGCGGGGATCGTCAGCTGCACCCACACCGCGCTCGCCGACAGCAGGTAGAACTCGGTGAGCAGGATCACCGCCACCAGGCCGCCGCTGATCGCGAAGCCCACGGCGGGCGTCAGCATCGGCAGCACCGCGGCGAGATACGCGATGGCCAGGATCAGCACCAGCGCGCTGACGATGCCGCCCCAGGACGGCTCTATGAAGTAATGGCCCTGCAGGATGCTCGACACCGAATGTGCCAGCACCATCACGGGCGCCATGCTGGCCGACACCGGCGTGGCGAGCGAATCGCCGGTACCGGCGGCGGTGGCGCCGATCAGCACGATCTTGTCCTTCAGCGCGCCCTTCTGGACCTTGCCTTCGCGGACGTCGTAGAACGAATAAACCGGGAACGGCGGACGGCCGTTCACGTCGTGGTAGAAGTGCGTGCGCATCTGCAGGTACGGCGAGGTCTCGAGGTTGATCCCGCCCAGACGCACGCCTTCGCCCAGCTTGACCTCGATCTCTTCCGGTTTGAGGTTGAGCGCGCGTGCCGCGGTCATCAGGCTCAGCGAGGGATACAGCTCGTTGAAGTACTGCACCGCCAGCGGCTCCTCGCGCACGACGCCGTCCGGGTCGAGCAGGAAGATCAGGTGCCCGATGCCGCTTGCGGCGGCGCCCAGATCCGGCAGCGGCAGCAGTTCCGCGGAGGTGACCGGCATCGGCAGCGCCCCGTTGGCGACCGCTTCGACGTTGTCCTGCAGGTTGGTCAGCGCGAAGCGGCTCACGTAGTCCGGCAGCGGCGAGTCCGGATTTCCCTGCGGAGTCCCCGGCGTGAACATGATCGGCAGCAGGTTGGCGCCGTAACCGCGCATCGCGACGCCGAGCGAATCGTCGGCGGACAACCGGCTGCGTGCGTTGTCGAGTCTTTCCTTGAGCGCCGCCATCTCACCGGCATACCGCTTCGAGAGCGCCATATCGGCCCACAGCTTGTTCAGATCGCGCATCGCCTTGAGATCCGGCGAGGTCTGGCCCGGATCGACCTGCCGGGCCGCGGCGGATGCCGCGTCGAGCTGCTTGCGCAGGCCTTCCACGTCCGCCACCTGCTTGCCCAGCGAATCGATGTCGCCGGGCATCGACTGCGTCAGCGGCGACTGCGA
>Ga0187844_10003542_pt1 | contig 10400 bp, 5 predicted proteins | sample SpaLakP09_SKY_50_FD_134517 | JGI IMG/M metagenome (GOLD analysis project Ga0187844, IMG submission 134517) | Oligotrophic lake water microbial communities from Sparkling Lake, Wisconsin, USA - SP09_SKY_50 | ecosystem: Environmental > Aquatic > Freshwater > Lake | place: USA: Sparkling Lake...
CCTTTGCGTTTCCAGGCGGCCATCGCACGGCGTAATCCATCCGCTTCGCCAGCGGTAAAATCAGCGGCCAGCATCGCGATTTGCATCACTTGTTCCTGAAAAATAGGAATGCCTAAAGTACGTCCCAAGGCTTTTTGCATTGCTGGATTTTGATAGGTTTCAATGGCTTCTAAACCCTGGCGGCGACGTAAATAAGGATGCACCATGCCACCTTGTATTGGCCCCGGGCGCACAATCGCGACTTGCACAACCAAATCATAAAACTCACGCGGCCTCAGGCGTGGCAGCATGCTCATCTGCGCGCGTGATTCAATTTGAAACACGCCGATCGTATCGGCTTTGCATAGCATGGCGTAGGTCGCTGAGTCTTCCCGGGGAATGTCTTGCATGCGGGTGGGCTTGCCAGGCAGAGTTTTCATTAATTCAAATGCCCGCTGAAGCGCTGATAACATGCCGAGTGCCAGAATATCGACCTTTAATAAACCCAGCGATTCAAGATCATCTTTGTCCCATTGAATGACGCGACGGTCTTTCATAGCAGCATTTTCTATAGGTACCAAGCGGGATAATTTACCTCTGGCAATCACAAAGCCACCGCTGTGCTGTGACAAATGGCGTGGAAAACGTAATAGCTGACTAGCCAGGCTGGCCCATTGTTGTGCTTGCGTGGAGTTGGTGTCGAGCCCGCATTCTGTAAAGCGCGCCAATAAATCATGTTTGTCGTCAAACCAGTGATGCGATTTGGCTGCCATATCGATGAAGGCTTCATCGATGCCCAGTGCTTTACCTGTCTCACGTAAAGCACCACGCGGCCGGTAGGTATGCACGGCTGCTGCCAGCGCGGCGCGATTGCGCCCATATTTTTGGTAAATGTACTGGATGACTTCTTCGCGCCGTTGATGCTCAAAATCAACATCAATATCGGGTGGCTCACCACGCTCTTTGGAAATAAAACGTTCAAATAGCAGACTATTGACTTCGGGATTGACCTCGGTAATGTAAAGGCAATAGCAGACCACGGAATTGGCCGCTGATCCACGTCCCTGGCAGAGTATGCCTTGCTTGCGAGCGAATTTGACGATGTCATGCACGGTTAAAAAATAAGCTTCGTAGGCTAGCTCATTAATTAAGTGCAGCTCATGTTCTATGGTTTTTTTAAGATTTTCTGATATGCCTTGCGGATAGCGCAATTGTGCCCCCAGATAGACTTCGCTGCGTAAATACGCAGCTGGTGTCTGACCTTGGGGGATAACTTCTTCTGGATATTCATAGCGTAATTCATCCAATGAAAATTGGCATAGATTAGCGATGCGAATCGTCTCAGCGAGAGTGTCCGCCGGATAAATATTAGCAAGCCTGAGCCGTGAGCGTAAGTGCTGTTCCGCATTGGATGCCAATGCATAACCACATTCAGCAATAGGTTTTCCTAATCGTATAGATGTCAGGGTATCTTGTAATGGTTTGCGAGAGCGCACGTGCATGAGAACGTGACCAAGTGCCACCACCGGCAGCGCATATTTGTTGGCAATATGGGTGATTTGCTGTTGTTGGTAGCTATCGCCTGATTGCAATAATAAGTTTAAACCCATCCAGATTCTGCCGTTGAAATGTTGCGTACACCACGCAGCTTGTGTAGACAGGATCTTTGGTGTGGCGGGATAGTCGGGGACTAAAATGAGCAAACAATCCGGCAAGCCAGCTACATGTTCATATCCTTCTGGCGGTGTATGTAAATCTTTGTGTGTCAGCAGGTAGCTGCCTTTCGTGCAACGGCTGCGTGCTAAGGTAATCAGTTCTGATAAATTTCCATAGCCTTCTCGATTGATTGCCAATGCAATGAGAGTTGTTTCTGGTAGGCCCGCATCTTGCTGACTAAGTTTGAAATACGTTCCAACGATGTACGGCAATTTTTGTATTTTTGCTTCATCATGTGCGCGGACGATACCGGCAAAGGAACATTCATCGGTGATTGCCAGCGCTTGATAAGCCAGTGTAGCTGCGCGTTTGACCAATTCTTCAGCATGAGACGCGCCTTCTAAAAAACTAAAATTAGAAAGGCAGAATAATTCTGCATAGGCTGGAAGTATCGATGTCGATGTCGATGTCGATCTCGATGCGCTGATTGCTGAGCTCGTGTTGATAGGTTTCATGATGCAACTGTGCTTGGGTCAGCCAAAGATACCGTGTAAAAACCAGCTTGGCTCTGCATTTTCAGCGTGCGAAGGCCGTTCGCGGTAAATCCAGTAGCGCACATGATTGCTATCTGCTGCGACAAAATAATCGCGTACCTGGGTCTGATCTGACCACCAACCAGCTTCTATACGTTCAGCGGGGGAAATCAGGCTCAACTCAGAACCAAAGCAGGGCTTATGTCTGCGCACTTCAAGAGCAATCGCCTGGTTGAGCAACCAACTGGGTCTGAGTAATGGGGTGGAAGCTACTTTTTTATCGATTAGCTTATCGTTGTGCATCACCGATATCCATTGATTAGCGACCTCAGGCCTGTGATCTTCCTTGGGCAATGGTCGTAACACATGAGTAGCGCCCAAACGCGCTACTAATAGCGCTAGCAGATGCTGATGTTCTTCTGGTCTGCTCAAGGTATCTGGGAACAATGAATCGCTTGGCACTTCCAGCGCTACTGTATGAGGGGCATGCAAGCTCAGAGCAATGACGGCTGTCGGTAAGCTGATGTGTGCTAACTTTTCTTTAAATAGTGGCAGCAAGTGCGCTTCTTGCCAACTTGCTTCGGCGAGTTGAATATCGAGCACGCTGGACGGCACAGCCTGACGGCCGCGCTCATGCTGTAATTCCAGACGCATATGTTTGACCGCCAGACGCTGCGCATTGAGCCATCCTGATAATTGGCACAATAGACTGCGGCTGTAATTAAATAAGGCATCGGTACTGTCCAGACGATCAGGCAGTTCAAGTCTGGCATGAAATTCCGGATCGGCAACTACCCATATTTGTGGTACTGAGTGCAAAGAATAGGCTTGATCCAGTTCCTCCAGCAAAGTCTTGCCGCATCGACGTTGCAGACCCGGACGTGGCAGGGCACGTAAATCTGCCAGCCGATAACAGGCTAGTCCATGTAAAAATTCCTGCCACGCAAGTGCGCTCATTAATAGGTGTACAGGCAACTGATCCAGTGCCTTGTGCAAACGTGATATCTGCAAACAAACATGTCCCTGACGGTGTTGACGACGTGCAGCGTGAATGGCAAATAGCCATGCAGATTTGGCTGTCGGCGCACATCCTGTTGTCAGGCTATAGCCTAAGGTATGAACGGTGGATTTGATTTGCTGGCGCTAGGAGCGTAAGCCACCAAATAATCGAAGGCTGGCACCGATATCGAGCAAGATACTCGCATTGTCTGCAATACTGACTTGTGGGGTGTAGCGCAGTAAAGCCAGTGCGATAGCCGATATCGCTGCGGCTTCTCTTTCACTATTTTGTACAAAAAACTGTACCTCCGGTAAGAGCATCTGCACGCCACCTCGCCGCATATCAGCTCGCACACCTGCCTTGCGTGCATCATCCGACATAGCGATCACGCGGTTTTGTTTTAAGACGACGCTCGCAGACTCACGTTCCACTTGCTGCCAAAGCGGAACAAATACTTCCAGCTGTAGCGCCGGTAAATGCACCGCAATCCACAATGTCTCGCTATGCGGTGCAGGGTTGTTGATTGGTGCTTTTCTGGTGAAGCGGATGGCGTCAGACATAGCGGTAACTCATTTAATGCCGGCAGAACTGAGTAGATCTTTTGCTGCCTCTTTTGATAAATCATTTTTTAAATCACTGAGAAAATCAACGTCTTGACCAAACCTGTTGATCTTGTCGGGATGTGTATATTCAGTAGATCTCAGCGTCAGATAAGGGTGATTGTTCAGATATAAAAACAAAGGTGTATCGCTGACAGCGCCACGCCGCTTGAGTATATCAACTTGTATTCCCGATGCCTGAGGCTTGAGCGCCAGTCGCAACACTGCGGGGGATGGCGATTGTGCAGCTTGCAAGGGGCGTATAACAACAAACAAAGTTTGCGATTTTTGAGCGATCAAATGTAATCGTCGCAAGGCTTCCGTTTTAATTTGTGTTTGCCAGAACAATAAGGCGCCACAGCTACCATTTTTAAGAATTTGCTCTGCAGCCCATAAACTGTCTATATGTTTAGCGCTGGCTACCCATAGTAAAGGAATGTTCATGCTCGCTTCTGTCTGGTAAGCACAGGCCAGCGGGATATGTGGTGGTGCGAGTAACGCAACGGGACGACTCCCTAAGTTTCTCAAAGCAGGTAATAGCAGTTTGATTTCTGTCGTAGCAGCTTGTGCAACCAGAATCTCAATGAGTTGCCCCAAAGGCCAGCCACCATTTGGCAATTCTTTATTCAGCGTCACGTAACCGCTGCTCAAGATCGCATGGTTATCCTGTGCTAATTGGGATGCGCGCCAAATGTCAGGGTGAAGTCTCTCCATTCCACCCGGCAAATGAGTGCGACTGATTGGCAATGGAGGTTGAGTAAGCATAAGATAAGACAATATACTGATTAAATATACAGTATATTGTCTTAGCCATGAAACTTCAAAAGATTTTTTAAAAATCAATGGAAATGCCCGCTAAACCAATACCAGCAAGCACTTCAGATATTTTGAAGAGATTTTTACATGTCAGAGATAAGCAACAATAAAGCAAATACTGATTGCATATACAGTAGTTTGTGTTAAAGTACTTTCCATGGACAAAAGACGAGCACAGTGATTATAAAAAGTTTCGAAGATGTCCTTCATGATATTTTTGTACTATCTACCGACACGGAGATTCACCATGGCATACATACAACAAGCTTTCGATACACGATTCAGTTTGCAATTGGCACCGACCTCTTTTTTGATGCGTTTGGGGCGCCGTGAGATTTTTGTATGCCGTGATTACAGACAGCGTGCTTATCATGTGAACCCTGTGCTGGATTGCTCTACAGGTGTACAGCCAGGGCATTTAGAGATGTTATTTTGTAAGAAATGGTTGATTATTTTGTCGAAAGCAAAATGGTGATGTGCCAAAAAATGCATCGGAGCAGATCAAGATAAGTCAAAGCAAGCCAAAACAGCACAGAGCAAAGCTGTAAAATGAGGTGTAAGAATCTTAACTTCGTTAATGCTCAGAGTTGTAGCTGGCGCAGTCTCAGAAATATCTACATGATGCTTGCAGATATTGCTGAGCTGTTCTTAATGGGCAGCCTTGCTGATTGGGGTTTAAACCTTTTTTGATAAAGCGAGGCTGGCAACATAAGCATTTGGAACCTGGAGAGAAAATAGTTCAGCGTCCGCAAGCAGATGATGATTTGCGGCGCTGATTTGATTCTCGTATTCAGTCAGTGTGATTCTCTCAGATTTAAATGTGGATTCAAGTTGCGTCCAATATGTTGCAAATAATCTAAATTGATTAGGTACAGGAGCGGCACGAATTTCTGTGGCTTTTTGCGCACCCAGGTACAAACGAGCAAGGTCTTCCCATTCTATCTCTGGCGCCACCCGCAAAATGTCAATGCCGATTTGATTTTTGCAACTGATAGCGGCGATGGCAATGCCGACCTCGTAACTCATCGAGATAAATAGCTCTTGACCGTCAACAAGTGCATAAACGCCTTTAGCGAACATGCTTGATATTCGAATTTTTTGCGCCGGACAATGGAATGCAGTAACCAGCAATTCTGTTACTGCCAGGCGTAAAGCTTGTCTTGCCGCATCGCGCTCAATATTTTCCGGAACTTCGACATAAATGATGACGATATCTTGAGCATCAAAACACGCCAGTGCAGCTGAAGACTGGCGCGGCCAAATAAAAGCAGGCAGATGCTGTTCCATCAGACGTCACAATGAAAAAATTAAGTTGTCATGGCAGCAGGACAACCACGCCAGTTTGAATTTGCGGGAATAAATTCCCCTTTCATTACCAGCGTTAATGCACCCAAACTAGCGCCATTGCCCACTTCTGCACCGTATAAAACCGAACTACGTGCGCCCATATAGACTCGTTCACCAATAGAGACATGATCAATTTTCATTACCCGATCTTCGAAAAGATGGGTCTGAGGGCAGGCAAGTGCATTGATTTCAGTGTAATTGCCGATGCTGACACAATCAAACTCTGTGATATCTGTCGTATCTAAATAAACCCCTTTGCCAATTTTGCAGCCTAACAAATTAAAGGTCAGTGGCAACCATGGTGTACCTCGCAGATAACGCATAAAGTTCGGAATCGCGATTCCTTCATATAAATTAGTAATGCCTTCTGAAAGCCAGACAAATGGCGTCCACATCGGCATACTGGCTTTCTTGTACCGATAAATCAGCAGCCACTTAAAAACAAGTACAAAACCAAAGCTGCCTATGCCATAAAATAATCCGGCAATCAATAAATACAGAAAAACTTCTAACCAGCGATCATCGCCTGCTAACGGCATCAGATTCAGCACAACGGTATAGCCAACAGCAATCACAATTGCATGCGGCGCGATAATCCGGAATGCTTCGACCAGGCCTCGACCTATACGCCTGAATATCGAGGGTTTAAAAGTCAGAGATTCCGGGAAACCTTTCGTCTCTTCACGGGCAGGCAAATGTATAGGGGGAGATCCTAACCACGTATCGCCATCCTGCATTAAGGCATTATCCGGGGCACAACTATGCACGCCGATCAATACATTTTCTGGCAATATGGTGCCATCTGGAATATAAGCACCGTTACCGACAAAACTGCGTCTGGAAATGACGGTTGGTTGCATACGCATCCAGCCCGCATCAATTTCTTCATCGCCAAGCAACACCGCATCGGCGATAAATGTTTCATCTCCCAGCGTCAGCATATCTGGCACCACACCAAGTGCAGTCGAGATTTCAGCGCCTTTACCCACCTTCGCACCTAATAAACGATACCAGAATGGGGCAAAAACCGTCGCATAAATGCCATGTAAGACGTGCAGACTCGACTCCTGAATCTGGTTCACTAACCATTTTTGACAATACGTATTTCCATGAACTTTATATAAACCTGGCTTTAATTTAGGCAAAATAAACCAGCGTATGCCTGCGGAGAGCAGCGCTGTGCACAGAATCAAAATTGCGGTTGCTGGAAATGCCAAAATGAAATATTTGGCTAACTGAAATGGTATTGAGTTACTTTGCAACCACGGGAATGTATCTGCATTATCAAACCAGTCAATGATAACGAAGCTTGGAAATACCGGAACAAAAAACAGCGAGCTGATCAATAAGGCACCGAAGACAAAAAAGACAACCTCGCCAACTGCGCGTTTGCGTGACAATTGTGGGCGTGGTGGCAGGTTAGTTGGATCAAATGTGGTGTGGTCTTTTGCTGGTGAACCTTTCCAAAGTCGATAAGCCGGAATTACGTTGCCATCTGCCAAGGCAGACTGACCATCCAGATGTGCGCTATCTTCTAAGCAGACATTGCCTTCCAGTACCGAATATGAACCAACATATGCATCCTTTTTCAAGGTAATAGGACCAAGAATCAGCTCGCCATGTTGTACGCGCGCATTTTCCAGATTGACGGCGCTTCCTATGCTCACACCATCGCCGATATTCAATAAATCTGGTGCTCGCACAGTAATTGAACCGATCGTGACGTCTTTACCGATCTTTGCTCCCAAACCACGCAGCCATAAGGGATACAACGAAGATCCGCTCAGCATATAAGTCGGCGCTGCTTCAACCAGCCGATCTGCCAACCACCAGCGGAAATAAGCTACCCCCCATAAAGGATAGCGTCCCGCTTTTAAGCGACCGACAATCAGCCATTTGCCTATGATTGCGATCCCAAACTCAGCAAGCGTCAACAGCAAAAATGTTGCGATAGAAAACAATATTGCCCTGATATTAGAATCGTCAGGATCGCCAGTCAAAAAGTGGTACGTGAAAAATGGTGCCAACCATTGCACCATACGTATCGCTACCAACCACGGAATAACTAATGCCTGCGCTGCGCCACACAGCCATCGTTTCCAACCAGGCGGTGTTACCCAGTCCGTTTGTTCGTCCTTCATCACATCTTGTGCTGCGCCCGCGGCCTCCAATAATTCAGCAATTTTACCTACGTTACGTTGCTGGTAAATATCCGCGATTTTAAAATACGCAAAACGGCTATGTTGACGTAGCAACGAAACGAGGCGTGCTGCCATCAGCGAATGTCCACCCAGATCGACAAAGAAGTCAGATGTGCGGTGGATAGCCAGCCCTGGGAACAAGCTGTTTAAGGCAGAAAATAAAATCTCTTCGGTTTTGTTTTCCGGCGTATCAGACTCGCCAGAACTGCGTGTCACCGATAATTCCATTTTCTTCAGTTTATTTCTGTCGATCTTGCCGGACGTCAAACGTGGCATTTCCGATAAAAATTCAAACCTGGACGGCACCATGTATGGCGGCAATAGTTGGCTTAATTGGGTTCTTAAAATCGTTTTAAATTCAGCTTCAGAACGTTCGCCTTCGCCCGGATTGCCTGGCAAATCGTCACGAATCATAAAGGCCATAATCTGGTCAATACCTTGATCTTGACGCAAAATCACTGCAACTGTGCCAACACCTTGTTGTTGTGCAAGAAGGGCTTCAATTTCACCAAGTTCAACCCGGAAACCACGAATCTTTACCTGATCATCAGCACGACCAAGACACTGAATACTTCCGTTAGTCTGAATGCAAGCGAGGTCACCCGTACGGTACAAACGCCGTTCGTTTTCGACCGTTGCCCATGGGTTATCCAAAAATTTTTCAGCAGTAAGTTCGGGACGGCCAAGATATCCCATGGCGACACCGGGTCCTGAGATGCACAACTCACCAGTTTCGCCAAGAGGTAATAAGCGCAAACCATTTTCTATGTCAGTGGCAATGACCATCATAGAATAGTTAGGTAAAGGCGTGCCAATCGTCACTGGTTGATCCGCATGCAGTGCAGCCAGACTCGCGGATACCGTTGCTTCAGTAGGCCCGTAAGTATTGAACATCAGACGACCGGGGCGGCTGAAACGTTTGACCAATGATTCAGGACACATTTCACCGCCCAGATTGATCAGCCTAAGGCAATCAACATCCTGTGAAAACAAAGCCAACAGGGTAGGTACAGCATGTAAGACCGTAATTTGATTTGCTTCTAAGGCCAGCGGCAAAGCATCAGGATCGGCAGTAATTTCTTTAGGCGCAATCCACAAACTCGCGCCCACCAAATAGCTAATCCAGATTTCTTCAAATGACATATCGAACGCCACTGAAAAACCTTGATATACCTTGTCTGATTCGTTCATTCCTAAAACGGCATTTTCACTCCGCAAAAAATGGCAAATGCTGGCGTGATTGACTAATATACCTTTCGGTTTACCCGTTGAGCCAGAGGTGTAAATGACGTAAGCAGGATGTTCAGGTGAGGCCGCTTCACGGCGCGTAAGCGTGGTTTGCTGCAATTCACTGAGCGCTTCAGCATTCCAAAGTGTGCACCTTAAATCTGTACATCTATCAGCGAATTCGTTGCAGCTCAATAGACCAATTGCTTGCGCATCGCTAAGACAAATGGCAATACGATCAATAGGTGTATCGGCGTCAAACGGTAGCCAGGCTGCGCCCGTTTTAGCAATACCTGCCTGCATGACCAGTAAGTCTATACCACGTGGCAACCACAATCCGACGATATGTCCGGGACGCACCCCTTCATTCATCAGCGCCGAGGCGATGCGGTCTGCGCGAGCATTGAGCTCAGCATAGGTGATCTGCTGCTGTTGAAATTCAAGTGCAACTTTTTCCGGCATCCGATGTGCGGTATCTTCCAGCAGATCCGCCAGTGTCTCGTGACGGATCAGGTCAGAATTAGATGTTCCATACAAAATCTGAGGGTTCAACTGAGTGCTGCTTAACAAAGACATAAAAGCGATAGGGAATTTGTAATATTGTTAGTGAATTCGTCCATTTTTTTCTGCCTGCACAGAAAAAGGATGAAGAATCTCATTTTTTAAATTCAGAAAAATTCATTCCCTGAAACTGGACTACATATTTTCTTCATGTAATCTCTCTTGAAAATCGAAACTGGCTTTAATAGCATGTTTAATCACACGTTTAATAACGCGTTTAATAACACGTGAAAACAGCATTGAATAAATATTTTTTTATTATCACATAGATTGTACCGAATAGGATTACAGAGTATGCCTCAACGTATCCTATTTTTAGGACAAGTTCAGTTAGCATAAGTACTCGATTGCACTATCGAAAAGCAGGGCATTTAGTGGAATTTTTAATCTTTGGCGAAATAATTTGACTTATCGTTAATAAATAAACGTCTATACTATTTTTATAGATTGTATGAGGCCAATGAACACACTTCGTCTATTC
>Ga0187844_10003544_pt1 | contig 10399 bp, 6 predicted proteins | sample SpaLakP09_SKY_50_FD_134517 | JGI IMG/M metagenome (GOLD analysis project Ga0187844, IMG submission 134517) | Oligotrophic lake water microbial communities from Sparkling Lake, Wisconsin, USA - SP09_SKY_50 | ecosystem: Environmental > Aquatic > Freshwater > Lake | place: USA: Sparkling Lake...
GCCCTGCCAGCTTGGCAATGAAGCCCATGCAGGCCGGCCCCACCAGTATGCCAGCATAGGCAGTGGTGGAAATCGCTGCAATTGCCAAACCGGCCGGCATCGCTTGCTGGTTGGCCGCGCGGCAGGGCAAACACGGTGCCGCCGGCACGCGCCCCCTCGCGCAGGATGCGCGGTGCCGCCAGCATGGCGCCAAAGGCCAGCAGGTTCAGACCCAGCGCCGCCACCGAGCCCGCCAGTGGCAAGGCGGCCAGTGCTGCCGCAAAGCCGAACCCGCTAACGATCAGCAGCGGCCGCGTGCCATGCCGCGCGGCCAGCGCGCCGGTCACTGCCATCGCCAGTATTGAACCCACGCCTATGCAGAGCAGCAGGCCCAGAACATTTTCATCGAGGCCTAGCCGAGCTTTGGTGAGCGGAATCAGCGGAGCCCAGCATGAATAGCCGAAACCGGCGACCAGGAATAGCACGCGGGTAGCGAGCCGTGCAGGGGCATCGGATACTGTAGCCACAGGGTCTCCTGAAACGTCAGTGGGAAGAAGCTAGCGGGCTGGCGCGCAATACCCGGCTGCCGCCCTGTTCCAGCGCGCCGGCATAGTCAGCCGGCGCATCCTGTTCCAGCACGTAGCTATGGATGGCGGAGCTGGCACAGATGCGGTACGGCGCGCGCGTCTGTAATTTTTCGCTGGTGAGCAGCACCACGCTGTGGCGGGAGCGAGCCAGCACGGCCTGCTTGAAATGGGCATCGGCCAGATGGTAGGCGCTGACGCCCTGCTCGTTCGAAAAGGCGCAAGCGCCGAGCAAGCAGCGGTCAGGATGGAGCTGCTCCAGCATCGACAACGCGATGGCACCGATACAGCCGCCGACATGGGCATCCACGCTACCGCCCAGCATGATCAGCTGCAAGCCGCCGCGCTGCTGCACGGCGGCAGCAATGGCGATCGAATTGGTGGCCACCGTCACTGCGCTATCGGCCGGCAGACATGGCACCAGCGCCAGATTGCTGCTGCCGTTGTCCAGAAACACCAGTTCACCGGGCTGTATCAGTGTGGCCCCTACCCGCGCCAGTGCAGCTTTGCGGTCCGGCGCATGGGCCATGCGCTGCGCCATGGGCGTGGCCGCCGGCGACAGCGGCAAGGCGCCGCCATACACGCGCCGGCATAGGCCTAGCGCGGCCAGCGCACGCAGGTCGCGCCGGATCGCATCATCGGAAACGCCAAATTCGGCCGCCAGCGTAGCAGCGGCGACGGACTGGCCCCGCTCCAGCCTGTGCTGGATGAGATCGCGTCGGGTACGTGGAATTTCGTTCATGCACCCATCATAATGCGCACAAACAAGAGAGCAAACCAGAAAACATGCACGTTTATGCACATTTAAATAAAAAAAACAGACATGACCATGCATGTCATTCCAAGCTCATGTTCCTAAAACTTGCGTGCAATTCGCAAGCAAGTGCACAGCATAGGCCCTGCTTCCTGTATATTTGAGTTGGGTCAAATTATTTCCATAAAATAAAACCTATTATTTAATAATAATCAAAACTACGCGCTTTTTTTCTGCAGGCGTGATCTCATCCTGATGCAAAGGCACACCCTCAAAACCCGCCTAACCGTCACCATGCTGGCCATCAGCCTGCTTGGCCTGTGGTCGCTGTCATACTTCTCCACCCAAGTGCTGCGGCAGGATATGGAACGCATGCTGGGCCTGCAGCAGCTATCCTCCGTTACAGTCGTCGCCACCTCGCTGGATGCTGCCATCAACGAACAAGGCAGCAGTCTCAGCCACTTGGCGCACAGCATCGAACCGTCCATGCTGGCCCGGCCCGAACGTCTGCGCCAGCTGCTTGAAAGTCTGGACAAGGGCCAGCAGTTCGACGGCGGCCTGCAAGTGCATGACCTGCAGGGCCGCTTGCTGGTCAGTGCGGCAGCCAGTCCGGGCGCTACGGCACCGCCGCCCTATGCGCTGCCAGCGCAGCAGAACCAGGCGCGCGTGGTAGTCCAGGCCAGCAGCCGCCTGAGCGGCCTGCTGCCCCTCACGGTGCCCGTGCTGGACCAGCATGGCCAGCGCTACGCCACGTTGACCGGCTTCACCAATCTACGCAACAGCAACTTCCTCAGCCGCCTGCTCAGCGCTGGCTATGGCGGCAGCGGCAGCTATATGGTGGTGGAGCCGGAGCAGCGCCTGGTCATCGCATCCTCCAATCCCGCTTATGTGCTGGGCAATATCCCGCCCGCAGGCCATAGCACCTTGGTAGACCGCTTCGTCAGTGGTTATCAGGGCTCCGGCGTCACCCGCAACAGCAGCCGAACCGAAGTGCTGGCTTCGGCCCATCGCAGCGCACTGGCCAACTGGTATGTGGCAGCGGCCCTGCCGACCAGCGACGCCTTTGCGCCCGTGTCTACCATGCAGCATCACCTGCAGCTGGCCACCATCGGATTTGCCCTGCTGCTGGGCGGGCTCACCTGGTGGACTGTGCGGCGCCAGCTGGCACCACTAATGGATGGCATCCGCACGCTGACCCAGATGCGCGTGAGCGTCGCACCGCTCCAGGCGCTCAGCATCCAGCGTGACGACGAGATCGGCCGCCTGTTTGTGGCGTTTAACGGCCTGCTGGCTGCGATCAACCAGCGTGAGGTGGCTTTGCAGCAGAGTGAACGCAAGCTGGCAGACATCCTCGACCATGCCGACAGCTATGTCTACCTGAAGGACCGCGAAGGCCGCTATCTGTATGCCAACCGGCGCGTACGCACCCTGTTCCAGCGCAGCATGGCGCAGCTGGCCGGCCAGCGCGACGATGAATTTTTCAGTTCCGCCAGCGTGGCCATCCTGCGCCAGCACGAACAGGCCGTGTGGCAGTACGGCGCCACGCTGCGGGTGGAAGAACCGACGGTGGACCGGCGCAACGGCCGTGCCGTCATCTACCAGAGCGTCAAGCTGCCGCTGCGCGATCAGGCTGGCGAAATCTATGCCATGTGCGGCATTTCCAACGACATCACCGAACGCAAGCAGACCGAAGAAGCGCTGCGGATTGCCGCCATTGCCTTCGAGGCGCAGGCCGGCATTGCCGTGCTCGATGCCGGCTTGCGCATCCTGCGCGTCAATCAGGCCTTTGCCGACATTACCGGCTATCTGCCGAGCGAAGCCTCCGGCCAGCCCATCAACATCCTGCGTTCGTTGCGCCAACCCGATGGCTATTACGAAACCATGTGGCGCACCACCCGCCAGCACGGCGTGTTCCGCGACGATGCCTGGTTGCGCCGCCGCAATGGCGAGGACTTCTATGCGCGCGGCACCACCAGCGCGGTATACAGCGTACGCGGCGAAGTCACCCATTACGTCTGCCACCTGATCGATGTTACCGAGAGTCACCAGCGCGAGACCTTGCGCCTGCAGCGGGAAGCGGCACACCGCGACGTGCTGGTGCGCGAAGTGCATCATCGCATCAAGAACAATCTGCAGGGCATTACCGGCATCCTGCGTCAGTTCACCTACAAGCATCCGCAACTGGAAGAGCCCATCAGCCACGCGATTTCGCAGGTGAAAGGCATGTCGGTAGTGCACGGCCTGCGTGGCCGGGCTGCCGATGGTACCGTCCACCTGTGTGAACTGTGCGCCGAGATTGCCGATCAGGTCAGCGCACTCTGGCAAACCGTGATCCGCTTCGATCTGCCGCCGGGCTGGCAGCCGGCCGGCGTGGCTGACGACGAGGCCGTCCCCATCGCACTGATCCTCAACGAACTGATACTCAACGCCGCCAAGCACGGCGGACGCAACCATGGCGGGGTCGATCTCAAGCTGCGCCGCACGGCTGTTGCGCAGCAAATAGAAATCACCATCAGCAACCGCGGCCTGCTGCCCGCCCAGTCGGCCGCCACACCCGATCCTTACAGCGGCCTGCAGCTGGTACAGGCGCTGATGCCGCGCGCCGGCGCCAGCCTGTCCACCAGCCAGCAGGGCGAGATGGTGCTGACCACCCTGCGGCTGGCGCCGCCCGCACTCCAGATAACTTCCCGAGAAACACCATGAATACCTTAGAAAAAAATGCCGCCCTGCTGCTGGTCGAGGACGACCGGCTGGTACTGAGCACCATGGCCAGCGGCCTGCGCCACGCCGGCTATCAGGTCGATTGCGCCGAATCGGCCGAGCAGGCCGAAGCATGGCTGGCCACCGGCGCCCGCCCCGATCTGGCCATCGTCGACGTGCGCATGCAAGGCCGGGGCGGACTGGCACTGGCGGAGCGACTGTCGCAATTAGACCACATCCCCTTCATCATGCTGAGTGCCTACGGCGAGTCGGCCATGGTGGAACAGGCTACCCGCAGCGGCGCGCTGGCCTACCTGGTCAAACCACAGGATGTGCAGCAGCTGCTGCCCGCGATCGAAGCGGCACTGGCACGCGCCAGCGAACTGGATACGCTGCGCCGCAACCAGCGCCAGCTCCAGACTGCGCTGGATACGGAGCGCAGCGTCAACGTGGCAACCGGCATCGTCATGATGGAGTACAAGCTCAGCCGCACTGCTGCTTTCAATTTGCTACGCGATGCCGCACGGCGCCAGCGCCGCAAGTTAACCGAGGTGGCCGACGAAGTGGTGAGTGCGCGTAATTTACTCAGTCTTGGTGCAGGTAATTTACCGACAGTAACAAAATAATTGACCGGCGCGACAAAAAACGGTAAAACTAGCTGAACGGAACGGTCCCTACCCCTGATTGTCCTGCCTGAGGCCCTGAACACGCCTCGTTAGCCGGCTGCAACGCCAGATTGCCTGCAGCCCATAACTACTGCCCCAGATCTATCTGGCAGTGCGTGTTTACCGGACCTTCACATGCAACTCAACAACTTCAAAGTCGGTACTCGTCTGGCGGCTGGCTACGGCCTGATCGTCGCTTTCCTGATCGGCATTACGCTGCTCGCCTATTTCCGCCTCGCCAACCTGGACGACAGCATCCGCCTGATCGTCGAAGACCGCTATCCCAAAGTGATGTATGCCAACCAGATACTGGAAGGCATCAGCGACAATGCCATCCGTCTGCGCAACTTGCTGTTACTGGACAATCCGGAACTGCAGCAGCGCGATCTGGCCGCCATCAAGGCCAGCAGCGAGCGCGTGAGCGGCTACATCAGCCAGCTCGACCGCCTGCTCACCACTCCCAAAGGACGCGCCATATTGGCAGACATGCAGGAATCACGCGGCCAGTACCTGCAAAGCCAGCAGCGTTTCATCAGCCTGTTCGAAGGCGGTGACCGAGAGGCTGCGGCTGCCATCCTGCTGGGCCCGATGGCACAGCAGCGCCAGATCTATTTCGAACGTGTACAGGGACTGGTGCAGCTGGGCGGCAAACTGATGGAAGCCGCGGGTGCCGATGCGCACAGCGCCAGCGCCGACGGCATCCGCCTGATGCTGATACTGGCTGGCGCCGCCATACTGGCTGCCGTCAGCTGCGCCTGGGCGGTCACGCGCAGTATCACTGCCCCCCTTTATGAAGCGGTCAAAGCGGCCGATCACGTCGCCGACGGCAATCTTGGCAACCACATCGAGGCCGGCCGCGGACGCGATGAAACCGCCCACCTGATCAATGCCATGGCGCGCATGAACAGCAATCTGTCCGACATCGTACGGCAGGTACGCCATGGCACGGTGAGCATCAGCGGCGCTGCAGCCCAGATTGCCGCCGATACGCTGGACCTGTCGGCCCGCACCGAGCATCAGGCCAGCGCACTGCAGCAGACCGCCACCTCGATGGAAGAACTGACCGCCACGGTACAGCAGAACGCCGCCCACACGGCGCAGGCCAGCACCCTGGTGGCCGACAGCCGCGCGCTGGCCGACCGCGGCGGCAGCGTGGTGCAGCAGGTGGTGCAGACCATGGAAAGCATCAACCAGTCGTCGCGCCGCATCGCCGACATCACCGGCGTCATTGACGGCATCGCCTTCCAGACCAATCTGCTGGCCTTGAACGCTTCCGTCGAGGCAGCGCGCGCCGGCGAACAGGGGCGCGGCTTTGCCGTGGTAGCGGGCGAAGTACGCAATCTGGCGCAGCGCTCGGCGGCAGCGGCCAGCGAAATCAAACAGCTGATTGCCACCTCGGTGGCACAGGTGGCGGACGGTTCGCAACTGGTCAGCGAAGCGGGCAGCGCCATGCAGGCCATCGTCGACAGCGTGCAGCAGGTCAGCAGCGTGATCCGCGACATCGCCATCGCCAGCGAAGAACAGCGCTGCGGTATCGAACAGATCAATCAGGCCATCGTCGAGATGGACGGCGTGACCCAGCAAAACGCCCATCTGGTCGACCAGACCACCAACGCATCCGCCCAGCTCGACAATCTGGCCAGCGCCCTGAGCGAAGTGGTGGCGCGCTTCCGGCTGGAAGCGGGCGGCCGCAATAGCGCGCCGCCAGCGTCGGCTCCCGCAGCGCTGCAACTGGTCAACGCCAGCGCATGAAGCCGCCCAGCTGCCAGCATAGCGCAGTTGCCACAGCGCCCCGGCAGCGCGCCGCGCTGCTGCCGGGCCCAGTACCCGTGATGCTGCTGGCGCTGTTGCTGGCCGCACTGGCAGCGCTGGCACAGCAGCGCCAGCACATCGTGCTGGCGGCGGCCCTGCTGGCAGTGCTGCTGCTATTGCTGCTGGCACTGAGCGTGCAGCATGCATTATTGCTGCCGCGGCGCCGGCTTGCCACCCAGCAGAGGCGCGAACAGGTGACCTTCGATGCGGCACCGGACGGCATCGTGCGGGTGGACCAGCATGGCATCATCCGCATGGCCAACCCGGCCATGCTCAAACTCAGCGGCTACACGCTGGACCAGCTGCAGGGGCAGGATGTGGCCATGCTGCTGCCGCCAGCCCAGCGCGCGCGCCACGCCAGCTACATGGCCGGCTATTTTGCCCAGCCGCGCACCCGTGCCATGGGCGAAGCGGCCTTGTCGCTGCTGTGTAGCGACGGCAGCCTGCGCCCGGTCGAAATTTCGCTGGGCCACTGGAACGATGGCAGCCAGCGCCACGCCATCGCCTACGTGCATGACCTGAGCGAACGCCACGCTTTCGAACGTACACTGCAGCACCGCGCCACCCATGACGACCTGACCGGTCTGCCCAACCGGCGCCTGTTCAAGGCGCTGCTGCAGCAGGCGGCGCTGCGTTCGGCACGGCAGGCTACCCGTCTCAGTCTGCTATTTCTCGACCTGGACCGCTTCAAGACCATCAATGACAATTTCGGCCATGCCGTCGGCGACCGCGTGCTGATCGAAGCAGGTGGCCGCATCCAGTCGGTACTGCGCAGCGGCGATGTGCTGGCGCGGCTGGGCGGCGACGAATTTGCCATCCTGCTCAGCGATCTGGGCAGCCCGGACGATGCCATGCGAGTGGCCGGCAAGCTGCTCGATGTACTCAAGGCGCCCTACACGCTGCGCCATCAGCAGATCTATTCAGGCGCCAGCATAGGCATCGCCTTCCTGCCCGACGATGCGGCCAATGTCGACAGCCTGCTGCGCTATGCCGATATGGCCATGTATCAGGCCAAGCAGAACGGCCGCGGCCACTACGCCTGTTATTCGCAGGAGCTCAATGCGCGCGCCCATGAAGACATGCTGATCCATGCGCGCCTGAAGGAAGCGCTGGCGGAAAACCGGCTGCAGCTGCATTACCAGCCCCAGGTCGATGTGCAGAGCGGCGCACTGATTGCGGCCGAAGCCCTGCTGCGCTGGCATGACGAGCAGCTGGGACAGGTATCGCCCGAGCGTTTTGTCGGCGTGGCCGAGGCCACCGGACTGATACTGCCATTGTCGGACTGGGTACTGGAACAGGCCTGCCAGCAGATCCGCCACTGGCAGCAGGCCGGCACGCCGTTACGGATCGCAGTAAATTTCTCGGCGCACCAGTTCAACCAGCCCGATCTGGCACACCAGGTGGCCGCCGTACTGCAGCGCACCGGCGCGTCGGCCGCCTTGCTGGATATCGAAATTACCGAAACCGTGGTGATGGCGCGGCCCGATCAGGCGCGTGCCCAGATCGCTGCGCTGGTGGCACTGGGCTGCAGTGTCGCGCTGGACGACTTCGGCACCGGCTACTCGTCGCTGACCCGGCTCAAGGACCTGCCCGTCAGCAAACTGAAAATCGACCGCAGTTTCGTGCAGGGCCTGCCCGGCGACTCGAATGACTGCACCATCGCGCAAGCCATCATCGGCCTGGCGCGCAGTTTCAATCTGAAGATGGTGGCGGAAGGGGTGGAAAATGCTTCCCAGCTTGCCTTCCTGCGCGAACAGGGCTGCGAACTGTATCAGGGCTGGTGGTACGCCCGTGCCATGCCGGCCGACGCGCTGGGCGAACTGCTGCTGGCGCAGCAGCCCGCCGCGGTACAACAGCCGGTTCAGGCGTAGCCGAGCGCAGCGCGCTGCGGGCCCACCTGTTCCAGCGTGAACACGGCCACCGCCTCGCTCAATGCGCCGGCCTGTTCCTTGAGCGACTCCGATGCCGCCGCCGACTGTTCCACTAGCGCGGCATTCTGCTGGGTCATTTCATCGATCTGGGCGATCGCCAGATTGACCTGCTCGATGCCGGTGCTCTGTTCCTGCGCCGCCAGCACCATCTGCGACATGATGGCGGTAACGCGTTCCACGCTGCCCACCACTTCTGTCATGGCCAGCCCCGCATGTTCGGCCAGCGCATTGCCCGCTTCGATGCGCTGCACGCTGTTATCGATCAGCTGCTTGATGTCGCGCGCGGCCGCTGCCGAACGCTGCGCCAGATTGCGCACTTCGCCCGCCACCACAGCAAAGCCGCGCCCCTGCTCACCGGCGCGTGCCGCTTCCACCGCCGCGTTCAGCGCCAGCAGATTGGTCTGGAAGGCAATCCCGTCGATCACGCCGGTGATATCGACGATGCGGCGCGCCGCCAGATTGATTTCACCCATGGTGCCGACCACCTGCTGCACCACGGCGCCACCACGCTCTGCCACACCGGCGGCGGCGCTGATCAGCTGATCCACTTCGCGCGCATGGTCGACACTCTGGCGTACCGTGGCCGTGATCTGCTCCATCGAGGCTGGCGTCTGCTGCAGATTGGAAGCCTGGGTTTCCGTACGGCTGGACAGATCGAGATTGCCGCTCGAGATATCGCACGACGCCGAATCGATATTGCCGACGCTGTTACGCACGCTCGAAACGATGCTCAGCAAACCCTGATTCATGTCCTGCAAGGCGTGCATGAGCTGCGCCGTTTCGCTCTGGCCACCCTGCTGGAAGCGCGAAGTCAGATCACCCTGTGCGATGCGGCGGGTAATTTCCACCGCACGCACCAGCGGCTGGCTGACGGAACGGGCGATCAGGCGGGCAAACAGGCCGGCTGCCACGATCAGACTGGACATGGCCGCAAACAGCAGCCAGCGGCGCGTATGCAGCGCGCTGATACGGGCTTCCAGCATGGTCTTCAGGCTGCTGGCTGCCGCATCGTTGATGGCGAACTGGGCATCGATGGTGCTGGTGGCCCGTTCCAGATAGGTGGCTGAAGCATAGTTCAGCGTCGCAGCCTGCACTATGCGTTCGTTCGCCAGCGCCATGATGGCCTGGGTCTGCTGCTCGGCGCTCTGCCATGGCGTAGCCAGCGCACTGGCCAGCTCCCCATTGGCCTGGGTGGCCTTATGCAACGCAGTGCCGGTTTGCTCCAGCCGGTCCTGTACGCGCGCAATCGCGCCCGCCAGTGCGGCGCGCTGTTCGGCGCTGGCCTCATGCTGGTTCAGCATCGCCGTACCCATGGCGCGCAGGCGTCCGGTTTCCTCGGCCAGGAAAGGCATCTGGTAGTACACCGCCTGAATCAGCTGGTGGCTATCGACGCTGGTATCGAGCTGCAGTTCGAACTGATCCGCCACCATGTCGTTCACGCCCAGCAGGCCTGCAATCAGGCTGGTATGCAGCTGATAGCTTTGCGCCACCGTCAACTGACCGCCGCTGAAACTTTCGCGCAGGCTCTGCCAGCGCTGCTGCTGCTGTTTCCAGCGCTCTGTCAGCTTGGGCGCCGACATCGCCTGGATCAATTCGCCCATGAGGGCATAGGCCTGATCAACCTGCTGTTGCTTTGCCGCACGCTTCTGTCCTGCCTCGCTGCCGCCACCCAGCGCCAATGCAGCCAGCCCGCGATGCTGCTGGGTTAGCTGGATCACTTTGAAGATGGCGGCAGCCGGCTCCGTGCCCGCGATCTCGGTCTGGGCGGCTTCAATGGCCGCAGTGGTCTGCTGCAGATACAGGCTGGCCGGGATCAGGGCCAGCACCAGTGCCACCACCGCCAGCAGTACAAATTTCTGCCATAACAGCAAACGATCCAGAAGTGCGTCTATAGATTTCATCGTCATTCTCGTGAAACGGACTGTGCGCGGGAGTGGGGAGCACATAACAAACCAGCAAGCGCAGGCAGGCGCA
>Ga0187844_10003546_pt1 | contig 10392 bp, 10 predicted proteins | sample SpaLakP09_SKY_50_FD_134517 | JGI IMG/M metagenome (GOLD analysis project Ga0187844, IMG submission 134517) | Oligotrophic lake water microbial communities from Sparkling Lake, Wisconsin, USA - SP09_SKY_50 | ecosystem: Environmental > Aquatic > Freshwater > Lake | place: USA: Sparkling Lake...
CAACTCCTCGCGGCCGACCTTGCCTTGGGCATAGAGCTCGCGCACCTTGGCTTTTTCATTATTCGGCAAGCCGCTGCTCATCGGCCCGGCCGGCACGAAGACGCAGGGCAGATGGCCGAAATGCAGTGCGCCAATCAAGAGGCCCGGCACGATCTTGTCGCAGATGCCCAAGAGCAGCGCCGCGTCGAAGACATCGTGCGAGAGCGCGATCGCCGTGCCCATCGCGATGTTGTCACGCGAGAACAGACTCAGCTCCATGCCCGGCAGGCCCTGGGTGACGCCGTCGCACATGGCCGGCACGCCACCGGCCACCTGCACGGTGGCCCCTTGACGGTGCGCCTCGTCGCGGATCAGCGCCGGGTAGGCCTCGTAGGGCTGGTGGGCCGACAGCATGTCGTTGTAGGCCGTGACGATGGCCAGATGCGGCGCCTTCTCGGCCACGATGCGCAGCTTGTCATTGGCCGGCATCGCCGCCACCGCGTGGGCCACATTGGCGCAGCCCATGCGCTCGACGCCGCGCTTGCGCCCGGCAAGTTTGTCCAAACCATACAGATAGCGGCCGCGGGTGGCAGCACTACGCTGGCGTATGCGGTCGGTCACCGCCTCAAGAGTCTTGTTCATGTGGTCAGCCGATGTAACTCAGCTCATTGAAACTTGGTAACCATATTACAAGATCTGCACGCCTCCCTGGTTACATCGGAGGTACAGCCGGCCGCACCGCGCCCACAATGTGTCACCATTGCCGGAACTCCGGAAGCCCATCGCCTAGCCCATGACGTCAGCACCCCGTGACACCGCCGCCCTGTTCGCCCGCACATTGCGCGAATGGCAAGGGCAGTGTCATGACGGAGGCGCCCCGCCGGATCTGCTGCTGTTCGCCTACGGTTCGCTGATCTGGCGCCCTGATTTCGAGTTCATCGAGAGCCACCTGGCCCGCGTACAGGGCTACCACCGGGCGCTGCGCATGCGCTCACGCGTCAACCGAGGCTGCCCCGAGCAACCAGGCCTGGTGCTGGCCCTGCTATCGGGTGGCAGCTGCCGCGGCCTGGTGTTCCGCGTGCCGGCTGCCAACGGCGAGGCGGTGCTGCGCCAGTTGTGGGAGCGCGAGATGCCGAATGGTGTCTACGAGCCGCGCTGGCTCACTTGCGAGACCGCGCAAGGGCACTGGCGGGCGCTGGCGTTCACCCTGTCTCGCCACAGCCCCAACTGGACCGGCGAAATCGCCGACGTCGAACTGCTGCACATCTTCCGCAATGCCAGCGGCCGTTACGGCACCACGCTCGACTACCTGATGCGCACGGTGCTGGGTCTGCGCGAGCACGGCATCCGCGACTCGGAGCTGGAGCGGCAATGGCATCTGGCGGCGCGGCACGGCTTGTGTGCGCCCTTGGCTTAGACCGGTTTTTGAAGTGCCGGTTCGGGCACTAATTCGTCTTGCACGCGGGCCAGATCCTCGACCGTGTCCACGTCGATCAGCACGCCAGGGTCGTCCAGATCGACCGCCTGTGCCGGGTAGCGCGCCACCAGCCGGCGCGCACCCTCGTCGCCCTGCAGGCCGACTAGTTCGGAATAGAGCTCGGCGCTGAAGCCGACCGGGTGGCCCTGGCGGCCGCGGTACTGGGCATAGGCGACCGGGAACTGCTCGATCGCCTTAGCCACGGCCACCATGCTGGATGGACGAAGCAAGGGCATGTCGGCAGGCATGATGAGCCAGCCATCGGCGTCGCCGCTGGCGCCGACACCGGCCGCGATGGAATGCCCCATGCCGACGAGGCTGGGGTGACCCTGGCTGTCATGCTCGGGCAGCAGCACGACGTCACGCGCCGCCACGAGCTTGCCGACGGTTGGTGCCAAGGCCTGCGTAGTCACCACGACAACACGCATGCGGCTTTCGATCGCATGCTTCAAGGTGCGCACAAGCATCGTGTCGGCACCCGCGCCGAGCTTTTGCTCAAGCTTGTGCCCAGAGCCGCGAAAGCGCATGCCACGCCCTGCCGCCAACACGATGACGGCTGGTCGTCGTTTGATCATCCTTGCTCGTCCTTCCTCTCGATTCCCTCGACCCTGCCCGGTCATTGTCGCCGGGCTATCCACCGTGCAGTAAGCATGCGACCCCCGCGGCGGCGGCAACAGTGGGGCCTTCACTTAAGGCTTTCTACCCGGCCCCACCCGACGAACGGTAGATACTTGCGTCCATGAGCACACTCTCCGATCTCCGAAAAAGCTATGAACAGGGCGAGCTGGACGAGGCCCTCGCCGACTCCGAACCGCTGCTTCAGTTTCGGCAATGGCTGGACCATGCGCTGGCCAGCCAGGTACCCGAGCCCAACGCGATGACCCTAGCCACCGTCGGCGCCGACGGGCGGCCGTCGACCCGGGTGGTACTGATCAAAGGCTTCGATGCGCGCGGCATCGTCTGGTTCACCAACTACGACAGCCGCAAGGGCCGCGAGCTGGCCGCCAACCCTTACGCCGCGCTGCAGTTCCACTGGGTGGAGCTGGAGCGGGTGGTGCGCATCGAGGGCCGGGTCGAGCGGGTATCGGAGGCCGAATCGGACGAGTACTACCAATCGCGCCCGCTCGATTCGCGCCTGGGCGCCTGGGCCTCGCCGCAGAGCCAGGTGATCGCCTCGCGGGCGACCCTGGTCGGCAACGCCGCCAAGGCCGCTGCCCAGCATGGCCTCAAACCCGCGCGGCCGCCGCACTGGGGCGGCTTCCGGCTGATGCCGGACACCTGGGAATTCTGGCAGGGCCGCAAGTCGCGCCTGCATGACCGGCTGCGCTACCGCCTAGACGGCAGTAATGCATGGGTCAAGGAACGGCTCGCACCCTGATCGGCTTCAGAAACGCACCTGCACCCCGGTGCTGACCGACCGCCCAGCCAGCGGGCTCAGATCCCGCAAGGTCGCCACCGAAGTGGCGCTGTAGGCCAGCTTGTTGCCCAGGTTGTCAAGCTTCAGATACCAGAGCGCATCCATGTCCAACAGGCGGAACTGGCGCGCCAGGTTGATGCGCACGATGCCGTAACCGCCGGTGGGCGTGTCCAGCGCTGGCACCCGGTCCTGTCGTGCTGCCAGGCGCAGCTCGACCCGGCCCGACCAGTCACCAAAAGCACCGTCCACCCCGAAGCTGGCGCGCAGCGGCGCCAGGCGCGGCAAGGGCTCGCCGGTACTGCGATTGACGCCGCGAACACCGTCCAATTGCGCCGTCAGCGAGAGCTGGGCACCCGGCACCCAGGTCGCTGGCACGGCGTACTTGCCTTCCAGTTCGAAGCCCTGCAGACGCGCCGGCACCGAGCGGAAGACGTACTCGGGCAGCAGTTCGCCGTCGTTGTCGATCTCCGCGCCGGTCGCGTCCAGCGCGATATAGCTGGCGAAACGGGTCTGGTAAACATTGAAGCGCAGCAGGCTGCCGGCGTCCTGCCACTTCAGCCCCAGGTCGACGCCGCGCGCCCGCTCCATCCCCAGACTGGCATCGCCGCGCTCAAATGCGCCACTGGCCACGTGCACGCCATTGGCCAGCAGTTCGTAGAACATCGGCGCACGCTCGCTGCGGGTCAGGTTCGCATCCAGGCTCCAGCTCGCGCTCAACTTGTAGCTACCGCTCAAGGACAAGCTGAGGGGGCTGAAGCTGCGCTCGCCCGGCGCGCCGAAGCGCGGGTCTTCGCCGCTAGCATCACCCTGCGAGCGCACCCGCACCGACTCGGTCCGCGCGCCGGCCGAAGCCGACCAGGGCCCGCTGCTGTACTGCTCCAGCACGAACAGGGCGTTGGAGCGCGTTTTCGAGCTCGGCACCAGCGCCTCCTCGCCCAGGGCGGAGAAGTCCGAGCGCTCCAGCTGAAGGCCAACCACGCCCTTGACCGAGCCCAGCGGCGCATGCTCCGCCACGACGCGCATCTCGCTGCCCTCGCTCTTGAAGACGGTGCCAATCTCGCCGCTGCCCTCCACCTCCTGGTGCTGGTAGCGGGTGCGGCTGGCCTGCCAGTGCACATGGCGCACCAGCGCCTGCGCATCGCGCCATTCACCGGCTGCGGCCAGGCGCTGGCGCTTCATCTGCACCGTGACGTCCGGCTCCACAGTCACGCCGTAATCGGTGTGATAGTCATCGACCGACAGGCCGGCATAGCCGCTGGAAAAAATCAGCGACGCCCCGAGCGCGCCACCGTGGCTGTCAGCCGCCGAGTTACGCACCTGAGTGCCGCTGCCGTCCTCGCCGCTGAAGCGCGGCGTTGACTGGTCTGATGCCCGCCTACCGGCCACATCGGCATGCCAGGCAAAGCCCGTCTTCTCGCCGCTGCCGCCATCCAGCACCAGCGCGCCATTGCGCTCCGACTGCGGACCGCCGAAGCGCACTTCCGCCGCACCGCTCAAGCCAGGCTGGGCCTGTCGCGGGATGCGGTTGTCGAGCGTGTTGACCACGCCGCCGATGGCATTGCCACCGTAAAGCAATGCCGCCGCCCCGCGAAGCACCTCGATGCGGTCCACCACCAGCGGGTCCACCGGCACCGCGTGGTCGAAGCTGAGGCTGGACGCATCGACCGAGGCGCCCGAGTTGCTGAGCATGCGCACGCGGTCGCCGTCAAGGCCGCGGATGGTCGGCCGGTTGCTGTTGGGGCCGAAATAGGTCGAGGCCACGCCGGGCAGGCGCTCCAGCGTGTCGCCCAGGGTGGCGCCGCGGCTCAGGGTCAGCGCGTCACCGGCCAGTACATTGCTTGCCTGGGTCAGGTCATCACTGTGCAGCGGGTTGCCGGTCGTGACGACACGGTCAAGCTTTTCGGGGGCCTTTTGTTGCGCCAGGGCGCTCAGTGACAGACACAGCAGGCAGGCGCCCAGGGCCAACGGCCGGGGCGCGAAATTCTTCGTTCGCATGTAAATCTCCATAGCCGAGACCCTTCAGGGGCGCGGCGGTCGCATGAACCGACCCGCAGATCGCGGGTCACTTAAGAGGTTCAGGCGAACAAGGGAGGGCCGCGTGCACCGCGCTTCCAGCGGCTGACAGCGGCGGCATCGGCTGGCGCCAAAGCATCGGGACTGAGGTGTTGCAGCGGCATGCAGATCTGCACCATGCTGCCGCTCGGTGCCTGATCGTGGCTGAGCTGGTCGAACAGATGGCAGTCAACGCTGCCGCTCTGGTGGCCCCAGCCATCGACGGTGGCCGTCTTTCCGGCCGTCAGCTCCGGCGCGCCGGCGTGGGCGATACGGTGCGAGTGCCCGAGGCCCTGCGCAGCCAGCAGACACAGCGCGCACAACCAAGCAAGCCAGAGCTGACTTGGATGGGCGGGCCGGGAACGGGTCATGAGATTCAGTTGACGGCCAAGCCGTCGGACACACGATAGAACAAGCCGTAAGCGTCGTCGCTCAGGACGGCCAGCACGCCTTCCACCACCACCGGCTCGAGCGTGTAGCGCACCGGCTGCAGGGTGCGCACCTCCACCAGGCCTTCGGGCCCGGCGGGAACGCAGAAGGAGCAAGTCGTCGGCACCGAGGAGAGCAGGAAGTGCCGCTGCTTGTCGCCCGGCTCCAGCGGCATCATGAAGCCCTGGACCTTGACCTTCTGCTGGTTCAGCGCTTGCACCGGCGCCGGAAACACCGGCACCAGCTTGTTCTTCTCGACCTTGGTCGTCACCGAAGACAGCACGCTCCATGCGACCACGCCGGCCCGCTCCTGCAGCGGCCGGAATGGGCTGCGCGGGTCGTGGTAACCGGGGCCCTGGCCGATGGTGGGCTGGGCGGTGGCCAGCACCGAGGCCAAAGCCAGGACGGCACCGAGAAGCACTTTGCTGTTCATCCCTGCATTCTATCGGGGCGCCTGCAGCAGCTCGGTTACGTCCAGCCTGAAGGCCGCCCACGCCGGCCAGGCCGCGGCCGCCAGGGCCAGGCCCAGCGCCAACAGGGGTACGCCCCATTCCCAGGGCGACAGCCAGGCACCGCTGATGCGCAGCGACTGCTGCGCCGCCAGCACCTGGCCCAGCAGTGCCGTCAGCCCGTGGCCCAGGGCCAGGCCCAGCAGACAAGCCAGGCCGGCCAGGATCAGCGCCTCCAGGCTCACCAGCACACCCACGCGCCAGGGCGGCGCGCCGAGCATGCGCAGCATCGCCAGATCGCTCTGGCGCGCGCGCACCGAATGCAGCAGAGCCACAAACACCGACAGGCCCGCGGCCAGCAGCAGCACAGCGCCAAAGCCGCGCAGCACCTCGCTGCCCGCCCCCACCATGCGCAGCAGGCGGGCGGTTTCCAGAGCGGGCGCAGCGGCCTGCAAGCCCTCCTGCGCATTGACCCAGCGCGGCATGCTGATGGCCGCCAGCGGGCTGCGATAGCTCACCAGCGCCATGGTGATCTGGCGATCCTCTTCATGGATCTCATGGTGCGCTTCATGCACCGCCCACACCGAGGTTAGATCGGTCAGCACCAGGCGGTCCAGCACCGTGCCGCCGGGTTCGAGAATGCCCACCACGGTGTAGGCCTGTTCATCATGCGCATCTCCCCGCCCGCCCAGGCCGTGGCTGCCGGCAAAACGGTCGCCGAGCTTCAGACCCGTCTTGCGCGCCACCTCCGCGCCCAGCACCGCTTCCAGCGGTCGCTGCCAGAGCCGACCTTCGCCCGGGCGTGCCCGGTAGAGATCGAGGTAGTCCGGCGTGGTGCCAACGATGCGGTAGCCACGCAGGCTGTCACCCAAGGACAGCGGCACGGCTCGCGCCACCAGCGGTTGCGCGAGCAGCGTCTCCAGAGTGGCCAGCGGGATATTGCCGGTCGGCACATCGAGGTGGAAAACGCCCGCCAGCATGATCTGCATCGGGCTGCCCTTGGCGCCCACCACCAGATCGATGCCGGCCAGATCACGCCGCACGCCGGCCTCGATCTGCTCGCTGACCAGCAGCACGAAAGTGATGGCGGCCAGGCCCAGGCTCAGCAGCATCAGGTTCAGCCCTGCCGTGAGCGGCTGCGCCCACAGATAACGCCAGGCGAGTTTGAGCAGGCTCATGGCAGCACCCGCAGGGTGAAGCTGGCACTGCGCTGGATCACCCGCGCGTCATGGGTGGCCAGCACCAGGGTCGCGCCCTGCTCGTAGGCCGCCTGCAGCAGCAGGTCCAGCACCTGCGCGGTATTGGCGTCGTCCAGGCTGGCGCTGGGTTCGTCTGCCAGCAGCAGGCGCGGCCGGCGCACCAGCGCCCGCGCCAACGCCACCCGCTGAGCCTGGCCGACGCTCAATTGATGCGGCAGACGTTCGGCCACGGCCGCGAGCCCAAGCTGCTCCAGCAGTTCGTCGCAGCGCTGGCCGTCCGGCCGCAAACCCGCGGCGACATAGGGCAGAGCCAGATTGCCGCGCACTGTCAGCGCCGCACTGAGGTGCAGGCGCTGCGGCACAAAGCCCAGGTGCTCGCCGCGCCAGGCATCGCGCTGGCGCGGGTTCAATTCTTGCAAGGCCTGTCCAGACATAACGACCTGACCCTCGGCAGGAGTCAGCAAGCCGGCCATCAAGGCCAACAATGTCGATTTGCCACTGCCCGATGCGCCGCGCAGCAGCAGATGCTGGCCGGGCGCCAGCTTCAGATCCACGAACGCCATCTCGGCGCCCTGCGCATAGCGGTAGCGCAGGCCGCGTAGCTCGATCACGGCCAGCACGTCAGCGCGTCAGCCGCTTGAATGTGCTGAGGAACTTGTCGACCTTGGCGGCCACGACGAAAGCGCAATAACCCTGGTCCGGATTGCGGGCGAAGTAGTGCTGGTGATAGGCCTCAGCCGGCCAGTAATTGCGCTCGGGCTGCAACTCGGTCACCGCACCGGGCACCTCGGCCAGCACCTCGCGGGCCAGCTCGGCCTGCTGGTCATTGTGGAAATAGATGCCCGAGCGGTACTGCGTGCCCACGTCAGCGCCCTGGCGGTTCAGGCTGGTCGGATCGTGGATGACGAAGAACACCTCCAGCAGCTCGCGCAAGCTCACCACCGACGGATCGAAATCCAGGCGGACGACCTCGTTGTGCCCGGTCTGGCCGGAGCAGACCTGCTCGTAGCTCGGCTGCTCGACATGGCCATTGCAGTAGCCGGACTGAACCTTCTCCACGCCGCGCACCCGCTCGTACACCGCCTCGGTGCACCAGAAGCAGCCGCCGCCCAGGGTGATTCGTTCAAGAGTAGGTGTCGGGGTATCGCTCATGGTCTGTTGCTCTGGCTGATCAGAGTGTGAGCATAGCGAACTAGGGCGGCTGCGGATTGAATTGCCATAAAGCCCAGCCATCATGCCGCCGTGACTCTCGCCGCCTTCGTCCTAGAACTGAAACCGTTCATGCTCTTGCTGCTGCAGCCGCCGGTGCCGCTGCTGGCCTTGATCGTGATGGGTACCGGGCTCATGCGCCAATACCGGGTGATTGGCCGTCTGGTTTTGGCCCTGGGCCTGGTCGGGATCTGGCTGAGTTGCACAGAAGGCGCGGCGCAGTGGCTGGCTCACCATCTGGTCAAGACGCCGCCGGCACTGAGCAGCGAGCGGATGCTGGCGCTGAAGAACCAAGCCCGGGAACGCGGCGATGTGGCCGTGCTCGTGCTGGGCGCCAGCGCCCGGGCTTTTGTGCCGGAGTACGCAGGCCCAGGCTTGAAGCCCTTGTCGCTGGAGCGCCTGCGCTACGGCATCTGGCTGGGCCGGCGCCTGCAGGCACCGGTCGGCTATGCCGGCGGCGGAGGTTGGGACCGGGACCACCCTGAGGCCTCAGAGGCCGCCCTGGCCGAACAGGTCGCCCGGGACGAATACCGCCAAGCGCTGAAATGGGCCGAAGCCCGCTCGCGCGACACCCAGCAAAACGCTGCCATGAGCCTGGCATTGCTGAAGCCTGACGGCATCAAGACCCTGGTGCTGGTGACGAACGACATGCACATGCCACGTGCCCGCGCCGCGTTCGAGGCCGCGGCCCAAGGCCAAGTGGAGATCGTCCCCGCGCCGGTCAGCCTGCGCCGGGACGCAATGTCCGAGTGGTCCGACTGGTGCCCGTCCAACGAGGGCTTTGCCCGGGTGCGCTACGCCATCTACGAATGGCTGGGCCGTCAGGCCGGACATTGAATTGCGAGCCCACAAATAGAAACCCCTCCAAACCCAAAGGCTGGAGGGGCGGGTGGCTGACGCCACCTTTGGGGCTCTAAGGCGATTTGCCGAAGGGCTCCTGGCGCGCAAAGATTGCGCCAGAGGTTATGCCTTGAACAGGCATCACTAACTTAGATGAAGGCGAGCCAGCATTCAAGCCCCAGACAAACCCGATGCTGGGCTTGCGAACAGGTCTTCGAACAGCCGTTCGGCCCGCTGCGTCACATCCGCCGGCATGGTGATCGCCCTCCCCCATTCGCGGCTGGTCTCGCCGGGCCACTTGTTGGTGGCATCCAAACCCATCTTGCCGCCCAAGCCGCTGACGGGCGAGGCAAAGTCCAGGTAGTCGATGGGCGTGCCCTCGACCAAGGTCGTGTCGCGCACCGGGTCCATGCGGGTGGTGATAGCCCAGACGACTTCCTTCCAGTCGCGGATATTGATGTCTTCGTCGACCACGACGATGAATTTCGTATACATGAACTGGCGCAAATAGCTCCACAGGCCGAACATCAACCGCTTGGCATGGCCCGGGTAGGCCTTCTTGATCGAGATCACCGCCATCCGGTAGCTGCAGCCCTCGGGCGGCAGGTAGAAGTCGACAATTTCGGTGAACTGCTTCTGCAGGATCGGCACGAAAACCTCGTTCAGCGCCACGCCCAGGATGGCCGGCTCGTCCGGCGGCTTACCGGTGTAGGTCGAGTGGTAAATCGGCTCGGGCCGCTGCGTCAGGCGGGTGACCTCGAAGACAGGGAACCAGTCTTGCTCGTTGTAATAGCCGGTGTGGTCGCCGTACGGGCCTTCCAGGGCATGCAGGTAGCCACCCTTCTCTTTCAGGGGGACGCCGTCTTCGCTCACGCCGCAATAGCCGGGCACTGCCACCGGGATCCGCCCTTCCAGCACGATCTCGGCACTGGCCGGCACCTGCAGCATCCGCCCGGCCTCGCCCACACCGCTGTCGACCAGTTCGGTGCGCGAGCCGCGCAAAAGGCCGGCGAACTGATACTCGGACAAGCTGTCCGGCACCGGCGTCACCGCACCAAGAATGGTGGCCGGGTCGGCACCCAGTGCGACGGCGATCGGAAAGGACTGGCCGGGATTGGCCAGAGCGAAGTCACGGAAGTCAAGAGCGCCGCCGCGGTGGGCCAGCCACCGCATGATCAGCTGGTTCTTGCTGATCAATTGCTGGCGGTAGATGCCCAAGTTCTGGCGCAGGCGCGGCTTGGGTATCGACTGCGGCCCGCGGGTGATGACGAGGCCCCAGGTGATCAGCGGCCCCACGTCTCCGGGCCAGCAGGTCTGGATCGGCAGGCGCTTCAGATCGAC
>Ga0187844_10003547_pt1 | contig 10392 bp, 5 predicted proteins | sample SpaLakP09_SKY_50_FD_134517 | JGI IMG/M metagenome (GOLD analysis project Ga0187844, IMG submission 134517) | Oligotrophic lake water microbial communities from Sparkling Lake, Wisconsin, USA - SP09_SKY_50 | ecosystem: Environmental > Aquatic > Freshwater > Lake | place: USA: Sparkling Lake...
AAATATTTGTATATAGTTCATCTTGGCTTTGGCTCGAATCCACCGTGACTACCATTCCGGCTTTAGTCGGTAGTTCAGCAAACGAGGGAGCGCCGGACGCGATAGCAGGAACGGGAACCCTGCTCCAAAGCCTCGACGGTTTAACTGCTTTTTGCTACAGTGACAAAACCGCTCTGGTTGCTTACCGTGGGGACAGTCTCACCGGCTTAGGAGATTTGTCTGCAAAGCTTGTTGCGCCGGACGTTTCAGTAAGAACGGGGTACTTACTCCAGAGCGGCCTGATCCTTTTCATCATCATCTTGAAGTCGCATAGACTATCTGTCATCCACGGAGCGATGACATAACACCGTGCCTCCATATAAGAAAAACAAACCTCATTATTGATGTCAATTTCCAAAAGCAAAATAAAAATAGTCGTCATCTTGAGCATGACCGTCTTGTTCGCTTCGTCCGTGTATATCGCGCGGGGTCTAGATCGCAAAAAATGGGGCAAATTTTCCGCGAGGAACAACGGTGTGCAAATTCAAAATTCCGATCAGCTGTCCCATTCACAAGGCGGAAAAGTTTTATGTCGCTCATAAATATGTTGAAGGAAAAACAGTTTAACAAAGTAAGAGTTGTCCTGAAACGCTAGTCTCGGTTCAAGATTTCCTTCACTTCTGGAACTAACCGATATGGGCGAAGGTAAACAGTAGCAGCTCTAGAAAATTCTTCACTCTCCTTCACCATTCTTGATAATTTTTTCTTTATATCTTTGATCGTAGCTAGATCACTATTTTTTTTTGCTCTTTCAAGGTCCCTAATTTGCTTGGTTATCTCAATAAAAATATTTTTCCGTTTCTGAGAAATTTTTGTCTCGTGGAGGTGAAATATTTGAATCGAGTTTACAACTTTCAATTCCTGATATGCATCTATGTTCTCTGAGGGCTGGGGCAACCCATCATTATCAAACCAAAGAGATTTGCAATCATCTGTATCAAAAGGGTCTAATAGAGCCGGTTTCTCGAGCTCCAAATCATCATTCGGAGTAAAGGCGCGATAATGTTCGTTTTGCAGTGGGAACCTACTACCCTTCCCTCCTTGAGTGTCTTCAAAATTTCGTTTTGAATTACAGAATGTACAAGCACATCGATAATTTTTCCAATCGAAAGCAAGCCACCAATACCCTTCATGTGCAACATTCTCTTCCACCTCACCTTTAGGTCTAAAATGATCGACAGGTGTGTCAGCGCGTACATCAGCAGACTCACAATACCAACATTTCTTTTTCAAATCTGCGGGTAAAAGGTCATAGAAATCACGCCATATTTTTGAAGATCCAACTTTTTTTAAAATAACTTTTCGTGCTTTTGCGTCTGGCGCTGCTTTGATAGCATCAAGAGCATCCGTCGATGCACTCCGCCACGCAGCGGTCAAACATTCTTCTATTTGATCTTCACAAATCCAACGCATTATTCGTTTCCTTTTGATTCACGGTGGTATTTCTGGCGCAAAAAATCCAAGTAATCAGGGTCATCTGATGCGATGTTGAAGCCCAGCTTATCTAATTCAATATTCAACCTCGTCAAGGACGTTTCCTCTTCTGAAGTCAACAGCTCTTTACTCGCCAATTTGTTTCGCGCTATCACTTTAAGATTCGTTGTCTCGTCTAGTGTAGTTTTGAGGCCAAACATATCACTTCGAAGTATTAAGTTAATACCCATTCCTCGCGGGCTTTCATCAGGCAAAGTCGCAGTAACTCCTGAGGCCTCTCGCCCCGGGTTCTCGCCACTGCTATCCGGAGAAGAGTGAATTAAATTGAACGGAGATCGCTTCATCACCTGAATTTGCTCACGAACTAACTCAGCAATCGCTAAGGGATGATGGGTTACCATCAATAGATGACTAGTCTCATGGTTAGGCACAAACCTTTCAAGAAAACTAAGGTATTTTGCTGCCCAAGCCGGGTTTAAGTGAGTATCTGGTTCATCTAACAAAAATAGCGAATCCTTACCACCTGTAAATTTCAATAAACCAAGAACTGTTAACAATTGCTGCTCACCTTCGCTCAATTCGCGAAACGTCAATGATTCATCACTAGACCTAACTTTTACTCTTACGCTTACCTCAGAAATCAATTCGGAAAGAAGTGTACTTTCCAACATTTTAAAAAATTCATCCGGACTCAAATCTTTTGCGAAGGCTCTCAAAGAATTCACGTCGGGCAAAAACAAATGAAAAAATTCGTTCTTTATTTGACTGCCTGTTAGCGTCGTGTCTTCACCGCGAGTAATTTTTAGAGGCGCCAAAGCATATGGAATCAATTCATCAAGAAATTTACGAACAACTCCGTATGCCCCCCAAAAAAGCTCACCTTTATCTTTTGCCCAAGCAGGCTTTCGCATCACGAAGTGGACACTATCGAGACCTTCAATGCCCAACTCTTCCCGAAGGAACTCGAGTTCATTGTTTTCTTCCAAACTCAAAAAGAATGCCAGAAGAACAAATTGACTATGGAATGGCTTTGCATAAAAAAGTGGGCGAATGTCTCCCTTTAAATCAACTTGATTCTTAAGTAATTTAGTATAAAAATCAGATCGATGCTTTCGAAAATATGACTCAAGTCGATCACTTGGACCAGAATAATATGCAAATAAATACTTCGGTAAAAATGGAGCGTCCCCTGTTTTCTTATCACGACTTATCCTCGAAAACGGAATTGATTTTTTTGGACCGTCTGTCGCAAATAGCTCATCAACATGTTTTTGTTTTTTTAGATTTCTTACTTTCGCTTCATATTGTCTCGACTTGCCATCTCGTTCAGGGTCTGCATCAATTTCGATTTCATCCCATCGATCTGAATTCTCTTCGCCCAATTGATAAACTAAAAAATATGAAAATGGCGGTGATTCACCTAAATCAAGATTACGAAAGATAGAAACAAGTGCTTCAACGACGTTTGACTTCCCAGAGCCATTTTGACCAACTATCACAGTCATTAATTTGGACTCTGCAAAATCTATAACTACATTTTCCAGATTCTTAAATTTCGACCGAATATGAAGCTTATCAATTTTCATTTTTTATCTAACGATCCGTTATCCGCCAAGGTAAAGAAGTCTTCATTCGATCCTACAGGACGATCCTTCACAATTTTTTTTTTCGCTAATTGAAGTTTAATATCTAAGAAAAACTGCTCAACTAGCTGAATGGATGCATCTTGAGGGTACCCTGATTGTTGAAATAATTCTGAAGCAGAAAGACGTTTGTTAGTAAGTTTTAATGCCTCTAATACTGGAATGATTTTTTCAGTTTTCATGGTTTTTTTTAATTTTTTTGTTGCCTTAGATTTAGATACAAATTTACCGACTTCTTGTTGAGTTTTTATTCGCGCTAATAGTTCGAATGCCGGTTCGTCGTTTGGATCTTGCGGCACCAGTTCACCACGAAAGGCTTTGGCGAGTAATGCTGGCGTCAGGCGTTCGGTTGCGTTGTGGGCTGTGGTGAGACGAGCTTCGAGACGGTCAGCGAAGGCGAATAGGGTTTCAACTCGGCGGACGATTTCATTCTGTTCGTCAATCGAAGGTACAGGAACCGGGCATTGAGCGAAATCAATAATTGAAAGATGTTGAATTGCGACTCCTTTTATTTTTTCTTTTATAAACGTTTGAGTAAACTCAGCATTAGCGACAAATTCAAGAAATTCCTTGTTCATTTCGGTTGATCTTAGCCAACAGACCGCCACACTTTGATTTATACAAAACGGCTCTTCTGTTCTAATCAAGGCGACACGTCCAATCGTGCCATCTTTTGTAATTAATAGATCTCCACGTATTGGCCTATCTTTATCAGATAACTCATCATAAGCACTAACAGTCGTATAACCGGCATTATCAATTCGAAGATTAAAATTAAGAACATCCTTCGCGGTAACTAACTTCTTTCCTACTGCAGAGGAAGGCATCGGGCGAGTAAAACCATACGTTATCCATTCCGAAATTTTTCCCCATGTGGTGAAAGCCCAATTTTCTGGTATTTGATAGATATAATCTAAGTCGATTTCTGAATTTAAAGTTGATTTTTTATTTATTAAATTTAAATTATTAGATAAATATCTTTTTTTATTAATTTCATCTCTTTGAATAAGTGCTTCGCCACTTGGGCATGACGAATTTAGTTCTCGCCAATCCTCCGTCAGCTTGCCCGAGGTTGCGGCGGCGAGGACTGATTGTTTGAAGCGTTTTAGGATGAGGGGGACGCGGTTTAGGCGTTCGCGGCAGGCATCCACGCGCGCGAGCACCGTGTCGAGTTTATCGACGATGCGTTTTTGTTCGGTGAGTGGGGCTAACGGAATTGGCCAAGATTTAATTACAGTCTGGGAAATATTGGGTTGTGCCCCCCCTTTTCCCGCTTCAATGAAATCTTCTTTTTGCGATGAAAGATAGTAATAAAGGTATTCGCTGCTCGTTACGCCATCAAATGGCATGCCTACACCGCAAGCCTGATTGGTGGTTGCATCAATTCCTAGAATGCTAGTTTTACCGATTGTTGCACCATACATTGCAACCGCAACCGAACCTTTTCTAAATATCTTAGCACTCGAATTCATTACTCCAGCTTCGGTGATTTTCTCTTCTGTATCGAAAACGTATCGTTGGCCAAGTTCGCCAGTTTTTATCCATGGGATATTTCCACCGTAATAGCTGGAATTGGCACGACTTGGCGTCCCTCCTGAACCCCAGGCAGCAACATTGGAAAGTTCAGTTACGATCCAATTTTTTGGCAACCAACTCACAGCACCACCTCTTCACCCAACTCAGCCAAAATCGACTGCAACTCCGCCATCGCTGCTGCAAGCTCCCCCATGGCTTCTTGAGCCAACACGGCGGGTTCTGGTAGGTCCGCTGCATCTTCGGTGTTCTCGTCTTTGAGCCAACTAATATCCAAACTATCGCTGCGTTCGGCAATCCATGCGCGGGTGAAGCTACGCATACGCCCTGCTTCGCCTTGATCTGTGCGCGGGCTGCTGCCGTCTGATTGGTCGCCGTAAGCGGCTTCAAACTCTTCGAAATAGCTGGCCGTGAACGGTGTGCGCTTGCCGAACTTGGGCATATTGGCACGCATGTCGTATACCCAGACGTTTTTGGTACTGGCGCTGGCCTTGTTGCTGACTTTGCTGAAGAACAGCACATTAGTCTTGACGCCAGCGGCGTAGAAAATGCCGGTAGGCAGACGTAATATCGTATGCAGATTGCATTTATCCATCAGATCACGGCGAATATCAGCACCTACACCTGCTTCAAACAAAACGTTATCCGGCAACACCACTGCTGCGCGGCCACCATCTTTCAAGCCACGGTAAATGTGCTGCAAGAAGGCGAGTTGTTTGTTGCCAGTGCTATAGGTGAAATCATCACGTGTTGGACCGCCGCCGCCCTTGGCAGTGCCGAATGGAGGATTACTGAGGATGATATCTGCGGGTGGCAATGTCGTGCCAGGCGTGCCCAAGGTATTACCCAAATGGATAACCCCTTGTTCGTCGCCTTCCATGCCGTGCAATAGGCAATTCATAAGAGCAAGGCGGCGCGTACCTGAAACCAGTTCCATGCCTACATATGCTCTATTGCGTTGAAACTCTTGTTGCTTGGGTGTGAGCTTGTAAAGATCATCAGTCTTGCTACGGATATAGGCATCGGCTGCGATCAAAAATCCTGCAGTCCCTGCAGCCGGGTCTTGAATAATCTCGCCTGGTTGCGGTTGAATGAGTTTAATAATGCTGTCAATCAAAGGGCGTGGCGTGAAGTACTGGCCAGCACCTGATTTAGTTTCGCTCGCATTTTTTTCTAACAAACCTTCATACAAATCACCGAGACCGTCTTTCTTGGCACTGAACCAATCGATGCTATCTAAACTCTTGATCAATTGCTCTAAGTGGCGGGGTTCTTTGAGACGGGTCTGTGCATCTGCGTAAATGGCGCTGATGAGTTGATCTTCACTCTTACTTAAGTTGAGTATGGTTTCACGATAGTGATTCAAGAGATTAATGCCGGACAAAGCCGATAAGGTTTTCCAGCGTGCGTAATCGGGCAACTTATGAGCTTGCAACACACCGCTCTCAGTATTTTCATGCTCCATTTTGATGAAGAGCAATAAGACTAGTTCGGTGACGTAATCAGAGTAGTTAATACCATCGTCACGTAAAACGTCGCAGAGATTCCAGAGTTTTTGGACAATATCGTTGTTATTCATTTTGTGTTTTCTGTTGAACTAGATTAAGCGAAACAAGTTTTTATCCGTGTTTCGTTTTGGGAATGATAAAAGAAAAGAACTTAGGCAGCATTAGGCCATATCCCCGAAATTAGTTGATCTAAGACTTGGTCTAAGTGATTGTCTAGCATGATGTTGAGACGTTTTACGCCGCCGTCTTTACTAAATATTTTGTTGACCAACTCTGTATCAACTACGACCTCATGCACCAACTGCATCGATAGACGGTCTAGCCACTTTCTTTGAACTTGTGTCCATGGATGCATGGCATAAATGTTATGCATCGCTGTTGCGACACGCTGCTCAAAAGGCTGTAAAGCTTCACCGAGTGCAGCCTGACGAATATAGCCAATGATACTAGCGGCGATATCTTGATTGGTTTTATTCTTCCAGGCTACGCGTAAGGTCGCTTCTCCGTAGCTATTAGTGTCGAGCAAAATTCTAACTTCTCGTAACTGCTCTCGGGTGAGATCTTTGGGACGATTTACGACCACAGCCAAGGCCGCAGATTGGTTGATTTGTTGACGGATGAAGTCATTAAAACTTTGCAAGTAATCTTCCGGCTTACTATATTTACCGTAGTTTTGCTGCCGAATCGCGAACTTATCTGCATGCTGTGAAATCACTGGCATGTACTCACTGCCGATAAGCTGCTTGACTTCAGCAATGCTCTGCAAAAGATTGGCGTGATGCTGGATAAAGTCTGCTGCTGCTTTGGGGCCAATTTTATGTAGATGCTTGTGCAGCTCGATACTTGGCATGCCCCATTGTTGTTCTAGCTGATCTAGTTTTTCTCTAACTGCTTCGTTCTTTTCTGCCTTCTTCTGCGCCTTACGCATGACACGCATGACTTTTTGACTAATGGCTGCCAGCACATCATGTGCGTGAGTTTGATCGCTCTTTGTGCCTGGTACCTCAAAACTCGCGGGTGTATTCAATTCAGCGACAAGATGCTCAAGCGTGATATTCGGATCTTTCACTAGCGGCTTCATGGTATTGACATCTTGTAGGGCTGCATAGATGCCAACTGGATCGTAGATCTTGAATACGGTTTTACCAATTTCATCGCAACGGCGCGTCGCTCGGCCTATCATTTGTTCGTAGAGAATACGCGACCGGACGCGTCGCATGAATACCAAATGACAAATTGGTGGCACGTCAATACCCGTAGTCAACAGATCCACTGTGATGGCAATACTTGGGTAGTGCTCGTTCTTAAACTGCTTAATGAGTTGATCAACTTTATCTGAAGCGCCTGTAATTTTGCGTACAGCGGCTTCGTTGTATTGATCTTCGTAGACCTTTTTGAATTCCTCATCCAACAAACGTTTGACCATGTCTGCGTGAATGTCAGTAGCGCAGAAAATCATTGTTTTCTCATCACCGAGCGGATCAATTTCTTTGGCTAACTGCTCGCAAATCACTTGGTTAAATGATTCGGTAATCACGCCTTTATTGAAACTCTCAACATTGAAATTAAGTTCATCGTCTAGCTCAGCAGTTTCCACTTCGCCAGTATCGAGGTTAATTGCTTCAACTGCCTCACCTTTATTGAAGTGAATGCCATTTTTACTGAGCAAGGTTTCATAACGAATCGGCGGCTCGTGATCGATCAACCAGTCATCTGCAACAGCTTCACGATACGAATAGGTGTAAACGGGTTTGCCGAAGATTTCGCTGGTGTGTTTTGCTGGTGTCGCTGTCAAACCGATCTTGAACGCATCGAAGTAATCGAGCGCTTGACGATAGGTAGACTGATACTGGCTTTGATCACGGACCAATAACTCACCCTCTGTCATTTCTTGATCTAAGGTGTAGCCTCGATGCGCTTCATCCACAATGATGCAATCATATTCATCTATGCCAGGTGGATTATCCGATTGAAAAATTCGTTTGACCATGGCCTGCACGGTCGCGACTTGCACACGGGTCTCCGCTTGAGCTGCCATATCTCCTAGTTCTGCAATGTTGTAGTGCTTGGAAAGCGGCATACCTTGTTCGAGCGTAGCATCATGAAACACATCAGTAGCTTGTTCACCCAACGCGGTTCTATCTACCAAAAACAATATTCGCTTGAAACGCTCTGTTTTTAGAAAGCGATAAATCAAACCAATGATGGTGCGAGTTTTACCAGTACCGGTTGCCATTGCCAATAAACATTGACGGCGCTGATCTTGCATTGCAGCTTCTACTGCGAGAATCGCTTTCTGCTGATAATCACGCAGATGCAAATAGCCGAAACTCTCATCCTTGAGTTTTTCAGCCGCTAACTCAACATCACGGCCTAGTAGATCAAGCAAACCCTCTGGACGATGAAAATCGACCAAAGCTCGTGCAATATTGGAAGGCTTGCGAACGTCGCGGAACCAAGTACCACTCGACTCAGCGTGCTGTTTTAAGTACGGTCGACCATTACAGGAATAAACGAAGGGAATTTGGAAGCTACTACCTTCGCCATCGTCCCATGGTTGTTTATTGTTCGAATCCGCGTAAGCTGATTTGAGCGGTGCTTGAATCGAAAATCCGCGCGCGTATCGTTGGGCTTGAGGGATTTTCCCGGCAACATTAACGTTTTCACGTTTAGCCTCAACGACGGCGATAGGTGTAAGGCCAGCAAATAAAACGTAATCGGCTGATTGTTTTCCTGCTGTTGGCCATTCTGAAATAGCTTTATTCTTATTACGTTCTGGACGAGCACCGTTTGCATAGGTGAGCATTTGTGTGTCCGCTTCCCAGCCAGCATTGATCAACTGCTGATCTATCAAGATACGGGTGAGCTCTTCGTTTGGCGAGAACCATCGACTTGCGTTTTGCGTCTTTACTTTGACTTGTTGAAGTTGTTCGTTTGCTGTATTCGGCTTTGACTTAATCTGGTTCTGCAAGTTGGCGATTTGTTGATCGAATGCAGCCTGTGCCGCCAATAAATCCGCCTCACGCTGCTTCGCTAAGGCTTCAAACTGGCGTGCCTCAGTATCCATTTGCAGTGCGAGGACTGAATACTGTTCCTTTTCCTGAACAATTAATGAGGCAAGCTGTTGATTGCTCTCCAGTGCTTGCACTTTATCGCCTAACTCAGCTTTCAAATGGTCGATTTGTGCTTGTAGGGCGCGCAATTCGACACTTGGATCTGTTGGGGAAATAAATGGGCCAGCTTTAAATGAATCACCCTGCTTTCCAAACGACTGGTGGAACCAAATCGCCAATGCCCGTGCGACTTTCAAACCGTCCATCGCATCTTTGTGCTTCGTTTGAAATTGATGTGTAGCTTTGTTACCTTCGACACGCAGCGTATGGAAAAGTTGGCGAATTTCCTGTGACAACTGGATCTCACGTTGAAGCTTGTACAGCAAATCAGATTGTGTAGTCGACTCATCGAACTCAATGCCCGAACGTGTCGCTAGATCCTGCGCCATTGCTTCACCAAATTGACGAAGCTTTATCAGTGAGGTATTCGGATCGGCAGAGAAAGCAAGTTCCGCGCTTCGGCCTAGCTGCGCTAATAGTGGGGAATGCTCAGCGAGAAAGTGGAAATTTTCTGATTTTGTCACGTTAACAGTTGGCATTAAATTTTCTTTTTGCCAACTCTACTTGAAAACCATACAAATTGGAATGAAATATGAGTGCTAAACATACTAAGTAACGCATAAAGAGCAACAAGACGTTTTTAAATTTGAAAATTAAATCAGAACCAGTTTTGGCTTCCCCAGCGTAAGGCGGATGCTATCTGGTTAGCCTCCTTCTATTTTAAAATTTGATGCGGAAATTGAAATAATTCCTTTTTCAGATCTTCTGCTTCACTTAAAAGCATGCGAAAAATCGCGCAAAATGATGTTAGAAAAGAGTAAAAACCTATACAATATAGGAATATTGATTCAACTCTTTATCTCAATATGATATATAGGATTTGCAAATAGTTTCCTTATATACATCGAATTTAAGGAATTTTTTTATCATCCATATTTTTATCCAAAGAGAAAAAATCGGAAAATAAAATTCCTTAAAATCAATGACTTAGTTTAATTATTCGATTCCGGCTCTCGCACCAACAATAACGATGCGGCTTACAGCGATGTAAGCCGTTTTGTTTTTCTACCTTCGCAGTTCCGCAATTCGGTAGTAGTTCCGCAAAAAGTTAAGCATTGCGCA
>Ga0187844_10003549_pt1 | contig 10390 bp, 8 predicted proteins | sample SpaLakP09_SKY_50_FD_134517 | JGI IMG/M metagenome (GOLD analysis project Ga0187844, IMG submission 134517) | Oligotrophic lake water microbial communities from Sparkling Lake, Wisconsin, USA - SP09_SKY_50 | ecosystem: Environmental > Aquatic > Freshwater > Lake | place: USA: Sparkling Lake...
CCAGGTCTACGGCGAGATGGCCGTGGCATCAATCGAGCAGGTCACGGCCGCCGTGGCCGGCGCCGTGGCGGGTCAGCAGCAGTCCACCCTCACGCCTTACCAGCGCTACAAGATCCTGCTGGCTGCGGCGCGCATCGTCGAGTCGCGCATGGAGCCGCTGATCGAGCTCATGCGGCACGAGGCCGGTTTCACCCGTGCCGACGGCGACAACGAGGTGCGCCGCTGCGTGCAGACGCTCGAGCTGTGCGCCGAAGAAGCCAAGCGCCTGAACGGCGAGATGGTGCCCATGCAGGCGGCCGAGGGCGTGAAGAACCGCGTGGGGTTCACCATGCGCTCACCGCGCGGGGTGGTGTGCGTGATCACGCCCTTCAACTCGCCGCTCAATGTGCTCATGCACAAGGTGGGCCCGGCCCTGGCCGGCGGCAACGCCGTGGTCATCAAGCCCTCCGAGTTCACGCCGCTGACCGCCGTGGAGCTCTGCAAGATCCTGATCGAGGCGGGCCTGCCGCCCACGCTGCTGGCCCTGGTGCACGGTGACGGCGCGGTGGTTGGTCCGCAGCTGTGTGCCGACCAGCGCATCGCCTTCTACGCCTTCACCGGCAGCACCCGCGTGGGCCGCGAGATCCAGCGCGCTGCCGGCCTGCGCCGTACGCAGATGGAGCTGGGCAGCATCGCCAGCACCATCGTCTGCCATGACGCCGACACGGCGCTGGCCATTCCCAAGATCCTCAACGCGGGCTTCCGTAAGGCGGGCCAGGTCTGCACCTCGGTACAGCGCCTGTATGTGGACCGCCGCATCGCCGCAGCCTTCGTGCCCCAGCTGGTGGCGGCCGCGCAGAAGATGAAGGCCGGCGACCCGGCCGATGCGGCCACCGTGATCGGCCCCATGATCAGCGAACACCATGCAATGCGTGCACTGTCCTGGGTGGACGAGGCCGTGGCGGCGGGTGCGCGCCTGCTGACCGGCGGCCAGCGGGTGGGCAGCGTGATCCAGCCCACCATCCTGACCGGTGTGAAGCCCGAGATGAAGGTGGTGTGCGAGGAGATCTTCGCGCCCGTGATGTCGGTGATCGAGTTCGACGGCATCGATGAGGCGGTGGCCCAGGCCAATGCCCAGCCCTTCGGCCTCTCGGTGGGCCTGTTCACGGCCGACCTGCACACGGCCTTCACGGCCGCCAAGGCCCTGCGTTTTGGCGGCGTGCACGTGAACGAGGCATCGAGCGCGCGCATCGACGCCATGCCCTTCGGCGGCGTCAAGGACAGCGGCTTCGGCTGGGAAGGCCCGGCCTACGCCATCCGCGAAATGACCGAAGAACGGCTGATGACCATCAGCTACTGAAGCCTGGAGTTTCCTCCCTCATGATCGTCGACCAACTCGCCGAGTATGCGCAACGTGAAGCCGCCCGCCCCTTGCCCGCCGAGGTCACGCACCACGCCAAGCGCGCGCTGATCGACTGGTTCTCGGCCCTGTTCCCGGGCATCGCCCTGGCGCCGGGCCCGCAGCTCATGCGCACCCACGCGGATGAGCTGGGGCACGGCAAGTCCAGCCTGCCGGGCCAGCGCTCCACGGCCTTTGCGGCCACGGCGGCCTGGATCAACGGCAGCATCTCGCACGCGGCCGAGTTCGACGACATCTTCCGTGACGCGGTCTACCACCCCGGCTGCCCCACCATCGGTGCGGCCCTGGCCGTGGCCGAGGAGCGGAGCAGCAGCGGGGCGGATCTGCTCAAGGCCATCACCATCGGCTACGAGATCTCCACCCGGATCGGCGTGGCCGTGCAACCCTCGCACTACCGCTTTTTCCACACCACGGGCACCATCGGCTGCTTCGGCGGCGCGGCGGCCACGGCGGCACTGATGGACGGCACCAACCCGGAAGTGATGCGTCATGCGCTGGCGACCGCAGCCACCTTTGCCTCGGGCTTGCAGCAGGCTTTCCGCTCGGATGCCATGACCAAGTGCCTGCACGCGGGTCATGCGGCCTGGGTCGGTGTGAACGCCGGCAAGGGCGCGGCAAATGGCGTGACAGGTGCGCTCGATATTCTCGAAGGTGCGGCGGGCTTTGGCGCCGCGCTCTCGGTCAACCCCAACTGGGCCGAGGCCACGCGGGACCTGGGCACACGCTACAACATCCAGGTCATCACGCAGAAGAACCACGGCTGCTGCGGCCACACCTTCGCGGCCATCGACGCCATGCTGGACATCCGCCAGCTGCAGGCCGTGGACCCGGCGCAGATCGCCTCCATCCGCATCGACACCTACCAGACCGCGCTGGACGTGACCGGTAACTTCGAGCCGCGCACCGCCTTCGAGGCCAAGTTCAGCCTGCCCTATGTGGTGGCCCATGCCCTGTTGTACGGTGCGGTGCGGCTCAATGCCTTCGAGCCGCAGCGCCTGGCCGATGCCAGTATCCGCGCGCTGATGGCCAAGACGCAACTCGTGGCCGACCCGCGCTTAAGCGCCGGCTTCCCGGCCCTGCGCGCCGCGCGCATCGTCATCACCCTGACGGATGGCCGCGTGATCGAGCGGTACGCCCCTTGCCGCAAGGGCGACCCGGAAGCGCCGCTGAGCGACGCGGACATCAACGACAAGTTTGTCGAACTCGCCTCGCCCGTCATCGGCGCCGAGGCGGCAGCCCGGCTGCTGGCCCAGCTCTGGCAGATGGAGCAGCTGCAGGTCGCGGACCTGCGCCTCACCAGCCTTTGAGCATGAGCGCCAGCCTCCTGATCTCCCGGCAGATCGCCGTCGAGCACGCGGCGGCCCTGGCGCAGATCCTGGCGGCGGCGCCGCGCCGGCTCGAGCTGCTGCACTTCGAGCCGGACGCCGGCTACACGGTGCAGCAGATCGCCAGCATCGAGGTGGCCTTTTATTCGCGCGACATCTGGGAAGGCACGCCGGCCAAGCACCGCAGCCCGCAGGGGCAGGCCTTCTGGTCGCTGGTCGATGCGGCGCCTAACCTCAAGTGGTTGCAGCTGGTCTCCGCGGGGCTGGACCATGCGGTCTACCAGCCTTCGAAACAACGTGGCATCCGCATCAGCACCGCCGCAGGCACCAACGCCGAGCCGGTGGCCTTGAACGCGCTGACGGGCCTCTTGATGCTCGCCCGCGGCTTCCCCCATTGGCTGCGGGCGCAGCAGCAGCGCGAGTGGGCGCCCATCCGGGACCAGGACCTGGCGCAGGACCTGGGCGGGCAGACCGCCGTGATCGTGGGCGTGGGCCACATCGGCACGCGGATTGCCCGGGGTCTGCAGGCCCTGGGCGTGCGCACCATCGGCTTGCGCCGGCAGGCGCAGCCGGCGGAGTTTTTCGACGAGGTACGGGGGCTGGAGGCCATTGACAGCCTGCTGCCGCGCTGCGACTGGCTGGTACTGGCCTGCCCGCTCACCGAGCAGACGCGCCGCCTGGTCGACGCCCGCCGCCTGGCCCTGCTGCCGCGCGGCGCGGGGCTGGTGAATATCGCCCGTGGTGAGATCGTCGACGAGGCGGCGCTGGTCGAGGCGCTCACGCGCGGCCATCTGCTGGGGGCCTACCTGGACGTGTTTGCGCAAGAACCGCTGCCGCCCGAGTCCCCGTTGTGGACGATGCCCCATGTGCTGATGACACCGCACAGCGCTTCCGCCTCCCTGGGCACACGCCGGCGCGGGGCGGAACTGTTCCTTCGCAATCTGCGGGCCTACCTGCAGGGCGCGCCGCTGGACAGCGAAGTCCCGCGCGGCTGACTCAGCCTTGCAGCAACTGCACCGTGGCGTCGGTGTAGACCGACTCCAGCGGGTAACGCTGGCCGCGCAGGTGATCTTCCATGCAGCGTACGAGCAGGGGGCTGCGATGGCGCGCGGCGCTGGCGCGGATTTCCTCGGGGGTCAGCCAGAGCGTGCGCACGATGCCGGTGTCCAGCTGGCGACCCGGCACCACCTCTCCCAGCTCGCCGGCGTAGGCAAAACGCAGGTAGGTGATGTCCTCCACACTGCCGTCGGGCTGCGGGCGCTGGAAGCGCGACAGGTAGATGCCCAGCAGATGCGTGGGTTTGAACTGGTGGGTGGTTTCCTCCAGCGCCTCGCGCGCGCAGCCATCGGCGGGAGACTCGCCCGGGTCCAGGTGGCCGGCCGGATTGTTGAGCTTCAGGCCTTCGGGGGTCTCTTCCTCGACCAGCAGAAAGCGGCCTTCGCGCTCGATGACGGCGGCGACGGTGACACTGGGTTTCCAACGGAGGTTCATGCGCTGCTTTTCTTCATGCCGGGGTTCAAGGTTTGCGCTGCCAGCGGCCCTTGCGTTTCATGGCGCCCCACTGGTGCTCTTTCTGCCGGATCCACTGGAACAGGCCGACCAGGCGCCACCATGCGTTGAGCTGTCGATAGCCGAGATTCTCAAGGACTACGAAGAGCGCCAGCAGGGCCAGATGGCGCTTGCGCGGGTACAGGTGGAAGGATATCTCTTCCAGCATCAGGCCGGAGGCGCTGAGCAGGATGCCCATGCCGACGGCCAGGAAGAGGAAGACGGCAAAAGCCTGCCAGGAGATCAGGCCGGCGAAAAAGGCGAACACAAACCAGAGGTAGCCGCCAAACTCGAGCACCGGCCCCAGCCACTCGAAGAGCACCATGTAAGGAAAGGCGACCCAGCCCGGCCAGCCCCCGTTGCGGCTGAACATGAGGGGCCAGTGGCTGTTCAGGCTTTCCGACAGGCCGCGCTGCCAGCGCACGCGCTGGTTGCGCAGCGTGCGCAGGTCCTCGGGCACTTCGGTCCAGCAGACCGGGTCGGGCACGAACTCGATACGGTAGGGGCGGCGGTGCTCGCGCATGTGGCGGTGCAGCCGCACGATCAGCTCCATGTCCTCGCCGATGGTGTTGCGCCGGTAACCGCCCGCCTCGATCACCGCCTCCTTGCGGAACAGGCCGAAGGCGCCGGAGATGATCAGCACGCCATTGACCGAGGACCAGCCCAAGCGGCCGAACAGGAAGGCGCGCAGGTACTCGACGACCTGGAACAGGGCCAGGGGGTGGCGCGGCAGGTCCACGCGCGTGAGGTAGCCATCTTTCACCTCGCAGCCGTTGGCGGCGCGGATGGTGCCACCGGTGACGATCACGCGCGGGTCGCGCAGAAAGGGCTGCACCACCTGCTGCAGGCTGTTGCGCTGCAGGATGGAGTCCGCATCCACGCCGCAGAACAGCGGGAAGCGCGAGGCGTTGATACCGGCGTTGAGCGAGTCGGCCTTGCCGCCGTTGTGCTTGTCGATGACGCGCAGCTGGGGGTAGGTGGCCGAGCGGTAGATGCCGCGCACCGGCTCGGTCGACAGCTGGATGCGGTAGGCCTCGGGGAAGGGCAGCAAGGCGAACTCCCGTTGCAGCACCTCCAGCGTGCGGTTGCGCGAGCCGTCATTGATGACGACAATCTCGAACTCCGGATAGGTCAGCTGCAGCACCGAACGCACCGTGGTCGCGATGGTGGTTTCTTCGTTGTAGGCCGGCACCAGCACGCTGATGGGGGGCTCCAGCATGGTGTGGGCGTGCGGCAGTTCGTTGATCTCGCGCAGCTGGTTGGTGCGCCGCAGGCTCAGGGTCGACAGCAGGTTCAACAGCAGGTAGATGCCGTTGAGCGCTATGAAATAGACCAGAATGAAGTCGGTGATGAACTCCGTCATAGGTAGGCGTCCATCAGCTCGGCGAAGACCTGGGTCGAAATCTCCCTCGCGTAGCGGTCCTGCAGCTTGGCCAGCAGGCTGCGCAGTTGCTCGGCACTGAGAAAGGGCAGTTGCGCGAGAGCGCCCGCGGCCCGGTAGCGCACCCACCACTGGGGGTCCGAGAGCAGGCGCGTCAACACGGCGACGTCGGACGATTCTCCGAGCCGCCCCAAGGCCCGCGCGGCCTGCACGCGCACGCGCCAGTCTGCATGTTCGGCCAGCGCCCGCACGGCCGGCCGCACCTCGGCATCGTTGGCCAGGCGCAGCGCCGCGCTCAGCACCCCAACCGGCTGTTCGGCCTGCAGCCAGGGCAGCACGATGCCGGCTGGCACGTGCAGATGCAGGGCTTCGGCCAACTGCAGGGCGCGCGGCCAGCGTGCGGCGGGCAGTCCGGCCAGTATCGAGGTCAGTTCGCTGCCCAGGGCATCGCGAAACTCCTGCAGCAGGATGGCGATACGCACCATCTCCCAGTCATCGCGTTGCAGCAGATGGGGCACGACGGTGCGCACACCGCGTTGCAGATCGATCTGGATCAGGGCTCGGGCAGCGTACAGTGAGCTGATGCGCCCGGGCTGCAGCAACTGGAGCTCAAGCAGGTCCCACGCCGTGCCGTCGCGCATATGGCCCAGGGTCAGAATGGCAAACAGGCGGCGGGTCAGGCTGCCGCTGGCCAGCAGCCGGCGCGCCATGGCCTGGCAGCCGAGCTGCTCGGCCAGCGTGGCGAGCCGTTGGGTGGATTCGCCGCGCACCGACTCCTGCATGTGGTTCCACAGCTTGAGGAAGCGCCACTGGTCTCGGCGTGCCAGTGCGGGCAGCACGTTGGACGGGGCGCCCACCATCGCCTGCATCAGCACGGGGCGCCAGCGCAGTTGAAAGCGCTGCTCATGGCGGTCCAGCCAATAGCGCTGGATGCGCAGGCCCATGATGAGCAAGGCAATACCCAGGGTGAGCAGCGCGGCGCCGAGGCCCGTCCAGAATGCCAGGTTCAGGTAGGGGTCAGAATAAATGCTGCACTCCGATGCGCCATCCCTGGCGGGTATAGAAGTCACCCTGGCGGGTGCTGCCCCATTCGTAGTTCAGCGCCCAGCCCGGCGTCAGCCAGTGCCGGCCGAACCATGTTGCCGAGTGCACGTCCGTCAGTAGCAGGGTGCTGCTGTCGATGCGGGCGGCCTCTTGGCCGCTCGCCACCGACAGCCCCATGCTGTTCTTGTCAGAGTAGTAATAGCTGCCACGCAATTCAAGGCTGGACGTGCTGCTGCCCTGGGTCTGGACCGGGCGCCAGGCCGCCAGCCAGCTGAAACTGGACACATAGTGTTCCAGCATGACCGTGCCCTGGGTGACCGTGGCCGTATCGTAGTGGGTGCTGCGCAGGCCGCCGTGCACCAGCCAGGCGGGGGCGAATTCGTACTGCAGCATGCCGCCCAAATGGTAATGCGCCAGCACCCGGTGGCTGGGGCTGAGGCTGGCGTCGACGGTGGCGGTCAGCTGCGGACCGAGCGGGCGCACCAGCTGGCCGGTGAACTGGTCGTCGCGCAGGCCGAAGCGCTCCGTCTGCACCAGGCCCAGCTCGCTGAGCTGGCGCGTGCCCCAGCCGTGGGTGATCCTGGCCGAGGTTTCAGTCCAGTCGGGGCTGCCGTTGCTCAGTTGTTGGCGCCCGGCGGCCAGCTCGAAGCTCAGCGGGGCGGCGGCAGGCGCGCTTTGCGCATTGACCGGCAGGGTGATCAGGGCGGCCAGCAGGGCGGCCAGTGCCCGCGCCTGGGAGCCTGTGCGGGGGAGTGGATGTGCGGTCATGGTGCGCTCCGGTCGAAGGGGCGGAAACGCCGCAGGCGGGCAAACAGTTCTTCAGGTTTGAAGGGTTTGACCAGGTAGTCGTCGGCGCCGGCATCGAGTGCCCGGACGATTTCGCTGCCTTGGGATTTGGCACTCAGCATGATGACGCGGGTATCGCGCCAGGCTTCCCGGGTGCGCAGCTCCCGCAACAGCTCGAAGCCGTCCAGGAAAGGCAACATCACGTCCATCAGCACGATGGTGGTCGGTGCGTGGTTCTGGATGCGGGCCAGCCCGGCCCGGCCGTCCGTCGCCATTTCGACGGCATAGCGTTCGCGCTCCAGCAGGAACTTCAGCAGGCTGGAGGTGAGCTCGTCATCTTCCACGATCAGGACGGATGGTTTGCTGGCGCTGGTGTCGGGCATGAAGTTGTCAGGGGAAACAAGACCGGAACGACCGGGTCGGCTAGTGCGAATCACAAGGGCCTGCATATTATGTATTCCCGGCCAAATTGTTATACGGCTTATTCCTGGGCGGAATGGATTTCTCAGTTAAGCTTTCGTGATGTGCGGGCAGCGCCCTGGGGTAGGGCCTGCTTGACCGTCATGACAATCGAGTTCAGGAGATGATTTATGCAAGCTGGCACAGCTCAACCGGCGCAGCGCATCGGCGTGCCGCGGGAGATCTTCCCGGGTGAAAAACGCGTGGCCACGGTGCCTGAGGTGGTGGAGAAGCTCATCAAGCTCGGCTTCACGGTGGCCGTTGAATCCGGCGCCGGTGACGCCGCCAATTTCAGCGATGACGCCTACCGCGCCGTGGGCGCCGAGATCGTCCAGGGCGCTGCGGCTCTGTGGGCGGGCGCCGACATCGTGTTCAAGGTGCGTCCCCCGAGCAAGGACGAAGTTGCGCTCATGCGCGAGGGCGGTGCCCTGATCGGTTTCGTCTGGCCGGCCCAGAATCCGGAGCTGATGCAGCAACTGGCGGCCAAGAAGGCCACGGTGCTGGCCATCGACGCGCTGCCGCGCACGCTCTCCCGCGCCCAGAAGATGGACGCCCTGACCTCCATGGCCGGCGTCAGCGGCTACCGCGCCGTCATCGAGGCGGCCAACGCCTTCGGCCGTTTCTTCAACGGCCAGATCACGGCCGCCGGCAAGGTGCCGCCAGCCAAGGTCTTCATCGCCGGTGCTGGCGTGGCCGGTCTCGCAGCCATCGGCACCGCGGCCAGCCTGGGCGCCATCGTGCGCGCCAATGACACCCGCGCCGAAGTGGCCGACCAGGTCGTGTCCCTGGGCGGCGAGTTCGTCAAGGTCGACTACGAGGAAGAAGGCTCGGGCGGCGGCGGTTACGCCAAGGTCATGAGCGAAGGCTTCCAGGCCGCGCAGCGCGAGATGTACGCCAAGCAGGCTCGCGAGGTGGACATCATCATCACCACCGCCCTGATTCCGGGCAAGCCCGCGCCCAAGCTCATCACCGCCGAGATGGTGAAGTCCATGAAGCCGGGCAGCGTGATCGTGGACATGGCCGCCGAGCAGGGCGGCAACTGCGAGCTGACGGAGCCGGGCCAGGCCGTGGTGAAACACGGCGTGACCATCGTGGGCTATACGGACCTGGCCTCGCGCCTGGCCAAGCAGTCCTCGACGCTGTACGCCACCAACCTGTTCCGCGTTGCCGAGGAGCTTTGCAAGGCCAAGGACGGTGTGGCCAACGTCAACATGGAAGACGATGCCATCCGCGGCCTGACGGTCGTCAAGGATGGCAGCATCACCTGGCCGGCCCCGCCCCTGAAGCCCGCGGCCGCGCCCGCCCCGAAGCCCGCCGCTGCGGCGGTGGCCGAAAAGAAGGGTGGCCACGGCCATGGCAGCAGCGCCCCGCTGCCGGCCAGGACGCTGGCGATCATCTTTGCCGTGGCAGCGCTGGCTTTCTGGTTCATCGGCGCCTATGCGCCGGCGGCCTTCCTGGGCCACTTCACGGTCTTTGTGCTGGCCTGTTTCATCGGCTACATGGTGGTGTGGAACGTCACGCCGGCCCTGCATACGCCGCTGATGAGCGTGACCAACGCCATCTCCAGCATCATCGCCATTGGTGCGCTGGTGCAGATCCTGCCGCCGGAAGCCGGTACGGGCGCTCGCCCCGACGCGCTGATCCGCTGGCTGGCCTTTGCCGGCATCATCCTGACGGCGGTCAACATGTTCGGTGGCTTCTCCGTGACCCGCCGCATGCTCGCCATGTTCCGTAAATAAAAAAGAGAAGAAAGACAACCATGTCCCAAAGTCTCGCCACGGTGGCCTATCTCGGCGCCGCCATTCTTTTCATCCTGAGCCTGGGTGGCCTGTCCAACCCTGAAACCTCGCGCCGCGGCAACCTGTTCGGCATGGTCGGCATGGCGCTGGCCGTGCTGGCCACGGTGTTCGGCCCGCGGGTCAGCCCGGCTGGCATCCCCTGGATCATCGCTGCGCTGGTGGTCGGCGGCAGCATCGGTCTCTACGCCGCCCGGGTGGTGAAGATGACGCAGATGCCCGAGCTGGTGGCGTTGATGCACAGCCTGGTCGGCCTGGCGGCCTGCCTGGTCGGTTTTGCCAGCTACGTCGACACCTCGATCCAGTACCAGGGCGTCGAAAAGGTCATCCACGAAGTGGAGATCTACATCGGCATCCTGATCGGTGCGGTCACCTTCTCCGGCTCGCTGATCGCCTTCGGCAAGCTCAACGGCAAGATCGGCGGCAAGCCGCTGCTGCTGCCCGCCCGCCACTGGCTCAACCTGGCCGGCCTGCTGATCGTGATCTGGTTCGGACGCGAGTTCATCCAGGCCAAGACCGTGGCCGAAGGCATGACGCCGCTGATCGTCATGACCGTCATCGCGCTGCTGTTCGGCGTGCACATGGTGATGGCCATCGGCGGTGCCGACATGCCGGTGGTGGTGTCCATGCTCAACAGCTACTCGGGCTGGGC
>Ga0187844_10003550_pt1 | contig 10386 bp, 10 predicted proteins | sample SpaLakP09_SKY_50_FD_134517 | JGI IMG/M metagenome (GOLD analysis project Ga0187844, IMG submission 134517) | Oligotrophic lake water microbial communities from Sparkling Lake, Wisconsin, USA - SP09_SKY_50 | ecosystem: Environmental > Aquatic > Freshwater > Lake | place: USA: Sparkling Lake...
AACTTCCCCTCAACTTGTGAGAGGATTTTCTATACTATCTGGTCGGATTTTGCCTGACGTAGTACCACTTATTGCCCCCATTGATAATCTTGCACACTTGAGTGCTTTAGTTTGTCATGGAACGTCAGATGAACTCTTAAGCGTTAATTGGGCAGAAAAATCTCAAGAAATTTTATTGAGCCTTAGAATTACTACCAGAGTTATTTTGGATCAATATAAGCATGAATTAAATCAAAATACTTTACTAAATTTTAATCAATGGCTAATGCAAGAGATTTCAAAACGTAATACTTGATCATACCCAAAATTTATGGGATAGATCTGCGCAAGTAAGATCAGCACTTTAAATATTGAACCTAAATCAACGGGCGGGCGTCTACATTCCTCATTACTATTTACCCCTAAATCCCGTACTAAGTTGAGCGTGTCAGTGTCTAGCCAGGCCTTTTAATCGATAGGTCGAAAAAGATCTCTCATTAGCAACCGTTACTTAAAGTAACGCTCAAAAAATACCAACCCGAAGGTTGGTATTTTCATTTCTGGTGGGCCCACAAGGACTTGAACCTGAGACCAAAGGATTATGAGTAATTCATTGCAGTTATATCGATTAATATGAATAGCACGACCGGCAACCCCTATGTCCCACTTCACCCTTTTAAAAAACTTAGATACGCTGGTATACCCTTGGTCTATTAATCAATTTAAGATCAATGACCTCAAGCGTTACTTAAAGTAACGCTTAGCTATTAGTCAGAAATAACAGCTTTAAATTGAGTTGGAAAAAGGCTAATTTGATTTGATAAATCACCTGTTAGAACGAAAGCCTTAGCAGTTTTAGTGTCGCCGTAAAATCTATAAAATCTATACAAATGGTAATTCGCAGGGTGCTGCTTACTGAATTCGAGCTCATTAGGTGAAATAAAGAATTTATTGGGTAAGGTAATGAATTGATGCCCTCCAATGGGAAAGCCTTTGAAACTGAAAATAGCACTGAAACTATTTTTCGGCAGCTTGGATTGTTGAATTAGCACTCCTTACCTTTCTGGGCAGTGTAGGATATAGATATATATTTAATAATCAGCTAGGTATTTATGAGGTGGCTGCATCTGCACTCCTAAATTTATAGTTATTCAATTCACATAGTTAACTGAGGACAACATCATGACGGTTTACGGCAAAAAAAATCTCGCATTGGCTCTTGCTACGTTTATTGGCCTCAGTTTCACAGCAGCTTTCAGCGCTAGTGCGCAGGACGCCTTTCCTGGCAAGCCGGTGCGCATCATTGTCCCCTACGGCGCTGGCGGTATCGCAGACGCACAGGCTCGCATGATCGGTCAGCGCCTTCAGGCACGCTGGGGTCAGACGGTGACGGTAGAAAACCGTCCCGGCGGCAACACTGTGATTGGCACTACGGTGGCCGCTAAGTCACCAGCTGATTGCAGCGTGCTTTTCCTAGGTACTCTAGCGACGGTACTCAACGACGTTTTTTACGACAAGCTGCCCTATGACCGCGCTACTGAGTTGGCTCAAGTGTCTCTCACCACCAAGGTACCCAACTTGCTGGTAGTAGGGCCCAATTCCAAATTCAAGTCCGTGAGCGACATCATTGCTTACGGCAAGGCCAATCCTGGCAAGCTAACGTTCGCATCTACTGGTGTGGGCGGCTCATCGCACCTGAGTGGCGAGCTGTTCATGAAGTCTAGTGGCATCTCCGGTGTGCACGTGCCCTTCTCCGGCGGCGCAGCGGCGCAGCGCGAACTCATCCCCGGCCGCGTCGATTTCCTCTTTGACAGTAGCTCCTATTCAGCAGTCACCGGAAACCAGATCACAGCGCTGGCAGTTGGCACGCCGGTGCGCAGCAAACTACTCCCAGAGATCCCGACGCTGAGGGAGGCTGGTCTGAAAGACTTCAACTCCGCCACCTGGTTTGGCTTTTATACACCCAAGGTTAACGGTCAGGTACCGGCCTGCTTTAGTCGCCTAGCCAAGGATGTTGCCGAAGAGACGCAGGCTACCGAAATCCGTGCACGCCTCTACGTTTTAGGAGCAGAAGCCATCGGCTCCACTCCACAGGAAATGGCGAAGTGGGAAGAGGAAGAACTGCGCCGCTGGGGCGCTGTTATCAAGCAGGCGAATATCACTCTGAAACAATGAGAAAGATAGGCTTGATTGGTGGCATTGGCTGGCGATCTACCGAATTCTATTACCGCTTCCTCAACGAGGAAGTAGCCTTCCGTCTCGGTGGACTGCACAGCCCACAGCTGGCCATCGAGTCACTGGACTTCGCCAAGGTTCGCGTCTGGGTTGATGCCGGGCGTGAAGATAAGCTACGAGATCTTTATCTACGCGCCGCTCTCGCCCTGAAGTCGACAGGAGCAAAAGTGCTGGCCCTTTGCTCGAACGCTGCGCACACCCGCATTGCTTATTTGCAAGAAGTTACGCAGATACCCTTCGTTCATATCTCCACCCCGCTAGTAGCCCAGATTAGCTGCAACGGCTTTAGGAAGGTGCTGTTGCTAGGCACGCGCGAGACGATGGAGCACGATTTCATGAAAGACTCACTGCGCTCCGGGGGTGCAGAAGTGGTGGTGCCGAACGAGGACGAGCGCGACTGGCTGCATCGTATGATCTTCGAAGACCTTGAACAGGGCGCTGCCACCGCTTTACAAAAAGCGCTGCTGGTTGCAATGATCGATAAATACGCACAAAACGGCGTTCAGGCCGCCATCCTCGGTTGTACTGAGCTTCCGTTATTGCTCGAATCGTCCCATGCGTCCATTCCCTGCCTTGACACCACCCGTTTGCATGCGCTAGCCATCCTGGATGCCGCCCTGGAAACCTAGGAAACATGACACAATATTCCAACATGCTGGCCGCTACGATCCGCGCACACGGTGGACCCGAAGTGATCCAGATCGAGCAACTACCCATTCCATCGCCGCCCTCTGGGGAGGTATTGCTGAAGGTGGAAGCGGCCTCGCTCAACTACCACGACGTATTTACCCGCAATGGTATGCCCGGCATCACCATCCCCTTTCCCATGATCATGGGCATCGATTTCGCAGGTGAGATCGTGCTGGTCGGCGATGGTGTCACCGAATGGGCATGCGGCCAGCGCGTGCTGGTTGACCCTAAAGACCGTTTGAACGGCAAAGATCTGATGGGAGAGACTAGACCCGGTGGACTTGCCCAATACTGCAATGTGCCTGCCCATATGCTGGTCTCGCTGCCCGACTCAGTGACCTTCGACGAAGCGGCTTGCCTGCCTGTGGCTTACGGCACGGCGCACCGGATGTTGGAGACCATAGGCGCAATCCGCCCAGGTGAGCGAGTCCTGGTACTTGGTGCATCGGGAGGTGTCGGCACCGGTTGCGTGCAGATTGCCAAGGCTCAGGGCGCGGAAGTTATTGCCTGCGCCTCCACACCCGCCAAACTTGAGAAGCTACGCGCGCTGGGCGCGGACCATCTGTTCGACTATACCCAGGGTGAGCTGCATAAGTGGGCATGGGATAAGTTTGGTAAACCACACCGCCGCAACGATAGCGGTGGTGTAGACGTGGTGATCAACTTCACCGGCGGCGACACCTGGGTACCTTCGCTAAAGTGCCTGCGCCGGCAAGGCCGCCTACTAACTTGTGGCGCAACTGCTGGCTTTGATCCCCGTGAAGATTTGCGATACATCTGGACCTTTGAGCTGCAGATCCGTGGCTCTAATGGCTGGGATCGCAGCGACGTTGAGTCGCTACTAAAGATGGTTGAACAGCGCAAGATCGCACCCCCTATCGACCAGGCCTTTTCGCTCGCGCAATCGTCCACGGCGATGGAATATATCGAACGACGCCAGGCATTCGGCAAGGTTATTGTGCGTCCGTGGCTATGAATATCGGTGACCGCATCCATGGCTCTCCGACTAACACGGCTCTGGTGTTCGTTAAACCAGACGGACATGCGACATTCATAACCTACTCACAACTTGAAGAACGCATTGATAACTGCCGCGACTGGCTGCGCGAGCTGGGTTTTGCGCGTGGTGATTCGCTGGCGCTACTTGCGGACAACAGCGATGATTTCGTAGTTGCCTGGTACGCAGCCCTGCGCGAAGGTCTAACAGTCGTGCCAGTAAACCATAAGCTGATGATGCCTACCATCGCTCATATCCTCAAGGACAGCGGAGCTGTCTCTGTGTTAGTTGATAAACAACATGCGGATAAGGTACCGACAGATTTTCTTTCTGCAACTATCACCCCGCCTAAAGTTGGACTGCTGGACCGCCGCCCTTCCCAGGTCATGGAAAATGAAGACTGTGCTGTCGTTCTCTATACCTCAGGTTCGACCGGCATGCCCAAAGGCGTCCCCATGGACCACTCCGGCTACAACTGGACCATCAACACGCGGCTTAAGGGTAACGTTCATCAACACCATCGACTGCTCGTGGCCGCGCCGCTTTACCACATCAATGCGCTGGGCGCGGTTACCTTCGCCCTGGCAGCCGGTGCATGCGTGGTACTGCTACAGCGCTTTGAGGCAAAGTTGTATTTGCAGGCCATCGACCGCCACCGCTGTACCTGGCTGACCTCGGTACCTTCCATGCTGGCGATGGTCGTACGTGAGAGCGAAGTGTTGAGCGAATCTGACCTGTCGTCGGTGCAGTCGGTGCGCATGGGCTCTTCCCCAGTAAGCGACAAGTTGATCGCACAGGTACGTGCGGTCTTTGGTGAGCATGCCGTGATCTCTAATGCCTACGGCACGACCGAATGTGGCCCGCTGGTGTTCGGCGCATCGCCGGAAGGTAAGCAGCCACCGATTGGCTCAGCAGGCTGGCCTTTGTCCGATGTGTATGCAAAATTAGTGGATGCACAAGGAAACGAGTCAACCGAGTGCGGTGAGTTGGTACATAAGACGCCCGCCACCATGAAGGGCTATCTTAATCTGCCAGACAAGACTCAGCAGGTATTGTCTGCGGATGGTTGGTACTTTACGGGCGACATCTTCCGTCGCGACGAACAAGGCGCGTTCTGGTTCGTCTCGCGAGTGGATGACATGTTTGTCTGCGGGGGTGAAAACCTCCATCCGCAGGAAGTCGAGCGCCTACTGGAAATGCACGGCGATGTGCAACAAGCCTGCGTCGTCCCTATTGCCGACGAAATCAAGGGTGCCAAACCGGTAGCCTTTATCGTCAAATATCCCGGTGCAGAGGTGTCAGCCGAAGAGCTCAAGCTTTATACACTTTCCAACGGCCCTTCGTACCAGCATCCGCGCCATATATTTTTCGTAGATCAGCTACCGCTTGCTGGCACCAACAAGATCGATCGTAAGGAACTCATGAAGCAAGCCCAGGAGAATCTCGAATGACCTCTAAACCAACTGCCGCATCAGCGGTCCACCTTGATCACGTGATGTTTTATGGCGGTTTTGAAATGGACAGCCTATTCGACTTCTTCGAACGCGTCGGCTTCTTTCTCACGCCACTCAGCCACCATAGTACCGGTACGGTAAACCGCTTAGCCATGCTGGACAACCAATACATTGAGATGATCGGCTTCCTACCGGGTACGCCCAAGGACGTGCGCCCGGAAATCCAAGCTATGCCGCTAGGCCTTAACGGCCTAGCTGTTGCTGACGTTCTGGGATCACCACGCCACACTCATAGCATGGCCTTCGCCGAGCCGCTGTTTCTTGAGCGGCCTGTTAGCACACCTGAAGTGCAGGGCATAGCCAAGTTCTTAATTACACATGTTGAACACACGGTGCCTGATGCACGCGCATTCCTCTGCAGGCACAACACGCCCGAACTACTCTGGGTTAAGGCCTGGATGCAGCACCCCAATACGGCGGCTTCGATTGCTGAAGTACACATACCTACGGCCTATTGCCCCGGTTTTAAGGCCGTGATGGATTCTGTGTTCGACGTTCCTGACGACGCCACTAGTATGGCTAGACCTGCCTACGTCGCGCAGCAAAGCATCATCTATGTCGTGCCCTCTGATAGCCGTTCACTACTGGCCATACGCGTACGCGACCTAGGCCAGGCAGAGCGAGCGTTGCAGGAAAGTGGCCTGACACACACTGCCGAACCAGGCCAGATCACAGTGCCAATGCCTCAGCAGCTCCACGCCGATCTTGTCTTTCGTGCGCCATGATGGACGCTGCAGAGATCCAGGCCCGCGCTGACCGCTCGCCCTTCACGGCCATGCTGCGGCTAAAGGTACGCACCTTAGACGCTCAGTCGCTCACCCTGCGCATGCCGCTACATGCCGACCTACATCGCTCAACCGAAGTCGAGCAGTTTCATGGCGGCGCTATAGCCACTTTGATCGATGTGGCCGGTGTCTATGCGGTGGCGGCGATAACGGGCGCGGTATCGCCTACGGTGCATCTTGCAATCGATTACCTCAAGGTCGGCACTGGTGAATGGCTCGATGCCACCGCCACTGTGCGTCGGAAAGGCAAGAGCCTGTCAACGGTCGATGTGGAAGTACTGCGTTCCGATGGCGAACTGGTGGCGCTGGGACGTGCGGTCTACATTGAACTGACCTAACTTTAAAGATGAATCAAACGCTCAACTTTTTAAGCTTACGACTGGACACCACCTGGTGATCGACCAAGAACGGCTAATTTTGTCAATGCAACCCCCAAGGTTAGCAGCACTAGGAAAGCCGGCAGTTGCGGTCCGGGATACGCAAGAGATCAGGTCATAAAACTACCTCAATCAGATTTAATGTTGTTAGTTGAAATAACCTTACCCCAACGCTCTATTTCTTTATTAAGATAAATTGCGAGTTCATCAGGGGTTGTGCCTAACGGCTCAGCCCCAATTCCATCAAATTTAGCTTTAATTTCGGGACTCTTTAAAGCGTCAAGGAGTGCGGCATTTAACTTATTAACAATGGGCTTGGGAGTGGCGGCAGGAACAAATACCGCAAACCAAGGTGTAACCTCATAGCCTGGTAACCCTGACTCAGCTATCGTTGGCACATTTGGCAGTGCCTTGGATCTCTTTGATGTAGTTATCCCTATGGGGCGTAATTTTCCAGCATCAATATGCGGCTTTGCAGAGGTGATGCTGTCAAACATGTAGTTAACCTGACCGCCAAGTAAATCTGTTACTGCCGGATTACTCCCTTTATAGGGGATATGCTGCATATCAATTTTTGCCATAGAAGTAAATACCTCCCCAGCAAGATGAATAGATGAACCATTACCAGCAGACGCATAGGTTAATTTTCCTGGCTGTGCTTTTGCATTAGCAATAACATCTGAAACGGTTTTCACGTTTGGTTGAGTAGTATTGGTGACCAAGACATTAGGTACGATTGCAATTAAGCTTACCGGGGAGAAATCTTTTACTGGATCATAAGAAAGCTTTGGATACAAATATTTATTGGTTGCCATTCCGATAGAGGTAATCATCATGGTGTAACCATCGGCATCGGATCTGGCTACAAAATCGGCCCCAATATTACCTCCAGCGCCCGGTTTATTTTCAATTACTACCGCCTGACCAAGCGATTTAGAGGATTTTTCTGCTAAGGCGCGCGCCATCACGTCCATTGCACCCCCGGGAGGAAAAGGCACTATCCATCGAATCGGCTTGTTTGGCCATTCTTGCGCAACCACATTGGTCGCGAACAGTATTGGCGTTAAAAGTAGACTGGTAATACAAATTTTGATGATCTTCATAGCAATCTTTCTTATTAAGAGGATTATTTAATGGATGAGGGATGCTTTGCTAAAGGGGTTACCTGAATTTTCATATATGGAAAAAGTGGCAGCCCTGAGAGAATCATGTGAAGATCATCATTACTCTCCACATCAAAAATACTGTAATTTGCATATTCGCCAACCACGCGCCACAAGTGAGGCCACTTCCCACTTTTTTGTAAATTTTGTGAATACTCTTTTTCCAAAGACTTAATCTTCGCACTCTCTTGTTCAGAAACTGAATTAGGGATATTGACTTCCATATGTACTAAATACAGCATAATTTATTTCCTCTCAATAATTTACAAATACTTAGGTCTTACGAGTAAATCGGTCTAATTGATTTTCATTGATCTCAACACCAAAGCCGATTCCATCAGGAATAATGAGATGAAAATCTTTAATTTGCATTGGCTTTTCAACAATGTCCTCAACCAATAACTGCGGCCCAAATAGCTCACACCCATAATTAACTCCTCCTAAACCAGCAAATACATGAGCTGATGCAGCGCTCCCTAATGAGGTTTCAAGCATCGTTCCACCATACCAGCCGATATCTGAAGCTTCGGCGACTGCAGCAACTTTATGCGTTCGTAATAGCCCCCCATGCTTACTTACCTTTAATGAAAATACATGAGCGGCTCCAAGCTTGGAAAGCATGATTGCATCTTGCGGCGAGCAAACGCTTTCATCGGGCATGATTAGAGCACTTATTGACATCTGGCAAAGCTCTTGTAGGGCCTGCGTATTCCACTTTGCTACCGGTTGCTCGATAAGATCGACCCCAGCATCCGATAAAATTGGAACATACCTTCTCGCAGTATTACCATCCCAAGCCTGATTTATATCCACCGTCAGTCGAGCTTTACCCTGCAAAGACTTTGCTATCTCAACAACTAAAGCAACATCCTCAGATGGTTTTTTTGCACCAATTTTGATTTTAAAAATATGATGCTTACGTTCTTCAAGCCGTAAATGTGCTTCTTGGAGATCCTTATCAACATCCCCTGTTGCTAGCGTCCATGCGAGCGGCAGCGATGAATTTTTCTTTCCACCAAGCAACTGATATGCAGGAACATTTAATGATCTTGCTGTTGCATCAATTGCAGCCATCTCTACCGCAGACTTAGCAAAATAATTTCCCCTGCAGCATTTCTCCATGAGATCAAGTAATGACTCGAATTCCCCCGCCTCTTTACCAATCAATACGGGTGCAATATAGGCATCAATGGCATGCTGAATGCTCTCTGGAGATTCTTCATTCCAAGAAGCCCCGCCAATAGTTGCAGCTTCCCCCCATCCAACTATCCCTGAATTTAACTCCATGCGAACAATGCAATAACTCTGGCTTTGGATTGATCCAAATGAAAGCTTATGAGGACGAATAATTGGAATATCAATAATGCGTGTAGAAATTGAAGCAATTACAGTCATTTGCCGCTCTCTAGATTTGATGAATCATTCAAACAATACCGCTACGAACTGATTTAATCTATTGATATATTTCTGATATATCATTCGATATAATCGAATGATTAGGAGCGTGAATCATGATGCTTAGACAGCTGCAGTACTTTCTAGATTTAGCAGAAACGGAACACTTAACGAAATCTGCCAATAATTTATTTGTAACCCAATCGACCATCTCCCATGGAATTACTCAACTAGAGAAGGAGCTTGGGATAGCCCTATTTGAGCGGATAGGGCGTGGATTGGTTATTTCACAGGCCGGCATCAAATTTAAAGCCTATGCATCAAGAGCATTGCAAGAAATTGCTTCTGGAAAAATGGAGTTATCCCAATTAAGCGATCTCCAAACGGGCAGCCTAACTATTGGTGTTATTCCAACATTTTTAGACTCTTTAATCCCCCCTGCCGTCGCACAATTTAATCAAAAATATCCCGGGATAAAACTCTCAATAAGAGACCTTCGCGCGGATTTGATTGAAGAGCAACTTATTTCAGGCGAGCTAGATGTTGGAATTGCATTTCACCCAACACAAAGATATGAGATACAAACGGAGCATCTCTTTGATGAGAGGCTGGTATTACTTATCAGCAAAAAACATGCCCTAGGAAAAATTAAATCCATAGATATGGTCAATTTGAATAATGTTTCCTTATGCCTCTTACCAAAAAGTTTCTCAACTAGAAGACTAATTGATGATTCTTTTATGAAAATTAAGATAAAAACTAAAGTTGTAGTTGAAATTGAATCTGTAAGCTCGCTAATTGAGTCTTGTTTACATGGGAATTTAGCAACAATCATTCCTGAAAGAGCGGCCCCAACGAATAAAGAATTTTATGTAGTTAATTTAAACAATCCCACACCCATTCGAAAAGCTGGAATTCTGCTCAGAAAAGGAAGTCAATACAGTAAGGCTGCGTCGGCTTTTATTGCAATTGTTAAGTCCACCCTATAAAAGCTGATACCCATTAATAATCAATAAGCAGTACATTGCCCCAATAGCAGGTCTTTATCTTTTTTAAGTGCGTAGTGAAAAATGTGTAGAGTTCTCTTACACACTTTTTGGCATACCAACCGTTACTTAAAGTAACGCCCAAAAGACAAAACCCCCACCATTACTGATGAGGGTTTGCTTTTCTGGTGGGCCCACCAGGACTTGAACCTGGGACCAAAGGATTCCGGTTTGTGTAGCTTTCACTACTCCCTGGACTATGCCT
>Ga0187844_10003551_pt1 | contig 10383 bp, 10 predicted proteins | sample SpaLakP09_SKY_50_FD_134517 | JGI IMG/M metagenome (GOLD analysis project Ga0187844, IMG submission 134517) | Oligotrophic lake water microbial communities from Sparkling Lake, Wisconsin, USA - SP09_SKY_50 | ecosystem: Environmental > Aquatic > Freshwater > Lake | place: USA: Sparkling Lake...
GGCCAAAGTGGTTTATCACAACCAACTGGGCACACAGCACCAACGCATGCTTCGAGTCAGCAGCATGGCCCAACAGTTGGCCGGCGTGTTAGCGACGCCAAACGAACAAGCCCATGTGGTGACTGCAGCCCAACTGGCTAAAACAGATTTGTTGACAGACATGGTGGGTGAGTTTCCAGAGCTGCAAGGCACCCGGGGCGCTCATTACGCTTTGCATGATGGCCACAGCGAAGACATTGCGCATGCCATAGCTGACCATTACAAGCCACGATTTGCCGGTGACAGCTTGGCCCGAAGTGATGTGGGTTGCTTGCTGGCTTTGGTTGATAAGCTGGAAACTTTGACCGGTATGTTTGGCATTGGAAACTTGCCAACAGGCGACAAAGACCCGTTTGCCCTTCGCAGACAAGCCTTGGGGGTGATTCGCTTGCTAATGCGCTCGCCATTTCATGCCATGCGAATTGATCAACTGCTTGAGTGCAGTTTTGGTGTGTTCGCCAAAGAATTTGATTTGCCCGTAGAGAAAGCCAAAGAAGAGTTGTATCAATTCATACTGGACAGATTGGCCGTCACGTTGAAAGACCAGGGCTATAGCCCTGCAGAAGTGGATGCCGTGTTGGCACTGAAGCCCCAGTGTTTGGGTGACATTGGCGCCCGTATGGAAGCGGTGCGTACTTTTGCCGCCATGCCGCAAGCCGCCGCGTTGGCCGCTGCCAACAAGCGGTTGACGAATATTTTGAAAAAGGCGGCTCCAGAAGACACGCTTGCGTTCTCAGTTGACAAGTTGAAAGAGCCAGCTGAACTCGGCTTGCATCAAGCCATGACGCAAAGTGTGAAACAAGCCAATGACTTTTACCAAGCCCAAAACTACACGGCTTCTTTGCAGGCTTTGGCTGCATTGCGAGAACCGGTTGATGTGTTTTTCAATGACGTCATGGTCAATGACCCAGATGATGACATCCGGCGCAATCGCTTAGGCTTGCTGCAAAACCTGCATCACAGCATGAATCGCGTGGCCGATTTATCTCGCTTAGCCCATTAAGAAGGCATTCAGATGCACGCACCGATAGTGATTTTGGACAGAGATGGCACGATCAACCAAGACAGCGATGATTACATCAAGTCACCTGAAGAATGGGTGGCGCTGCCTGGTGCGATAGATGCGATCGCCAAGCTCAACCATGCTGGTTGGCGGGTAGTGATTGCCTCCAATCAGTCGGGCTTGGGTCGTGGCTTGTTTGATGTTGCCACCTTAAACCAAATGCATGACAAGATGAACAAAGCCTTGGCCAATGCCGGTGGACGTGTCGATGCTATTTTTTATTGTCCTCACACCCCAGATGACCATTGTCAATGCAGAAAGCCGTTGCCAGGCTTGTTCGAACAAATTGGTGAGCGCTTTAATGTCGATTTGAAGGAAGTACATGCGGTTGGGGACTCCTTGCGGGACGCGCAAGCCGCGGCGGCCAGCGGCTCTATGCCGCACTTGGTATTGACGGGAAAGGGTGAGCAGTATGCAGGCTTGGCATTGCCTGATATTTTTCCATCCCAAACACGCGTGCACTCCGATTTGGCTGCTTTTGCCGACTGGTTATTGGTCAACGCCATGGTCAAACAATCTATAAGCATCTTCAACGGTTCTGCTTGATGTCACTGCTTCGATCTTTGTTGCATATGTTTTGGATGCTGGTCACAGTAATACCTGTGGCTTTCGCTATGTTGCTGGGGGCCGCTTTGCGTTTGAGCAGCCATCGTTTGTACCGAATGGCAGTGTTTTGGTTGAGTTTGGCGATCAGCGGTGCAAAGCATATATTGGGCATACGCTATGAATTGCAGGGCGTGGAAAATTTACCCGCCCCCGGTCAAGCAGTGATATTGCTGGTCAAGCATCAATCCACTTACGAAACATTTTTAATGCCCGTCATCATGCCTAGGGACTTGGCGTATGTGTTCAAAAAAGAATTGTTGTATGTGCCATTTTTTGGTTGGGGCATTGGACGCTTGGACATGATCCACATAGACCGAAAATTGCGCAGCCAAGCATTTCAAAAAGTGGTGAGCCAAGGCAGAGAGTTGCTCGGCAAAGGCATTTGGGTCATCATGTTCCCAGAAGGCACCCGTATCGAGCGCGGGCAAGCGGGCAACTACAAAGCAGGTGGTACCCGATTGGCTATCGAGGCAGGTGTGCCGGTTGTTCCTGTTGCGGTTAATTCTGCGCGGTGTTGGCCGCGCAAGGCATTTATCAAGCATCCGGGTCTTGTCACCGTGTCGGTGGGTCCGATGATTCACAGCACCGGGCGCGAGCCCGAAGAGATGATGCAAGAAGTACAGCAGTGGATTGAAAACGAAATGCATCGCCTCGACCCTGAGGCCTACGAAACTGTATCGGCCTAAACGATGAGTGATTTTGTTCAGCTTGCTCTTGATTGGTTAGGCGGCCATGGCCACAATGAAGTTGAAAGCCTGCAGCACAAACACAAGGCTTCGCAGACATTCAGCGAAGCAGCGTTTATTCATCCCCTAGCCAGTCGACAAATTCAGCTGCAGCAAACCACCATTGCTTACGCATTTCAAAGAGTTAAGCGTAAAACCATAGGCATGTCTGTGGGGGCAGATGGCTTGGAAGTACGCGCACCTCGATGGGCCACGGTCTCTAGCGTGGAAGTTGTGCTGCATGAAAAAAGCGCTTGGATACTTCGCAAGCTGCAAGAGTCTCAGGAGCGGCAAAAACAGATGCAACACACCATCATCGACTGGAAGGACGGTGCAACCATTCCCTTCTTGGGTGAGAGTTTGGTGGTGCGGCTTGACCCCCAACACCAGTTTCAACAAGGTGGTGCAGTTCTGGCGGAGGTTGCAGCAGACAACACTGCTGTGAAGGTATTGCAAGTGGCTTTGTCTTTGCATGCACAGCCAGGGCAAATCCGAGATGCTGTTCAGGCATGGTTGATGCAGCAAGCCAAAATAAACTTCAGTCAAAGGCTGGACCATTTTGCGCCCCTGCTGGGGGTGAAGTGGGCTCGATTGAGTTTGAGTAATGCCAGTTCACGTTGGGGTACAGCATCGGCTGACGGCAGTATTCGACTGAATTGGCGCTTGATTCATTTCAAGCAAGAGGTGATCGACTATGTTGTGGCCCACGAGCTAAGCCATTTGCGTGTCATGAACCACAGTCCCCAGTTTTGGGAAACCGTAGGCTCATTGCTGCCCGATTACGAGCAACGTCGCCATGCGCTCAATGGCGAGGTTTTGCCTCGGTGGGTTTGAAGCAAATCAGGGGACCTTCTATTCGCTCAAATTCATTTTGATACCAAAGTAAATGCAAATGCGCGAGAGACTCGCCTAGCGCAAATATGGTTTGGTGACCGTCCAGTTCGCGCTTGAACAAAACAGCCATTGCCTCCAAAGCACTCATAGGGCTGTGCTTGCAAGCAGCGCGCAACTCATCAAGCCTTTCAGCATGGTGCTGGCTCAACTGCTTCACGCGGGTGTGCACGCCGACAAATGGTTTGCCATGTGAGGGCAGACATAAGCAGTCAGATGGCAGGTATGCAAATTTTTTCAAAGAATCTAAAAAAAGTTGCAATGGATTGGATAAAGGCTCGCTGTCGTACACGCTGATATTGGTTGAAATGCGGGGAAGGACCATGTCGCCAGTGATCAATACATTGAGAGACTCGCAATGCAGCGCGATATGTTCAGGCGCATGACCATAGCCACTGATACAGCGCCAAGTTTGACCGCCAATATTCAAAAACAAGCCGTCATACAAGCGCACATATTGCTTGGGAAGAGCAGGCACCATGTGGCTAAACTGAAAATTTCGGTGAGTTATGGCCTCAAGCACTGCTGAGTGAGTGATGCCATGCGACTGCAAAAAAGAAACCGATTGTTCGCTGTGCTTTGGGTTGGACGGGTGAATCAGCGTGTGGGCGGTATGAAAATCTGTGGCGCTGATCCACAAAGGCACTTTCCAATAGTCACACAACCAATGCGCTAGCCCCAGATGGTCGGGATGCAAGTGGGTGACGATAACCCGAAGAACTGGTAAACCCTGAAATGCGTTGTCAAACAAACGCTGCCAATGTTCGCGAGAACTTGGCTGGTCAATGCCGCAGTCAACAATCGCCCACCCTTCTCGGCCCTCGTAACTGTCGCGCAGCACCCAAAGATTGATGTGGTCTAGCGCAAAAGGCAAGGCCATGCGAACCCAATAGACGCCGGGCGCCACCTCGGTCATGTCATGAGAGGACGGCAGGTGATCCGCCAAGGGATAGAAAAGTTCTTTTTCGTGTTCGTTCATGAGTAAGTTCATTTTGCTTCATAATTAACGTTTACGTAAACGTCAACTGTCTACATGGCGACCTTCTACACCATCCGCGAATTAGCCAAAGAGTTTGATCTCACCACCAGGGCCATACGGTTTTATGAAGACATGGGCTTGTTGCGGCCAGAGCGCCAAGGCCCGGGCGGCAGAAATCGCGTTTACAGCGCCAGGGAGCGTGCGCGGCTGCGATTGACTTTGCGGGCTAAGCGATTGGGCTTGTCCTTGATGCAGGCCAAGGACATCATCGATATGTATGACAGTCCCCGTGACACTGCGCCGCAGCTGGAAAAGTTCGTGCAGGTGCTGTCGCAACATCGGCAACAATTAGAGGCGCAGATGGAAGAAATCCAAGCCAATTTGGAGGAAGTCAAGCAACACGAACGCGAAGCCAGACAACTGCTCACCAAACACCAAGCCAAACCCAAGCCCAAACGGCAAACCAAGTCCTTGTCTACAACCTGAAAGGCCAAATCAACATGAATGGTTCATTGAATAATTTATTTACCAACAACCGAGAATGGGCAGACCGTATGTCCAAAGAGCGACCAGGTTTTTTTGAAAAACTGGCCAAACAGCAGTCGCCCAAATACCTGTGGATAGGTTGTTCCGACAGCCGAGTGCCCGCCAATGAAATTGTCGGCCTTGACCCTGGCGAGGTGTTCGTGCATCGCAATGTTGCCAATGTGGTCGTGCCATCTGACCTCAATGCTCTGTCGGTCATTCAATTTGCCGTCGAACATTTGCGGGTAGAGCACATCATGGTTGTGGGGCATTACGGTTGTGGCGGTGTCATCGCTGCCGCAAGGGGAACACGCATAGGTTTGGTGGACAACTGGTTGCGACATGTGCAGGATGTGCGTTTGCGTCATCGGCAAAGGCTCAACCATTTGGGGCAAGAAGAATTGGAAGACGTGCTGTGCGAAATGAATGTGCTGGAGCAAGTGGGCAATGTCGCTTTGTCTAATGTGCTGCAAGACGCTTGGGCAAGAGACCAGAAAATTCAAGTGCATGGATTGATCTATGGTCTTAGCGACGGGCTGTTGAAAGATTTGCATGTCAGCATGAGCCACTCGGGCGAAGTGGTCGATGTATTTCGCAATGCATTCAAGCGCTATCCGCGGCAAATCGCCATATAGAAAGCACATAGCCAATGAATGCCCAGCGACTTGACTCTGCCTTGGCCTACGAGATTGCCCAAGCCATGATGGATGGTTTTAACCGGCACTATGACTTGTTTCGCAGTGAATCTGCCCAAGCCAAACGTCGGTTTGAAACCCAAGACTGGCACGGCCAACAACGCGCACAACGTGAGCGTATAGAGTTTTATGATCTGCGAGTTAAAGAGTGCACCAGCCGTTTAGAAGCCGTATACAAGGCCGGCGAACAAGCCAGCGAAGTTTGGCAGCAGGTGAAGCTGCATTACATCGGTTTGTTGGTGGATCATTTCCAACCTGAATTGGCTGAAACCTTTTTCAACTCGGTCACCACAAAAATACTAGACCGCAGTTATTTTCAAAATGACTTTATTTTTGTGCGGCCGGCAGTCAGCACCGAGTACATTGAAAACACCGAGCCTGATGCCAAGCCCACTTACAAAGCTTGGTATCCCAGTGAAGACAATTTGCATGAAATCATTGTGCGCATGATTGGCGACTTCAATTTGCAACCGGCCTTTGAAAATCTCGAGCGCGATGCCACAGATATTTTGCGCAATGTCAAACAGCGTTTGGGTCAAGCCAAGCTGCGGGCTAACTTTCAGGTGCAAGTGCTTTCAAGTCTTTTTTACCGCAACAAAGGCGCGTATGTGGTGGGCAAGGTCATCAATGGCTTTCAAGAAATTCCATTCGCTTTGCCGATTTTGCATAACGACAATGGGCAACTGCTGATCGATGCAGCCTTGTTTGGCGAAGACGATTTACTCATACTGTTTAGTTTTGCTCGTGCCTATTTCATGGTCGACATGGATGTGCCCTCTGCCTATGTGCAGTTTTTGCGCAGCATGATGCCGCGCAAGCCGCGCGCAGAAATTTACAACGCGCTGGGTTTGGCCAAGCAAGGCAAAACCTTGTTCTATCGGGATTTGCTCTATCACCAGCGGCACAGCACCGATAAATTTCGCATCGCCCCGGGCATCAAAGGAATGGTCATGCTGGTCTTCGATCAGCCATCGTTTCCCTTTGTCTTCAAGGTCATCAAAGACTTTTACCCGCCACAAAAAGACACCACACGCGAGCAAATTCAAGGCAAATATTTATTGGTGAAGCAGCACGACAGGGTGGGTCGCATGGCCGATACCTTGGAGTACAGCAATGTGGTCTTTCCACGCGAGCGATTTGAAGATGAGTTGATTGCTGAGATTCAAAAATTCGCCCCCAGCCAGATCGAGATTTACCAGCGTGCCGATAACGGTCACAGTGAGGTGTTGATCAAGCATGCGTACATTGAAAGACGCATGATTCCTTTGAATATTTACTTACAAGAAGCTTTTGATACGGGCTTAGACGATGTTCGCGCCAAAAGTCAAATGGAGCGCGCTGTGGTTGAGTACGGCAACGCCATCAAGGATTTGGTGGCTGCCAATATATTTCCTGGCGATATGTTGTGGAAAAATTTTGGCATCACCCGACATGGCAAAGTGGTGTTTTACGATTACGATGAAATTGAATACATCACCGATTGCAATTTCCGCACCGTCCCCGCTCCGCGCAATGAAGAGGATGAAATGTCTGGCGAGATTTGGTATCACGTCGGTCCCCATGATGTCTTTCCGGAAACCTTTGGCCCATTTTTGCTGGGCAATCCAAGCGTGCGAGATGTATTCATGAAGCACCATGCCGAATTGCTCGACGCAAGTTTCTGGCAAGGACACAAGGTGAAAATTGCCAATGGTCATGTGCATGATGTTTTTCCCTACGAAGCCGATAAGCGCTTTGAGGTTCAACGAGCAGCCCTGCGCTCAGTGTCATAGTTTTTTTAATCAGGAGTTCGTATGTCAGATCCCATCGTTATTGTCAGCGCCGCCCGCACACCCATGGGCAGTTTCCAAGGAGATTTTTCTGCCCTGTCTGCCCATGACTTGGGTGGGGTGGCCATTGCCGCCGCTGTGCAACGTGCAGGCATTTCGCCCGAGGCTGTTACAGAAGTTTTGTTCGGCAATTGTTTGATGGCCGGTCAAGGCCAAGCGCCTGCGCGCCAAGCGGCATTCAAAGGTGGTTTACCCAAAAGCGCGGGTGCCGTCACTTTGTCCAAAATGTGTGGCTCGGGCATGCGTGCGGCCATGTTCGCCCACGACATATTGAGCGCAGGCAGCCAAGAGGTGTTGATTGCAGGCGGCATGGAAAGCATGACGAACGCGCCTTACCTCATGCTCAAAGGTCGGGGTGGTTACCGCATGGGACACGACAAAATTTACGATCACATGATGTTGGATGGTCTTGAAGACGCTTACGAGGCCGGTCGCTCCATGGGTACTTTTGGCGAAGACTGCGCAGCCAAATACAACTTCAGCCGCGATGCCCAAGACCATTTCGCTATGACCAGTGTGGAGCGAGCCAAGGCCGCTACCACCTCGGGTGCATTCGCCACCGAAATCACACCTGTGACTGTGAAAGACCGTACAGGCGAGCGCGTGGTCTTGATTGATGAAGGCCCAGGCAAAGTCAAGCTCGATAAAGTCAAAACCTTAAAGCCTGCCTTCAAGAAAGACGGCACTATCACGGCGGCATCGAGTTCATCTATCAACGACGGTGCCGCTGCCTTGGTCATGATGCGCGAGAGCACAGCGAAAAAATTAGGCTGCACTCCTTTGGCGCGCATTGTCAGTCACGCCACATTTGCACAAGAGCCAGAGTGGTTCACCACTGCTCCTGTGGGGGCTACGCAGCAAGCCTTGGCCCGCGCTGGCTGGAAAGTTGGCGATGTAGATTTGTGGGAAGTCAACGAAGCCTTTGCGGTGGTGCCCATGGCGCTGATGCACGAGCTGCATGTACCGCATGAGATTGTGAATATCCATGGTGGCGCTTGTGCCTTGGGTCACCCCATTGGTGCATCAGGCGCGCGCATCATCGTTACCCTGCTTCACGCTTAGAAAGCCAAGGGTCTGAAAAAAGGTCTCGCCACACTGTGCATTGGTGGCGGCGAAGGCACGGCCATGGCGCTGGAATTAATTTAAGCCCGCCATGAGCGTTCTGGCCAGTCAACTCTCCCCTCGATCGGCTGATTTTTTGGCTAATGTCCAAGCCATGCAGGCCATGGTCGACGACTTACGTTTGCAGTTACAACGCAGCGCCTTGGGTGGGGGCGAGGCCGCACGCGCCAAGCAACTCGCTCGCGGGAAGTTGCCGCCGCGCGAGCGGGTGGCTTTGTTGCTCGACTCTGGCACACCGTTTTTAGAATTCAGCCCCTTGGCCGCGCATGGCATGTACCAAGGTGACGCACCTTGCGCTGGCGTGATCGCAGGTATTGGGCGGGTCAGCGGCATTGATTGCGTCATTGTTTGCAACGACGCCACGGTCAAAGGCGGCACCTATTACCCCATGACAGTGAAAAAACATTTGCGGGCGCAAGAAATTGCCCAGCAAAACAATTTGCCATGTATTTATTTGGTCGATTCGGGCGGAGCCAATTTGCCCAACCAAGACGATGTTTTTCCCGACAAAGAGCATTTTGGCCGTATCTTTTTCAACCAAGCCAATATGAGTTCGCAAGGCATCGCGCAAATAGCGGTGGTCATGGGCAGTTGCACTGCCGGTGGCGCCTATGTACCGGCCATGAGCGACGAGACCATCATTGTGAAAAACCAAGGCACCATCTTTTTAGGTGGCCCACCTTTGGTGAAAGCGGCGATTGGCGAAATCGTTTCCGCCGAAGACTTGGGCGGAGGCGATGTGCACACCCGTTTATCGGGCGTGGCCGATCATTTGGCCGATAACGACGCGCATGCGATTGCCTTGGCCCGCGAAGCTGTGTCACGCTTAAACCGCAAAAAACACATTCAATTGGCAGTGCAAGAAGCCCGTGCACCTTTGTATGACGTGCAAGAGTTGCATGGTGTGATACCCACCGACACCAAAAAGCCCTACGACGTGCGTGAAATCATTGCCCGCATGGTTGATGGCTCAGAGTTTCATGAATTCAAGCCGCGTTTTGGCGCGACTTTGGTCTGTGGTTTTGCGCATGTAGAGGGCATGCCAGTGGGCATCATCGCCAACAACGGCGTGCTGTTTTCCGAGTCGGCGCAAAAAGGCGCGCATTTCATCGAGCTGTGCTGTCAGCGAAAAATCCCTTTGGTTTTTTTACAAAACATCACCGGTTTCATGGTGGGTCGCAAATATGAAAACGAGGGCATTGCCCGCCACGGCGCCAAGATGGTCACCGCGGTGGCTACCGCGCAGGTGCCTAAATTCACTTTCATCATTGGCGGCAGTTACGGCGCAGGCAATTACGGTATGTGCGGGCGCGCTTTCAACCCACGGTTTTTATGGATGTGGCCCAACGCCCGTATTTGCGTCATGGGTGGCGAGCAGGCCGCCAGCGTTTTGGCCACGGTGCGTCGCGACGGTATCGAGGCCAAGGGCGGCGCGTGGAGCGCCGAGGAAGAAGCTGCTTTCAAGCAGCCTTTGCTGGACCAATTCGCCCACCAATCCCATCCTTATTACGCCAGCGCCCGCTTATGGGACGACGGCGTGATAGACCCCGCAGACACCCGACGTGTGTTGGCTTTGGGTCTGTCTGCCGCGCTGAACGCGCCCATTCCCGAGACACGCTTTGGCGTGTTTCGCATGTAATGTGTATGATTCAAGCTTTTAATACACATTGAGGGGCGGATCATGCGAACCAATATAGATATCAACGACGACTTGATGGCCGCAGCGATGGCCGCAGGCGGCTTCAAAACCAAGCGCGAAGCGGTGGAAGAGGGCTTGCGGTTGGTCAGTCGCCGAAAAGTCTATGACGGCTTGCTTGCTTTGCGCGGCCAACTGCAATGGGACGATTCGGACGCAGCTTGGGCGCGTGCTGGGAAGCGTGGCAAATCCAAATGATCTTGGTGGACACCA
>Ga0187844_10003552_pt1 | contig 10382 bp, 6 predicted proteins | sample SpaLakP09_SKY_50_FD_134517 | JGI IMG/M metagenome (GOLD analysis project Ga0187844, IMG submission 134517) | Oligotrophic lake water microbial communities from Sparkling Lake, Wisconsin, USA - SP09_SKY_50 | ecosystem: Environmental > Aquatic > Freshwater > Lake | place: USA: Sparkling Lake...
CCGCACGGACCGGTCCGTGCGGATACGGCTATTCACCGCTCGAGAGTCGCCCAGGAGGAGCGCCTCGATACGGTGAATGGGATCGCCATGCAGCCCCGCCACCTTGAAGGTGCTAACACGGGTTTCGCTCGGTGACTGCATTGGCCAGGTCTTGATCTTGTGATGGCCGGGACTTCAGTCCCAGCTCAGCGCCCCACCCGATTGGTACTCGATGACACGGGTCTCGAAGAAGTTACGTTCCTTCTTCAGGTCGATCATCTCGCTCATCCACGGGAAGGGATTTTCTTCGTTGGGGAACAGGGCTTCGAGACCGATCTGCACCGCGCGCCGATTGGCGATGAAGCGCAGATAGCCCTTGAACATCGACGCGTTGAGGCCGAGCACGCCACGGGGCATGGTGTCCTCGGCGTAGCGGTACTCAAGCTCGACAGCCTTCAGGAACAGCGCCTTGATCTCGGCCTTGAAGTCGGTCGTCCACAGGTGCGGGTTCTCAAGCTTGATCTGGTTGATCAGATCGATACCGAAATTGCAGTGCATGGACTCATCGCGCAGGATGTACTGGTACTGCTCGGCAGCACCAGTCATCTTGTTCTGGCGGCCCATCGCGAGAATCTGGGTGAAGCCCACGTAGAAGAACATGCCCTCCATCAGGCATGCGAAAACGATCAGGCTCTTCAGCAGCGTCTGGTCGTTCTCCGGCGTGCCGGTGTGGAAGTGCGGGTCCATGATGGCGCCGATGAACGGGATCAGGAACTCGTCCTTGTCGCGGATGGACTGAACTTCGTTGTACGCGTTGAAGATCTCGCTCTCGTCGAGGCCGAGCGACTCCACGATGTACTGGTAGGCGTGCGTGTGGATGGCCTCTTCGAAGGCCTGGCGCAGCAAGAACTGGCGAGCCTCGGGCGCCGTGATGTGGCGGTAGGTGCCCAGCACGATGTTGTTGGCGGCCAGCGAGTCAGCGGTGACGAAAAAGCCAAGGTTGCGCTTGATGATGCGGCGCTCATCTTCGGTCAGACCGTTGGGGTCCTTCCAGAGCGCGATGTCGCGGCTCATGTTTACTTCCTGCGGCATCCAGTGGTTGGCGCAGGTGGCGAGGTACTTCTCCCAAGCCCACTTGTACTTGAACGGCACCAGCTGGTTGACGTCGGTCTGGCCGTTGATGATGCGCTTGTCGGCAGCCTTCACCCGACGTGCAGTCGCGGGTTCACCGGACAACTGAGGAGTAGGAATCGAGACGCTGGCAGCTCCGCGCGCAGACGCCGATGCAGGCGTCGCCGAAGGCGTGACCGCGAGTGGTTTCGCAGTGTGGGTATCAGTGGACTTCAGGTCTTCGTCCCAATCCAGCATGGTGTCTTTCCTATCACTTCGAATTATCAGTAGCGCTTGTGCAAATCAACAAGGTCCGGCTACAGCTATTTGCATCTATCGCGCAATGTTTGTTGCGCGAGGGCATCGAAACGTGAGGCGCCAACTTGTCTATACAAGTTGGCGCCTCTGCTTCAACTTACTGGCAAGCTTCGCAGTCCGGGTTGTCGATCGAGCAGAACTTCATGTCGGTCGCGGGCAGCTCGGACTCGACGACAGCGACCGGTGCAGCCTGCGCGGCTATCGCAGGCGCGGCGCTGCTCGACACCGCGTTGAGCTGGCCGGAACGCGTGACCGTGCTCTTCTCAGCCTGCGTCGCGCTGGTGGTGCGCAGGTAGTACGTCGTCTTCAGGCCGCGCTGCCAAGCGAGCTTGTAGGTCTCGTCGAGCTTCTTGCCCGATGCGCCCGCCATGTAGATGTTCAGGCTCTGCGCCTGGTCAATCCACTTCTGACGCCGCGCGCCGGCTTCGATCAGCCACGAGGTGTCGACCTCGAAAGCCGTTGCGTACAGCGCCTTGATCTCCTCGGGCACGCGGTCGATACGACGCAGTGAGCCGTCGAAGTGCTTGAGGTCCATGACCATCACGTCGTCCCACAGGCCCAGTGCCTTCAAGTCACGCACGAGGGATTCGTTGATGACGGTGAACTCGCCGGACAGGTTGGACTTGACCGACAGGTTGCCGAAGCAGGGCTCGATGGATGCGTCCACGCCAATGATGTTGGAGATGGTGGCCGTCGGGGCAATGGCCACGCAGTTGCTGTTGCGCATGCCGAAGGTGGCGATGCGGCCGCGCAGCGCGTCCCAGTCCAGCGTCGTCGAGCGGTCCACGTCCACGTAGCCGCCGCGGGCATCGGCCAGCAGGTCCAGCGAGTCGATCGGCAGGATGCCGCGGTCCCACAGAGAGCCCTTGTACGAGGAGTAGCGGCCACGCTCTTCGGCCAGTTCGGTAGAGGCCCAGTAGGCGTGATAGCACACGGCTTCCATCGAACGATCGGCGAACTCGACAGCGGCCTGCGAGGCGTACGGCGTGCGCAGCTGGTACAGCGCGTCCTGGAAGCCCATGATGCCCAGGCCCACCGGGCGGTGGCGCAGGTTGGAGTCGCGGGCCTTCTTGACGGCGTAGTAGTTGATGTCGATGACGTTGTCGAGCATGCGCATCGCCGTGCGCGTGGTCTTCTTCAGCTTGGCCTGGTCGATCTGGCCATCCTTGATGTGCTGGGCCAGGTTGACGGAGCCCAGGTTGCAGACGGCGATCTCGCTGTCGTTGGTGTTCAGCGTGATCTCGGTGCACAGGTTGCTGGAGTGCACGACACCGACGTGCTGCTGCGGGCTGCGCACGTTGCAGGCGTCCTTGAACGTGATCCAGGGGTGGCCCGTCTCGAACAGCATCGACAGCATCTTGCGCCACAGGTCCTTGGCTGGCATGCGCTTGAACAGCTTGATCTCGCCGCGGTCGGCCTTGGCCTCATAGGCCGTGTACGCCACCTCGAAGGGCTTGCCGAACAGGTCGTGCAGGTCCGGGCAGGTGGACGGGCTGAATAGGGTCCAGTCGCCACCTTCGATGACGCGGCGCATGAACAGGTCGGGAATCCAGTTCGCCGTGTTCATGTCATGCGTGCGGCGGCGGTCGTCGCCGGTGTTCTTGCGCAGGTCCAGGAACTCTTCGATGTCCAGGTGCCAGGTTTCGAGATAGGCGCAGACGGCGCCCTTGCGCTTGCCGCCCTGGTTCACGGCCACGGCCGTGTCGTTGACGACCTTCAGGAAGGGGACGACACCCTGGCTCTTGCCGTTGGTGCCCTTGATGTGCGAACCCAGCGCGCGCACCGGCGTCCAGTCGTTGCCCAGACCACCGGCGAACTTGCTCAGCAGCGCGTTCTCCTTCAGCGCCTCGTAAATGCCGTCGAGGTCATCGGCCACCGTCGTCAGGTAGCAGCTGGACAGCTGCGAGCGGCGCGTGCCGGCGTTGAACAGCGTCGGCGTGCTGGACATGAAGTCGAAGCTGGACAGCACTTCGTAGAACTCGATGGCGCGAGCTTCGCGGTCGATCTCGCCCAGCGCCAGGCCCATGGCCACGCGCATGAAGAAGGCCTGCGGCATCTCGATGCGCTCATCGGCGATGTGCAGGAAGTAGCGGTCATACAGCGTCTGCAGGCCGAGGTAGTCGAACTGCAGATCGCGTTCGGCCTTCAGCGCGGCGCCGAGCTTGGCCAGGTCGTACTGGCCCAGCTTCTCGTCCAGCAGTTCGGCCTTGATGCCCTTCTTGATGTAGCCGGGGAAGTACTCGGCGTAACGCTGCGTCATCTCGCCCTGCAGCACTTCACCACCCAGGATCTCGCGGCGGATCGTGTGCAGCAGCAGTCGGGCGGTGGCGCGGCTGTAGCCCGGATCCTTCTCGATCAACGTGCGCGAGGCCAGGATGGCGGCCTTGTAGACCTCGTCGATGGCGACGCCGTCGTACAGGTTGCGCTGGGTCTCGGCCAGCACGGGGTCGGGCTTCACATCGGCGCCGAGGTTCTCGCAGGCCGAGGCGATCAGCGATTTCAGATGGCCCAGGTCCAGCGGGCGGCGCTCGCCACGGTCCACCACCATCAGAGCGGGCTCGGCGGCACGGCTGGCTTCACCTTGGGCAGCGCGCTCTTGCGCGCGGCGTTCGCGGTAGAGCACGTAGGCGCGCGCAACTTCGTGGTTGCTGCTGCGCATCAGACCCAGCTCGACCTGGTCCTGCACGTCCTCGATATGGAAGGTGCCGCCGCTCGGACGCGAGCGAAGCAAGGCGCGGACGACGTTCTGCGTCAGCTGCTCGACCGTCTCGCGCACGCTGGCAGAGGCCGCGCCGGTCGTGCCATGAACGGCCAGGAAGGCCTTCATCAGCGCGACGGCAATCTTGCTCGGCTCGAACGAAACCACAGCGCCGTTGCGGCGAATGATCTGGTAGGCCTGGTAGCTCGACCCTGCGGGGGCACTGGGGGCGGTGGCGTCGGATCCAAACGCGACCGGTGCGGCGGGGGTGGCAAGTGCCTGGCCCGTGACGGCTTCATGCAGCATGAGGGAATCCTTATCGAGAAATGCGAGAAATGGCTGGCAAATGCGCGGCAGCAGCCCTTGAATGCATGGGGCTTGCCAACGCATCGTGCGTTGCTTCTATGGGGGTATTTCGTCCCTGCCGGTCCATTGCCCGACCGGCATTCCGGCGGGGTCCTCGGGTGCGTTGCTGCGGGCGACATGCCACGTCAAACAGCGAATCCGAGGGGAAGGTCATGGGTGCGACTGGGTTAGCAGGATATCACGAAGGAACACTATATCTATGGCCCGACGCCCCCTCAAGCACTACCGCTAGTGTCAAACCCTGGCCGTGATTCCCCTGGACAAATGCCTCGTGCGCGCCGTTGCCCGATCAAATCGGGGACCGCAACGCGAGACCCGCATCAGCACTGGGCTGGCGAGCCAAAGCTGACCGCAAAGCCGCGCCGTTGCTGGGTTTGGAGCGATGCCACTACAGCCCGTCTCAGATTCAAGCAGGGCAAATCCTGAGGTGTCACGAAGCGTATGCATTCGCGGGCCGAGCGCCGGGCCTGCCATTGGTCAGAGGCCAATGGCCTTCCGTAGGCACAAGCAGTCCGCAGGGACTGCTTGAGTCCGACTCCAGTTCGCCAAGCCGGCCCGTCTGGCGATGTGCGAGCGGGGCCTTCCCCGCGAGCATCGCCGTCCCCTCCGGGGACCGGTCAGGCTCGCTCGCGTTCAGCGCAGCGAGACTGGGCGAGGGGTCAACTCTCCCCGGCTGAGATCGCCAGCCGCGCCATCCGATAGCGGATCTGCCGCAGCGACAGACCCAGACTGGCCGCTGCCGCAGTGCGGTTGAAGCGGTGCTGCTCCAACGCGCGCAGCAGGATGGCACGCTCGACCTCATCGAGGTAGAGCGCCAGGTCGCTGGGCAACCGCTCCGGCAGGGACAACCCCTCAGCCATCGGCTCCGCCGCCAGCGGCGTATCCAGCGCCGCAAACTGGGACTCGCTGCGGCCTTCGTCCAGCAGCGTGTCAGGCAGGCCCAGGTCTTCGGCGTCTATCCACTCGCCGCCGGCCAGCGCCAGCGCGCGGTGCAGCAAGTTCTCCAGCTCACGCACATTGCCGGGAAAGGCGTAGCGCGACAGTGTCTGCAGAGCGCCAGCCGTGAGCCGCGGCGTGGGCGACACGCCGGCGTCCTGCGCGATGCGGGCCAGCACGCGGTTGCTGATGAGGCCCAGGTCCTCCAGCCGCTCGCGCAGCGGCGGCACGCGGATCTGGATGACGTTCAGCCGGTAGAACAAGTCCTGACGGAAGCGGCCCGCAGCAACCTCGGCGCCCAGGTCCTTGTGCGTCGCGCTGAGGATGCGTACGTTGATCGCCGTCTCCGCCGTCGCGCCGACCGGGCGCACCGAGCGTTCCTGGATGACGCGCAGCAACTTGCTCTGCATCGCCAGCGGCAGATCGCCGATTTCATCAAGGAACAGCGTGCCACCGTCCGCCGCCTGAAAGAAGCCCTCGCGGTCTTCGTTCGCGCCGGTGAAGGCGCCCTTGCGGTAGCCGAAGAACTCCGCCTCCAGCAGGTTCTCGGGGATGGCGCCACAGTTGACGGCGACGAACCGGCCGCCGACGCGCGCGCCGTGGTCGTGGATGGCGCGCGCCACCAGCTCCTTGCCGGTGCCCGACTCGCCCTGCACCAGCACCGGCGCCATGCTGCGCGCCACCTTGTCGATCAGCGCGCGCACAGCGCGGATGGCGGGCGACTCACCCACCAGACGCAGCGCGGTCGCCGCCGCTGCGCCCTGCTCGGCGGCCGTCGGCGAGGGTTCCGGCGCCACGCGACCCAGTGCCGACGCGACGACAAGACGGAACTGGCGCAGGTCCACTGGCTTGGTCAGGTAGTCGAACGCACCGGCCTTCAGCGCCTCGACGGCGTTCTCGGCCGAGCCGAAGGCCGTGATGACGATGGCCTTCTCCGGGCGAGCCGCCTGTTCGAGCCAGCGCAACACGGCCAGGCCCGAGCCGTCCGGCAGCCGCATGTCCGTGATGACGGCGCTGTACTCCACGGCCTGCAGATGAGCCAGCGCCTCGGCGACGGAACCGGCGCTGTCGATCTCGTAGCCCTCGCGCAGCAGGGTCAGTTCATAGAGCGTGCGCAGGTCAGGCTCGTCGTCGACGACCAGCAGGCGCACGGGTGAAGCAGTCGTCATGCGGATGGGGTACGCAGGTGCAGGCAGAACTCGTTGGCCGCCGCATCGCTGGCGCGGCGGTACTCGATGCGAGCACCGTGGCGCTCGCAAAGTTCCCGGCAAATATAGAGGCCAAGCCCCGAACCGCGACTGCGTGTCGAGAAGAAGGGCTCAAAGAGATGGCGCTCGACGTCCGGCGGCACTGGCGCGCCAGCGCTGCGCACGACCAGCGCCAGCGCGTCGCCGTCCGGCGCCAGGATGACGCGTACCGAACCAGCGCCGTCGTCGGCATGGCGCAGCGCGTTGTCCAGCAGGTTGACCAGCACGCGCCGCAGATGCTCGGGGTCGAACAGCGCCAACAGCCCGGGGGCCGCGATCTGCAACTGGAAGCGACTCTGCGCCCCGGCAGCATCCAGCCCGTTGACGACCACCCAGTCCACGCAGGTCTCGTGCACCAGCTCGCTGACATCCAGCACCTGGGTATCGGGCTGCACCCCCGGCGCCACCTCGGTGACATCATCAACCAGGCGCTTGAGCCGCTGCACGTTGGACGCCACCATCTTGCTCAGCGGCTCGGCCCGCGTGCCGACCACGTCTTCCGAGATCAGCGCATTGGCCTGCGCGATGGCCGCCAGCGGGTTGCGGATCTCATGCGCGATGCCGGCCGACACCCGCCCCATGGCGGCAAGCTTCTCCTGCCGCGTCCGCGCCAGCAGCTCGCGGTTGTCTTCGACGAACAACACGCACAACTCCTCGCTGCCCTCGCGCTGGCGCGTGAAGCGCAGGCGCAGGCGCAGGCTGCGGTTGACGCCGTTCTCAAGCGGCAGCGCAACGTCGATCTCCACCCCTGAACCACCGGCATAGGCGCGCTCCAGCGCCTGCACCAACGGCTGCCAGTCGGGCCGGCCGCGCAGTTGCCAGCTCAGCTCGCCGCTGGCCGCGCCAAGCAGCGTGCGCGCCGCCGGGTTCATGGCCCGCACACGGCCACGCCGGTCGACGACAAGCACGCCCTCCTGCATCTCATCGATGACCAGGCGATTCAGCAGCTCCTGCTGGCGTGCCAGCGCCAGGCTGCCGCGCGCCGCCTTCTCCTCGCGGGCCAGGCGCGCGCTCAGCTCGCCGGCCAGCAGGCTGACCGCAAACAGGCCGCCGCCGACGAGGCCTGCCTGCGTCGTCTTGAGGCCCACGTCCACGCCCAGCAGCAGCGACCAGGCCGCCGCGCCCAGCAAGCCCAGCGTCGCCATCGCCGCCGTCGCCAGCGCCAGCAGGCGGGGGCTGAGCACGGCGGCCATCAGCACCGGCATGACGAACAAGGCGCCGTAGTTCACGCCGCTGGGGTCCAGCGCATGCAGCACGCCAAACAGAATCAGGTCGACGCCGATGGCGCTCCACCAATGCGGGCTGCTGATGCGCGCCAGGCTGCGCACCGACGCGCCACGCCGCAGCTGCGGCAACAGCCACAGCGCCACTGCAGCCGCAGCGTAGGAGGCGCTCAGGGCCATGGTCGAGCCCGCTGGCGGCGCCGACAGCACCGAGGCGATCAGCTGTGCTCCGATGAGCGCCACACCCAGCGCCGCGCGCGCGGCGAGGAAGGCTCGGTACAGGCGGTCGAAGCTGACGCTGCTCTCGGCCGGCTCGGCCGGCGGCGACTCGACGAACCAGCTGGCGTCAGCCACCCAGCCGGGCCTCGTGGCTGTTGCGGTGCGCCGTGCTGCAGAACACGCCACCCTTGCCCGGCAAGGCTTCGCCCACCGGCAGATGCATGCCGCATTCGGCGCAGCGCAGCATCGTTTGCGGCTGCGCAACTGGAGGCGGCTTGCGCGACTCGGGCTCGCGCGGCCGAGAGCGCTTCAGGCCTAGCACGAAGAAGACCAGCGCCAGCAGCACCAGCAACAACAGGTACTTCATGCGCCGCTCCCGCCGCGCTGCAGGATGACCTCGAACACGAAACGCGAGCCGGCATAGGACAGCAGCAGCAGCCCCGCGCCCGCATAGAGCCACCGCGTGGCGCGCCGGCCGCGCCAGCCGTAAATGCGCCGCCCCACAAGCAGGCCGGTCAGCACCAACCAGCCCAGCACGGCGAGCAGATTCTTGTGATCCCACTTCCAAGTCGGCGTGAACCACCAGCCCAAAGCGATGGCCAGCGACAGCACGCCCACGCCGGCGGCCACGAAGTTGAAGGTCAGCCGTTCCAGCTGCAGCAGCGGCAGGCCGCCCGACGCCGCCTGCTTGTGCCGCAGGCGGCTCTCGGCGCGGTTCATCAGCGCGGCATGCAGAACGGCGACCCCAAACAGCCCATAGGACGCCAACCCCAGCACCCAATGCAGCGGCGCCCAGGGCGAGGCGGCCAGCGGCCGGCTCTCGCCCGGAAAGCTCCAGGCCAGCAGCACGGCAGCCGCCGCAAGCCAGGCCAGCACGCGGCGCACGCTGTGCAGCGGCAGGAAGCGGCTTTCGATCAGATACACCGTCAGCACCAGCCACGCCGTCATCGACAGCGCCGGCGCAAAGCCAAAGCGTGCTCCCGGCGTGGCCAGGCCGAAGCCGCTGATATCGATGAAGAGGGCGACAAACTGGGCCGTCCAGGCCAGCGCCATCGGCGGCACCGAACGCAGCGGCGGGCGTAGCGCCGTGCCGGCCGATTCGCCCTCGCCAGCGCGGGCGCGCAGCAGGCCGACCCAGACATAGCCCAGCAGCGCCAGGCCGCTGGCGACAGCCAGCGCGACGCCGGGCACGGCGGAAGCTGTGGCGGCGTCTCCCAGGGAAGCGGGCGATAAACTCATGGCCGCAGTGTACTTTTGGGCACCGTGCGTTCTGCCGGTCCGCCCCTCCCAATCCCATGGCTTCCAACCTCACCGACCGCCTGAGTCGCCTCGTCAAGACGATGCGCGGGCAGGCCCGCATCACCGAGACCAACGTGCAGGACATGCTGCGCGAGGTGCGCATGGCCCTGCTGGAGGCCGACGTGGCCTTGCCGGTGGTACGCGACTTCATCGCCCGCGTGAAGGAGAAGGCCCTGGGCCAGGAGGTCGTCGGCTCGCTGAACCCCGGCCAGGTGCTGGTCTCGGTCGTGCACAAGGAACTCGCCGCGACCATGGGCGAGGGTGTGGCCGACATCAACCTCGCCGCCCAACCGCCCGCCGTCATCCTGATGGCCGGCCTGCAGGGCGCGGGCAAGACGACGACCACCGCCAAGCTGGCCAAGCACCTGATCGAGAAGCGCAAGAAGAAGGTGCTGACGGTCTCAGCCGACGTCTACCGCCCCGCCGCCATCGAGCAGCTGAAGACCGTCACGCGCCAGGCCGGCGCGGAGTGGTTCGAGTCCACGCCCGACCAGAAGCCGCGCGACATCGCTCTGGCCGCGCTGGACTACGCCAAGCGCCACTACATCGACGTGCTGCTGGTCGACACCGCCGGGCGCCTGGCCATCGATGAAGCCTTGATGGCCGAGATCAAGGACTTGCACGCCGTCCTGAACCCGGTCGAGACGCTGTTTGTCGTCGACGCGATGCAGGGCCAGGACGCGGTCAACACCGCCAAGGCCTTCAAGGAAGCGCTGCCGCTGACGGGCGTCATCCTGACCAAACTGGACTGCGACTCGCGCGGTGGCGCGGCGCTGTCGGTGCGCCAGATCACCGGCGCGCCGATCAAGTTCGCGGGTGTGTCCGAGAAGATCGACGGCCTGGAAGTCTTCGACGCCGACCGCCACGCCGGCCGCGTGCTGGGCATGGGCGACATCGTGGCCCTGGTCGAGCAGGTCACGGCCAACGTCGACATGGCCTCGGCGCAGGCCATGGCCGAGAAGCTCAAGAGCGGCAGCGGCTTCGACC
>Ga0187844_10003555_pt1 | contig 10377 bp, 6 predicted proteins | sample SpaLakP09_SKY_50_FD_134517 | JGI IMG/M metagenome (GOLD analysis project Ga0187844, IMG submission 134517) | Oligotrophic lake water microbial communities from Sparkling Lake, Wisconsin, USA - SP09_SKY_50 | ecosystem: Environmental > Aquatic > Freshwater > Lake | place: USA: Sparkling Lake...
GACCCCGGCCGGCCACGCAGTCAGCCAGTTCGCGGTCAGCTTTTACGCGCCCGACTCCGAGCAGGCCGGCATGCTGGCCCGTGCGCAGGAAATCGAGCAGCTGCAGCTGGAACTGCGAGCTCAGACCCTGATCGCCGAAGAGGCCAAGAGCGCCCTGGTGCGCGCGGAAGCCGCCTACACCGAGGGCTCGCAGCGCCTGGTGCTGCTGCGCCGCGAGGCCGGCGAGGCGCAGAACCGCGCCCACCAGCTCCACGTCGAGCTGCTGCGCCTGACCCAGCAAAGCGAGGCGGCCAGCGCCCGGCGCGGCCAGCTGGAAGGCGAGCTGGCCGAGATCGATGCCCAGGCCGAGGAGTTGCAGGAACGCCGTGTCACCGGCGAAGCCCGCTTCGAAGAGCTGGACATGCAGCTGGCCACCACGCAGGAGCGCCATGCCGAGCTGGACGAGGCGGTGATTCTGGCCGAACGCCGCCTGGGCGAGGCGCGCGAGCAGCTGCGGGCGCTGGAGCGCCGCGCCCAGGAATCTCAGTACAGCGCCCGCGCCCTCGCTTCGCGCCGGGCCGAGCTGCAGCGCGCCATCGAGACGGCCCAGCAACAGGTGCAGACCAACACCGCCTCGGCCGAGAGCCTGCAGCGCGAGATGGACACGCTCAACGATGCCGCCGCACAGGCCGGTCTGCAGGACGCGCTGGCGCTCAAGATGGAGCGTGAGCAGGCCCTGGCCGCCGTGCGCAGCAACTACGACGACCTGAGCCTGCGCCTGCGCAAGGCCGACGAGCAGCGCCTGACCTTCGAGCGCAGCCTGGACCCGCTGCGCGACCGCATCACCAAACTGCAGCTGGAGGAACAGGCGGCCCAGCTCGGCGGCGCCCAGTTCATGGAGCAGCTGATCGCGGCCGAGGTGGACCTGGAGGCCTTGGCCCAAGGCATCGAGCAAGGCCAGGTCAAGCTCTACGGCCTGCAGGGCGAGATCGACCGCATCAACCGCGAGATTGCCTCGCTCGGTGCCGTCAACCTGGCTGCTCTCGATGAGTTGACGTCGGCGCGCGAGCGCAAGACCTTCCTCGATTCGCAATGCGCCGACCTGATGTCGGCCATGAAGACCCTGGAAGACGCCATCCACAAGATCGACCTGGAGACCCGCGATCTGCTGGGCGCCACGTTTGATCAGGTCAACCACCATTTCGGCCGCATGTTCCCGACCCTGTTCGGCGGCGGCCAGGCCAAGCTGGTGATGACGGGTGACGAAATTCTCGACGCCGGCGTGCAGGTCATGGCCCAGCCGCCGGGCAAGAAGAACAGCACCATCCACCTGCTCTCGGGCGGTGAAAAGGCGCTGACGGCGATTGCCCTGGTGTTTGCGATCTTCCAGCTCAACCCGGCGCCGTTCTGCTTGCTGGACGAGGTCGATGCGCCGCTGGACGACGCCAACACCGAACGCTACGCCAAACTGGTGGCCGAGATGAGCAGCGGAACCCAGTTCCTCTTCATCTCGCACAACAAGATTGCAATGGAAATGGCCGAGCAACTGATCGGCGTGACCATGCAGGAACAAGGCGTGTCCCGCATCGTGGCGGTGGACATGGACAAGGCCCTGGCCATGGCCGAGGCCTGAAGAGGATGAGCAGCGAGAAGATGCAGCAGCAGAAAGCGACAACTGTGACGAAGAACTGGATGCGGGCGCAGCTTGCGGGCTGGCGCGCTGAGCGGGGAGCCTGCGCATGAGCTTGACCGAAATGCTGGCCATCCTCGGCGGCCTGGTGCTGGCCGGTGTGGTGGGCCATGGCGCCTGGAGTGCCCGCAAGGCCGGCCCGCGCCGCGCCGAGCCGCAGAAAGAGCCGGTCATGGACGGCCAGCGCCAGGAGCCTGGCCTGGACGGCGCCGCCGCCGCCGAGCCCTCGGGGGCGGGCCTGGACGAGGGCTTGCCGCCCGTCAGCCGCCCGCCGCGCAAGCCCTCGGCCCGCATCGATGCCTTGATCGACGCCATCGCCACCATCACCCTGGACGCACCCATCAGCGGTGAGATGGCCACCTCCCACCTGCCGGGCAGCCGCCGCGCGGGCACCAAGCCCTTTCACATCGAGGGCCTGAATGCCGAGAGCGGCGAGTGGGAACTGCCTCTGGCCGGCCAGCGCTACGGCGAGTTCCAGGCCGGCGTGCAGATGGCCAACCGCAATGGCGCCATGAACGAGATCGAGTACTCGGAGTTCGTGCAGAAGGTCCAGGGTTTTGCCGATGGCATCGGCGCCTTTGTGCAGTTCCCCGACATGCTCGATGTGGTCAGCCGCGCGCGCGAGCTGGACCAGTTTGCCAGCGCCCACGATGCCCAGCTGGCCGTGGTGCTGCGCGCCCGCAATGCCGCCTGGACCCTCGGTTATGTGCAGCAGATGGCCTTGCGCCACGGCTTTGTGCCGGGCGCCATGCCCGGGCGCCTGGTGCTGCCGGCGGCGGAAGAGGGCGCGCCGCCCATCCTCTCGCTGAGCTTTGATTCCCAGGCCGCGCTGGCCGAAGATCCGCAGCAGTCCTCGCTGCGCGACCTGGCCCTGTCGCTCGATGTGCCGCAGACGCCGGAAGCGCTGGAGCCCTTCGCCAGCTGGCAGGAAGCTGCACGCGGCCTGGCCCGCGACATCGAGGCGGATGTCTGCGACGACCGCGGCCACGTTCTCAATCTGCACGCCTTCGCCAGCATCGGCCAGGAGCTCAGCACCCTCTACCGTGCCCTGGCTTCGCGCGATCTGGCGGCGGGAACGCTGGCGGCGCGCCGTCTGTTCAGCTAGGCTTCGAACGCAACGCGGCCCAGCGCCGCCCATCGCCAACCCCGACCCAAGGATCCCAATTTGCTCAGCAACCTGCTCTTCATCGCCGCCCTGATTGCTGCCAGTGCTTTTTTCTCGGTGGCCGAAATGGCGCTCGCCGCCTCGCGGCGGATGAAGCTGCGCCAGCTGGCCGATGAGGGCGATGGCCGTGCAGAGCAGGTGCTGGCGGTGCAGGAGCAGCCGGGCCACTACTTCACGGTGGTGCAGATCGGCATCAACACTGTGGCCATCCTCGGCGGCATCGTCGGCGAAGGGGCCTTGACCCCGCATTTCGCCGCCATGCTGGGCTATCTGGTGGCGCCCGAGCTGGCCCAGACCCTGGGCTTTGGCCTCTCGTTTGCGTCCATCACCTCGCTCTTCATCGTGCTGGCCGATCTGGTGCCCAAGCGCCTGTCCATGAATGAGCCCGAGCGCATGGCGGTGGCGGTGATCGGCCCCATGCAGTGGCTGGTGGCCTTGTTCAAGCCCCTGGCCTGGGTCTTCAGCGTGCTGACCGAGGGCCTGATCCGCGTGATGGGCCTGCCGGCCGCGCGCGACAACAGCATCACCCATGCCGACATCCTGGCCCTGGCCGAGGCCGGCAATCAGGCCGGTGTGGTGGCGGACGCTGAGCAGCAGGTGATCGAGAACGTGTTCGAGCTGGACACCCGCACGGTCGAGAGCGCCATGACCACGCGCGAGCGGGTGGTGTTCTTCTCGATCAACGACGATGACACCCTGATCCGCAACCGCATCGCCGATGATCCGCACTCGACCTATCTGGTCTGCGAGAGCGAGATCGACCAAGTGGTGGGCTATGTAGACGCCACCGATCTGTTCCAGCGCGTGTTGCGCGACGAGCCCATCGCCCTGCGCGCGGAAGGCCTGGTCAAGAAGGTGCTGATCGTGCCGGACCGCCTGACCCTGTCCGAGGTGCTGATGCAGTTCCGCGAAAAGCATGAGGACTTTGCCGTCATCGTCAACGAATACAGCCTGGTGGTGGGCGTGATCACGCTCAACGATGTGATGAGCACGGTCATGGGCAGCCTGGTCACCTCCTACGACGAGGAGCAGATCGTGCGCCGCGAAGATGGCTCCTTCCTGGCTGACGGCATTACCCCCATCACCGAGGTGCAACGCGCGCTGGAGCTGGACATCCTGCCCCATGCCGGCCAGTACGACACCTTGGCCGGTTTCCTGATGGTGATGCTGCGACGCATCCCCAAGCGCACCGACCAGGTGCTCTGGGCCGGCTGGCGCTTCGAGGTGGTCGATGTGGACAGCCACCGCGTCGACCAGGTCATGATCGCCCGCGTGCCGCCGGTGCCGGCGATCGAGAGCGGCGGCTGATTCAGCCGCTTCGATGAGGGTCGCTCAGCCCGCGGCCGGGGCAGCTTTGCGGCCCAGCTGGATCAGTCCCACCGCCAGCGCCGTGCCCAGCAGCACGATGGCGCAGCCCATGGCCATGTGCAGGGTGAAGGCCTCGGCCAGGAAGACATAACCCCAGATCACCGCGAACACCGGGATCAAAAAGGTCACGGCGATGGTGTTGGTGGGCCCCACGCGCTGCATCAGGCGGAAGTAGAGGATGTAGGCCACGCCTGAGCACAGCACCGCCAGCATGGCCACGCTGAGCCAGGCCTGGCCGCTGGGCATGCGCCCGGGCCAGGTGAACAGTGCGGGCAGCAGCAGCATGGCTGAAGCGGTGACCTGGCTGCCGGTGGCGACGGTCAGAGGGTTCAGGCCGTTCAGATAGCGTTTGCTGAAGTTGGCGACGATGCCGTAGCACAAGGTGGCCAGCAGGCAGGCCAGGATGGCCCAGCCGCTGCCGCCCGGCTTGAAGCTGGCTTGGTCCCAAGCCAGGAACACCACGCCCGCAAAGCCCAGGGCCAGGCCGCAGAGGCGGCTGAAATCCAGGCGCTGACCCAGCCACACCCAGGCCACCATCGCCCCCCAGAGCGGCGTGGTGGCGTTGAGGATGCTGGACAGGCCGGCCGTGATCGACAGCGCCGCGTAGGCGTAAAGCGCAAAGGGCAGGGCGCCGTTCAGCAGGCCCACCACCATCAGCGGCCGCCAATGCTGGCGCAGCTCCGCCAGGCCGACACGGAAGGTCAGCAGCGGCAGCAGAAAGAGGCTGGCGCCCAGCACCCGCATGGTGGCCATGGGTACCGGGCCGAACTCATGCGCACCGAGCCGCATGAACAAAAACGAGGCGCCCCAGATGGCGGCCAAGAGGCTCAGTTCGATCAAATCCTTGGGCTTCATCATCTCGTCCCGGTGCTTTCCATGGCCGGCGACGGGCCAGCGAGCCGGCATGATAGGGGCTGGCCGGCGCCGGCCCACCCGTATCTTGCGTTCGGCCCGCCCCGGCTGGGCGCGCAGCGCGCCTCATTCAGAGAAACATGCCGCCCGAGGCTTCGATGCGCTGGCCGTTGATCCAGCCGCTGCCTTCGCTCAGCAGGGCGGTGATCGCGCCGCCAATATCGTCGGGCAGGCCGACCCGGCCCAGGGCCGTCTGCGCTGCGATGAAGCCATTGACATCGGCGTTGTCGCGCACCACGCCGCCGCCGAAATCGGTCTCGATGGCGCCGGGCGCCAGCACATTGACGGCGATGCCGCGCGGGCCCAGCTCCTTGGCCATATAGCGACTCAGCACTTCCACCGCGCCCTTCATCGCGGCGTAGGCGCCATAGCCCGGCAGGGCGAAGCGGGTCAGGCCGCTGGAGATGTTGAGGATGCGGCCGCCGTCCCGGATCAGCGGCAGCAGCGTCTGGCTGAGCAGGAACACACCCTTGAAGTGCACGCGGAACAGCTCGTCGAACTGGTCCTCGGTGGTGTCCATCAGGCTGGCGTAGACGCCCATGCCGGCGTTGTTGATCAGGTGGTCAAAGCGCTCGCGCTGCCAGGTCTGGGCAAGCGCCGTCTGCGCGGCAGTGGCGAAGCTGGCAAAACTATCGCTGCGGCCGGTGTCCAGCTGCAAAGCCACGGCGCGGCGGCCCAGCGCCTCGATCGCGGCCACGGCGCGGGCCGCTTCGTCGGCCCGGCTGCGGTAGCTGAGGATGATGTCGTGGCCTTGGGCGGCCAGGTGCAGGGCGCTGCTGCGGCCCAGTCCTCGGCTGCCGCCGGTGATCAGGGTGATAGGCGGGCGGGGGGAAGGGGTGCGGGTGTGCATGGATGCGTCTCGGTGAATGCTTGAATGCCCGGTCGGGCCCTTTGCTGCTGCTTGCTGGTGCTGCTGCCGCTGCGGCTTGCTGCCAGAACAGAGCGTGAGCGAAGCTTATTGAAAGCCTTGGATTCGATAAACTGGTCGTCTCAGGAATGACTGTTCGCCAAATCAAGACAATGCAAGGGGCCCAGCGATGAATCCGTTGGAGCAGATGCAGGTCTTCAGCCGTGTGGTGGAGACCGGCAGCTTCACCCAGGCTGCGGCCAGCCTGGGTCTGGCCAAGGCCAGCGTGTCGGCTGCGGTCCAGCAGCTGGAGGCGCGGCTGGGCACGCGGCTGCTGCATCGCAGCACCCGCCGCGTGCAGCTGAGCCAGGACGGCCAGCTCTTTTACGAGCGGGCCAAGGATGTGCTGGCCGATCTGGACGAGCTGGACGGCATGTTTCGCCAGGCGAGTCCGCAATCGCTGCGTGGCCGGCTGCGCCTGGACATGTCCACCGGCGTGGCCCGCCAGATCGTGATGCCGCGCCTGCCCGAGCTGCTGGCGCTTCACCCGGAGCTGGAGATCGAATTCGGCAGCACCGAGCGCCGTGTCGATCTGGTCCGCGAAGGTTTTGATTGCGTCCTGCGCGTCGGCCCGCTGGGCCAAGCCGAGGCGGGGCTGCAGGCGCGCCCGCTGGGCCTGCTGACGATGGTCAACTGCCTGAGCCCCGCCTATCTGGCCCGCCACGGCGAGCCCGAGGGTCTCGACGATCTGCGCCAGCACCGTCTGGTCCATTACGTCTCGGTGCTGGGCGCGCGCAGCAGCGGTTTCGAATACCTGGACGCCAGCGGCCAGCTGCAGCGCCAGGCCATGGCGGGCGCACTCACGGTCAACAACGCCGAGGCCTACCAGGCCGCCTGCCTGGCCGGCCTGGGCTTGATCCAGGCGCCGCGTGTGGGCGTGCAGGCCTTGCTGGATCAGGGCCTGCTGCGTGAAGTCCTGCCCGCCTACCGTGCACCGGACATGCCGCTGACCCTGCTCTACGCCCACCGGCGCCAGTTGCCGGCGCGCGTGCGCGTGGTGATGGACTGGTTGGCCAGGGTGGTGGCCGAACATCTGCGGCAGGGCGCTGCACGACCGGGCGGCGAGGCAGGCCTCGCTCAGCCACAATCCACACCATGAGTTCCACGCCCCACGATCTGTTTTCCGCGCTGCCTGCCGAGGCAGCCAGCCCCGCCGCCGCTGTCAATGCAGCGGCCGCCCGCGCTGCTGAACTGCGCGACACGCTGAACCACCATGCCCACCTCTACTACGTGCTCGATGCGCCGGCCTTGCCCGATGCCGAGTACGACAAGCTCTTCCAGGAGCTGCAGGCGCTGGAGGCGGCCCACCCCGAGCTGCTGACGCCCGATTCACCCACACAGCGCGTGATCGGCCAGGTGCTGGACGGATTTGCGCCGGTGCGCCATGCCGTGCCCATGCTCTCCATCCGCACCGAGACCGACACCGAGGCCTCGGGCGCGCTCAGCTTCGACCAGCGCGTGCGCAAGCAGCTGGAGCTGGACGAGGCGGCCGCGCCGGTCGAGTACGCGGCCGAATTGAAGTTCGACGGCCTGGCCATCAATCTGCGCTACGAGCAGGGCCTGCTGGTGCAGGCAGCCACGCGCGGCGACGGCGAGACCGGCGAGGACGTGACCCAGAACATCCGCACCGTGGCCCAGATCCCTCTGCGCCTGCGTGGCGTCACGGCCCCGGTGCTGGAGGTGCGCGGCGAGGTGTACATGCGCCGCGACGATTTCGAGACCTTGAACGAGCGCCAGCGCGCCGCCGGTGACAAGACCTTCGTCAACCCGCGCAACACCGCCGCCGGTGCGGTGCGCCAGCTCGACCCGGCCCTGGCGGCGCAGCGGCCGCTGAGCTTTTTTGCCTACGGCCTGGGCGAGGTGCAGGGCTGGGCCCTGCCGCCCACGCACAGCGGTTTGCTGGATGCTCTGGGCGAGATGGGCCTGCCGGTCTGCGCCGACCGGGCGGTGGTGCAGGGTGCCGAAGGCCTGGTGGCTTTTCATCAGGCCATGGGTGCCAAGCGTGATGCGCTGCCTTTCGACATCGACGGCGTGGTCTACAAGATCAACAGCCTGGAGCTGCAGCAGCGCCTGGGCTTCGTCAGCCGCGAGCCGCGCTGGGCCGTGGCCCACAAATACCCGGCGCAAGAGCAGCTGACGCGGCTGAACGACATCGAGATCCAGGTCGGCCGCACCGGCAAGCTCACGCCGGTGGCCAAGCTGGAGCCGGTGTTCGTCGGCGGCACCACGGTGTCCAACGCGACCTTGCATAACGTTTTCGAGCTGCGGCGCAAGGGCGTGCGCATTGGCGACCAGGTGATTGTGCGCCGCGCTGGCGATGTGATCCCCGAGGTGGTCGGTCGCCTGGCCCAGGCCCGCGCCAGCTATGTGCCCAACTTCCGCATGCCGCGCAGCTGCCCGGTCTGCGGCAGCGAAGCGCTGCGCGAGCGCGGCGGCATGGACTACCGCTGCAGCGGGGGCATTTCCTGCCCGGCCCAGCGCAAGCAGGCGCTGCTGCATTTCGCCAGCCGGCGTGCGGTGGACATCGAGGGTCTGGGCGACAAGCTGGTCGACCAGCTCGTCGATGCCGGCATCGTGCTGAGCCTGCCGGGCTTGTACAAGCTCGGCGTGGCCAAGCTGGCCGCGCTGGACCGCATGGCCGAAAAGAGCGCCCAAAACATCGTCGACGCGCTGGAGAAAAGCAAGCGCACGACGCTGGCGCGGTTTCTGTTCGGCCTGGGCATCCGCCAGGTTGGCGAGACCACGGCCAAGGACCTGGCCCGTCATTTCGGCCGCATCGATGCCTTGATGGACGCCAGCGTCGAGCAGCTGCTGCAGGTCCGCGATGTCGGCCCCATCGTGGCGCAGAGCATCCACACCTTCTTTGCCCAGCCGCACAACCGCGAGGTGGTCGAGCAACTGCGCGCGGCCGGCCTCAGCTGGGACGAGGGCGAGGGTGCGGCCGCCCAGGCCGGCCCGCAGCCTCTTGCCGGCAAGACCCTGGTGCTGACCGGCACCTTGCCGACCTTGTCGCGCGACGCGGCCAAAGACTTGATCGAGGCCGCTGGCGGCAAGGTCAGCGGCTCGGTGTCCAAGAAGACCCACTATGTGGTCGCAGGTGAAGAAGCCGGCTCCAAGCTGGACAAGGCGCGCGAGCTCGGGGTGACGGTGCTGGACGAGGCGGGCCTGCAGGCCTTGCTGCAAGCCTCGCCGGCAGGCGAGCCGACCCGTTCAGACTGAGGCGGTTCTCGCGGGGCTGGGGCTGCCGGCGCCTGCGCTGCGGCCTTGCAGCTGGCTTTGCAACTGCTCGGCGCTGACCGGGCGGCTGAACAAAAAGCCCTGCACCTGGGCGCAGTCCAGGGCTTGCAGGGCAGCCAGCTGCTCGGGGGTTTCCACACCCTCGGCCACGGTGTTCAGGCCCAGGCTGCGCGCCAGGCCGATCACCGCTTCGATGATGGCGCTGTCGCCTGCCTCGGCACCGGCCTGAGCGATGCCGGCCACAAAGGAGCGGTCGATCTTGAGGGTCTGGATCGGCAGCAGCCTGAGGTAGGCCAGCGAGGAATAGCCCGTGCCGAAGTCATCGATGGACAGCTGCACGCCCAGCGCATGCAAATCGTTCAGCGTGGCCAGGGCGTTGTCGGCATTCATGATCACCGACTCGGTGATCTCCAGCTCCAGCGCCTGGGGTGGCAAGCCGGTGGTGGCCAGGGTCTCGCGCACCAGCTCGACAAAATCGCCGCGCTCCAGCTGGCGCACCGAGACATTGACGGACACATGGTCCAGCAGCAGGCCGGCGGCGCGCCAGGCCATCATGTCTTCGCAGGCACGGCGCAGCACCCAGGCGCCGAGCTCGTTGATGAAGCCGCTCTCCTCGGCCAGGGCAATGAAGCGGCCCGGCGGCACCGCGCCCAGCTCCGGGCTGAGCCATCGAGCCAGGGCTTCGACGCCGCAGCAGGGGCCCACCTCGTCGAGCCGGCCGGGCGCCCGTGCCAGGAACTTGCTCTGGTAGTGCACGCGCATTTCGCCGCCTTCCAGGCTGCGGCGCAGCAGGCGCTCCATATGGGCGCGGGCCAGCGCGGCCTGGGTCAGCTCGGGGCGGTAGAAATGGAAGCGGTTGCGGCCGGCGCGCTTGGCTTCGTACATGGCGGTGTCGGCGGCGCGGGCCAGCTCCTCGCCCGTGGTGCCGTCGCTGGGGAAGAGGGCGATGCCGATGCTGGCCGAGACCTGCACCTCATGGCCTTGCAGCTCCATCGGCCGACACAGGGTCTGGATCAGCTTGTCGGCCACCACCGGGGCGTCCAGCAGCGCGTCTTCGCTTTCCAGCACGCAGACGAACTCGTCCCCGCCCAGTCGGGCCAGCAGATCGCTGCTGCGCAC